>ERZ1106939.471-NODE-471-length-35936-cov-22.674396_pt1 | contig 35936 bp, 36 predicted proteins | sample MGYA00403669_ERZ1106939 | MGnify/ENA primary metagenome ERZ1106939 (study PRJEB35170, sample SAMEA104062447) | human gut metagenome | biome: human gut; feature: human-associated habitat; material: faeces | place: Denmark | collected 2012-09-28 ...
TCTTGCACAGCTCGCTCATATAGCGCGCGGCGGGTGCGCCGTCGATGACTCTGTGGTCGAAGGTCAGAGACAGGCCCATGGCCGGGTAGGTCTCGATGACGCCGTCCTTGGCGGACTTGATCTTCGTCTGGATGTTGCAGACGCCGAGAATGCCGGTCTGGGGCGGGTTGATGACGGGCGTGAAGGCCTCGCAGCCGAACGAACCGATGTTGGAGATCGTGAAGGTGGCGCCGGACATGTAGTCGGGGCTCAGCTTGCCCTCGCGGGCTTCGGCAGCCAGACGCTTGGCTTCCATGGAGAGCTCAAGCAGGGTCATCTGGTCGGCATTGAAGATCGTCGGGACGATCAGGCCGCGCGGCGTGTCGCAGGCGAAGCCGAGGTTGACGGTATTGAAGTGACGGACGACGTTCTCCTCGAGGACGTTGGCGTTCAGATCCGGGCAGGACTTGATGGTCTTCGCAACGGCGAACATGACCATGTCGTTGAGGCTGACCTTGCCCATGGGCGCATCGAGCGGCTTGAGCATGGCGCGGTAGGCCTGCAGCTGCGTCGCGTCGAAGGAATACTGCTGGGTGAGCTGTGCCATGGTGGACAGGCTCTTGGTCATGGACTTGGCGGTCGCCTTGCGGACCGGGCTCCACTTGACGTCTTCGAACTCAGCAGCTGCGGGAGCAGCGGCGGTCGGAGCGGCATACGCAGCAGCTGCGCCGGAGGCGATCAGCTTGTCGATATCCCGCTCGATGATGCGGCCGTTGGGGCCGGTACCGGTGGCAAGCGCCGGGTTGACGTTGTTGGCAACAGCCTTGGCCATGGCGCGCGGGGAGATGGCCTTGAGCTCGGCTGCGGCTGCGGGAGCTGCGGCGGCTGCGGGAGCGGCCTCTTCTGCGGCGGGAGCGGCGGCAGGAGCCGGGACCTCTGCGCCGGGCTTCAGGAACTCATATGCGTCGCCCTCTTTGCCGATGGCGCAGACGTTGGCCAGGCACGGGACCTCGTCGCCGTCTTCGTAGAACTTGGCAAGCAGGATACCGGCTGCGGTGGATTCGCATTCGAACTCCGCCTTGTCGGTCTCATAGGTGAAGAGGATATCGCCGACGTTGACTGCATCGCCGACATTCTTCTTCCACTCGCCGATGATGCAGGACTCGACCGTGATGCCTTCCTTCGGCATGATGACGGCCTGTGCGCACGGACCGGCCGGAGCGGCGGCTGCGGCGGGAGCTGCGGCCTTGGGAGCCTCTGCTGCTGCGGCTGCGGGAGCAGCAGTGGCTGCCGGGGCATTCTTGAGCGCGGAGGTGTCTTCTCCGGGGTTGCCGATCGCGCAGACATTGACCAGGCACGGGACCTCATCGCCGTCTTCATAGAACTTCTCGATCAGGGTGCCGGCTGCGGTGGATTCGCATTCGAACTCCGCCTTGTCGGTCTCGTAGGTGAAGAGGACGTCGCCGACGTTGACGTGATCGCCGACATTCTTCTTCCACTCGCCAATGATGCAAGATTCGACTGTAATGCCTTCTTTGGGCATCAATACGCCTTCTGCCATAAGTGTTTCACTCCTATTTTAATTTCAATTATTTGTTTGCAAGCAGATATTTTTCAGCTTCTGCGCTCCACAGGCCGTTGTGGCGCTTGGTGATCTCGTCGAGCTTTGCGAAGAGCGGATCCGTCTCGCCCAGCTTGCCGAAATCAGCGATGGCCGTCAGGGGCAGCTCGATCTGCGTGTAGATGAGCTTCTTGCCGCCGGGGACCTTCGGCAGGTTCAGGACGGTATCGACGACCGCGTTCAGACCGCCGATGTGGGTGATCATGGCAGCGGGGTTGATCTTGCCGGAGGTCATCATCTCGATGGCTTCCTTCATGTCGCTGGTGTTGCCGCCGGAGGTGCCGACCACATGGGTGTAGAGATAATGGACATTGTACCAGTTGAACTCCGCCTTGAACTGGCTGTTGGTCGGGCCTGCGAAGAAGTTGAGGCAGCCGTCGAAGCCAAGGATATCGCTGGCCTGCTCGACAACGGGCTTGACCGGAGCGAAGCAGATGACGTCGTCATAACCGGTGCCGCCGGAGAGCTCACGCAGGTAGTTGGTGTCGCAGCCGGGCTTGGCCGTGTTGACGTAGTGCAGCTCGACGCCCATTTCCTTGGCGTGCTCGACGGTGTAGATGCTCTCGGCTCTTGCGAGTCTGGCGTCGTCGATATCGGTGATGACGAGCAGGCTCGGACGGCGGTCGCAGTGCAGGGCGTAGTCGATCGCGCCGAGGCCCATGGGGCCGACGGAAGCGAGCATGGCCATCTTGCCGCCCTCAACGATGCCCATCTGATGCTCATAGCAGCCGGGCTTGGTGTGGTACATGGCGTGGAAGGTACCGATGATGCAGCTCATCGGCTCTGCCAGGGAGCCATAGAAGTAGGTATCGGAATTGTACGGCAGCAGGTTGTCGGTCAACAGCGTCTCGATGGGGATGTTGGAGTACTGGCTGTCGCCGCCGCAGTACTGGTAGGAATAACCGGGAGCCATCTGGGAGCCCTTGTAGAAGTGTGCAGGCTGAATGGCAAAACCCTGGCCGGGTTTATATTTATTTTTCCAGTTCTCGCCGACCTCGGTGATGACACCGCAGAATTCATGGCCGACGATGGTCGGATGCTCCGCAACGTCGTTGGGCACGCGCTTGTGCTCTTCGCCCTCGACCGCGGCCTTATACGTGCTCATGCAGATGGAGTCAGAAATGATCTTGACCTGAACATCGTCCGGACCGACCTGCGGGAGTTCAATTTCTTCCAGACGCAGATCCATTTTGCCATGGATTCGAACTGCTTTGGTTTTCATAGATTCCATTCCTTTCTGAATTTTTGCCTTGGGGAAAATCGTCCAACAAAAATGGGATTGTGTTGGTTTGTATTGATTTCACCTTATTGTAGCGCAAGAATCCGCAGGTGTCAACGATAAATCCCATTTTCGCATGCCTGTTTGCGTTGTTTTTTGTTGGAGCGTTTTGCATTCGCCGCAAATCTGCCGCTTCCCTTTCCAAAAAAAATATTGTAGGATAGAAAAAACGATACAGGAGGGATCTTTATGCCGTATCAGGCAGTCATTCTTACCGTCAGCGATTCCTGCGCTGCCGGGACCCGGACCGATACCAGCGGCCCGGCCATCCGCGCCATGCTTGAAAACGCCGGCTTTGCCGTACAGGCAATGCAGACCGTTCCGGACGAGGAGGGGCAGATCTCTGCGGCCATCGTCCATGCCTGCGACATATTGCAGGCCGATCTGGTCGTCACGACCGGGGGCACCGGTCTCTCTCCGCGCGACGTGACGCCGGAGGCGACGCTCGCCGTGCTCGACCGAGAGATCCGCGCCATCCCCGTCGCCATGTGGGTCGAGGGACTGAAGTCGACGCCGCGGGCGATGCTTTCCCGCGCGGTCGCCGGGATCAGAGGGCATACGCTCGTGCTGAACGTCCCGGGCTCGGAAAAGGCGGCGCGCGAAAATCTCGGCGCCGTTGTCGCGACGCTCGATCACGCGCTCAGAATGCTCGCGGGCGGCGGGCACTGACAAGCAAAAAACACGCGCTGCGGCTGCAGCGCGTGTTTTTTATTTCTTCTGATAGCCGAGCGCCGACGAGATCATCTCCCCCGTCTGCACCACCTGTTCGACCGCCTGGCGAAATTCCTCCGACCGGACGCTGCGGAACATGCCGAGCACCCCGATCCTCGCAAAAAAGCTGCAGGCCTACGGCATCACGATGACAGAGCATCTGACCGTCAGTGACGGGCTCGAGCAGGTCGCCGCAGCGATCGCGGAGATGCGGAAAAACCGGTCGACACGATCCTCTGCACCGGCGGCATGAGCGTCGATCCCGACGACAATACCCCCGGCGCGATCGCCCGGAGCGGCGCGCGGATCGTGACCTACGGCGCACCGGTCCTGCCCGGGGCCATGTTCCTGCTGGGATACTACGAAGACGGCCAGCCCGTGATGGGTCTTCATGGCTGCGTCATGTACGCGAAGGCGACGATCTTCGATCTCATCCTGCCGCGCGTCGCTGCAGGGCTGCAGGTCACGAAGCAGGAGATCGCCGCACTCGACTGCGGCGGGCTGTGCCTCGGCTGCGCGGAGTGCCATTATCCCGTCTGTCCGTTCGGTAAAGAGTAACGACGTTACGATTTATATATCAACAGCATGACGCTCAAGTGCATCGCAGGCATCGAAAAGCCCGACCGCGGCACGATCACGCTGGACGGCCGCGTGCTGTTCCCCAACATGACGGCGACACAGAACATCCTCTGCGGCATCCGCACAGGCTCGCGTACAGAGAAAAAGGAAACGCTCGCCGCCCTGCTCCGGACCTTCCGGCTCGAGGGCCTGGAAAAGAAGCTCCCGGCGCAGCTCTCCGGCGGGCAGCAGCAGCGCGTGGCGCTGGCGCGCATTCTGGCGTCGGAGCCGCAGGCGATCTTGCTGGACGAGCCATTCTCCGCGCTCGACAGCTACCTCAAGTGGGAGCTCGAGCTCGGCGAGCTGCTGGGGGCGTTTGACGGGCCGATCCTCTGGGTCAGTCACGAGCTTGGCGAGTGCTGCCGCAACTGCGCGCGCGTGTGCGTCATGGAAAACGGCCAGACCGGCGCGCTGCAGCCGATGCAGGCGCTGCTGGACGCCCCTGCGTCCGTCAGTGCGGTCCGGCTGACCGGCTGCAAGAACTTCTTCCCGCTGACAAAAGACGGCTGCGTCGACGGTTGGCCGCTGCAGCTCCCTGCCCGCAGGGACGGCGCGGCAATACTGGCTGTGCCGCAGACGGCGCTGGAGCTTGGCGGAAGCGGCACGCCCTTCCGCATCCTGCGCATCATCCCGGATGCCGGGCACGCGATCCTTCTGCTGCAGCCGGAGGGCGCGGCAGAGGGGTCGCCGGTCCTGCGCGCGGAATGCGAGGCAGCCGGTACATATGCCGCCGGGCAGACGCTTCCTGTTTCCTTCCGGGAAGAAAAGCTGCTGTTTTTCTGAGCCGCTGGACAAAATTTCAGAATCCTGCTATGATGGAAGCACCCTGAAGAACGGAGGACCCTGCCATGCGGACCGGAGCAAAGAAATGCATCCTTCTGCTCCTCGCGATCATCGTCCTATGCTTCGCCGTGTGGCTGCTCTGGCCGCATTCCTTTGCGGAAGTGACCGGTATCCCGGCGGAATATCCGGATCTGAACATGGCCGCCATTGTCACTGCTGCCAGGTTTGAAAACGGCAGTCCTTCGTTTGACATCTGGAACCTACAATACTGTTCCGCCGGAAGCACAGAATATGAAGCTGTTTTATCCGTTTTAAGTTCTGCCTCCTATCGGCAGGATCTCAGGAATCTTCTTCCGGGCGGCTTGACTTCCGTTAGCAGCGATAAAGACTATGACAGCCGTTCTGTCAATCTGATGTTCGCATGGGGACGGTTTGAGGATGAATGCTGTAGTCTGACCTTCTCCGGCTCACAGGTGGTCGTCGCCGGACCGAACAACCGTGGATTTCAGGTTTATCATTCAGTCGATCCTGAACTTCTTGACCGGCTTATCGCAGAAGTGCAGACTTACGGCGTCAAAAACTGAATGGCAGGCCCGGCGCATGGATGCGCCGGGTCTTTTGTTACACTTCTCCCCTGTCTGCCGACTATATGGGTGTCAGCTGACCAAAACAGATTGGAGGACACTGCATGGACGAACAGAACCTGCTTTCCCGCCTGCGCCACGGCGACGAGCAGGCGCTCGCGGCGGCGATCACGCAGTACAGCGCGTATGTTGTCACCGTCATTCACAACCGCAGCCGCGGGCTTCTCTCGCCGGAGGATGAGGACGAGCTGGCCTCGAGCGTCTTTTTCACGCTCTGGCAGTCCTGCCGGACGGTGAAGTCCGGGCATCTTCGGGCGTGGCTCGGGAGCGTCGCACGGAACAAGACCGTCGACCGGCTGCGGAAAAGCCGCTGCGAGGTACCGCTGGACGAGGATCTGGCCGGAACGGAGGATTTTCTTCTCGAGGAAGCCTCGAAGCGAGAACAGGCGCAGCAGCTCCGCGCCGCTGTCGCGCAGCTATCCGAGACAGACCGCGATATCATCTGCCGGTTTTATGATTTATGTCAACCAGCAGCCGAGATTGCCGCCGCGCTCGGGCTGACGCCTGCAGCGGTCCGGATGCGGCTGGTGCGCAGCCGGGAAGCCATCAGAAACGAATTATGCCGGGGAGGGTTTGTATATGAATCGGATTGACAGGATCCTGCAGGCAGCGGCGCTGCCTGATGTGCCGGTCGAAGCGCTGCCGGAAGATCGGCAGGCAGGGATTTTGAACGGCACGATGCAGCTTGTGCAGCAGGATGCAAAAAAGCACGGCCGCAAGCGCGTTATCCGCATTATGATCGCCGCGGCCGCAGCCATCGCGGTGCTGTGCGGCGCAGCGGCGGTGCTGCATTACGCGTCCGTCTCCAATGCGGAGACCACGTATCATGCCGAGGGCGCATCCATTCGTCCGGATGGCACGCTGGAGCCGTTTTCCTATGATTTTTCCAGAGACGCGATCATCCGCGTCGATACAGAGGGCCGCACGTCCGGCACCTACTGCGGGGTGCAGTTTGGCTGGACGCCAACGGCGCTGATCCCGGACAATACCGCGTATTTGTATGACGTCATTGCCATGCGCAGTCCGGCGCAGCTGGACGGCATCTCCGATGCCCAGATGGAGCTGGCAACGGACTGCGTTTACTCCACCGACAGCACAGCGCAGGTACACTTCACGTTCAGCTGTCTGTCCGCCAACGAGGTCGCGGGCTGCGATCTTCTGGTGCCCGGAGACGACCCGGCGATCATCAAGGAAGGGATGCTGAACGATCTGTATGCCTGCTGGATCGAAACGTATGACATAGACCGCAATGCAGACATCACCCATCATTTCCTCCTGCTCTATGACGCGGACAAGCTCTGCGTGGTGTTCCTGGGCGGCGACTGGGACGTCACGGAAAAGATCGCGGAACACATGACCATCGTGCAGACCGGGATCCCCACGCCGGAGGCTTCGCAGAATTTCACCTACGTCGGCGTATTTGGCTGAGAAAAACGCCGGTCCTCATGAAAAAGCAGCGCCCGCAGCGGAGATCCGCTGCGGGCGCTGTTGTGCCTTGGTCCTGTTCAAAAACGGCTCAGCGCAGACGTCCGTCGCCAGCCATGAGGGCCGTCATCTCTTCCAGCCGTTCCAGCGGGAACGGCGGCTCGCACAGCGGCTTCATGGCAATGCTCATGAGCTTCATGGGGTTATCGTCCGCCGCGACGCGGTTGGAGCTGAGCGCCCCGCAGCGGCGGCAGCGGTGGATGATGGCCCATTCCCCGCCCTTGCGCACCCAGACCGCGACCGGGTCCATGATCCCGCCGCAGTCAGATGCCCGGTCGCCGGGCTCGAGGTCGACGTGGAGGCTGGAGAGGCAGTTGGGGCAGTGATTGCGGTGGTCACTCCCTGCGTTCTGCGGGGTGCAGAGCCGCCCGCAGACCTTGCAGGTAAAGCTGTCATTGCAGGCATGGGTCTTATAATAGCCTTTTTCGAACGTTTTGCGTTTGTTTTCCCGATTCATGGTGGATCCTCCTGAAGATCGAATCGTAAAGCTTCGGGAGGCGCGGCGTGTGAGATTTGCCGGACCTCCCGGTCAGCCCACACGCTCCGATGTACAGGTGATCAGCTTCAAAAAGTTCTCCTTTTGATCGTAATATGATCCGCGCGGCCGCTGAAGCCGCCCGATCTGGTTCTATCATAGTCCTGCCGCGGCCGCCTGTCAATCTGTTTTCCGGGTCGACGGCGCCGGTTTTCTTCCGGGCCGCTGTTTTTTGCACACTTTCCGCACGCTGCGGCTTTACAGGGCCCGCGCAACAAGCTATACTGTACAGCAGAAAAGTGAGGGATATTCTATGAAATACGCATTCACGCACGGAAAGCTCCTGGACGGCACGAAGGACATGCAGGTGCAGGAAGGGCTCTGCGTCCTGACGGACGGAGAGCGCATCAGCGCCATCGTCCCGGAGGGGACGCCGCTTGACGGCTATATCGTCGTCGACCTGCAGGGCCGGTATCTGATGCCGGGCCTGATCAACATGCATGTCCATCTTGCAGGCAGCGGCAAGCCGCAGAAAAAGCAGCGGGACAACGAAAAGCTGGTCCGCACGATCCTCTCCACGGCGCTGACGCGGAAGATCGCCTATCAGATGGTCTGCGGCTTTGCCCGGACAGAGCTGATGAGCGGCGTCACGACTATCCGCACGGTCGGCGGTCTTGTCGATTTTGACACGCGGCTGCGCGATGAGATCGCGGCGGGCCGCCGCGTAGGGCCGCGGATCCTGGCCGCCAACGAGGGGATCTCCGTCCCGGGCGGACATATGGCCGGGTCGGTCGCCGTGGCCGCGCACTCTATTCCTGAGGCGCTCGCGCAGCTGGATGCCGCAGAGGCGCAGGGCGTCGACCTCATCAAGCTGATGATCACGGGTGGCGTGATGGACGCGAAGGAAAAGGGCGTCCCGGGTGAAATGAAGATGCCGCCGGAGATGATCAAGGCCGTCTGCGACCGGGCACACGCCGCGGGATACCGCGTTGCGGCCCACGTCGAGTCGCCGCAGGGCGTGCGCGCGGCGCTGGAAAACGGCGTGGATTCGATCGAGCACGGCGCAAAGCCGGACGCGGAGATCCTGCGCCTGTTCAAAGATACCGGCGCGTTTCTCTGCACAACGATCTCGCCTGCCCTGCCCTACGCGCTGTTTGACCGTTCCATCACCCACGCGACTGAGGTCGAGCAGTACAACGGCACGATCGTCTTTGAGGGCATCATCGACTGCGCGAAGGCCGCGCTTGCCAACGACATTCCCGTCGTGCTCGGCAACGACGTCGGCTGCCCGTGGATCACCCAGTATGATTTCTGGCGCGAGCTGTTTTATTTCCACAAATATACCGGCGTCTCCAACGCCTTCGCTCTCTACACCGCAACGAGCCGGAGCGCGGAGCTCGCCGGCATCGGCAGCGAGACCGGCACCGTTGCGCCGGGCAAGTGCGCAGACCTGATCGTGACCGCTGCAAACCCGCTGGAGGATCTGCGCGCGCTGCGGCACGTCGGGATGGTCATGGCCCGCGGCCAGCTGACTGGGCATCCGCGCTTCAAGCGCCGCCCGGAGGTCGAAGCGCAGCTCGACCGCTTTTTGACAGATGAGTCCGGCGCGGCTGCGCGCTGAGAAACGGAGGACAGGCTTTGCTGTATCTTGGATTTTTGCTTCTGGCCGGCATTCTGCAGGGCGTCATGGTCTCGCTCAACGCGCAGATGGGCAACTACTTCAGTCTGTTCGGCATCTGCTTCTTTGTCCACGGCATCGCGCTCGTGCTGCTGCTCGGCTATCTGCTGGTCAAGCGGCAGCCGCTGCGGTTTTCCGGCGCGCCGTGGTATGTGTATCTGGTCGGCGCGATGGGCATCGGGATCGTCGCAACCTCCAGCTGGTGTACGCTGCATGTCGGCGCGAGCGCGTTTATGGCGCTCTCCACGGCGGGGCAGCTCGTCTCCTCGGCGCTGATCGACCGGTTCGGTCTGTTCGGCATGCCGGTCACGCGGATCCGCAGGCGGCAGCTGCCGGGCTATGCGCTCGTGCTGCTGGGCGTGATCCTTGTAGTTCTGAACTGAGGAGGCGGCTGCATGATCTATTATCTGACTGCCCTGCTGAACGGGTTTTTCAACTCCATCAACCGCATGACGAACGTCCGGGCCGGAAAGCTGTTCGGCACGGCCAACGGCGCGCTGATCAACTATGTGGAAGCGACAGTTCTTTCGCTGCTGCTCGTCTTCGTGCTCAAAAACGGGAAAGAGCTCACGTGGGGCTACATCACGGCCGTCCCCTGGTGGGTCTACCTCGGGAGCGTCTGCGGTCTGCTCGCACAGCTGCTGCAGATCATCGGGACGCTGCATTCCAACACGCTGGTCTCCTCCGTTCTGATGCTGGTCGGCAATCTCGGGATGTCGCTGACGCTGGACTATGTGTTCTACGGCACGTTCAGCCTGCTGCGTGCCGCCGGGCTCCTGCTCATCCTGCTCGGCATGACCTGGGTGGAGAAGGAAAAGCACGCGCCTGCGGAGGACGCAGGATAAGTTAACATAAAAAAACGACCAACCCGGCTCCGGGCTGGTCGTTTTTATAGCAGGATCTGTGATGGGTAAGCCTCCAGCAGCGAAACATTGGGAAGTTCTGCGCCGAAGCGGGCCATGTTGCGTTCGCATTTGCGGCGGACGCCGCAGGCATCCTTTTCGTCGACCGGGATGTGGTAGACATAATTCTTTTTCGCTGCCTCGGGCAGAAGCGCGCGCGTTTCGGGATAGGACAGGATCTGTCCGTTCCAGAACGCCGCGTCGGCGCGGCGGCCGCGAAGGATCGCGCGGTGCTGTACCGCGTCGATGCGCGCGTCCGCAGTCACATAGACGCTGACACCCGCGGCCGAGATGAAATACACACCGTGCGTGATCGCATCCCACCCCGGCACGGGCGTATGCGCAAACTGGTGGTATTCAACGCAGAACGGGCCGAACTGCAGCGCCAGCTGGGGCGGCGTCTGCGGCTGCGGAACGAAGACGGGCGCGCCGCTGGCTGCCTGCAGCTGCCGGGTGCGGAGCGCATTGTAATGATCGGGGTGCGCGTGCGTGCACAGGATACCGCAGAGCGCGTCATAGGGCGGCTCCCCTGCCAGCATCTGCGCAAAGGTCTCGGGCGGCAGGCCGTAATAGCAGCGGAACTGCTTGTTGAGCGCGTCGACCAGAAGCGTCCGCCCCTCCGCTTCCAGCACGAGCCCGCAGCTGCTGACCAGTGTGATCCTCATTGCAGCAGCTCCAGAAATTCCTGCTCGGAAAGCACAGGGACGCCTAGCTCCTGCGCCTTGCGGAGCTTGCTGCCTGCGTTTTCCCCGGCGACGACGTACGTCGTCTTTTTCGAGACGGACGAGGCGGCCTTACCGCCGAACGACTCGATCTTCTCCGTCGCCTCCTCGCGCGTAAACAGGCTCAGCGCGCCGGTCAGGACAAAGGTCTTGCCCGCAAAGCGCGTATCCGTCACCTGGTTGGTTGACATAAAGTTTACACCTGCCACGCGCAGCCGATCGATCAGGTCCTGTGACTGCGGGCTGGCAAAGTAATCGAGGATGTTCTGCGCCGTCGTTTCGCCGATATCGGGGACGGCCGTCAGATCCTCCAGCGATGCGTGCTGCAGAGCATCGAGACTCCCGAACGTCGACGCGAGCACCTTGGCCGCCTTGCTGCCGACCTGCCGGATGCCAAGCGCGCACAGCAGTCGGGCCAGATCGTTCTGCTTGCTGGCCTCGATGGCGGCTTTGAGGTTCGCGGCGGACTTTTTCCCCTGCCCGGGGAGCTTTGCGAAGGCGGCATAGTCTAGCGCGTAGAGGTCCGCGGGGTTGGAGACCATCTTTTCCTCGATCAGCAGGTCGATGATCGCGCTGCCGAGGCCGTCGATGTTCATGGCCTCCCGCGAGACGAAGTGCGCCAGATTTCTGGACAGCTGTGCCGGGCACTCCGCGCCCGTGCAGCGCAGGGCAGCGCCGTCCTCATCGCGCACGACCGGCGCGCCGCAGACGGGGCAGCGGTCCGGCAGGCGGTACGGCACGGCGTCCGCCGGGCGCTTTGCAAGCACGACCTCCAGGATCTCCGGGATGATCTCCCCTGCCTTGCGGATCCTGACGGTGTCGCCGATGCGGATATCCTTGTCGGTGATAAAGTCCTGGTTGTGGAGCGTCGCGGCGGTGACGGTCGTCCCGGCGAGATGGACCGGGGCCACGATCGCCCGCGGGGTCAGCACGCCCGTGCGCCCCACCTGCACGACGATATCCTGCAGCACGGTCTCCTTGATCTCCGGCGGATATTTGAAGGCCGCGGCCCAGCGCGGGAACTTCGCCGTGCTGCCGAGCCGCTCGCGCCCGGCCAGACTGTTGAGCTTCATAACGGCTCCGTCGATATCATACGGCAGCTCGTAGCGGGTCTCGCCGAGCTGGGTGATCAGCTGCTCCGCTTTGTCCATATCGCGGCAGAGCGTGTAAGGTATGACCTTGAACTTGAGCGCCCGCAGATAGTCGAGCGTTTCGCTGTGCATCCGGAACGTGACGCCCTCTGCCAGCTGCAGGTTGAAGACGAGAATGTCGAGCTTCCGCTTTGCCGCCACACCCGGGTCCAGCTGCCGCAAGGAGCCCGCCGCGGCGTTGCGCGGGTTGGCAAACAGCGGCTTGCCGAGCTTCTCCTGCTCGGCGTTGAGCGCTTCAAAGCTGGCGCGGGGCATGAAGACCTCGCCGCGCACGATGAGACGCGCGGGCGCGCCGGTCAGCGTCATGGGGATGGAGCGGACGGTCTTCAGATTCTCCGTCACGTCCTCACCGATGAGGCCGTCGCCGCGGGTCGCGCCGCGGACAAAGCGGCCGTCCACGTATTCCAGCGCCACGGACAGCCCGTCGACCTTCGGCTCGACGGAGTATTCCGCGTCCGGCTCCTCCTCACGCACATGCGCATCGAAGTCCCGCAGCTCGTCAAAGGAAAACACGTCCTGCAGGCTCTCCAGCGGGACGGCGTGGCGTACCTTGACGAATTCGCTCAGCGCCTGCCCGCCGACACGGCGTGTCGGGCTGAGCGGCGAGGCATACTGCGGGTACTGTGCTTCCAGCTCCTCGAGTTGGCGGAGCTTGTGGTCATAGTCATAGTCGCTCATCTCCGGGTTATCGAGCACGTAGTAGAGATATCCGGCGTGCTCAAGTTCCCGGGTCAGCTGTTCGATCTGCTGTTTCGGTTCCATATTGATCCCAACCTTCTGCTGCGGTAAGATGTCCTAAGTTTACATAAGTTTCTGGTACCCGGCCGACGATCACGGTCTGCGCCACCATCACGTCGCTGTCCACGTCGACCGACTCATAGCCGACCGTCGTGAGAATGGTCAGGCTGATGGTGAATTTGACCTTGAGCGTCTGCAGGGTCTGGTTGATGCCGGCCTCTGAGAAATCCGAGAAAAAGTCAGCATTCGACACGGTGAGGCTGACGGCCTTGACGGGCAGGACCGGCCCTGTCCCGGCCAGAAGATCCGGCAGCAGGAGATTTCCGAGCGGAATACCCATCTGCTGCGTATTGATCTGGTCGATGAGCCCGTCGAGCGCGCCGAGCACCTCGATCTTCATCCGCTCGACCTGGCCCATGTCCGTGCGGAGCGCGGTAATGTTGCCCTGTACATCCTTTTCCAGCACGATCACGCGGGAAAAATCCGTGTTGCCCGTGCGGAGCATTTCGCTGACGGATCCTGTGATGGCGTTCGATGCGGCGTTGACCGCCTGATTGCGTGCAAGCTCGCGGATATACGGTGACAGATGCAGCTGCGTGAGCAGGATCAGCCCCGTAATGACAAGCAGCAGCGCGATCAGAAGGATCCTTCTGCGTCTTCGCTTCCTCCGGCTCATCTCCATACACCCCCAGCATAGGCTATGCCGGAGCGCCGGGGATATTACAGCTTTTTCATGTGCTGCGCCGCCGTGTTGGCCATGAGGCGCTTGGTGCCGACGCCGTCAAAGGCGATTTCCAGCAGCGCGTCGTTGCCCATCGGCAGGACCGTCAGGATCATGCCGCGGCCAAAGGCCTTGTGCTGGACCATCTCGCCTGCGGCAAAGCTGTCCTTTGGCGCAGGCTTCGGTGCGGTGTGGACGGAATAGTCCTTCTGCGGCTTCGGCCGCGTGGGGATCTGGGAAAAGTCGTTATAGCTGTCGCCGTAGATGCTGACGCGGCCGAAGGAGCCGTATTGCCTCGGCTCAGTCTGCTGGTAGTTCGGCTTCGGCGCGCCGATGCGCTTGACCGACTCGGCCGGGAGCTCGTCGACGAAGCGGGACGGCAGATTTGTCGTCGTGCGGCCGTAGAGCATACGCTGGCGCGCGTAGGTGATGACCAGATGCTGCTTGGCCCGGGTGATGGCGACGTAGCACAGCCGCCGCTCCTCTTCCAGCTCCTCCGGCTCGCTCATGCAGCGGTTCGAGGGGAACAGTCCCTCCTCCAGACCGACAAGGAACACGTTCGGGAACTCCAGACCCTTGGCCGCGTGCATCGTCATCATGACGACGGCATCGGCATCCGGGTCGTACTGCTCAATGTCCGTATAGAGGGCGATCTCCTCCAGGAAGCCCGCCAGCGTGGGCGTCTCGGTGTTTTCCATGTAGCTGAGGATGCTGGATTTGAGCTCGCGGACGTTCTCCGCGCGGGTGCGGGATTCCACATCGCCCTTCTCCTCGAGCATCTGCAGATAGCCGGTGCGCGTCATGACCTCCTCATAGAAATCCGGCAGCGGCAGCTTCTGCAGCAGCTCCGCGCATTCCTCGATGATGACCGTGAAGGCCATGAGCTTCGCAGCCGCCTTTTCCAGGCTCGGGTAGCTGTAGGGGTCGGAGACGACCGTGTACAGCGGGACGCCGGCCGCGGCCGCCTGCCGCTCGGCCATTTCGAGCGTCTTGCCGCCGATGCCGCGCGGCGGGTTATTGATGATGCGCTGCAGCCGCAGCTCGTCGGCGCGGTTATTGATGACGCAAAGGTAGGCCAGCATGTCCTTGACCTCCGCGCGGTCAAAGAAGCGCGTGCCGCCGATGATGCGGTACGGGATGCCGCTGCGCTTGAACGAGTTTTCGACCGCGTTGGACTGCGCGTTCGTGCGGTAGAGCACGGCGAAGTCCTTGAAATTCTTCCCCTTTGACATGGAGATGATACGGCTGGAAACATAATTAGCCTCGTCCGTTTCGCTGGAGGCCTCATAGACGGTGATCTGGTCGCCGGCAGCGTTTTCGGTCCAGAGCTTTTTGCCCTTGCGGCCGCGGTTGTGCGCGATGACGGCGTTCGCCGCGTTCAAAATCGCCTGCGTCGAGCGGTAGTTCTGCTCGAGCCGGATCACGCGCGTGCCCTTGAACTGCTTTTCAAACGAGAGGATGTTCTCGATCGTCGCACCGCGGAATTTGTAGATCGACTGATCGTCGTCGCCGACGACGCAGATATTTTCGTATCCGCCCGCGAGCAGCGACGTCAGCTGGTACTGCAGCTGGTTCGTGTCCTGATACTCGTCGATCATGACGTAGTGGAACTTCTGCTGGTAATAGGTCCGCACGTCCTCGAAGGTCTCGAGCAGCTCGACGGTCTTGAGGATGATGTCGTCAAAGTCGAGCGCGTTCGCCTCGTGCAGACGCTTGTCGTATTCCTCGTAGAGCTGCGCGATGCGGTCCATGCGGAAATCGCCGGACTTCCCGGCGTGTTTGGAAAACGCCGCCGGGTCCTGCCGCCGGTCCTTGGCCTTGCTGATGACGGACAGGGCCAGCCGCGGCGGCAGTGCCTTTTCGTCCAGGTCAAAATCGCGGAGGATATCCTTCATCACGCGCTCGGAATCACTCGAGTCGTAGATCGTGAAGCGGCCGGTATAGCCGTCCAGCCGGTCGATCTCCCGCCGCAGGATGCGGCAGCAGGCCGCGTGGAACGTCATGGCCCAGACGTCCATGGCGTAATCGCCGAGCAGCGCCTGCAGCCGGCTTTTGAGCTCGTTGGCGGCCTTGTTGGTGAACGTGATGGCGAGGATGGACCACGGCGCGGCGGGCCGGAGCGCGCACAGGCGCTCGGCCTGCAGCTGCATGGCGGGATCCTGCGTTTTGAGGTACGTTTCGAGATATGTAAGGTCCTCTTCGGTCACGTAGTCCGGGATCTCCTGCGAGTCGGAGCCTTCACCGAAGGCGATGAGGTTCGCAATGCGGTTGATGAGGACCGTCGTTTTGCCGCTGCCCGCGCCGGCCAGCAGCAGCAGCGGGCCCTGTGTGGTCAGGACGCCCTCGAGCTGCATGGCGTTGAGATTCTGAAAGCGCGCGGCGATGACCGCGCGGCGGGCGGCCAGAAATCGGGATTCAAATGTCTGTTCCATAGCTTCACCTTTGCGTCAGCTGACGCTTCAATAAACTATGGATATTCTACCGCATCTGACCGGATTTGTCGATATCAAAAAAATGTTCGAAGCCGTTCGAGCGCTTTCTTTTCGATCCGGCTGACCTGGACCTGCGAGACGCCGATGAGCTCCGCCACGCGCTGCTGCGTCAGGCTGTGGTAATAGCGCAGCTGGATGACGAGCCGCTCCTTCTCGCCCAGATGCCGCAGCGCCTCCCGCAGCGCGAGCTTTTCCAGCAGCTTTTCCTCCATGCCGTCCGTGCAGAGGACGTCTTCAAGGGAAAAACCCTCCTCGCCAGTCTGCCGCTGGATCGATTCGGCGGCGCTGGTGGCCGTCTCGGCGCTGGCGATCTCCTCGGGAGACAGCCCCATAGCCTCCGACAGCTCGGATACCGTCGGCTCGCGGCCGAAGTCGCCGGTCAGGCGCTCGCGCGTTTTTTTGATGGCAGCCGCGCGCTCCTTGATGCTGCGGCTGACCTTGACGGCGCCGTCGTCGCGCAGGAAGCGGCGGATCTCCCCTGCGATCTTCGGCACGGCGTAGGTGGAAAACTGCGTGCCGTAGGCTGTGTCAAAGCCCTCGACGGCCTTGAGAAAGCCGACGCAGCCCAGCTGGAACAGATCGTCCGGCTCCACGCCGCGTCCGAAATACCGCCGCGCGATCGACCAGATCAGGCCGGTATTCTCCGTCACGAGCCGCTCCGTGGCCGTCCGGTCGCCCTGCTGAGCCTGCGTGATGAGCGTGATCGTCTCGCTCAAGCGTTCTTCCCCCGCTGCACGATCTTCCGCTTCATATGTACCGTCGTCCCCCGCCCCGGCTTCGACGTGACCTGCAGCGAAGTCATGAAGCTCTCCATGATCGTAAAGCCCATGCCGCTGCGCTCGGGGCCGCCGGTCGTGAACATGGGCGTGCGGGCCTTTTCGATGTCCTCCATCCCGCAGCCCTTGTCGCGCACAACGACGTCGAGGACGCTGTCCGGCAGGATGCGGCAGCGGATGGTCACGAGGCCGATCGTATCGCGGTAGGCGTGGACGATGCAGTTGGTGACCGCCTCGGAGACGGCGGTCTTGATATCGTTCAGCTCCTCGAGATTCGGGTCGAGCTGCGCGGCAAAGCAGGCGACGGCCGCGCGGGCAAAGGCCTCGTTGGCGGACCGGCTGGGGAAGGTCAGCGTCATTTCATTTTCAGCTTTCATGGACCAGACTCCTTTCATCTTCCAAGGTTGCGATGCGCTCGATCCCGGAGGCCCGAAGCACCTTCATCGGCTGCGGCGGCACACTTCTGAGGATCACCTCGCCGCGCAGCTGCCGCATATGGCGGACGCAGGCGATCACGATGGCGATGCCGCTCGAGTCCATAAACGTGACCTCCCGGAAATCCAGCACGCAGACGCGCGGCAGATAGAGCTCGATTTTGTTACCGACAACACGCATGATATCCTTCGCGCTGTGGTGGTCGATCTCGCCGCGCAGCGCGACGGTCAGATGCTTGTCCTGCAAAAAGCTTGTGAGATTCATTTGTTCGCCTCCAAAAAAGAAAATGGACACACAGGGGTTTCCTGCATGTCCATTATAGAAGCTTTTACGCGCGGGTTTTGTCAAAGGAATTACCGGCGCAGACGCTTTTCACTTTCTTCGAGCTGCGCAAGCAGCGCGCGGTTCTTTTCGAGCTTTTCGCGCTGCTCGGCCACGACCTTTTCGGGTGCGCGGGAGACAAATGCTTCGTTGGAAAGCTTGCCCCCGAACATGGCGATCTGCTTGAGGCAGTTCGCCTTTTCCTTTTCGATGCGGGCCAGTTCCTTCTCGAAGTCGATGAGCTCCTCGAGCGGGATATAGAGTTTGGCATCGTTCGTGACGACGCAGACCATGTTTTCGTGGCCCTCTGGATCAGCATCGCAGATGATGACCTGATCGGCATAGGCCAGACGGCAGATGAAGCCCGTGCCCTGCCGGAAGATCTCGCCCTTGTCAGACACGACATAGAGCGTGCTCTTCTTCGACGGCGGGACGTTCATCTCTGCGCGGCGGTTGCGGATGGAGCAGATGGCATTCATGACGGACTCCATGTGTGCAGCCTCAATGGAGAAGTTCAGGTTCTCGTCATACTTCGGCCAGTCAGCCAGCATGAGGAAGCTGCCCTCGTGCGGGATGGCCTGCCAGATCTCTTCGGTGATGAACGGCATAAACGGGTGCAGCAGGCGCAGGAACTGGTCAAGGACATACACCAGAACCTTCTGCGCGGCCAGCTTGCTCTTTTCGTCCTCGCCGTAAAGTCTTGCCTTGGTGAGTTCGATATACCAGTCGCAATAGGTATCCCAGATAAAGTCGTAGACCTTGGCGGAGGCGACGCCCAGTTCATAGGCATCCATGTTCTCCGTGACTTCTTTGATGAGCGTATTGAGCTTTGAGAGCACCCACTTGTCCTCGATCTCAAGGTCGGCGGCATCCGGAAGCCCGTTTTCTTCGACGGTCAGGTTCATGAGCACATAACGGCTCGCGTTCCAGATCTTATTGGCAAAGTTGCGCATGGCCTCGCACTTCTCGACGTAGAAGCGCATGTCGTTGCCGGGCGAGTTGCCGGTGATGAGGTTGAAGCGCAGCGCGTCCGCGCCGTACTTCTCGGCCATTTCCAGCGGGTCAATGCCGTTGCCGAGGGACTTGGACATCTTGCGGCCCTTGTCGTCGCGGACGAGGCCGTGGATGAAGACGGTCTTGAACGGCTCCTTTTTCATCTGCTCCATGCCGGAGACGACCATGCGCGCCACCCAGAAGAAGATGATATCATAGCCCGTAACCATGTCGGTCGTCGGGTACCAGTATTTGAGGTCTTCAGAATTCAGATCGGGCCAGCCGAGCGTTGAGAACGGCCACAGGCCGGACGAGAACCAGGTGTCGAGCACGTCCTCGTCGCGGGTCAGCTTCGTGCAGCCGCACTTTTCGCACTTCGTCGGGTCTTCGCGGCTGACGTTGATATGGCCGCACGCATCGCAGTACCACGCGGGGATCTGATGGCCCCACCAAAGCTGGCGGGAGATGCACCAGTCGTGCACATTTTCCATCCAGTTGAGATACGTCTTGGAGAAGCGCTCGGGAACAAATTTGATCGTGCCGTTCTTGACGACGCGGATAGCCTCTTCTGCCAACGGCTTCATCTTGACGAACCACTGCGCGGAAATGAGCGGCTCGACATCGTTGTGGCAGCGGTAGCAGGTGCCAACGTTGTGGGAATACGGCTCGGTCTTGACGAGATAGCCCTGCTCTTCGAGGTCCTTTACAAGGGCTTTGCGGCATTCATAGCGGTCCATGCCGTTGTATTTGCCGCCGTTTTCGTTGATATGGCCGTCGTCGGCGATGACGCGGATAACATCAAGGTTATGGCGCAGGCCGACCTCAAAGTCATTGGGGTCGTGCGCCGGGGTCATTTTGACCGCACCGGTACCGAAGCCGATCTCGCAGTATTCATCGCCCACAATGGGAATCTCGCGGTTCATGATGGGCAGAATGCAGGTCTTGCCGATCAGATGCTTGAATTTTTCGTCATTCGGGTTGACGGCCACGCCGGTGTCGCCCATCATGGTTTCCGGGCGGGTCGTGGCGACGACGATATCGCCGGAGCCGTCGGCAAGCGGATAGCGGATATACCAGAGATGGCCGGGCTTGTCAACGTATTCGACTTCCGCGTCAGAGAGTGCGGTCAGGCAGTGCGGGCACCAGTTGATGATGCGGCTGCCCTTGTAAATAAGGCCCTTGTCATACATCTCGCAGAACGCCTCGCGCACGGCCTTGGAGCAGCCCTCGTCCATGGTGAAGCGGCTGCGCGACCAGTCGCAGCTGACGCCGAGCTTTCGCTGCTGCTCGACGATGCGGCTGCCGTACTTTTCCTTCCACGCCCAGACGCGCTCGAGGAACTTTTCGCGGCCAAGGTCATAGCGGGTCTTGCCTTCCTTGACGCGCAGTTCTTCCTCGACCTTAATCTGGGTGGCAATACCGGCATGATCGGTGCCGGGCAGCCAGAGGGCGCTGTAGCCCTCCATACGCTTATAGCGGGTCAGAATGTCCTGCAGCGTGGAGTCGAGCGCGTGGCCCATATGAAGCTGGCCGGTGACGTTGGGAGGCGGCATGACGATGGAATAGGGTTTCTTGCCGGGGTCTGGTTCGGCCTTGAAGCAGTCGTTGTCCAGCCACATCTGATAGATCTGGCTTTCCACCTGCGTCGGGTCGTATTGCTTGGGCAGTTCTTTTCTCATGTTGATTCTCCTATTGAAACATATTGTTTATTCTTCAGTCAATTTTGCACAGGGGCAGGCTGCGTGGGCACGGAAAAAGTCCAGAAATTCCTCCGGCGTGCCTAAAATCAGATCCTTCTTTTGCAGGACCGTGGCCGAGCCGGAGTGCGTCAGCAGGAAAAGGCTCGGCGTTTCCACCAGCGTTTCCATTTTTTCATACGGGAAGTCGGCCGATTTCTGGTTTGTCTTGATCTGCATTGCCTCGTCCGTGAATCGAATCTTCGGCTTTGACGACAAATCCAGTCCGCCGAGGCTTTTTAAAAGCAGTGCCGCTGACTTCTGAAACTGTCTTGTCATGTCCGCATCCGGTCTTGGAAGAAACCGCGCCGCTGCAATCACCAGCGCAATGACGCCGGTTACAAGCAGCGTCATATTCTTCGGCTCCATCAGCCCCGTCACAAGCAGAAAGACACCTGCGGCGGCCAGAATCACGGACAAAACGGTCCGTACAATTCCCCGGCGCTTCAGCAGCGGGTCGTCCGCTCTGCATTCCTCCGCGAAGCGGTTCACGCCGTCGGTCATACGCCAAAGCTTGGGGTTCTTCTTCCGTGAGACAATCTCTGTACGCGCCCGCAGCGCCTTCGCCAATTCGCTCTGCAGTTCCGGACTGTAGTGCGTCGGGACAAATACAAATTCACCGGGCATGAATATCTCCTCTCATTCTCAATGTCATCGGCGGTGGTTTTACGCATGGAATCGTCTTTACTTGATATATACGACCGGCTTTCCGGTCTTTTCCTTGATAAATGCACGGAATTCCGCTGTGCTTCCGCCCTGCATGCCTTCCTTATCAACTGCCTGTGCATAATCTTTGGAAAGCGTAAGGATAAAATAGCGCTCCGTCTCGGCAACGGCAAAGATCTGCTTGTACTGCCATCTGCCCTCATTGACGCTTGTTGTCACGGTATAGCCGTCTTCATCAAACACCGTACTGGCATGCTCCGTGCCGGGAAGCAGACGCGCTCTGGCAGTCCGGGCATTGAGCCGGTCTTCTGTTCTCACCACTATGATTATGGCCAGGACTGCGATCAGCGCCAGCACGTCCCCTACGTCGAGGGCATTCTTCCTCAAATCCATAAGCAGGAAAAACGCTTCCATCAGAACGACAAGTGCCGCGAAGATATGCACCAGACAACTGCGCTTTTTCCGCACAGTCCGGCGGATGCCCTTTGCCATCGCCGTAAGTGTTTCAAGATCGTAATCCGTTTCAAACCGGAAGGTCATATGCGCTCCTTTCCAAAAAGCTGTGAGTTGGCAGGGACGGAACTCTGCTCTGCCCGGCAGAATGCAGTTGTTTTAACGGAAATCTCAGGCGGATGCGAATGCAGTTTCTCACTTGTTCGTAGGGGCCGATGCCTACATCGGCCCGTTGAGAAGCTGCGAATTCGCCGTAGATTTCTGTAAAAGCGGTCTGTTCTGCCAGGCCGATGTGGGCATCGGCCTCTACAATCGAATGCGCAGATGCAAGAAAAAACGCCCTGAGTTTCAGACTCAGGGCGAAGAAATTCTCCGTGGTACCACCTGCGTTCCCGGAAAACCGGGCTCTCAAATCTCTGTAACGGGAGAACCCGGCGGGGCTTACTGTCAGTTCAGCCCGGCGGCTCGGAGGCGACGGGAACTTTGGCTTTGCGGAAGCTTACACCAGCCGCTTCCTCTCTGCGGCGCTGCGCGAAGTTCGTTCCTCTTCTCAGCTTGTATCGGTATAGGAAAATGGTGCTTTATACGTCTTCGATGATAGGCGAGGGCTTGGCCTGCTGCGGGTTGACGAGGGCGCGGAACTTGCCGCGGGACTCGCGGATCTCGCTCAGAGCCTGCGCAATGGCATCCTCTGTGCGCTTCATAGAGTCGTCAACATAATCATTCGTGACCTGACGCAGTTCCTTGATCTTGGCCTGTGCATTTTTCATCAAGTCGTCGGCCTCTTTCTGGGCCTGCAGATAGACCTCTTCGTGCGAGATCATCTGACGGGCGCGCTGCTCAGCCTGCTTGAGAATGTTTTCGGCCTCGCGTTTGGCGTTGGTAATGACCTCGTTGCGGGACTCAACGATCGTCTTGGCCTGCTTGAGTTCACCGGGAAGCTGGTTGCTGATCTCATCGAGAAGATCGAGAACCTTGTCACGTTCGAGTACGCACTTGTCCGCGCCGAGCGGCAAACTCCACGCATCCTGTACCATCTCATACAACGTTGTCAGGATCTCTTCAATACCGCTTGCCATAAAAATACCTCCTTAGATTTGCTCCATCATGCGAGCCTTGAAGTCCGGAATGATCGCCGCGGGCAGAAAATCGCTCACGTCGGCATCATACCGTGCCAACTCCTTGACGGCGCTGGAACTCAAGTACATGAACTGATGCTCCGCAGTCAGGAACATGGTATCAAGTCCGGGATTGAGTTTATGATTCATGAGCGCCATCTGGAATTCACGCTCGAAATCAGAAACGGCCCGCAGGCCCTTGATAATAATGGAACTTCCCTGTTCGCGCGCAAAGTCGGCCAGCAGCTTGTTGGAGTGCATGACCGCAACGTTCGGAATATCCGCCGTGACGCGGCGGATGAGTTCAACGCGTTCTTCCGGCGTGAACATGGGGCTTTTTTCACAGTTATACATCACACAGACGACCAGCCGGTCAAAGCTGCGCGCCGCGCGGGTGATGATGTTGAGATGACCGTTTGTAACAGGGTCAAAGCTGCCGGGGTAAATTGCTGTTCTCATGGCGCCTCCAGCCGGCTATCCTCTGCGGAAGATCGTCACCGCAGCCTTGCCGTAGCGGTAATCCCGGTAACGCACAAGACCCGGAATTTCATCCGGAAGGGACTTCTCAAAGGGTCTTTCACAGACTATTATACCACTGTTCGTCAAAATGTCAATTTCTGATATGATTTTTAGCGCAGTTTCAAGGAAAATTTCCGCATAAGGCGGGTCTAAGAGGATCAAATCGAACTGTGTACGGCAGGTTTTCAGGTAGGAACTGTAATCTGCCTGCGCAACTGTGGCGTGATCTTCCAGTCTTGTCTTTTTCAGGTTCTCCCGGATAACGGCAATCGGCTCTTTACCCTTATCGACAAATGTGCAGTGTGCCGCGCCGCGGCTAAGCGCCTCGATACCAAGCTGGCCAGAGCCTGCGAACAGGTCGAGCGCCGTTCTCCCCTCGATTTCAAACTGGATGGCGGAGAAAATACCCTCCTTGACCTGATCCATGGTCGGGCGGGTATCCATGCCCTTCGGGGCCTTCAGCGGGACGCCTCTGGCGGTTCCTGTGATGACGCGCATGCGGCTCCTCCTTCCTTCGGGTGAAAATGCTGATAAACAGCCAGCGCGGCGGATTCCGGGAGCACCTGCTCCAGCTGGCTGCGTTCTGCTTGTGAAATGGCTTTGACAGAGCGGAATTTTTTCAAGAGCGCCTGCCGCCGCTTTTCGCCGATGCCGGGAATGTCCTCCAGCCCGGATTTTTTCATGCGGCGGGAGCGGAGCGCACGCTGGTAGGTGATGGCAAAGCGGTGTGTCTCCTCCTGAATGGTCCCGATGAGCGCAAACACAGACGGTACGGCGCTGATGGCAATTTCGGCGCCTTCGGCGGTTACGAGCGCTCTTGTGCGGTGCTTGTCGTCCTTGACCATGCCGTAGGCCGGAATATCCAGTCCAAGCGTCTGCAAGACCTCCTCTGCAACCCTTGTATGCTCAACGCCGCCGTCGATCAGCAGAACATCCGGCCGCTCGGAAAAGCCCGCATCCTGCTGAACATAATGCGTGAGACGGCGCAGGAGAATCTGGTGCATGGACGCATAATCGTCCTGATCGGTCAGACCCTCGACGCGGAAGCGCTTATAGGCGGATTTGAGTGGCCTGCCGTCCTGAAAGACGACCATGGACGCGACAATGTCCGTTCCGGCCAGATTGGAAATATCATAGGCCTCCATCCGGTGCGGAATATCCGGCAGATGGAGCATATCGGCCAGCGCGCCGAGCGTTCCGGTGCGGCGCTCTGCTTTGGTTGTAATGCGCTCGGCCTCTTCGCGCGCATTTTTATGGGCAAGTTCGACCAGACGCACATTATCGCCGCGCTGCGGCATGCGGATAAGGACCTTTTTGTTCAGTTCCTGCTGCAAAAGAGCAGAGAACAGTTCCGCATCCTCCAGTTCAAACGGCGTAAGGATGACCTTTGGCGCTGTGCCGCGCGCAAGATAGAACTGCTTGACAAGGGCGGAGACAGCTTCCTGCGGGTCGTCCGCCGGAGATAGAATCTCATATTCCTTGTCGAGCAGGCTTCCGTTTACATAATGCAGAACCGCAAAGCAGGCCCGCGCTTCGTTCTGGTAATAGCCGATCACATCGGTATTGGCCATTGTCCCGGCTGTCACAAGCTGCCTTTCACCGAGGGACTCCACGGCGCGCAGCCGGTCGCGCAGGGACGCGGCAAGTTCAAACTGCAATTTTTCGGCAGCGCCCTCCATCTGCATGCGCAATTCGTCCGCGACCTTTTTATAGCTGCCCTGCAGAATCAGCACAGCCTGCTCCATGCGGGCGTGATACTCCTTCTGGCTGCGCGAAAGCTGACACCAGCCGTCGCAGTTGTTCATATGAAAATTGAGGCACGGCCGATCCTTGCCAAGATCACGCGGAAACTGCTTGGAGCAGCCCGGAAGCTTCAGCGTCAGGCGGAGCGTGTCGATCACATGCTGCGTAACAGAACGGCCGCCGAAGGGGCCGAAATAGCTGGCCTTGTCCCCCGCCGTTTTGCTGACCATCTGCATGGTCGGGTAGTCCTCCGTCAGATCGACGCGCAGATAGGGATACCCCTTGTCGTCTTTCAGGAGAATATTATACTTCGGCATATGCCGCTTGATGAGCGAGCATTCGAGCACCAGCGCCTCAAACTCTGAACGCGCAACGATAGTATCGAAATGGTCGATCTGCGACACCATTTTACGCGTCTTCGGCGTATGCGCCGCTGTATCCTGAAAATACTGGCTGACACGGTTCTTGAGTTTTTTGGCCTTGCCGACATAGATAACCGTACCGGCCTTATCCTGCATGATGTAGACGCCCGGCTCATATGGAAGCGAAAGCGCCTTGTCCTTGAGTTCTTCAAATGTCATAACTTCTGAATAAAAAAGCGCTGCGGACGCAGCGCCAGCAAATGTGCAGATCGGGCGGCAAACGCAGGAGGGACAACGCCCCTCCTGTCGTTACCGGTTGTAAAAAATGCCTCAGAAGACCTCTTTTACGAGCATGTCGGTCAGTGCTTTTACTGCTTCTTCCTCATCGGGGCCTTCCGCAATGATGCTGACACGCGTGCCCTTGGTGATGCCCATGGACAGAACGCCGAGCAGGCTCTTGGCGTTGATCTTGCGGTCCTCGACCTCGACCCAGATGCTGGACTTGAATTCATTGGCCTTCTGGATGAAGTAGGTGGCCTGCCGGTTGTAAAGGCCGGATTCGCACTTCACGATGGATTGCTGCATGTACATAGACGACACTCCTTATACATCTTGCCGGGGATTAAAGTTTGCTATCGACTTTCTAATTTTAGCAAATTTCATTGAAAAGTCAATCACTATTTCATTGCGCTCCAATTTCCGGACAAAAAGCGCCGGAAATTATTTGAACTCGACAATCGTCACGCCGGATTCGCCCTCACCGTAGACGCCGAGGCGGAAGGACTTAACATATTTACAGCGGCGCAATTCGTCCTGCACAGCCGCGCGCAGAACACCCGTGCCCTTGCCGTGGATGATGCGTGCATTCGGGAGATTGCCCATATAGGCTGCATCCAGGAAATTATCGAGCACCGGCAGCGCCTCGTCAACAGCCATACCGCGGATATCGAGTTCCGGCTGGGCCGCCGCCTTGAGTTCGCGTACCTTGCCTGCAATGACCTTTTTCGCCGCGTTCTGCGTCTCGTTTTCCAGGAGGTACACCTCCTCCGGTTTTGCCGTGACCTGTAGGATACCAGCGCGCAGCTGATAGCTTCCGTCCTTGTTGATTGCAAGCACGGTTGCCTTTGTGCCAAGCTTCAGAAGTTCAACCGTATCGCCTATGCGGATGGCGCGGGTCGGCTCCGGGCGCTGCTTTTCCTCGCGCTGGGGCTGCATTCTGCTTTCCGCCTCGTTGAGATTGCGGCGCAGCTGTGCCTGCTTTTCATTGGAGCCGGGAACGAACGCGCCGTTTTTCGCCTGCTTCCGAAGCTGCTTGAGTTCTTCATAGACCGCGTCGGCGGCACGGCGGGCATCATCGATGATATACTGCGCCTCCTTGCGCGCCTGCTGGGCGGCCTTTTCCTTTTCCTGCTTGATCTGCGCGTAATACTCGTCGGATTTTTCCTTCTGCTTTTCTGTCTCGCGGCGCAGGCGCTCGGCCTCTTCCTTCGCTTTCTCCATCTCCTGCCGCTGCTGGTCAAGCTGCGTCAGAACATCCTCGAAATTCACGTCATTCTGGCTGACGAGGCTGCGGGCCTGCTCCAGAATGGCCTCGTCGATGCCAAGGCGCTTGGAAATGGCAAACGCGTTGGACTTGCCGGGCACACCGATGAGCAGCCGGTAGGTCGGCTGGAGCGTTTCGACATTAAATTCACACGACGCGTTCATCACGCCGCTTGTGCGCATGGCGTAAAGCTTGAGTTCGGCGTAGTGCGTCGTCGCCGCAACGCCAGCACCGCACTTGCGGCAGAACTCGATGATGGAAATGGCCAGCGCCGCGCCCTCGGCCGGGTCGGTTCCGGCGCAGAGCTCATCAAACAGCACAAGGCTGTCTTTGTCGCAGACCTTAAGAATCTCTACAATATTCTTTGTATGCGACGAGAACGTGGAAAGCGACTGCTCGATGGATTGTTCGTCGCCGATGTCGGCGAAAACCTGCTCGTAGACATTGATCGCGCTGCCGTCGTCGGCAGGGATATGCAGGCCGCACTCGGCCATGAGTGTCAGCAGGCCAATGGTCTTGAGCGTGACGGTCTTGCCGCCGGTGTTGGGGCCGGTGATGATGAGCGTGTCAAAATCACTGCCGAGGCGCACAGAGATGGGCACGACGGTCTTGCCGGTGATGAGCGGATGGCGGGCGCGGATCAGGTTCAGCTGGCCGTCTGTGCGCACCTCCGGGCAGATGGCGCGCATGGCAAATGACAGACGTGCCCTTGCAAAAATGCACTCCAGCTGCAGCAGCACGTCATAGTCCAGCTTGATCTGCTCACGGTGGCCCGCAGCTTCAGCGGAGAGTTCGGCAAGAATGCGCTCGATCTCCTTGCGCTCAGCCATAAACAGTTCGCGCAATTCGTTATTGCCGTTGACAGCGGACATGGGTTCGATGAAATAGGTGCTGCCGGAGGCGGATACGTCGTGCACAAGGCCCGGAAGCTGGCTCTTGCACTCGGCCTTGACCGGGACGACGAAGCGGTCGGAGCGGATGGTCACGATCGGCTCCTGCAAAATTTTTGCGTAGGACGGCGAGGTGATGATCTTCTGCAGTGATTCTCGGATCTTGGAACTCTGCTGGCGGATCTTGCGGCGGATAGAGGCAAGTTCGCTGCTGGCTGCGTCCGCGATCTCATCTTTGGAGAGAATGGAGGTAAAGATGCGCTCCTCCAGATATTTATTCGTGGTGATCTGCTGGAAGTACACATCCAGCACGCTTGACTCCTGTGCGCTTCTCCCTTCGCCTTCGGAATACGCTTTTGTCTGGCGGGCAGACTTTAAAACAGCTGCAATACGCAGCAGTTCTTCCGGGCTGAGGCAACCGCCGCGGTCGGCGCGGTCAAGCGACGCGCCCACATCATATAATCCGCCGAAGGACGGCGAGCCCTTGACCGTGATGCAGGCGCAGGCCGCGCTTGTCTCGTCCAGAAGATGGCGAATCTCATCCGCGTCCGTACTGGGGCGGACGGCAAGGCAGCGTTCCTTTGCCGCCTGCGATGCGGCATGGTCGGAAAGCATCGCCAGAACCTTGTCCAGGTCCAGCTTTGTCAGTGATTTTTCATATTGTTCGTTCATAAGTACGATCCTATTCTGTTACTCTGTCAAAAGTGATTTATAGAAATCCAGCGTGTAAAAGCTGCGCTCCAGCTGCGTAAGCAGATAGCTTTCCGCCGCATCACACAGTTCTTTCTCCGCCGAACCCGTCAGCGTGAAGGAAAACAGCTTTTTATCCGGGCAGGAAACGATATAGCGCATCGCGGCCAGCGACGCGGATGAGAGCGGCATGCGCACACCGTCGGACGCGCGGCAGGACGCACACTCGAGCGTCCCGTCTGCAATCGAGAACCGGTCAGGTTCAGCATTCCCGCACACGCAGCAGCCGGAAAGTTCCGGCAGATAGCCTGCAAGGGCGGCAAGGCGCAGTTCCGTCGCCGCCTTGACGAGCCGCGGTGGCTTTTTCAGCTTCGCAAGCGCGTAGAGCGCGTTCAAAATCAGCGGCAGCAGCGCAGGGCTTGCCGCATCCTCCTGCGATAAAACCTCGGCAAGCTGGGCAAAATAACTGGCAAGCGCCAGCAGTTCAAAGTCCGTCCGCAGTTCCGGAAACATCTCAAGCGCGGTCGCCTCGGTGATGGAGGAAAAGCCGTGCGCCTCGCCGACGGTAAACTCCGCATAGGTCAGAAGCTGGCAGGCCCCCTTCAACTTGCTGCGGTTGGAGCGCACGCCGCGTGCCTTCATCGTAAGCAAACCGCGGTTGGCACTCAAAACCGTCAGGATGCGGTCCGTTTCCTTATATTCGGTTGTCCGGAGGACAAGCCCCCGCGTCGTCAGGTAGTCCATGCTCCGCTTCCCTCACGCTTTGCTGCGCGCGGCCTGCATCTTTAAACAGCAGATACGCCTCCGGCGCGCCGGTATCGGTAAAAACTTCCCATAAAAACTCTGCTCGCATCGGTTCGGCCTCCTTTTCTGTTAGGATAAGCCGAACCGCCGGACGCTATGCCGGGGATTTCTGGCAACGCGCCCTCAGGTAACTCAGCCCTTTTCCAGCAGCTTTGCAAGCACACTGCGTCCCACCTGCATCGCGCCCTTTGGGCAGAATTCCTGACAGCAGAAGCAGTGGATACAGGCCTTCCGGTCAATATCCGGCTTGCCGCCGCGCATTGTGATGGCTTTGGCCGGACAGATATTGGCGCATTTTTTGCAGCCGACGCAGGCGCTTGCGCGAAGCTTGGGGTACGGCGTAAGCATATGGAACAGGAAGCTGTCGGCAAGCTTGGCGAAAACACCCTTTCCGCCGCTGCGGAAAAAGACGCTTGCCTGCGAGGGGACAGTCTTGTAGTCCGGGACGGCAAACGCGGCAGGTTCACCGAAAATCGTCAGCTTTTCCGCACTGTCCGGGCACAGGCCGCGCCGGATGGCAGCGGAGAGCGTCGGCACCTCACTGGGCATCAGACCGATGAGGCCACAGGCAGCTAAGTCAAGCTTATGCGCGCTCTGCGCTGCGATCAGGCAGCCGATGGAGCGCGCGGAGCCCTGCGTCGGACCGTTGCCCTCCATGCCGACGACCGCGTCGCAGATGCAAAGGTGCGGTCTGCAATATTCGCAAAGGTCAACAAGCATGTCGGCAAAATCGGAGACTTTCGGGTATTTATAGTGATATTCCGGCTTCATCGTGCCGGGAATGATGCCAAAAAAGTTTTTCACGGCGTTCGTCATGCCCATCATGCCGTGCGTTTTGAGTTTGCAGACATCGATGATTGCGTCGGCCTGCTGCAGATAAGCGGTCATGGTGAACGAGCGCGCCTGCAAAGCCTCCGGGTACGAGACGGTACAGACAGAAAAGTCCTCGTTGAGTTCCGCACCGAGCGCTTCGGCGGCCCGCAGGCCGGTCGCGTCGTAGACGCGCTGCAAATGTGCGCTCGTATACAGCCCGCCGGGACTATCGCCGAGGATCACATGCGCACCGCGCGCCGTCAGCATTCTCACAAGCGCGCAGACAACCGCCGGATGGACCGTGGCGGCCTGCTCCGGCTTCATGGCGGAAACAAGATTGAGTTTCAGTGCCACACGCATGCCGGGCGTGACCCAGTCAAGGCCGCCCGCCGCGTCAACGGCAGTTTGCAGCGCAGCAGAAACCTCCGTATCATCATAGCTTTTGCAGGCGGCAAACGCAGCATCCCAGTTCATATTCATACGTCCTCCTACAGCCAGTTAAAAACAGTCTACCACTAAACGGACGCGATTGCAATGCAGGAAATCCGCACAGTATTTACTTTTTGGTGAATTTATGTTACAATGATACAATATTTATGGGACTTTCTTTCCACCAGCCGCCTCGGCTGCGCGGAAAATGGAAGGAGAACATAGTATGGAAGACAAGTATTCAATGCAGCCCGGACAGGAACATGAGCCGAATCAGCCGGACGCAGAAGACGTTGACGCACTGCTGCAGGATGTAAAAAGTCTGCTCGGTGAATCGGACGGCGAAGCTGCGGAGCAGCCCTCTGCCGAAGACGAACCCGCCCCGGAGGAATCCGGCGGCGAGCCGCTGAGCGCAGAAGACGTGCACATCGACTACGGCAAATTCTACGGTCCGGAGGAGCAGAAGGAGCCGGAGGCTCCGCTGACGTTTTATGAGCAGTCCAAGCCTGCGTACCAGCGCGCGCGGCGCGCGGAGTACGAACGCGTCCGGGAACAGGAACGGCATGCGAGAGCCGAGCGTCAGCAGGCATTTGAGCAGGAGCGCGCCGCCCATATGAAAAAGAAAAAAGCAGAGCGGAAGCATGCAGGCACACATAAAAGCACGGCAGAATACGCAGAATGGCTCTACACGCAGGGGTTGAGCGCCGATGAGTACAGCGCGCGCGCCGAGCAGGAGGAAAAGCTTGCACAGCCGGAAACGCGGCGGCGCGGAAAACCGGAGAAGCCGAAGCGCCGCCATGGACTGCGCATTGTGCTGCTGCTTATCCTGCTGCTGGCACTTGGCGCGGCATCGTTCCATTTTCTGATTGCCCGCGCGCCGCAGAGTGAGAACGCGCTCTCGGCCCGCAAATCCGGCTGCGCGACCATTCTCGTCGCAGGCACGGACGAAGGCGGCTATCGCACAGACTCCATGATGCTGGTAAATGTAAATCGTACAGAGAAGACCATTCATCTCGTCTCCATCCCGCGTGACACACTGATCTTCTGCGAATATTCCGTCCCGAAGATCAATTCTGCCTACGGCTGGGCCGGAGGCGGTGAGGCCGGCATGCAGGAACTGTTGCTGCGCGTATCGGAGGTCATCGGCTTCGAGCCGGATGGCTATGCTGTGATCGATCTGAGCGTGTTTGAACAGCTGGTCGATCTGATGGGCGGCATTACATTTGACGTGCCGGTCGATATGCACTATTCAGACCCCACGCAGGGATTGAATATCGATTTGCAGGCTGGAAAGCAGCATTTGAACGGCGAACAGGCCATGCAGGTTGCGCGCTTCCGCTCTGGCTACGCGACAGCGGATCTCGGACGTATTGAGGTGCAGCGTTCGCTCGTCTCAGCGGCGCTCCGGCAGTGGGTATCGCCGAAGGGTGCGCTGCATCTGTCGAAGGCCGTGAAGCTGGTGCTGGAACATACGAACACGAATCTGACAAAGGCCAATCTTCTGTGGCTGGCAGAAAGCTTCCTGCTCTGCGGCCGCAGCGAGATCAGTTCCACTACACTGCCCGGCTATGCCGCGAATTTCACAAGCGGGTCTTACTATGTGCTCGACGCAGGAGGCGTCGCGGACATTGTGAACCGGTACTTAAATCCCTATGAGAAAGAGGTGCAGGCCGCGGAACTCTACATCCGCAACGGCTGATCCATATGTATATCGATTCTGTACGGTATGAGGGCCGCCCGGGCAATGTTTCGGGGCGGCTGGAAAAAGAGCAGCGCTGCTATGCGCTGCTGGACAAGCTGCAGATTTCCTACGCCCGCGTTGACCACGAGCACGCGGACACCATTGAGGCCTGTGAAGCTGTTGAACAGGTGCTCGGTGAGAAGATCTGTAAAAATCTATTTCTCTGTAACCGGCAGAAGACGCAGTTTTATCTGCTGATGCTGGAGGGGGAAAAAGTGTTCAAGACGAAGGACCTTTCCAAGCAGCTGGGCGTGGCGCGGCTGTCGTTCGCGGATCCGGCGGATATGAAAAAATACCTCGATATCACGCCCGGCTCTGTCAGCGTGCTCGGTCTGATGAACGACACGGAAAACGCCGTTCAGCTTGTACTCGACAAGCCAATCGCCGAATCCGCCCGCATCGGCTGCCACCCGTGCATCAACACCTCGACGCTGGCCGTTTCCACGCAGGACATCCTGACAAAATTTCTGCCTGCTGTCCGCCACGAACCGATCATTGTCGATCTGCCGGAACCGGAATAAGCAATGTGAAACAGCCCCTTGCCGCATCACTGTGCGGCAAGGGGCTGTCCTTTAAGAACGCGAGGAACTTCCCGGAGATCAGTTCAAACTCCACGCCCGGGAATAGCGCGGCAACAGCATAATTCTCGGATTCCGAGCGTGATTCTGCGACTGTTGGGTTGTATTCTCACTGCCGAAATCTTAGAATACCCACAGGACGCAAACCATCACCCATCAGGTAATGTAGGTACTTCTGTGATCGGCCTGATTGTGGCTTTGAGCTGCAATCTTGCGTTTCTGAAAGCCATACTCGGCTTTTTTCTGGGCGCGATTTTCTTTGCGGCCAGTATCGTATGTCAGGCGGTATTCGTAAACAAGGCGTTTTTCAGTGTAGAAGATGCCGGACTGGACGATAGCACGCTTTCCGGCTTCAGGAAAAGCGTGATCGCCCTTGCAGAGAGATCCGTCGGATTGACAGCATCCTTCCTTGGCTTTACCCTTCCCATGGTTTTGGCCGATGCTGATATGGGGCTTGCCTCCGAAAGTCTGCTGATTTTGGGTGCTGTGGGCGCCGCTGCATTTCTGCTGGTCTATTCAGTCGTGCTGTATTTCCTGAATGCGTCTCTTTTAAAAAAGGCGTATACGATCTGTCCGAGAAGGAAGCTGCCATTTATCATCGAAACCACAAGTTGAAACGGAATTGCGCCATTGCGCTGGTCATTGTTCTAGCCGTGACTTTCGTTGGACATCAGTTTTCCACTTCGATCTGGGGGCCCTACAGCATTATGGAAAGCACAGCAACATTTGAGGATTACGACAGCTTCATTCAATATATGCAGCAGGATATTTCTGCTGCATCCGGTTACCACACGGAGGAACCGGATGCAGTGGCCGTACAGATTCCTTATGGGACGGAAGATGCACCGACCCGAAGGCTAGAAGACAAGAACGGCAACGTGGTTTGTGAATATATCGACCGCAATGAAACCGTTGTTTCCCTTCGATCTACGCCTAAGGACAGAACGCTCCTTCCAATTACGGTCTGCACAGAGGACGACCTTCGGGCCGCACAGCAGACAGCCGCTGTCCGCCATGTGATTTTCTGCGCCGCTTATTGTCTTGAATGTCTGGTCATTGCAGCGGTCTATATCAGGAAAAAGGCAAAGTAAGAAGCTATGCCCGCAGGCCGATGCGGCAGTTTATGCCCATCTGATTCCTTCGACGCGGCATTTTTCAAGCGCTTCATCCTGTCCCTGCCGGGCGGCGGCAATATACCAGTGTTTTGCCTGCTCTGCATCGCGCGCGGTGCCGATCCCCGCTTCATAGAACGTTCCAAGGTTATACTGCGCGTCCCAGTCGCCATGCTCTGCGGCGCGCTTTGTCCAATAGAATGCGTTCGCGTCGTCCTGCGGAACGCCCTGCCCCTTCAGATAGAACCAGCCGACCTGGCACTCAGCCAGCGGATACCCCTGCTCCGCCAGTTCCAGATGCCCCTTAAGGCAGGCTTCATATTCTCCCGCTTCCCAGTATCGATCGATCAACTCGCAGCAGCGGTCATATTCCGGACAGGGCTTATAATAATCGATTTCCATCGGTATCCCCCCGTTTTTATTTCTCCCACCTGTCGATGAGCGCCTGGATCTGCGCGGTGAAGCGGGTCAGGTCACGGTTCGGCCGCTCCTTGCAGCTCTGCGCCACAAGAAGCAGGCGCTGTGCCGCTGCGATGAGCGCGTCGAAGACGCCCTTCTTCCGTGCCGCGCCGCGCTTGGCGATCGGACAGCCTTCCGGGAACGCGAGGAATTTGCCGGAAACAAGGTCAAACTCCGCGCCCGAGAACGGCGCAACGGCGACATAGCCCTTTTCCTGCAGCAGTGCCTGGAACGCTTCGCAGGCCTCGGTATCGCCGTGGTTGACGAAAATCGTCTCCGGCTTTTTCTCGAAGGCCTCTACCCAGTTCAGAAGGCCCTTCTGGTCGGCGTGGCCGCTCGTGCCGTGCAGGACGGCGATCTCGGCGTTCACGGCAATATCCTCGCCGAACAGCCGCACCTCCTTCACCCCGTCCAGCAGCGCCCGCCCCAGCGTGCCCTTGGACTGATAGCCCGCGATGAGGATGATATTTTCCGCCATCCAGAGATTGTGCTTCAAATGGTGCCGGATGCGGCCCGCGTCGCACATGCCGCTGGCAGACAGGATGACCTTGGGGCGCGGATCGCTGTTGATGGCCTTGGACTGCTCGGCCGTGATCGCAAATTGCAGTCCGGGGCACCAGATGGGGTTCTGGCCGCTTTTCAGGACGGCCTGCGTCTCCGGGTCAAAGCAGTCGGTATCGCACTGTAAAAAGACGCTGGTGGCCTCCTCGGCCAGTGGGCTGTCGAGATAGACCGGGAAGCCGTCGTGGCCGTGTACAAGCTTTTTCTGCTTGATCTCACGCAGCAGGTACAGTAGTTCCTGCGTCCGGCCCACAGCGAAGGCCGGGATGATGACGCTGCCGCCGCGGTCAAACGCCCGCTGCAGAACCTCCGTCAACTCCGCACGCACATCCTTGGGCTTGTCGTGCAGGCGGTTGCCGTAGGTCGATTCGACGACAAGATAGTCCGTCTCGGCGACGGGCAGCGGATCGTTCAGGATCGGCTGGTCGATATTACCGACGTCGCCGGAGAACACGATCTTTTTCTCAGTGCCGCCCTCCCGCAGCCAGAATTCGATGCAGGCCGAGCCCAGCAGGTGGCCAATATCGGAAAAGCGCACACGCAATCCATCCGCGATCGTCACGCACTCGCCGTACCGGCAGGGGCGGAAGCACGATGCCGCGCCCTTTGCGTCGTCAACGGTGTACAGCGGCTCGACCGGCGGCTCGCCCGCGCGCTCTGCCTTGCGTGTTTTCCACGCGGCTTCGGATTCCTGAATGTTTGCCGAGTCGCGCAGCATGACGTCTGCCAGACTGCATGTGGCAGGTGTCGCGTAAATTTTCCCGCGGAAGCCGTCTTTATAAAGCTGCGGCAGAAGTCCCGCGTGGTCGATATGCGCATGGGTCAGAAAAACGGCACTGACGTCCTTTGCCGCAACAGGCAGCGGAATATTTTCATAGACATCCATCCCCTGCTCCATGCCGCGGTCGATCAGATACTTCTCCCCTGCCAGTTCCAGCAGCGTGCAGCTGCCTGTGACCTCATGGGCAGCACCGACGAATGTAATCTTCATAGGCAGACTCCTCCTTTTTGTTCAGTATAGCATAAATCGCCGGTTCTGCAATCACCCGTTCGTATGCGAAAAAAATATTTTCGATTTTTTCAAAAAAACACTTGACATTTTGACACTCTTCATCTATAATCAGCCTTGCTGTTTGAGTCGCTGGTATAGCTCAGCCGGTAGAGCAGCTGATTTGTAATCAGCAGGTCGGGGGTT
>ERZ1106939.482-NODE-482-length-35543-cov-18.997830_pt1 | contig 35543 bp, 30 predicted proteins | sample MGYA00403669_ERZ1106939 | MGnify/ENA primary metagenome ERZ1106939 (study PRJEB35170, sample SAMEA104062447) | human gut metagenome | biome: human gut; feature: human-associated habitat; material: faeces | place: Denmark | collected 2012-09-28 ...
CCGTGCTGGAGATCGACGACGGCGTGATCGAGGTGCTGGCCACCGCCGGCAACAACCGCCTGGGCGGCGACGACTTCGACGAGTGCATCATGAAGTGGCTGGTCAGCGAGTTCAAGCGCACCGACGGCGTGGACCTGTCCACCGACCGAGTGGCTATGCAGCGGCTGAAGGAGGCCGCCGAGAAGGCCAAGATCGAGCTCTCCGGCGTCACCACCAGCAACATCAACCTGCCCTATATCACCGCCGACGCCAACGGCCCCAAGCACCTGGACGTGACCCTGTCCCGGGCCAAGTTCAACGAGCTGACCGCCCATCTGGTGGACGCCACCATGGGCCCCGTGCGCCAGGCCATGTCCGACGCGGGCCTGAAGCCCAGTGACCTGAGCAAGGTCCTGCTGGTGGGCGGCTCCAGCCGGATCCCCGCCGTGCAGGAGGCCGTGAAGAACTTCACCGGCAACGAGCCCTTCAAGGGCATCAACCCCGACGAGTGCGTGGCCATGGGCGCCGCCCTGCAGGCGGGCGTCCTCACCGGCGACGTGAAGGGGCTGCTGCTGCTGGATGTCACCCCCCTGTCCCTGGGCATTGAGACCATGGGCGGCGTGTTCACCAAGCTGATCGACCGGAACACCACCATCCCCGTGAAGAAGAGCCAGATCTTCTCCACCGCCGCCGACAACCAGACCAGCGTTGAGGTCAACGTCCTGCAGGGCGAGCGTGAGATGGCTGCCGCCAACAAGAGCCTCGGCCGCTTCCACCTCGACGGCATCGCTCCGGCGCGCCGCGGCGTGCCGCAGATCGAGGTCACCTTTGACATCGACGCGAACGGCATCGTGAACGTCAGCGCGAAGGATCTCGGCACCGGCAAGGAGCAGCACATCACCATCACCTCCTCCACCAACATGAGCAAGGAGGACATTGAGAAGGCCGTCAAGGAAGCGGAGCAGTATGCCGCCGAGGACGCCAAGGTCAAGGAGAAGGTCGAGGTCCGCAATCAGGCCGACCAAATGGTCTACCAGAGCGAGAAGACCCTCGGCGAGGTGGGCGACAAGATCCCCGCGGACGAGAAGAGCAAGGTCCAGGCGGGCATCGACAAGCTCAAGGAGACCCTCAAGGGCGACGACACCGACGCCATCAAGGCCGCGACCGAGGAGCTCACGCAGCTCTTCTACGCGATGAGCGAGAAGCTCTACCAGCAGGCGAACCCGCAGGGCGCGCAGGGCGCAGGCCCCGACATGGGCGGCGCTCAGGGCGGCGCTCAGACCGGCCCCGACGGTCAGCAGTATTACGACGCCGACTACAAGGTGGTTGACGACGACGAGAACAAGAAGTAAAATAGACCAACCAACGCAGCGGGGACAGTATTCTACTGCCCCCGATTGCGGCGTTTTTAGGAGCATAGTCTATGGCTGAGAATAAAAGAGACTATTATGAGGTCCTCGGCGTCTCCAAGGGCGCTTCCGAGGAAGAGATCAAAAAAGCATACAAAAAGCTGGCGCGCAAGTACCACCCCGACATGAACCCCGGCGACAAGGAAGCCGAGGAGAAGTTCAAGGAGGTCAACGAGGCCAACGAGGTGCTCTCCGATCCCGAGAAGAAGGCGCGCTACGACCAGTTCGGCTTTGCCGGCGTAGACCCGAACTACGGCGCGGGTGCGGGCGGCGGAGCCTACGGCGCGGGCGGCTTCGACTTCGGCGACCTCGGCGACATCTTCGGCAGCTTTTTCGGCGGCGGCTTCGGCGGCACGCGGGCGAACCCCAACGCGCCGCAGCGCGGCGAGAGCCTGCGCACGAGCGTCACCATCAGCTTTGAGGAGGCTGCCTTCGGCTGCGAAAAGGAGATCAGCATCGAGCGCGTCGAGCAGTGCGACACCTGCCGCGGCACCGGCTGCGAAAAGGGCACGACCGCCGAGGTCTGTCCCGACTGCCGCGGCACCGGCATGGTGCAGCAGCGCCGCCAGACGCCGCTCGGCTTCATGTCCACCTCCGCGCCCTGCGGGCGCTGCGGCGGCAAGGGCAGGATCATCCACCAGCCCTGCAAGGCCTGTCACGGCAGCGGCCAGCTCCGCCGCCGCAAGACGCTCAAGGTCACCATCCCCGCGGGCATCGACAACGGGCAGACCATCTCCCTGCGCGGGCAGGGCAACGCCGGCAGGAACGGCGGCCCGGCGGGCGATCTGCTGATCGTCATCGCCGTGCGTCCGCACGAAATCTTCCGCCGCGAGGGCACAAGCGTGCTGTGCGAGGCGCCCATCACCTTCACGCAGGCGGTGCTCGGCGCGGAGCTGGAGATCCCGACCATCGACGGCAAGGTGAAGTATTCCATCCCCGAGGGAACGCAGAGCGGCACGACCTTCCGTCTCAAGGGCAAGGGCATCCCCGGCCTGAACGGCCGCGCGCGCGGCGACCAGTATGTGACCGTTTACATCGAGACCCCGCGCAACCTCAACCGCGAGCAGAAGGAGGCGCTGCGCAAGTTCAGCGACACGCTCGGCGAGAGCAACTATGAGCAGCGCAAGAGCTTCTTCGGGAAATTCAAGCTATGAGAAACGGACATTTCATCACCGATTACCATTGCCATTCCACCGTCTCGCCCGACGGGCACAACACCATGCGCGAGATGGCGGAGGCCGCGGTGCGGCTGGGTGTAGACGACCTGTGTTTCACCGACCACATCGAGCCCCTGCCATGGGACCGCTGGAACGAGCCGCCCAAGGAAAAGCACAGCTACGACTGGGCTCCCATGCTCGAGCAGTTCCGTGAGGCGCAGGAGGCCGTCGGCGGCCGCATCAAGCTGCACATGGGCGCGGAGCTGGGCGAATGCTCCTTTGCTCCCGACGTGGCAGACAGCTTTCTGGACGATGCGCCGCCGCTGGACTTCACCATCGGCTCGGTCCACTGCTACCGCACGGCCTCGGGCGAGGTCAACGACCTTACCTGGATCACGAGCACCGATCCCGCGGTGTGGTACGCCGCCTGCGAGAGCTACTTTGAGGAGATGGAAAAGCTGATCGACTGGGGCCGCTTTCAGGTCCTCGGACACATCACCCTCCCGCTGCGCTGGGCGAAGGAGCTGCGCGGCGTGGAGTTGGATTTCGACCGCTACGAGGAGCAGCTGCGCCATGTGATGCGCCGCGCCATCGAAAAGGGACTCGGCATCGAGTGCAACACCAACCGCGGCCATCTCCCCCTGCCGGACGGCAAATGGCTGAAAATGTATCACGAGCTGGGCGGCGAGCTGATCACGCTCGGCAGCGACGCCCACACGCCGGAGTACATCTCCTGCGCGATGGAGGAGCGGCAGGAGCTGCTCAAGGACTGCGGCCTGCGCTACTTTGCGACCTACGACCGGAAAAAGCCCATTTTCCACAAAATTTAACGATAGGAGAACGAACGATGAAAATTTCTCTCGGCTGCGACCACGGCGGCTACGCCCTCAAGGAGCACATTAAGGCATATCTGGAGTCCAAGGGCCACGAGGTCGTGGACTGCGGCACCTATTCCACCGACAGCTGCGACTATCCCATCTTCGGCGAGGCCGCGGCCCGCAAGGTCCAGAGCGGCGAGTGCGAGCGCGGCATCGTCATCTGTACCACCGGCATTGGCATTTCCATCGCCGCCAACAAGGTCAGGGGCATCCGCTGCGCGCTGTGCAGCGAGCCGCTGAGCGCGGAGATGACCCGCCGCCACAACAACGCCAATATGCTCGCCATGGGCGCCGGCATGATCGGCAAAAATATGGCCGAGCGCATCGTTGAGGTCTTCCTCTCCACCGAATTCGAGGGCGGCCGCCACGAGCGCCGCGTCGGTCTGCTGGACGCCATCGAGGGCTGAAACCGGAAAATTCGACGAAAATCAACAGGAATTTACGAATTTCTGTTGATTTTCTTTTTCCATGCTTGTAAAATGTCCGTACAGCTTGAAAGGCAGGTGAGACGGATGCCATCGACAAAAGGATACCGCAGCTACCACGGCAAGGGCGGTGCGGGACGGATCGTTCTGATCGTTCTGCTGTGCCTGATCCTGCTCGCGGCGGTCGGCTTTCTGGTCCTGCAGCGCTACGCGGTGTACGGCTCCGACGGCAGCATCCGCTTTGACCTGCCGTGGAAGCAGACCGAGGAGCCGTCCGGCCCCTCCGCGCCCGACGGCGCGAGCCGGACGCCGGATGCTCCCGACGATAGCCCCGACGTCATCATCGACGAGCCCGAGCCGCCGGCCAAGCCGGAGCTTACGGAGCTTCACGGCGCCGAGCTGAGTGAGAGCGTGCTGCGCGGCAACGCGGACGCGGCTCTTGCCGCAGTCCCGGAGGGCGCAAACGCTGTCGCGCTGCGCGTGAAAAACGCGCGGGGCGAGCTGCTGTATGACTCCGCCCTGCAGGAAGCCATCGACGTCAATGCCGTCAAGGGCGACAGCGGCGCGAATGCCGTCATTGAGGCGCTGACCGGGAGCGAGGTCTACACCATCGCCCGCATCAACGCCACGCACGACAGCCTCTATTCCTTTGCCCACATGGCCGACGCCGGTGTGCTGCAGCTCAACTACGCCGGCTACATCTGGTACGATCCCGACAGCACCTTTTATTTGGCGCCGGAAAAACCCGCCGCGCGGCAGTACATCGTCTCCGTCGCGCGCGAATGCGCGGAGCTTGGCTTTGACGAGCTGCTTTTTGACGAGTTCGGCTATCCCACCCGCGGACGGCTCAACAACATCGACGAATCCGCGCGCCCATTGTCCAAGAGTGCCGCGCTCGCGCAGCTCGCGGAGGAGCTTCGCAGCGGGACGGAGGCATACGGCGTCCGCCTTTCCGTGCAGCTCGACGCGGCGACCGTGCTCGCCGGCGGAAACGAGACGGCGGGGCAGGACCTCGCCGCGCTTGCCGCGGTCTTCGACCGCATCTATGTGGAAACGACGGCGGAGCAGCTTCCCGCGCTCACCGCGGCTCTGGAGCCGTATGACGCCGAGCTGGTGCCCATTCTCAGCGAAGCGCCCGCCTCGGGCAGCTATCTGCTGACAGCCTGAAGATAAAACGGAACGGTAAGCGGTGCTTACCGTTCCGTTTTTTTGTATCGCTCAGACCTCGAAGCTCTCTCCGTCCGCTGTGATGCGCACGACACGCGCGGCGAGCGCGGGATATGCCGCACGGAAGCGGTCGATGGTCTCGAACCTTTTCCACAGGTGCATGGGGAAGGCATGGAGGACCTCGACGTTCTTCAGCAGCCACTCCAGCCCGAGCCCCTCGGCCTCCTCGCCCAGACGCGGATCGAGCGGCGCCATCGCCGCCGTGATCGCGGGCGCGATGCCGTTGTCCGCCGCCTCGTCGCGCACGGCGGAGGCGAGCTTTTCTATGGCGGCCTTGTAGTGGACGGCCATATTATTGCAGTAGGCCTTGCCCTCGCTCTCCCAATGCCACCAGTTTAGGTCGCCGCCGTGGTAGACCATTTTGCCCTCGGCGCGGAGCAGATAGGCGTTGCCGATGTCGGTGGACTTGATGGCGCGGACGCTCAGCTCCTCGCCCGCGGCCTCCGTGAGCAGAATGCTGTCGGGCCGCAGAACGGTCGTGTGGGCAAAGGCCTCGTCGGAGATGCCCAGCCACTTGCGGCGGCGCTCGGTCAGGCGCGTGTCGCGCGAGACAAAAAACTGCGTGAGCGGATATTGCTCCAGCAGGCCGAACACCTTCCCGTCAAAATGGTCCTCATGGCTGTGGCTGGAAAAGACCAACAGCGGCTTTTGGGGATCGAGCGGCGGCAGCGTACCGGTGTAGTCCGGCTCGTAAACGTAGTCGAACAGCGTATAAAACTTGTCCCACTCAACGAGAAACGCGCTGTGGGCGATGAATGTGATCTTCATGGGAAAGACTCCTTTGCTCAGGTGCCGCCATTGTAGCAGAAAAATACCGTATTGGCAAGGGCGCGGCGTTGTGCTATACTGAGAAAAATAAAGGGAGGACGGGCACGGATGCTGAAAAAAGCGTACATTGAGATCACGAACCGCTGCAACCTGCGCTGCTCGTTCTGTCCCGGCACAAAGCGAGCGCCGCGCACGATGACGCCCGCCGAGTTCGACCTCGTGCTCGAGCGCCTCACGGGGCAGGTAGAATATGTGTATCTGCATGTGATGGGCGAGCCGCTGAGCCATCCGCAGCTCGCGGAGCTGCTCTCTCTCGCCGCCGCGCGGGAGAGGAAGGTCTGCATCACGACGAACGGGACGCTCCTCGCGCGGCAGACGGAAACGCTGCTCGCAGCCCCCACGCTCCACAAGGTCAGCGTCTCGCTCCACAGCTTTGAAGGGAACGACGGCGCACAGGAGCGCGAGCGGGAATACCTTGACGCGGTGTGGGCCTTTGCCGACCGCGCGGCGACGCGGGGCGTCATCGTCGCGCTGCGGCTGTGGAATGAGGGCGGCGCGGAGACGCGCAATGGCGTGATCGAAGCCTTTCTTCACGAAAAATGTCCGGGCGAGTGGCCCGAGCCGCGCGGCGGCAGCTTCCGCCTGCGGGACAATTTGTACCTTGAGCGCGCGAAAAAATTCGACTGGCCCGACCTTAGCGCGCAGGAGCGCGGCACACAGTTCTGCTACGGTCTGCGCGACCAGCTCGGCGTGCTCGCCGACGGCACGGCGGTGCCGTGCTGTCTCGATCACGAGGGCGACATCGCGCTGGGGAATTTGTTTACGCAACCGCTTGCGGAAATTCTGCAAAGCGAACGTGCGTGCGCGCTGCGCGAGGGCTTTTCGCGCCGCTGTCCGAGCGAGGAGCTCTGCCGCCGCTGCGGCTTCGCCGCGCGCTTTTGACCGATAGGAGAAGCATGAACGAACAGGAACGACTCAACGCCCTCACCGCGCCGCTGCTGACGTGGTACGATATCCACAAGCGCGTCCTGCCGTGGCGCGGCATCCGCGACCCTTACCGCATCTGGGTGTCGGAGATCATGCTGCAGCAGACGCGCGTGCAGGCGGTGCTGGAATACTATGCCCGCTTTATGGCAGAGCTGCCCGACGTGTACGCGCTCGCGGCAGTGGGCGAGGAGCGGCTTTTCAAGCTCTGGGAGGGTCTGGGCTACTACTCCCGCGCACGGAACCTGCACCGTGCGGCGCAGGTTCTCGTAAACGACTGCGGCGGGGAATTTCCCCACACGCACGAGGAGCTTCTGCGCCTCCCCGGCGTCGGCGACTATACGGCGAGCGCCGTCGCCTCCATCGCCTTCGGCGAGCCGGAGCCTGCGGTGGACGGCAATCTCCTGCGCGTCGCCGCCCGGGTCGGCGGCATCGCGGAGGACATCATGGACGCCAGGGTGCGCAAGCGTTTTCGCGCCATGCTCACCGAAAGCATCGACTGCGAGCGTCCCGGCGAATGGAACCAGGCGATGATGGATCTCGGCGCGACGGTTTGCCTGCCGAACGGCGCGCCGCTGTGCGAAAAATGCCCCGCCCGCGCCTTCTGCGCGGCGTACCAAAACGGCATGACCGATGTGCTCCCCGTGCGCGCGGCGAAAAAACCGCGCAGGGTCGAGGAGCGGACCGTGTTCCTGCTCGTGCGGGACGGCAGGCTCGCCCTGCGCAAGCGTCCCGCCAAGGGGCTGCTCGCGGGACTGTGGGAGCTTCCGAATGTCCCCGGGAATCTTGACGAGGCCGGGGCGGCCATCACGCTCGCGCAATGGGGGCTTACGGCGCGGACGCTCACGCCGGTCGGTGCAGCAAAGCATATTTTTTCCCATGTGGAATGGGATATGCACGGCTATCTTGCCGCGGCAGCGGGTGAGAACAATGAATTTCTCTGGGCGGACGGCGCGGCGCTGCAAGCGGCAGCGATCCCCTCGGCATTCCGATACTACTTCGACACGGCGGTCCGATGGCTCGCCGCACAACAGGGAGGAACCGATCATGGCACAGCTTTACTTTAAGTACGGCGCGATGGGCTCGAGCAAGACCGCGAACGCGCTTATGGCGCGCTTCAACTATGAGGAGCGCGGGCAGCAGACGCTGCTCGTCAAACCGCAGCTCGACACGCGCGACGGCGACCACATGGTCCACTCACGCATCGGGCTGGAGTTCCCCTGCGTCTACTTCCACGAAATGCGCGAGATGAGTGAGGACGAGCTGAAGAAGAACGCCTGCATCATCGTCGACGAGGCGCAGTTCCTCACGCGCGAGGAGGTCATGTATCTCGTCCATCTGGTGGACGACTGCGGCATCCCCGTGATGTGTTACGGTCTGCGCGCGGACTTCCGCGGCGAGCTGTTTCCCGGCAGCTATGAGCTGCTCGTGATGGCGGACAAGCTTGAGGAGGTCAAAACGATCTGCTGGTGCGGCAAGAAGGCGGCGTTCAACGCCCGCTTCGACGCGAACGGCAAGGTCCTCAAGGAGGGCGAGCAAGTCGTGCTCGGCGCAAACGACCAGTATATCGGTCTGTGCCGCCGCCATTGGATGGCCGGCGACCTCGGCCCCGACTTCAACGGACAGGGGACGGGCGACTGATGCTCTGCAATATCTGTCCGCGCCGCTGCGGCGCGGAGCGCACGGAGACGCGCGGCGGGGGAGTCTGCGCCATGCCCGCAGGCATCGTAGCGGCAAAGGCCATGCTCCACCAATGGGAGGAGCCGGTGCTCAGCGGCACGAACGGCGCGGGCTGCGTCTTCTTCTCCGGCTGTAATCTCGGCTGTGTGTTCTGCCAGAACGGTAAGATCAGCCACGAGAATTTCGGCAAGGTCCTTTCCCCCGCACGGCTGCGGGAGATCTTCTTCGAGCTCATCGCGCAGGGCGCGCACTGCATCGACCTGGTCTCTCCCACGCATTTTACGCCATGGGTATGCGAGGCTCTGGCCGAGCCGCTGCCCGTGCCGGTGGTGTGGAACAGCGGCGGCTATGAGCGCGTGGAAACACTCAGAACGCTGGAGAGCAGGGTGCAGATCTATCTGCCCGACCTCAAGTACGCGCTGGAAAAGCCCGCGCGGGAGCTGAGCCGCGCGGGTGATTACTTTCCCGTCGCCGCCGCGGCCATCGACGAGATGCTGCGGCAGGTGGGGCCGTATGTGATCGGAGACGACGGCTTAATGAAGTCCGGCGTCATCATCCGCCACCTCGTCCTGCCCGGCCAGCTCGAGAACACCAAGGCGGTCATCGACTATGTATCCGCGCACTTCCCGCCGCACACGGTGCTTTTTTCCCTTATGAGCCAGTACACGCCGCAGCCCGGCGCGAGCGGAGCGCTCGCGCGGCGCCTGAACCACGCGGAGTACCGCGCGGCGGTGCGGTACATGACCGACTGCGGCATCACGGACGGCTTCTGTCAGGAGCTTTCCAGCGCGAAAGAGGAATATACACCGATCTTTGATCTGCAGGGGGTCTAGCATGACGGATAAGCGACAGCTCAGCTGCCTGCGCTGCGGCGCGGGAATGCGATTTATCGGACGCGACAAGTTCCAGCGCCGCCCCGACCTGTTCCTTTCGGACCTGACCTTCGCCCTTGCGGGCGGAATGGAGGTCGACATCTATTCCTGTCCTACGTGCGGAAAGCTCGAACTGTTCCAACCGGAAGTGCCGTCGGACGGGCTCGCGCAGAAGCAATGTCCCGTCTGCGGGGCGGTCATCGACTTTGATTACGGACGCTGCCCACGGTGCAGGCACGAGTTTTGATAACATTTAGCAATATTTTTAGAAAAAATTACAAGGAGGATTCGCCATGCCGCGCATCAGCAAGGAAAACTATTACCTCGACATTGCCGAAACGGTGCTCGAACGCGCGACCTGCCTACGGCGGGTCTACGGCGCCATCATCGTCAAAAACGACGAGATCATTTCCACCGGCTACAACGGCGCGCCCCGCGGACGGAAAAACTGCGTCGACCTCGGCTTCTGCACACGCGAGGAGCTGCAGGTCCCGCGCGGCGAGCGCTACGAGCTCTGCCGCAGCGTCCACGCCGAGGCGAACGCCATCATCTCGGCGTCCCGGCGCGACATGGTCGGCGGCACCATCTATCTTGTGGGCCGCGACGCGCGCACGGGCGAGCTGCTGCACGACGCGACGAGCTGTGCCATGTGCCGCCGCCAGATCATCAACGCGGGGCTCGAAAAGGTCGTCATCCGCCGCACGGAGACGGAGTTTGAGGTCGTGCCCGTGCGGCAGTGGATCGACGAGGACGATTCTCTTCCCGAAGCATAAGAAAAGAAGGTCTCTTTTCAAGAGGCCTTCTTTTTTCTGTTCCGCTTTCAGCGGCAGTATTTCTCGATGTAGGCGTTCTGGCACTTGATGATGATCTTCACAGCCTCGTCGCGGCCGAGCACGTCGCTCACCACAGTCTCCTTGCCCTCAAGGCTTTTATAGACGCGGAAGAAGTGCTTGATCTCGCTGGCGACGTGGTCGGGCAGCTCGGAAATGTCCTGATACGTATTGTAGGTCGGGTCCTGGAAGGGAATGGCAATGATCTTCTCGTCGAGCGAGCCGCCGTCCTCCATCGTGATGACGCCGATGGGGTAGCACTCAACGAGGCTCAGCGGACGGATGCACTCCGAGCAGAGCACCAGCACGTCCAGCGGGTCGCCGTCGTCCGCCCAGGTGCGGGGGATGAAGCCGTAGTTCGCCGGATAGTGGGTGGAGGTATAAAGGATACGGTCGAGGCGCAGGGCGCCGGTCTCCTTATCCATTTCGTATTTGTTCTTGCTGCCCTTTTCGATCTCGATGACGGCGAGGAAGTCCTCGGGGCGCACGCGGTGGGGCGCAACATCATGCCACAGGTTCATAGACGGACCCTTCTTTCTTTACAAAAATAATAGATATCCTCAATGAAAAGATTATAATATGCCCGTGCCGCGATTGCAAGGGCGGGACGCACAAACTTTGTGTAAAAATCTCCGCGGTTTCCGAAAAATGCAGCAAAACGCCTGCCGCGCCGGCACGACAAAATTTTCGCTTCATCTTGTCAGGGCGCGCGCTCCGTGTTATAATTTATCAGTTAAAGTATATCAACCGGGAGGATAACCCCTTGGAACGCGAAAAGGTATTGGTCAGCGCCGAGGAAACGGCGCGGCAAAAGGAATATATGGATAAGGTGCGCGCGCTGCACGAGCGGCGCACGACGAAGCCGCTGGCCTACGTCCACACCTACGGCTGCCAGCAGAACGTGGCGGACGGCGAGCGGCTGATGGGAATGCTGCGCGAGATGGGCTGCGAGTTCACCGACGACACAAAGCGCGCCGACATCGTGCTGATGAACACCTGCGCCATCCGCGAAAACGCGGAGAAAACCGTTTACGGGATGCTCGGCCAGCTCACGCACACCAAGGCGGCGAATCCCGACCAGATCATCTGCCTGTGCGGGTGCATGGCACAGCAGCCGCGCGTGGCGGAAAAGGTGAAAACCAGCTACCGCCACGTCGATCTCGTGCTCGGTCCGCAGGCCGAGTGGCGCTTCCCCGAGCTCTTGTACCGCGCCTACACCGAGCGCGGCCGCATCTTTTCCATCGACGACGAGCCGGGCCGCATCGCAGAGGACATCCCCATCTACCGCGTCGGCGGCGTGAGCGCGTGGGTGAGCATTATGTACGGCTGCAACAACTTCTGCTCGTACTGCATCGTGCCCTACGTCCGCGGCCGCGAACGCAGCCGCGAGCCGGAGCAGATCGTGCGCGAGGTCCGCGAGCTGGTCGCGGCGGGCTATAAAGAGATCACACTGCTCGGTCAGAACGTCAACAGCTACGGCAAGGATCTCGGCACGGGCTATGATTTTGCCGACCTTCTCGCGGAGATCGACCGGATCGACGGCGACTACTGGGTGCGCTTCATGTCCAGCCAGCCCAAGGACGCGACGCCCAAGCTCTTTGACACGATGGCGGCGAGCCGCCATGTGACGCATCAGCTGCACCTGCCCGTCCAAAGCGGCAATGACCGCGTGCTGCGCGCGATGAACCGCCCCTATACCCGCGCGGGCTACCTTGAGCTGATCCGCTATGCCCGCAGGGCCATGCCCGACCTCGTGCTCACGAGCGACATCATCATCGGCTTCCCCGGCGAGACCGAGGCGGAAGCGATGGACACCGTAAGTCTGATCAACGAAGTCCATTTCGACGCGCTCTTTACGTTTATCTTCTCTCCCCGCCCGGGCACGCCCGCCGCAAAGCTGGACGATCCCACGCCGCGCGAGGAAAAGCAGAAGTGGTTCGACGCGCTCTGCAACGCCCAGAACGCCATCAGCGCGGAGAAGCACGCCGCCTACATCGGCAGGACCGTGCGCGTGCTGGTCGAGGGCGAGAGCGATGACGCGGACTGGCCGCTCTCCGCGCGCACCGAGGGCAACCGCCTCGTGCGCATGAAGGGCGACAAGAGTCTTATCGGAACGTTCACCACAGCAAAAATTTCGGGCAGCAACACCTGGGCGCTCTACGGAGCCGCGGAGGAAACGATATGAAGATCACCACCTTACTGGAAAACAAAACCACCTGCGATGCGCTCCGCTGCGAGCACGGGCTTTCGCTCTACGTCGAAACAGAAAAGCACAAGATCCTCTTTGACTCCGGCGCGAGTGACGCTTTCTGGGAAAACGCCAGGGCGCTCGGCATCGACCTCGCACAGGTCGATATCGCCTTTCTCTCCCACGCGCACAACGACCACTGCGGCGGCCTGCTGACCTTCCTGCGGGGCAACCGCACCGCGAAGGTCTATCTTCAGAAGGAGGCCTTCGGTGATTACTATGTCGTGACGCCGATGAAATGCGCCTTCATCGGTCTCGATCCCAAGCTGCACGAGTACGCTGACCGCTTCGTGATGGCCGAGGGTGTGACAAAGCTCGACGAGGAGCTGACGCTCTTCTCCGGCATCCGGACGCACGAGCTCCTGAGCGAGGCAAACGCCACGCTGCGCGAAAAGGTCGGCGGGGACTATCCCCGCGACGCCTTCCGCCACGAGCAGGACCTACTGGTAACGGAGCACGGCAAAACCGTCCTCTTCGCCGGCTGCGCCCACAGCGGCATCATCAACATCATCAACCGCGCGGAGGACATTCTGGGCCGCGCGCCGGACTATGTGTTCGCGGGCTTCCATCTCTACAATCCCTCGCTCGGTCAGAGCGAACCGAGGGCCCTTGTGGATGCGGTGGGCGAGCGCCTGCGCGCGCGGAAGGCGACGCGCTACGTCACCGGCCACTGCACCGGCGACGACGCTTACGCCTGGCTGCGCCAAACGCTGGGCGACCGCCTCGCCTACATGGCGACCGGAACGACCTTTACGATCTGATTTTTTAGAAAGTGAGCAACGAACATGGCAGACCTCACGCCGATGATGCGCCAATATCTTGAGATCAAGGAGCAGAATAAGGATTCCATCCTCTTTTTCCGTCTCGGCGACTTCTACGAGATGTTCAACGAGGACGCGAAGCTCGCCGCGCGCGAGCTGGACCTCGTTCTCACCACGCGCGACCGCGGCAAATCCGCCGAGGAGCAGACGCCGATGTGCGGCATCCCGTACCATTCGAGCGACGGCTACATCGCGCGGCTCATCGCCAAGGGCTACAAGGTCGCCATCTGTGAGCAGACCGAGGACCCCACGCTCGCCAAGGGACTCGTCAAGCGCGACATCATCCGCGTCGTCACTCCCGGCACGGTGATCGACAGCGCGTGTCTGGACGACCGGCGCGGCAACTTTCTGTGCGGCGTGTTCCTCGACGAGCAGAACGCGGGCGTCGCGTTCTGCGATATGTCCACAGGCCACACGCACGTCACCGCCTTTTCTGGCGCGGACCGTGCGGAGCATCTGTGCAATGAGCTTGCGCGCTTCTCGCCCGCCGAGGCGGTGCTGAGCGCGGGCGCGTATGCGGACGAGGAGCTGAAAGCCCTGCTTGCCGACAGACTCTCCTGCCGCGTGGAGCGCGGCGACGCGCGCTTCGACTTGAAGGCGGCGGAAAAAGCCGTGCTCGCGCAGTACGGTGAAGATGCCTATGCCTCGCTCCCGCGCAATAACCCCGCCGCGGCGCTCGCGCTCGGCGGCCTTCTGAGCTATCTGCACGAAACGCAGAAGAGCGACCTATCCTACATCAGCGATCTTGAATACTACGAGCAGGGCCGCTTCATGGAGCTGGACCTCTCCGCCCGCCGCAATCTGGAGCTGACGGAGACCATTCGCGGCAAGGAAAAGCGCGGGAGCCTGCTTTGGGTACTTGACAAAACGAAAACCGCCATGGGCGCGCGCTGCCTGCGTTCCTGGCTGGAGCGTCCCCTGCGCGAGGTCGCTGCCATCACACGCCGTTCGAACGCCGTCGGCGCGCTGGTGAACGACACGATGGCGCGCGAGGAGCTGGTCCTCGCCCTCTCCGGCATTAGCGACATGGAGCGGCTCATCGGCCGCATCGTCTACGGCACGGCGGGCGGGCGCGACCTCGTCTCGCTGCGTAATTCCATCGAGCAGCTCGCCGCCGTGCGCGAGCAGCTCGCGCACTTCACCACGGGCCGGCTCGGCGAGCTTTCGCAGGAGCTTGACCCGCTTACGGACATCGCCGCGCGCATCGCCGAGACCATCGTGGACGAGCCGCCGTTCTCCGTGCGCGAGGGCGGCTTCATCCGCAAGGGCTTCAACGCCGAGGTCGACCGCCTGCACGACATTCTCTCCGGCGGCAAGGGGCTGCTCGCCTCCATTGAAACGAAGGAAAAGGAACGCACCGGCATCCGCACGCTGAAGATCGGCTACAACAAGGTCTTCGGCTACTACATCGAGGTCTCCAATTCCTTCAAGGATCAGGTGCCCGACACCTACATCCGCAAGCAGACGCTCGTTAACGGCGAGCGCTACATCACGCAGGAGCTCAAGGACTTAGAGCAGGAGATCCTGACCGCGGGGGAGCGCGACAACGCGCTCGAATACGAGATCTTCTCCGCCCTGCGCGACGAGATCTGCGCGGGCGCCGAGCGCATCCAGAAGACCGCCGCCGCGGTCGCGGAGCTTGACACGCTCGCGTCGCTTGCCGTCGTCGCGGTCAAGAACAACTACTGCTGCCCGGTGGTGGACGATTCCGGCGTGATTGAGATCCACGACGGCCGCCATCCGGTCGTCGAGCGCGTGCTGAAGGACGCTCTCTTTGTGCCGAACGACACCTACATGGGCGAAAAGGAAAACCGCGTCGCCATCATTACGGGCCCCAACATGGCAGGTAAATCCACCTATATGCGTCAGGTCGCGCTCATCACGCTCATGGCGCAGATCGGCTCGTTCGTTCCCGCCCGCGCCGCCCGCATCGGTGTGGTGGACCGCATCTTTACCCGCATTGGCGCGAGCGACGACCTGGCCGGCGGCCAGTCCACCTTCATGGTCGAAATGAGCGAGGTCGCGGAAATCCTGCGGCAGGCGACGGCGCACTCGCTGCTGATCTTAGACGAGATCGGCCGCGGCACCTCGACCTTCGACGGCATGAGCATCGCCCGCGCGGTGCTCGAGTTCTGCGCCGACCGCAAAAGGCTCGGCGCAAAAACGCTCTTCGCCACCCACTACCACGAGCTCACCGAGCTGGAGGGCACGCTCGCGGGCGTGAAAAACTACAACATCGCCATCAAAAAGCGCGGGGAGGACCTTGTGTTCCTCCGCAAGATCATTCCCGGTGGAGCCGACCGCAGCTACGGCATCGAGGTCGCTAAGCTCGCGGGACTGCCGAAGGAGGTCGTCTCCCGCGCGAAGAAAATACTGGAGGAGCTGGAGGCCGGCGGCAGCTATATCCCGCCGCGCGAGGAGCGCGAGCAGGTGAGCCTTGACGCCATCGGCGAAGCCGAGGTGCTTGACGCGCTGCGCCGCGCCCAGCCGGACACCATGTCGCCCATCGAGGCGATGCAGCTGCTCTACGACCTGAAAAAGAAGCTCCCGAACTAACCCCGAAACAGACAGAAAGGGTCTATCCACATGGCAAAAAAAGCCGCTACCTCCCACATGAGCCAGACCGAGCGCGTCGCGGGGACGATCTTCTTTATCGTCTATCTGCTCGTGCTGCCGCTGCTGGCCAACAAGCTCTTTGGCATTGTCGAGGTCCTGCTCGACACGAAGATCAGCGACTCGCTGGCGAACATCATCTACTACTATGTGCTCTTCGCCATCGTGCTGCTGCTCTTTCACTCGTTCCTCGCGCACACGACGAGCCGCTTCCTCGGCGGCGTGAGCCGCGCGATGACGACGTTCTGCATGGGCCTTCTGGTCTTTTACGGCGCGAACGAGCTCTTCTACCGCGTGGCGAACGTGCTCTTCAACAGCCGCACCAACCTCAACGACATGACCATCGCCGCGTCCATCAACGCCGCGCCGCGCCTGACGGCGCTCATCATCGTCTTTCTCGCCCCCTTTGTGGAGGAGGTCCTTTTCCGCGGTCTCGTGTTCGGCTGCCTGAAGGAAAAGAGCCGCGTCGCCGCCTACGTCATCTCCTGCGTGCTCTTCGCGTTCATGCACGTGTGGACCTTCGCCCTCTCCTCGTGGGACTGGAGCTACCTCATCCTCATGCTGCAATACCTCGTGCCCGGCCTCGTCTTCGCGTGGGCGTTCGACCACTCCGGCACGCTCTGGACGTCCATCCTGCTCCACGCGACCGTCAACGCGCTGGCTCTCTGGGCCATCGTCGGATAAGGAGAATACCATGCCGCACATCGAACAGCTATCCCCCCATATCGCCAATCTCATTGCCGCCGGCGAGGTCGTCGAGCGTCCCGCGAGCGTTGTCAAGGAGCTTTTGGAAAACGCCATCGACGCGGGCGCGAGGAACGTCACCGTCGAGCTGCAAAACGGCGGGCTGACCTATCTGCGCGTCACGGACGACGGCTGCGGCATCGCGCCCGACGAGCTGCCCACCGCCTTTCTGCGCCACGCGACGAGCAAGCTCCGCACCGCCGCCGATCTGGCCGCCATCGGCACGCTCGGCTTCCGCGGCGAAGCGCTCGCCGCTATCGCGTCCGTTTCTCATTTGGATATTTTCTCGCGTCAGACGGGCGCCGCGAGCGGCGCGACGCTGCATCTTGACGGCGGCAAGCCGCTCTCCGTCGAGCCCGCGGGCTGTCCCGAGGGCACGAGCATCATCGTGCGCGACCTTTTTTACAACACGCCCGCGCGTCTGAAGTTCATGAAGCAGGACCGCGCCGAGGCGACCGCCATCGCGGGCCTTGCCGCGCACATCGCGCTCTCGCACCCCGATATTTCCTTCCGTCTCATCAAGGACGGCAGGGAGGAACTGCACACCCCGGGCGACGGCAAGCCCCTCAGCGCCGTCTACGCCGCGCTGGGCCGCGATTTTGCCCTCGCGCTGGTCGAGGTCCACGGGCGCGACGGTCTGCTCGCCGTTGACGGCTTTGTGACCAAGCCCCTCGCGGGCCGCGGCACGCGAGGGATGCAGACCTTTTTCGTCAACGGCCGCTTCATCAAGTCCCAGCTCCTCACCGCCGCGGTGGAGGAAGCCTACGCAAACCGCCTGATGAAGGGCAAATTCCCCGGCTGCGTGCTGAACGTCACGCTGCCGGCGGACATGGTGGACGTGAACGTCCACCCCGCCAAGACGGTCGTGAAATTCCTCAATGAAAAGCAGGTGTTCGACCTTGTGTACCACGCCGCGTCCGACGCGCTCGACCGCGACGGCGCGCCCGAGCCGCTGCACACATCGCCGAGACCTGCCGCGCAGGCTCCCAAGCCGCAGGAGTTTTACCGCAGCATGACGGCGCAGGAGTGGCGTGCGCAGAACGAGGTCAAAAGGCCGGAGCCGCCCAAAAGGGACGCGCCGTTCATCGCCGTCACGTCCGCCTCGAGCGAGCTGGGCGGGCGCGTGAGCGTCAGCGACTTCGTCCGCCGCACACCGGCTCCCCCGGCGAAAAAGCCGGAGGACGGGCACATCCTTCCGAAGATGGTCGAGACCGCCTTCATGCCGCCGCGCGATGAAGCGGCAAAGCCGGAAGCGCCCGCCGCACCCGTTTTCGCCGTGCAGACCACGCTCGAGACCGTACCCGCCGAGCCGGAGCAGACGGCGATCGAGCCGGAGCCGGCCATACCGTGGCGCATCGCGGGCGAGGTGCTCGACACCTACATCGTCTGCGAGGACGCGGAGAAAACCGTCTGGCTCATCGACAAGCACGCCGCGCACGAGCGCGTGAATTTCGACCGCTTCAAGGCGAATCTTGAGCCCATCATGTCGCAGGAGCTGCTGACTCCTGTGGTCGCGCAGTTCGCCGCGGCGGAGTACACCGCGCTTGTCGGGCAGCTCGCGCTGCTGCGCGAGTTCGGCTTTGCCTGCGAGGAGTTCGGCGACGGCGCGATTTTGATCCGCGCCCTGCCCGCCGACATTCCCGTCGAGGACGCCGCGGCAAGTCTTGAGGACCTTGCAGGCCGCCTCGTCGAGACGCACCACGCCGACCCCGAGAGCGCCCGCGACGCGCTGCTGCACACCATGGCCTGCAAGGCCGCCATCAAGGGCGGCTGGAAGAGCGATGAGCGCGAGCTTCGCGTGCTGGTGGATAAGGTGCAGTCGGGCGAGGTTCGATTCTGCCCGCACGGACGGCCCGTGGCCGTCAAGCTCACCAAATACGAGCTGGAAAAAATGTTCAAGCGCGCCTGAGCGCGGAAAGGAGACGTCATGCCGCCCAAGGTAGTTTGCATTGTCGGCCCGACCGGCTGCGGAAAGACCGGTCTCGGCGTCGCGCTGGCCGAAAGGCTCGGCGGCGAGGTCGTCTCCTGCGATTCCATGCAGCTCTACCGCGGCATGGTCATCGGCACCGCCGCACCGACGGAGGCGGAGATGCGGGGCGTGCCGCACCACATGGTCGGCGTGATCGACCCGCGCGAGGATTACTCCGTGGCGCGCTACGCTGCGGACGCCGCCGAATGTGTGGACGGCATCCTCGCGCGCGGCAAGCTGCCCATCCTCGTCGGCGGCACGGGGCTGTACCTCGACGCGCTCCTGCGCGGACACGGTTACGCTCCCGGCACGACCGGCGGAGAGACGCGCAGGCTTCTGGAGCGGCGCTGGGACAACGAGGGCGGCGAGGCCCTCTTCGCCGAGCTGCGCTCCATTGATCCGGAAAGCGCCGCCGCGCTGCACCCGAACGACAAAAAGCGCGTCATCCGCGCGCTCGAGGTCTACCGCGAGACAGGAAAGACCATGTCGCGGCACAATGCCGACACCCGGCTCGTCCCGCCGCGCTACGAGCCCGTCTACCTCGGTCTTGCCTACGCCGACCGCGAGGAGATGAAGCGCATCATCGACCTCCGCGTGGACCGGATGGTCGCACAGGGTCTGTTCGACGAGGTGCGCGCTCTGGTCGAGAGCGGCGTGCCGCGCACGGCGACGGCAATGCAGGCCATCGGCTATAAGGAATGCCTGGGCTGTCTCGCGGGCGAATGCACGCAGGACGAGGCCGTCGCCGAGATCAAGCTCCGCTCGCGGCAGTACGCCAAGCGCCAGCTCACCTGGCTGCGGCGGAACAGGGACATTCACTGGTTCTACCGGAAAAATTCCCGCGATCTTCCCGCCGCTTTACAATTTTCGACAGAAATTCTCACAAACCTTGGCGTATCCTGATTTTATACGGACGGCACCCATAAAACCGCCGCCCGAATAAAAAGAAAGGGTACATCCAACATGAAAAAGACAGCCAATCTTCAGGACATTTTCCTCACCAAAGCCCGCAAGCAGGGCGTGCCGCTGACCGTGTTCCTCGTCAACGGCTTCCAGATGCGCGGCAGCGTGACCGGCTTTGACAGCTTCACCGTCGTTCTTTTGAGCGAGGGTCGGCAGCAGATGATCTACAAGCACGCGATCTCGACCATCGCGCCGCTGAGCCCCATCGACCTGCACGAGGCGGACGAGACCGGGGAGGAATGACCTGAGCCTCCCGAGGTGCCTATGAGATCCCGATCCCTATCGACAAAACTGATCTTTGTTTTCCTGTTTCTCGCGGTGGCCGCCTACTTCAGCGTGCAGGCCTACCGCTACTTCGTCGACCCGCAGACCACCACGCTCGTCTACGCCTACTCCAGCGAGGACGCCATCGCCGCGACCGGCTATTTCGCGCGCGACGAGCAGGTGATCGCGTGCAGTGAAACGCTTCTGGAGCTCGAGCGCGCCGAGGGTGAACGCGTGAACGCGGGCGGCACGCTCGCAACGGTCTACCGCAGCGAGAGCGCACTGAACGACCACCGTCAGCTCCGCGCGCTCCGATCCCGGCTCGAGCAGCTGCGCTACGCGCGCGAGGCGTCCCGCGACGCCGAGACCGCGCTCAAGCTCGACGGCGACATCCGCGAGGACCTCTTTGCGCTGCGCGCTTCCCTTGCCGCCGGAAGCTGGACAAGCGTCGAGTCCTCCGGCGAGGAGCTGCGCACGACAGTCCTCAAGCGCGAATACGCCTACGCGGGCACGGACGATCTGGATGTGCGCATCGACGCGCTCAATGCCGAGATCAGTACGCTCTCCGGCCGCCTGGAGGGCGGCACGCAGACCATCCGCGCGCCGTTTGCCGGCACCTACAGCGCCGTCGCCGACGGCTACGAGGCCGTTCTCACCCCCGCGGCGCTGGAGAATATGACCGTCGCGCAGTACGACGCCATCGCCCCGGAGGCGGCAAGCTCGACCGTGGGCCGGCTGATCGCCGGCGAGGAGTGGCGCTTCGTCACCGTGCTGAGCGCCGCAGACGCCGCGCGGCTGCAAAAGGGACAGGCCCTCAGCCTGCGCGCCGCGACCGGCGTGGACTTCGATCTTGACGTCACCGTCGAGCGCATCGGGCGTGAGGAGAACGGCCGCGTGATCGTCGTCCTGCGCGGCGGCAGCCATCTGGCCTACGTCACGCTCCTGCGCGCGCAGAACGTCGAGCTGATCCTCGCGCGCTACGAGGGACTGCGCATCCCCAAAAATGCCCTCCGCGTGGACGCGGACGGCAGCAGCGGCGTCTACTGCCTTGTGGGGCTGCGCGCCTACCGCAAGCCGGTGGAGGTCCTCTGGCAGGGCGAGGATTACTGCCTTGTCCGGCCCGTCGGCATCGAAACGACCAGTGAAAGCCTGCGCCAGCTCTACACGCTGCGCGCCGGCGACGAGGCGATCGTCTCGGCAAACGATCTATACGATGGAAAGGTGGTCGAATGAACATGAGCATTCGGGAAAACATTCAGCAGGTACGGGAAAACATTGCCGCCGCGGCACTCTCCGCCGGGCGCAGGCCCGAGGACATCACGCTTGTCGGCGCGAGCAAGATGAACGACGCCGCGGCCTGCCGCGAGGCCATCGCCGCGGGCATCGACGCGCTCGGCGAGAACCGCGTGCAGGAGATGACGCAGAAGCTCGCGGAGAACTCCTACGACGGCGCGCCTCTGCACTTCATCGGTCATCTCCAGCGCAACAAGGTGAAGCAGGTCGTCGGCAAGGTCGCGCTCATCGAATCCGTCGGCTCCTATGAGCTGCTTGAGGATATCGACCGGCAGGCCGAAAAGCTCGGCATCGTCCAACCCATTCTCCTTGAGGTCAACGTCGGCGGGGAGGAGGCCAAGAGCGGCTTTGCCGTCTCCGAGGTCCGCGCCGCCGCCGAAAGGGTCAAGAGCCTCTCCCACGTCGTGCTGCGCGGGCTGATGACCATTCCGCCGGTCGCCGAGAGCGAGCACGGGAGCGTGCCCTACTTTGAAAAAGTTCATGCGCTTTATGTTGACATCAACGCGAGTTTGTATGATAATAAGCTTGATATATTATCTATGGGCATGAGCGGCGATTATGAGGACGCCGTCCGCTGCGGCGCGACGATGGTGCGCGTCGGCACGGCGATCTTCGGCGCGCGCCACTATACGCTTTGATACAGGGAGGTTTTTTTCATGGGACTCATTGACGATCTGAAGAAATGGGCGCATCCCTACGAGGATGAGGACGAAGAATACGAAGACGATTTTGCCGAGCTCGGCTCCCGCGACACGGGTGCCTTTGCCGACGAGCGGCCCAGCCGCCGCGAGCGCGACCGCGACGAGGACCGCCGCAACAAGGTCGTCAACATCCACGCGACGACGCAGCTCAAGGTCGTGCTCGTCAAGCCCGAGCGCTTTGAGAATGCCAGCGAGATCGCCGACCACCTGAAGGAAAAGCGCACGGTGGTCATCAACCTCGAATCCACGAACAAGGACATTGCCCGCCGCCTGATCGACTTCCTCTCCGGCGTCGCCTACGCGGGCGAGGGCAAGATCAAGAAGGTCGCGGCCAACACCTACATCATCACGCCCTACCACGTCGATATCATGGGCGACCTGATCGACGAGCTGGAAAACAACGGACTGTACTTATAAGAGACGGAGGGCTGCACGATGCTGACACCGCAGGAGGTTTCCAACCACGCATTCGCCAAGGCCGTCATGGGCGGCTATAACATGGCCATGGTCGATGAGTTCCTTGACGAGCTGACCGACGACTATACCTCGCTTTACAAGGAAAACGCCGCGCTCAAGGCGAAGATGAAGGTGCTCGTGGACAAGGTCGAGGAATACCGCTCGACCGAGGACGCCATGCGCGCCGCGCTGCTGACCGCGCAGAAGATGGCCGACAGCATGGTCGCCGAGGCGGAGGAGAAGAAAAAGTCCCTGCTCGAAAACGCCGAAAGCGAGGCCAACCGCAAGATCGGCGCGCTGCGCGACGAGGTCGCGCAGGAGGAGCGCCGCCTGACCGCCGCCAAGGCCGAGACCGCGGACTTCCTCGCCCGCGTGCGTGAGCTTTACGAGCGTGAAATGAAGCTCCTCGAGGAGCTCCCCGAGGCGGACCTCGCCCCTGCGGCTCCGCTGGAGCTCGCCAAGCCCGCCGCCGACGTCAGCGAGATCGAAAAGAGCATCATGGATTCCTTCAAGCTCCCCGACCTCACGAAAGCGGCGGAGGTCGAGCCGGAGGCCGAGGAAGCGCCCGAGGAGCCGGAGGAAAGCCCGGAGGAGGGCAATCCCTTCCTCGATTCCGCGACCCGCGCCATCAAGCTCAGCGACCTCAAGTTCGGCCGCAACTACCACGGCGAAGAATAAAACGCACTTCAAAAGAGCGGCTCTCCGAGCCGCTTTTTTCACAGGAGGACACCATGACCAAACGCCCTATCGTCGCGTTCCTTTACGACTTCGATAAGACCCTCTGCACCACCGATATGGAGGATTACGCCTTCATTCCATCCCTCGGCTACACGCCCTCGGAGTTCTGGGCCAAGGCCAACGGCTTCGGCTATGAGAACAAAATGGACGGCCTGCTCGCCTATATGTACACCATGATCCGCGAGTGCGCCGCGCAGGGCATCCGTCTCGACCGCAATTATCTGGTCCGTTCGGGCGAGGCCATCGAGCTGTTTCCCGGCGTGCGCGAGTGGTTCGCGCGCATCACCGCCTACGGCGCGGACCTCGGCGTGGATGTGGAGCACTACGTCATCTCCTCCGGTCTGCGCGAGATCATCGAGGGCAGCGGCATCACCCATGAGTTCAAGCAGATCTACGCCTGCGAGTTCTATTACGACGAAAGCGGCCTCGCCGCCTGGCCGAAGCTGGACGTCAACTTCACGAACAAGACGCAGTTCGTCTACCGCATCAACAAGGGCATTCTCGACATCGCCCGCGACAAGGAGCTCAACGACTCCATGCCCGACGACTCCAAGCGCGTGCCGTTCACCAACATGGTCTACGTCGGCGATGGACTTTCCGACGTGCCGTGCATGAAGATGATGCGTGCCTACGGCGGACAGGCCGTCGCGGTCTATCAGAAGAGCAACCGCGCGGGCGTGGAAAAGCTTTTGCAGGACGGGCGCGTGGACTTCATTTTCCCCGCCGACTACCGCGAGGGAACGGAGTTCGATAAAACGGTGCACAACATTCTGCGCAAAATGGCAGTCTCCGACGCGCTGAGCGAGAAGAACGCCGAGCAGCTGCGCGCCATCGGGCAGGGCGACGACCCCGACCAGGTCATGCTATTCTAAGAGGAGAACGCTATGGACGAAATGAACACCGTCGGCACGCTCTACATCGTGGCGACGCCCATCGGCAACGCGCGTGACATGACCGAGCGCGGCCGTCAGATTTTAGAGACGGCAGACATCATCGCGGCGGAGGACACCCGCCGCAGCGTCGTGCTGCTCAACAAGCTCGGCATCCGCGGCAACCAGCTCTCCGCCAACCACAAGTTCAACGAATACGGCAAGGCCAAGTGGTTCATCGAGCAGCTCCGGCAGGGCAAGAGCATCGCCGTCATCACCGACGCGGGCACACCCTGCATCTCCGACCCCGGCAACGAGCTCATTCGTGCCGCCATCGACGCGGGCATCCGCGTGGTCGGCGTGCCCGGCTGCTGCGCCGCGGTCACGGCGCTGTCTATCTCGGGCTTCGACCTTTCGACCTTCTTTTTCTTCGGCTTCTTCCCGCGGGAGGCCGCCGACCGCCGCCGTGCGCTCGCCATGATGCGCCGCGGCGACACGCGCACCTACTGCTTTTACGAAAGCCCCAAGCGCATCATGGACGCGGTGGAGTTCTTTATCTCGGAGCACGCCGGCGTGCGGCTGTGCCTGTGCAACGACATGACGAAGCTCCACGAGATGACCTTCCGCGGCACGCCCGCCGAGGTGCGCGATCAACTGCTCGCCAAGGGCAGCTACGATAAGGGCGAATACGTCCTGCTCTGCGAGGTGGAGGAGGATTATCTCATCACCGAGGTCGAGCACGTCTCCTCGCCCGAGGCGCTGCTGGCGGACTGCATGGTGCAGCATGACTGCACCGCCAAGGACGCCATCAAGCTGCTTTTGAAGGACGACAACAACACCTACAGCAAAAACGAGCTCTACGCCGCGCATCTTGCCCTGAAAGAGAGGTTCGGCGCATGAGCATCGTGTTGGACGACCTCACCGCGCGGCTCGACACGCTCACCAAGGCCGTGCTTTCTCAGCCGCTCGCGCGCATCGGCTGCTCCAGGGTGACCATCCGCCCGCTGTCGCTGCGCGGCAAGGCGTTTTTTCAGCTCGAATACCAGCATGGGCAGAAGGTCACGCACCGCAACGTGACGAAGGGCGAGCTGCCCGGACTGTTCGCGCAGGAGCTGGACGGTCTTTATCTTCAGGCCGTGCTCTGCACCGAGACGGAGACGCGCCAGTACATCCGCAAAACGAACGGCAGCTACAAATGCACCGCGAAAGGCGAGGCGCAGCGCACCGCCGCGCCGAAGGCGCATGACCGCCGAAAGGAATACATCCTTGCCGAGGGCGAGAACATTCCCGCGCTCGTCGACCTCGGCGTGTTTACGCCGGACCTCCGCATCGTCAAGGCGAAGTATGATAAGTACAAGCAGATCAACCGCTTCATCGAGCTGGTGGACGACGCCTTCCGTGCCTCGGAGCAGCAGGAGATCACCATTCTCGACTTCGGCTGCGGCAAATCGTACCTCACGTTCATTCTCTACTATTACTTCACCGTCAAGCGCGGCGTGAAGGCGACCATCCTCGGCTACGACCTCAAGGAGGATGTGGTGGAGCATTGCAACGCCATCGCGCAAAAGTACGGCTACGACGGCCTGCGCTTCGTCGTGAGCGACGTCACGCGCGACACGCTCGCGGACACCCATGTGGATATGGTCGTCACGCTCCACGCCTGCGACACCGCCACGGACTACGCCCTCTGGTACGCCGTCGAAAAGGGCGTGAAGCACATTTTCTCCGTTCCCTGCTGCCAGCACGAGATCAACGCCACCATCCACAAGGGCGGCGATTTCGACGTGCTGCTGCGCCACGGTCTTTTGCAGGAGCGCTTTTCCGCGCTGCTGACCGATTCCATCCGCGCCGCCGTGCTCGAGGACATGGGCTACACGGTGGACGTGATCGAATTCATCGACTTCGCCCACTCGCCGAAAAACCTCATGCTCCGCTGCGTCAAGGACCGCCGCGTGGGCGAGAGGAACCTTTCCGCCGCGCGGGAGCTCGCGGAAAAATACGGCTTCCGCCAGGCGCTTCTGGAGCTTGCGGATAAAAAATGTCACAGCGCGCAAAACACCGCCTTTTAAGCGGTGTTTTCTCTTCTTGACAGGGGAATGCTTTCGCAGTAAGATAATGCCCGCCGTTAGGTAAGGCGGCAGCAGGAGGGTTCGATATGGACTACTATCTTTTAACGGATATGGCCGCGCAGATCGGCTACGAGCTGGCCGCCGCCGGAGCGGAGACCTTCCGCATCGAGGAGACGATGCGCCGCGTGCTCGCGGCCTACGGCATCGAATGCGAGGCCTTTGCGATCCCCAACTGCGTCATGGTCAGCCTTGAGGCGGACAACGGCAAGCCGCTGATGGTGATGAAGCGCGTCGGCTTCCACGGCAACGATCTTGACGCGGTCGAGCGGCTCAACGCGCTCTCGCGCCGCATCTGCGCCGAAACGCCCGACCCCGCCGTTGCCGCGCAATGGCTGGAGGAGACAAGAAACGATCGCCGCAGCTATTCCGTTCCCGTTTATTACCTTGGCAATCTTCTTGCCGCGTCCGGCTTCTGCCCCGTCTTTGGCGGAACCCTGCGCGACAGCCTGTGGGCGGGCCTGATGGGGCTTATCATCGGCTTTGTCACGCGCCGGATGGATAAGCTCGAGACCAACCCCTTTTTCAGCACCATCGCCGCCGCCTTCGCCATGGCGGTGCCCGCCTACCTCGCCGCCGCCTTCGGGCTGGTCGACTATGCGGACGCGGTCATCATCGGCTCGCTGATGATCCTGGTCCCCGGTCTGCTCATCACCAACTCCATGCGCGACATTATCTACGGCGACACAAACTCCGGCGTCAATCGCATCGTGCAGGTGCTCCTCTCGGCGCTCGCCATCGCCATGGGCACTGCGGCCGCGTGGCACATCACCTCCTCCCTCTACGGCCAGACCGCCGCCAGCACGCTTTCCTATCCCTTCTGGCTTCAGGCCATCGCCATCGCGGTCGCCTGCACCGGCTTTGTTATCCTCTTCAACGTCCACGGCTGGGGGCGCTGCCTGTGCGCGCTCGGCGGCGTCGTGACGTGGATGGCGTATCTGCTGTGCGGCGAGCTCGGTCTCGGTCCCTACGGCGCGAACTTCATCGCCGCCGCGGTCGCCGCCGTCTATGCCGAGGGCATGGCCCGCGCCCGCAAGTATCCGGTCACCTCGTATCAGGTCATCTCTGCCGTACCGCTGCTGCCCGGCGCCGGTATTTACTACACCATGTCCCTCGGGCTGAACGGCAGCACCCAGCTCGCCCTCCAGCGGGGCTTCGCCACCGCAGGCATCGCCGGCAGTATCGCCGCCGCGATCCTGCTCGTCTCATCCGTCGTCCGCCTGTTCACCGCGCAGCGGAAAAAATAAGGCAATATAAGGCAAAGGGAAGACACGCGCTGCGTATCTTCCCTTTATTCTTTCTTCGCTTTCTTCGCGCGGCGGAATGAAGAAAGGGGACGGGCATTGCGCCCGGCCCTGCCGGTATGGCGGAGCGTGACTCGCAAGCGGGCCGCTCAATCCAGAAAATACATATTCATCTGCGCGCAGGCGACGAGCGCGCCGGTGTCGTCGGTGATATTGACTTCAAAAAAGCCAACGTGTCCGCCGACCTTGATCTCGCGCCCAACCGCCGTCAGCGTCTTGCTGTGCGTGGTGGGCCGCAGGTAATTCATCGAGCCGTTGAGCGTGACGTTGCGCCGCCCATACTTGATGCGCGCAAAGGCTCCGGCGGCGGTGTCCGCCATCGTGTAGAGAAAGCCTCCGTGGACGCTGCCCCAAACGTTGCGGCTGTTGTCGGTAATCTCGGCCTCCAGCACGCTCTTTTCCTCATCAACGGAAACGATGCGGATCCCGTTGTGCCGGATAAATCCATTGGATTCGTGCTTGATTTTTTCTGCATAATTCTCTATCATAGCTATCGTGCTCCTCTGCTCCTTGGCTGTGCTTCTGCCAAAGATCATAGCAGAAGTGCGCGCGGCCTGCAAGGCAAATTCAAAAGAAATCACTACCGGCAAAGAGAGGTCAGATCACCATGCGCTCCATTCCCGCTCAAATCAAAAGCTACGCGCCGGGCTTCGCGCTCGCGCTCGTCATCGCTCTGCTCGCCAAGGGCATCGAGGCCCTGCTGCCGTTCGACGTCATCGGCGCGTCCGTCATCGCCATGTTCATCGGTATGCTCATCAACGGTTATCGTAAGCCAGGCAAAACCACCGCGCCCGGCGTGAAGTTCACGGCGAAGAAGATCCTGAAATTTGCCATCATTCTCCTCGGCGCGAGCCTGAACGTCACGACCATCCTGAACGTCGGCAGAATGTCGCTGACCGTCATGCTCTTTACGCTCCTTACCTGCTTCGGCGGCGGCTACTTCATCGGCCGCGCGCTGGGTCTGGACTGGAAGCTCTCGAACCTCATCTCCGCGGGCACCGGCATCTGCGGCGGCAGCGCCATCGCGGCGGTCGCACCCGTTATCGACGCCAAGGACAGCGACATCGCCTACGCCCTCTCCGCCACCTTCCTCTTTGATATGGCGATGATCGTGCTCTTTCCCATCATGGGCCGCGCGATGGGCCTTTCCGACATGGCCTACGGCCTCTGGGCGGGCACGGCGGTCAACGATACCTCCAGCGTCGTCGCCGCAGGCTATGCCTTCAGCGAGGGCGCGGGCGACTTCGCCACCATGGTCAAGCTCACGCGCACGCTCGCCATCATCCCGACGGTGGTGGTGTTCTCGTTTGTGAGTATGCACCTGAAGAAAAAGGAAGCCGCCGCGTCCGGCGGCGCGGTGCAGATCAAGTGGAAGAGCGTCTTCCCGTGGTTCATCCTCGGCTTTCTCGCCATGGCGGTGCTCAGCAGCGTGGGCGTGATCCCCGCGGCAGCCGCGGCGGCGCTCAAGAGGATCAGCAAATTTCTCATGGTCACGGCGCTCGCCGCCGTTGGACTCAACACGAGCTTCGCCGAAATGAAGAAATCCGGCGCGGCGCCGATGGTGCACGGCTTCCTGATCTCCGCGCTCGTCGTCCTCGTGGCGCTGGCCGTGGAGTATTTCATGGGCATCCTGCCGTTCTGACATACCGCAGCGCCCGGGGAGATCGCCCCGTGAGCGGCGCTTACAAAGAAAGGAGAACCTCCAATGAAAAAACAGTTATGCTCTCTGCTGACAGCTCTCGCTCTGGCCGTCGGCCTTCTGCCGTCCGCGGCTCGCGCCGCGGAAAATGCGCCGTCCTTTGCCGACGTTCCCGCTGCCGCGTGGTACGCGGACGCGGTGCAATACGCCTATGAAAGGGGACTTATGACCGGCGTGTCCGAGAGCGAGTTTGCGCCGGACGGCACAGCGACGCGCGGCCAGATCGTCACCATTCTCTGGCGTCTCGCGGGCAGCCCTGTGGTCAACTATGCTATGCGCTACGCCGATATGGACGAGGGCGCGTGGTACGGCGAGGCCGTGCGCTGGGCGGCTTCGACCGGCGTCGTTACCGGCTATACCGAGAGCAGCTTCGGCCCGAACGACGCCATTACCCGCGAGCAGCTCGCCGCGATCCTCTACCGCTATATTAAAACGCAGGGGCAGGGCTTTACCGGTATGTGGTACTTCCCACTGCGCTACGACGATGCGGCCAGCATCAGCGATTGGGCGGACGAGGCGATGCACTGGTGCGTGATGAAGGGTGTCCTCAACGGCACGGGCGAAACGACGCTCAGCCCCCAGCTTACCGCGACGCGCGCGCAGCTGGCAGCCATCCTCCGGCGCTTCTGTGAGCTGCCCAAGGAAGCCGTAAGCGGGAGCACCGCGCAGACCGCCTATGACCGTGCGTCGGCCTACCTGACCGCCGCCGTGAGCGCGCCGCGCTACGGCAGTCTCGGCGGCGAGTGGACGGTGCTGGCCCTCGCCCGCGGCGGCGCGGACACCGAGACCGCTTATTTCACCGGCTACTGCGCCGCGCTCGAGCAGACCGTGCGTGAAAATAAGGGCGTGCTCAGCGAGCGCAAGTACACCGAGTACAGCCGCGTCATCCTCGCGCTCTCCGCGCTCGGGAAGGACGCGCGGGACGTCGCGGGCTTTGATCTGACGCTTCCGCTCGGCGACTACGAAAAGACGGCGGCGCAGGGCGTGAACGGCGTGATCTACGCGCTCCTCGCGCTCGACAGCCGTGACTATCCCATGCCGCAGAACGCGGCGGCAAGCACGCAGGCGACGCGGCAGCTGTATGTGGACGCCATCCTTGCCGCCCAGCTTGCAGACGGCGGCTGGAGCTTCATGGGCGAGGACGCCGATCCCGACCTGACCGCCATGGCCTTACAGGCGCTGGCGAAGTATCGGGAGCAGAGCAACGTCCAACTGGCGGCCAACCGCGCGCTCGTGTGCCTGAGCGCCATGCAGAACGCGGACGGCGGCTTCTCTTCCTGGGGGAGTGAGAGTGCCGAGAGCTGCGCGCAGGTGCTCCTTGCGCTCAACGCGCTGGGTCTCGATGCGGATGACAGCCGCTTCGTAAAGAACGGCCACAGCGTGCTCGACGCGCTGCTGACCTATCAGAACGCGGACGGCGGCTTCTGCCACGAGCGCAGTGGGGAAACGAATCTCATGGCAAGCGAGCAGGCGGCCTGCGCCCTCGCGTCGCTCGTCCGCGCCGAGCGCGGCGAGAGCGGCTTCTACCGGATGGCGGCGCTGACGCAGCCTGCCGCCTGATGGCATAGCAGCACCGAAACGAAAGGAGGGAGACGGACATGAAAACGGCAAAGCGCCTTTGTGCGGCGCTGCTGGCGCTTGCACTGATATTCACTCTTGCGGGCTGCAATGCACAAACGACGGAGCCGACGCCGACACCCACGCCGGCGCAGAGCGAAACACCCGCGCCCGCCACGTCCGCTCCCTCTGAAACCGAACGGCAGGAGGCAGAGACTCCTGCCGCTCCGCCGGTCGGAGAACAGCAGCCAGTGGAAAGCGGTGCGCCGGAGGGAAACGCCTCCGACGCATTGCCGACAGGCGGCAGCACCGACGCACAGGACAGCTCTTCCAACAAACCCGATGCATCACCGGAGAGCACCGTGCCGACGTGTACGGTCTCCATCTCCTGCGCGACGATCCTGGAAAATCTCGACCGGCTCAACGCGGAGAAGGCTGACTTGATCCCTGCGGACGGCGTTCTGCTGGCCCCGGCTGCGGTGGAATTTACCGAGGGCGAGAGCGTATTTGACGTGCTCAAGCGCGTGTGCCGCGAGAACAAGATACACATGGAGTTTTCCGAAACGCCGGTCTATCAGTCCGCCTACATCGAGGGCATCGGCAACCTCTACGAGTTCGACTGCGGCGAAGGCTCGGGCTGGATGTACCGCGTGAACGGCGAATTTCCCAACTACGGCTGCTCGCGTTATACCCTCGCGGACGGCGACACCGTCGAGTGGGTCTACACCTGCGACTTCGGCGCGGATGTCGGCGGGAGGGTCGGCGCATGAAGCATCACGCCTTTCTCGCCTGCCATCCGGCGGTGAATCTGCTCTATTTCGTGCTGGTACTGACGTTCTCCATGTTTTTCCTGCACCCCCTCTGCATTGCCGTCTCGCTCTGTGCCGCGCTTTGGTGCGCCGCGCAGTTAAACGGCGGCGCAGCGGTGCGGCGCAGCGCCCTGTGGCTGGCGCCGACGGCACTGCTCGCCGCGCTGGTGAACCTCGCCTTCAATCACGAGGGCGCGACCATTCTGGCCTATCTGCCCTCGGGCAACCCCCTGACGCTGGAGTCCATCGCCTACGGCTTTGCCGCGGCGGCGATGCTCGCCGCCGTCGTACTGTGGTTTTCCTGCTGGAACACAGTCATGACCTCAGACAAGCTCATGCACCTTTTCGGGCGCGTCGTGCCCGCCCTCTCGCTCCTGCTCTCCATGACGCTGCGCTTTGTGCCCCGCTTTCAGGCAAAGCTCCGCGAGGTGACAGCGGCGCGCCGCGGCATGGGGCTGTACGCGGAAAAGGGCCGGCTTCAAAATCTCAGGAGCGCCGTGACGGTCTTTTCCGTCATGGTGACATGGAGTCTCGAGAACGCCGTGGAGACGGCGGACAGCATGAAAAGCCGCGGCTACGGGCTGCCGGGCCGCACGGCGTTTTCCCTCTATCGCTTCAGCCGCCGCGACAGGCTGCTGCTCTTGTGGCTGACGCTCTGCGGCGCTTACGTCGCCGCGGGCTGGGCGCTCGGCGGCGTGAAGTGGCGCTACTATCCCACGGCGCGCGGCGTGCTGACGCCGTATTCCGCGAGCGTGCTGCTCGCGTATTTTCTGCTCTGCCTGACGCCGGTGCTGCTGCAAAGAAAGGAGGCGCGCACATGGAGCTCTATCGCGTCGAAAGCCTGACCTTTACCTACCCCGGGCAGTTCGCGCCCGCCCTGCGGGACGTGAGCCTGACGCTCTGCGCGGGCGAATTCGTCACGCTCTGCGGGCTTTCCGGCAGCGGCAAAAGCACGCTCCTTCGCCAGCTCAAGACCGCGCTTGCGCCCAACGGCGTCCGCCGGGGCGCGGTCCTTTTCGACGCCCGCCCGCTCTCCGACGTTTCGCATCGCGAGCAGGCGGAGCGCATCGGCTTTGTGCAGCAAAGCCCGGAAAACCAAATCGTCACCGACAAGGTCTGGCACGAGCTGGCCTTCGGGCCGGAGAGCCTCGGGTACGATACGCCCACCATCCGCCGCCGCGTCGCCGAGATGGCGGGCTTTTTCGGCATGGAGAGCTGGTTCCACCGCGAGACAGCGTCGCTCTCCGGCGGGCAGAAGCAGCTTTTGAACCTGGCCGCCGTGCTGACGCTGCAGCCGGACGTGCTGATTTTAGACGAGCCGACCGCGCAGCTTGACCCCATCGCGGCGGCGGACTTTCTCGCCGCGCTCGCGCGGGTCAACCGGGAGCTGGGCACAACGGTGCTGCTCTCCGAGCAGCGTTTGGAGGAGGCGCTGCCCCTCTCCGACCGCGCCGTTGTGCTGGACGGCGGGGCGGTCCTCGCGGACGGCGGGGCGGTCCTCGCGGACGGCGCGCCCCGCGCCGTGGGCGCGCAGCTGCGCACGGCGGGACACGAGCTGTTCCGCGCCATGCCCGCCGCCATGCGCGTGTGGGCGGCGGTGGAGAACGACCTTCCCTGTCCCGTCTCCGTGCGTGAGGGGCGTGACTGGCTGGCTGACTTTGCCGCCTCGCACCCCCTCAAAAGCCTGCCGGAGCGCCCGCTGCCCGCGCCATCGCAGGAGACGGTCGTGACCGTCTCGGATGCGTGGTTCCGCTATACGCCGGACGCGCCGGACGTGCTGCGCGGGCTGGAGCTGACGGTGCGGCGGGGCGAGCTTTTCGCCATCCTCGGCGGCAACGGCGCGGGCAAATCCACCACGCTCCGGCTGCTGGCGGGCCTGCAAAAGCCCTATCGCGGGGAGGTCTGCGTCACCGGCAAAACGGCGCTTCTGCCGCAGGAGGTGCAGACGCTCTTTGCCAAAAAAGCCGTGCGCGAGGACCTTGCCGAGGTCACCTCCGACGGGGCGATGCTCGCCTACGTCACCGCACTCTGCCGTCTGGACGCGCTGCTGGACCGTCACCCCTACGACCTTTCCGGCGGCGAGCAGCAGCGCGCGGCGCTGGCAAAGATCTTGCTCACGCGGCCCGATATCCTGCTCCTCGACGAACCGACGCGCGGACTGGACGCGGCCTTCAAGGCGGAGCTGGCTGAGCTTCTGCATGATCTGCTCGCGCAGGGGGTGACCGTCGTTCTGGTCAGCCACGACGTGGAGTTCTGCGCCGCCTACGCGCAGCGCTGCGCGCTCTTTTTCGACGGCTCCATCGCCTCTGATGGCGCGCCCCGGGAGTTTTTCGCGCTCAACCGCTTCTACACCACGGCGGCGAACCGCATGGCGCGCGGCCGGCTGCCCGAAGCCGTGACGGCGGAGGACGTCATCGCCGCCTGCGGCGGCAGGGAAGCGCCCCCAAAAGAGCAGCGGGAGCCTCCGCCGCAGCCGCCGAAGGCGGCGGATATACCCGCCGCGCCGCCGGAAAAGCGAAGGCTTTCCCCGCGCACGGCCGTCTCTGCCCTGATGGCCCTTCTGCTCATCCCCCTGACGCTGGTGTTCGGCCCCAAGCTGCTGGGCGACCGGAGCTACTATGCTGTTTCGCTGCTGATGGTGCTTGAGGCCATGCTGCCGTTCTTCCTTACCTTCGAGGGGCGCAAACCCCGTGCGCGGGAGCTGGTCGTGACTGCGGTGCTCTGTGCGCTGGGCGTGGCGGGCCGTGCGGCCTTTTTCATGCTGCCCCAGTGCAAGCCCGTGCTGGCATTGACGATCCTTGCGGGCGCGGCCCTGGGCGGGGAGACGGGCTTCCTCGTGGGCGCAGTGACCATGCTGGTCTCTAACATCCTCTTTTCGCAGGGGCCGTGGACGCCGTGGCAGATGCTCGGCATGGGGCTGTGCGGCTTTCTCGCGGGGCTGGTGTTCCACAGGGGCGGTCTGCCAAGGAAGCGGGAGGCGCTTTGCGCCTACGGCGCGGTGAGCGCATTCCTCGTCTATGGCATTCTGCTCAACGCCTACTCCGCGCTGCTCGCCACAGGCGCGCTGACGTGGCAGAGTCTTGCGGTCTACTGCGCCTCCGGCTTTGCAATGGATGTGGTGCAGGCCGGATCCACGGCGGTTTTCCTCTGGTTCTTCACCGAGCCGATGCTCGATAAGCTCGAGCGCGTCAAAATTAAATACGGCTTCATGTGACGGCCGCTCGCCGCATCGCCCCCGAAAATACGGCCGGAGACAGCGACGAGCCGGTGTACCCCAGCCGCGCAATGCCGGCAGCGCGTCACGCCACGCCGATACTCGCAAAAAATGCCTGTGATGCTGTAACATCACAGGCATTTTGTCATGGCATATCAGTATGGATGCCGACCGAACCGGGACCCCACAAGGTGGGGCGGCGCGGGTGCGCCGTCACAAGTATTTTGCGCAGCAAGATCTTGGCGCAGGGGCAATTCACTTGCCCCGAGCATTTGAAATATCTCAGGATTCCATAAAAATAACCACACCTGACGGTGTGGTTATTTTTATGGAGACCTGGGGATTTTAACATGCTCGGGCGAAATGAATTTGCCCTGCGCCAATACTCTGGTGCGCAAAATGCTTATGCGGCGCATCCAAGCCGTCATGGCCTCTGGGGCAGACCCGACGGATCAGCCCCTCAGTTTCAGCAGCTTCTGCTCCTCGGCGTCAAAAGCTGCATATCGCTCTTTTCCACCTGTCGGCGAAAAATCGCTCTCCACTGCTCCGCCTCCCCTGGACGAACCCGCTGCACTGGGCTTCGTGCGGAGCTCATTATCCTCTCAACTCCAATAATTTCTGTTTCAATTCCCCTTCAATACGGCCCAGCTCCAACTCGGCCTCTTTACGTTTCTGGGCGCCGTCCTTCTGGATCTGCATGACTTCGTCCAGGGTAGCGATGAGCTGCTGGTTAGTGTGCTGGAGGGTCTCGATGTCCACCACGCTCCTCTCCGCCTCCTTGGCTGTCTCAATGGTGCCCATCTTCAGCATGTCGGCGTTCTTCTTCAGCAGGTCATTGGTCACCTCGGTGACGGCGCTCTGGGCGGCGGTGGCCTGACGGCTGTGCTCCAGGCCCAGGGCCAGCACCATCTGGCTCTTCCACAGGGGGATGGTGTTCACCAGGGAG
>ERZ1106939.486-NODE-486-length-35346-cov-7.007339_pt1 | contig 35346 bp, 19 predicted proteins | sample MGYA00403669_ERZ1106939 | MGnify/ENA primary metagenome ERZ1106939 (study PRJEB35170, sample SAMEA104062447) | human gut metagenome | biome: human gut; feature: human-associated habitat; material: faeces | place: Denmark | collected 2012-09-28 ...
ATTGGCATCTTTCAATGCTTCCGTCTTATACTTCCAGAATTCAGCTCCATTCATGAGGTTGGGGAAGTTGATGGGATTGTCAATGGTGATGTAGGTGTCGTAGGATACGGTCAGTTTGCCTTTTTCACCTCTCTTGGAGCTGATGAGGATGACACCGTTCGAACCGCGGGCACCGTAGATGGCAGCCGAAGAAGCGTCTTTCAATACTTCAATGGATTCGATGTCGTTCGGATTGATTTCGGACCAGGGACCATCAAAGGGGATACCGTCCAGAATAACCAGTGGTTTGTTGTCTGCCGTGATGGAGTTCTCGCCGCGGATGCGGGTCTTGGTGGAAGAGCCTTCCGCATTGGTTCCGGTCACTGAGATATTCAGGCCCGGTACAGCACCTTGCAAAGATTGGATGATGTTGGTCTGCGGGCGATTCTCCAGTGTTTTGGTATTTACGGAAGCAACTGCACCCGTCATATCCGACTTGCGCTGCACACCATAACCTACCACTACTACCTCATCCAGCATCTTAGTGTCTTCCTTCAGGATAATGCTGACGGGTTTCGTGCCGTTGACTTTCACATCCTGGTTCAGATAGCCGATAAAAGAGATTTCAAGAGTGGCGCCATTCTGTACATTCGCCAATGAAAAGTCTCCTTCTACATTGGTGACACTTCCTGTACCAGTGCCTTTTACAATGACATTAGCTCCGATGATGGGTTCTCCCTTTTCATCTTTCACGTTTCCGGTGACTGTGACTTGCTGTTGTGCAAATGCATTTACCGAAATGAACAGTAACAAAGCGCAGCAGGTAAGAATGAGTCTGCATGAGCGTTTTTCTTTTCTTTTGTTCTTCATGATTCGTTTAATAGTTAACATAAGTTTTTAGTTTGGATCTCTGTGGCAAAGGTATGCGCAATAAGGGTTGCTTACTCTGCGAGGTAAACAGGCGAAGTAAACTGTTAAAACTGATAAGTGTTTGATTATTAGTGTTGTTTTCTGAAAATAAGAGGCTCGGAAGTAAACTCTTTAAGTGGAATCGGTAGTAGAGAGCAGGGCTTACGCTTTGTATTTTCCGAGCTTTTTCACTGCATTTATAAAATCTTCTTTCGGGATAATGGATTTATTCCGGGTGCGAAGCCGGTTGTTATAAACCGTTTGTGCGGAACAATGGAGGAAGTCCGCTATCTTCACGCTGTCTGTGATGCCGAGTCTTATCAAGGCATGTATGCGTAGTTCGGTATTAAGTAGTTCGCCTTCTTTCAGTTCGATGCGCTCTTCGGGTAGCAGTAAGGCGTTGAAGTCACCTACAAAATCGGGATAGAGATGCAGGAAGATGGTATCGAAATTCTGGTAGAACTCTTTCAGTTCGTTGGAGGCTGTTGCGGAAGAGTCCGTCATTGCTTTTACATCTTCTATCTGGCCTACTTTCAGTTTCCGGTTGATGTTCTTGCGAAACTCTTCCAGCTTACTGATGTAGGTGGAACAGATGTTGAATACATAGCCGATATATTCTTCCTTTACGTAATTAGATTCCCGCAACTGGTCGTTGACTTCCTGTAATTGCGTATTCAGGTCCTTCAGCTGCATGTTTACTTCTTCCAGGCGTTGATGTGCTGTGGAGAGGGCATCCATATTGACGGACAACTTCTGGTTTGTATTGTCTAACTTCAAGTTGGCTTCTTTTAGCCGGCGCATTTGTTTGCGGATGAACAGGAGGGCGCCGATCAGTACGAGGAATAAGAAACTGACGGCAATCAGGGAGGCTTGAAGGCGCTTTTGCTGTGTGCGGTTCTGTTCCTGGTACGCTTTGTAGATTTGGTTTTGCAAATGAGACATTTTGACTATTCGTACCCGGTTGTGGAAAAGCATGGCTTTTTGGGAACAATAGAGGATGTAGTTATAGGCGCGGTCTATTTCTCCATGCTTAAATAGGTATTCCGCTATTTCCTGCAAAGAGCCGATATCTCCGTTGACAGACCGGATGTCTGCCATAGCCGAAAGAATGAGGTTCTCCAGATATTTGCTCTCGTTGTTTTCACTCCGGTAAATGGCGGAGAGATTATAGGTAGCTATGGAATACTTGCGGCTGTCGTTAGACAATGTTTGCTTGTTTTCCTCAAATGCCTGTTTGACGGGTTCTATTTCCGGGGTTCCCAGGTAGAGCCATGCCCGGCAGTTCCAGTAGCGCAATTCGTCAGGAGTGGCTGTGAGGTATACCGAGTCCCGGAAAGCCTTTTGGAGATTATTGTAATGTTCCGACAGTTGGGAGTTCTCACTGGAGTAATCCCGCAGGCGGGAATAGAGTGTACATAACCTGCCAAAATACTCGGAACGGAGATTTTGGGGTAATTCTTCCGGTTGAATGTCACTGACGGCTTTCAAGGCTTCGGTCAGTAGCCCGGAGGAGGTGAGGACAAATGATTGTTCGAGCAAAGAGACCACTTCCCAGGTACGATTGTTGGTCTGTTGTGCCAGTTGTATGTTCTTGTTGATGTAATGCAGGGCGGAATCCGCATCATAAACCCGATACTCCAAATAGACCATTCTATTCATGGCATAGAGTTCCTTTACATCTTTGACCCGGCTATACTGCATTTTCAATTGCTTGATGCGCTCCTCTTTTACTCTGACAAATAGATCCTGCTGTCCCAGCAGGCTATCTAAAGAGTGAAGCAATTTCCTGTTTTCTTCTAAAGCATGTTTAGAAGTGTCCGCACAGACATAGGCAGGAAAAAGAAGGCATACAATGAGTATAAAGAGGCCGCTTTTCATGGCACTACAATCCTAAAACGTCCGTTTGTCTTGGCTGATTATCGTATTGTCCACTGATTCCTTGGATTTCTTTGGGGTTCAACTCCAATCCTTTCTTCATATCTTCTGCAGAGCCTGCCGTGTCACCATTCAGCAACTTGGCGCGACCGCGTTCATGATAGGCTTGTGCGAAATTAGGGTTCAGTTCGATGGCTTCGTCAAAGAGTGCGATAGCTTCGGGATACTTCTTCTGGACGATATAAAGTTGTCCCAGGCAAAGAAAAGCCTGTTCGTTGAATGGATTCAATTCTGTTACATAGCGATAATCGGTTTCGGCTTCTTCCTGCTGTCCTGCTGCTTCTTTCACTTTACCGCGGAGCAGTAATGCAGCTTCTTCATCGGGATCTTGGGAGAGTATAGCGTCGATATCTTCGGTAGCTTCCTTGTATTGCTGCATCTTGATTAAGGCTTCGGCACGCAGCAGGCGGGCTTCGGTGAAGTCGTCTTTCAGTACAATGGCTTTGGTGAGATGGGCGATGCTCATGATACCGTCGTCCATACCTTGCTTGGCTCTGCCCAGAAGATAGTATGCCATGGCATTTCCTTCTTCTATTTCAATAGCTTTTTGTGCGGCGTCTGCCATTGCCTGATAGTCTTCTTGCAGGTAGCATACGTTGGCAAGGGTGAGGAAAGTGGAGGTGTGGTCCGGTTCCTGTTTTGCCATGCGTTCCAGCAGTTCATGTGCTTCGCTGAGGGCATTGGTTTGAATGTAAACCTGGCTCAGATAGCTCATGGTTTCAAAGTCTTCCTGAAGGGCGAGGGCTTCCGTGAAGCATTTGATTGCATAATCGGGACGCCCCATGCGTTGTGCACGCATGCCGTCATACTTGAATATCTCGAAGTTCTTTTGATCGTTTTTCTGTTTTTCAGTTTCCGGTTTCTCTTGTTTGCCGGAGAAGAAAGATTTAAAGAATCCCATAATCTGTATTTCTTAGGTGTTTTGTTTTTATTCTTTTTGCAAACTTACATAAAAATCTTGTTTCCATACCAAGAACTCGGTCTAAAAAGAAAAAACATTCGTGTTATTATTGATGGTATCATTTAAAATTTGTTCTTTTGCGATACATTTACCAATTATATTAATTAATCATCGTTTCTAAATTAAAAACACAAGAATGAAAAAGATTTTCATGAAGTGGGCCTTCTTTATGTTATGTATGGCCGTGACAATGCCTGCAATGGCTCAGTTTAATGTAAAAGCACTGAAAGGTGCGGCTAAAGCTGTTAAAGCTGTTACTCTGACTGATGCTCAGATGGCAGAATATGTAAAAGAGTATATCGACTGGATGGATACACATAATCAGGTATGTGCCGACGATAATGAGTATACAATTCGTCTGAAAAAGCTGACTGAAGGCTTAACGGATGTAGAGGGAATCCCTTTGAACTTCAAGGTTTATTATGTGATAGATGTCAATGCATTTGCTTGCGCTGACGGTAGTGTGCGCATTTTCTCGTCTTTGATGGATATCATGACGGATGATGAATTGCTGGGTGTAATCGGACATGAAGTAGGTCACGTGGCACACAAGGACTCTAAGAATGGGTTCCGTACGGCATTGCTGACTTCAGCTTTGAAGGATGGTATTTCTTCACAAGGTGGTACGGCTGCTAAGTTGTCTGATTCTCAGTTGGGTGACCTGGGTGAGGCTCTGGTAAACTCTACATATTCACAGAAGCAGGAGAGAAGTGCTGATGACTATGGATATGAATTCCTGAAAAGTCATGGTAAGAATCCCTGGGCAATGGCTTTATCTTTCCAAAAGCTGAAGAAATTGCAGGAAGAAGCCGGTGCGCAGAAAAGTAGTAAGCTGAATCAACTGTTCTCTACTCATCCTGATTTGGATGCCCGTATCCAGCGTATGGAAGAACGTGCAACCAGCGAAGATATTGAGAAGCCGGCAGTAACGGAATAATTCTTATTGATATAATAAGGAGAAGGGCGTGCATTCACTGTACGCCCTTTCTTATGCCTTCAGGCTTATGATGCCGTTCTCCGCCTTCAGATCTTCATCTTCCAGCAATTCGCGGATACATTGAGAGATGATTTCTTTATCTGCTTCTATCTGTGAGGCAATATCGGCAGGTGTCAGAGGTTGCTTGCGAAGCAATTCTTTAATTTCTTCTTTTATTTGTTGGGAGGAAAGCTCGGGAGTCTCGGCACGGTGGCTGAGGCAGACATCGCATATTCCACAGTTATGTTCATTCTTCTCTCCGAAATAGCGTAGAAGCATACGGCTGCGGCAAACGGTTTCGGTCGTTACATAATCTACCATTGCCTGAATGCGGGCTTCATAACGTTCCTTACGCTCCTCGTATATGCTGCGGGAGATTTGCAGATGTTGCCTGTCTACTCGTTCGCGTGTGTATATGATATAAGGTGTCTTTTTATGTGGAATATAGTCGATGACACGCATCTTGGATAGACGTATCAGCAAGTCGTACACCCGTTGTCGCGTTAATCCGCTACGTACTGCAAGTGAATTCTCGTTGATAAAGGTGTAATCCGTGAATACTCCGGTGTAAGAGCGCAGAACGATTTGAATAAGTTTGTCCATGTCCTCTCCCAGTTCGCGTAATTTATACAGTTCATCACGGCGGACGGTGAAGTAAAGACGGGAGGCATTGTCCTGTTCGTCGGTATATTCCAGATATCCTGCTTGCGTCAGAATCTTCAATGCACTGTCGGCAGGTACAGGGAAGTATTTGAACTTCCGGCAAAAGTCTTCCAGATTGAACTCTCTGACACATCCCAAACCGTCTCCCATTGCCATCTGGTAATAATATTGCAGATGTTCGTACACCTGTTTGATGTAGTCTTTCTCCGGAAAGGTGTCCGGGATACGTTTATGAAGGGTGACTTTGTCCGATTTGGCATAGAGTATTACGGCATACGCTTTGTTGCCGTCACGTCCTGCACGTCCTGCTTCCTGGAAATAAGCTTCGGGAGAGTCTGGCAAATCGAGGTGGATTACGATACGTACATCGGGTTTGTCGATACCCATGCCGAAAGCATTGGTGGCAACCATTACACGGCTTTCTCCTGTCTGCCAGCGATGCTGACGTATATCCTTGGTGGCATCATCCAGACCGGCATGGTAGAAGTCGGCGGTAATCTCTTCGTTAATTAAAAGTTCGGTGATTTCTTTGGTTCGCCGACGATTGCGTACGTAAATAATGGCACTACCCGGCATACGGCGTAGGATGTGAAGAAGTTCTCCGGTCTTATTTTCTGTTTTGCGGACTATGTAGGCAAGGTTCTTCCGTTCAAAACTCATGCGGAAAACATTTTCCTGCCGGAAGCACAGCCGCGCCTGGATGTCCTTCACGACTTCCGGAGTAGCGGTTGCAGTCAGTGCCAGTACAGGGACACCGGGTAGGAGATCACGTATTTCGGCTATCTTCAGATAGGCAGGTCGGAAATCATATCCCCATTGTGAAATGCAATGGCTTTCGTCAACGGTTATCATGCTGACGTTCATTTTCCGTAGCTTGGTGCGGAAGATTTCCGTATCCAACCGTTCGGGCGATATATACAGGAATTTATAATTGCCGAAAATACAGTTTTCCAGCGTGACGATAATCTCTTGCCGGGACATTCCGGAGTAGATGGCAAGTGCTTTGATTCCTCTTTTTTTCAAGTTCTGTACTTGGTCTTTCATCAGAGAAATCAGTGGAGTAATAACTATGCAAAGTCCCTCTTTGGCAAGTGCAGGCACCTGAAATGTGATGGACTTTCCGCCGCCCGTAGGCATCAGCCCCAGGGTGTCTTTGCCTTCGCCAATGCTATTGATGATATCTTCCTGTATGCCCCGGAAGTTATCATATCCCCAGTACTCTTTGAGAAGTTGAGAGTTGAGAATGGAGAGTTGAGAGTTAGGCTGCGCAGTCATAGGGTGTGGTATTATGGGAAGTTGAGAGTTGAAGGTGGAAAGTGAGTAGTCAAACCGTATGGTAACTCTCAACTCTCCATTCTCAACTCTCAACTTCTCCAACTAATTAGGTTGAATATCCTCTATCTGCAACTGTACCTCGCCCCGTTTATGGGTATTCTCTTCAATGGTGTAGCAGATATCAAACGAACGCTTGGTTTTGATGAAACGTACATGCGAACTTTGTCCGAAGGCGATGCCGTTCATTACATTATTCGATTTGTTGTCTACCAGTTCCAGCTTGATATGCTCCTGATCACGCCCCACTACTTTACTGGTACCATAATCATAGACATTATGCGTACAGAATATCGGTTTCGGATTATCCGGACCATAAGGATTGAATTTCTTCAGGTCATTAAAGAATTTCGGAGAAATATCCCTGAAATCTATCTCTGCATCGATATTTATGACCGCACTTGTCTGTTCCGGTAGGATGTTCTGTGAAACGAATTCCTCGAAGCGTTTGGTAAAGGCGGGAACATTCTCCACTTTCATCGAAAGACCGGCTGCATAGGTATGACCACCGAAATTTTCCAGCAGATCACGGCAATATTCAATCGCCTTATACACGTCAAAGCCGGATACGGAACGGGCGGAACCTGTTGCCATATCGTCCGTACGGGTCAGCACTACTGCGGGGCGATAATAAATTTCCGTCAGGCGGGAGGCAACAATACCGATAACACCTTTGTGCCAATCTTCGTTGTACAACACGATAGAACGGCGTTCGGCAAGTCCTTCCAGATCAGCTACAATCTGGTTGGCTTCCTCGGTCATGGTCTTATCGAGATCTTTCCGGGTTTCGTTGTATTGATTGATTTGATTGGCTTTTTCCAAAGCCATGGAGAAATCCTTCTCAGTCAGCAGGTCGACGGCTTCTTTTCCGTTCTGAATACGTCCGGAGGCATTGATGCGCGGGCCTATCTTGAACACGATGTCGCTGACGGTAATATCCTTTTCAGTCAATCCGCATACGTCGATAATCGCTTTCAAACCTACGCTGGGATTACTGTTCAACTGTTTCAATCCGTGGAAAGCAAGTATCCGGTTTTCTCCCATGATGGGAACAATGTCCGAAGCGATACTTACGGCAACCAGGTCGAGCAGTGGAATGAGGTGATGGAACTCGATGCCATTACTGATGGCAAATGCCTGCATGAATTTGAAGCCTACGCCGCAACCGGAAAGGTGCTCGTAAGGATACGTATTATCTAAACGCTTGGCGTTCAGGATAGCGGCGGCAGGTGGAAGTACATCGTCGGGCACATGGTGGTCGCAGATGATAAAGTCAATGCCTTTTTCTTTGGCATAGGTTATCTCCTCTACAGCTTTGATGCCGCAATCCAGTACGATAATCAATCCTACACCGGTTTCTGCGGCATAGTCTACCCCTTTGGTAGATACCCCGTAACCTTCGTTGTAGCGGTCGGGGATGTAATAGTCAATGTTCGAATAGAACTGTTGAATAAACTTGTAGACCAGTGCCACTGCGGTAGTGCCGTCTACATCATAATCACCATAAATCAGAATACGCTCTTTCTTTCCCATTGCCTTATTAAGGCGCTCCACAGCCACATCCATGTCTTTCATCAGGAATGGGTCGTGCAAGTCGGGCAACTGCGGGCGGAAAAACTTCTTGGCATCCTGTGCCTTCGTTATTCCCCGCTGCACCAATAATCCGCCAAGAATCGGGCTAATCCCTAATTCTTGGGCCAACTTTTGGCTTGTCTCTGCCTGTTCGGGTGTAATGGGTTGATAATTCCATTTGTGAGTCATTTTATATATTGTTTTTTCCTTTTTTCAGTCTCGTGGTTGGAAGAGGTTTCGTTTCTCTCGGGAAAAGCCTGTATTTTTCCAACAAGGCGTAAAAGTACGAAAAAGTATGGAAACAGAGGAAGGTTATGCGGAAAAACTTTGCGCAAAACTTTTTCATGCGAGCATGAAAGTTCTACATTCGATTTGTATTATCTTTGTTTCCCAAAAAACTTTGAACGTGATATGTTGACATTCATCTCTTGTGCCAAAACGATGACGGCACGCACATCTGTAGGAGTCCCTGAAATAACTGTTCCGTACTTTCAGGCGGAAGCAGTACAGAATGCCTTGGATATGGGGCAATTTTCAGCTGCTGACCTGGAACGTCTGTTACGTATAAATTCCAAGATTGCCGCTGAGAATTATCTGCGCTATCAGGATTTCTTTTCGGAGGCAAATTCTGCAATGCCCGCTATCTGTGCCTATACCGGTGCGGTGTTCAAACGTATAGTACCGAAAGATTTTTCCGAAGATGATTTTCGTTACGCTCAAGAACACATGCGCATCACTTCCTTTCTGTACGGACTGCTTCGTCCGTTGGACGGGATAAAGCCTTATCGTATGGAAGGAGATATACGCCTGCCCGAAAGGGGAGGGATGACTATGTTTGATTACTGGAAACCTTTGCTGACGGATTATTTTATAGCGGATATCAAACGTCAGGGTGGCATACTCGTTAATCTTGCCAGTGGTGAGATGAGAGATCTGTTCGATTGGAAGCGAGTAGAAGAAGAAGTCCGTGTCATTACTCCCGAATTCCAGGTATGGAAAGGCGGGCAGCTAAAGACAATTGTGATATATGCCAAGATGTGCCGCGGAGAAATGCTACGCTATATTATTAAAAATCGCATTGAAAATCCCGAAGACTTGAAAGCGTTTACGTGGGAGGGCTTTGCATACGATGAGGGACGTAGTACGGATGAACATTTGCAATTTACGCTGGTGTGACCAGCAAAGGTAGTTATGATTGCAAAAACTTCATATATTCTTCGTAGCTGATATATCTTCCTCCCATCGATTTCAGATGGGGAGTTTCGAACTGGCAGTCTATCAGTACGCCGCCATGCTCTCCGAAGAATTGTGCCAAGTGGATGAGGGCTAACTTGGATGCACTGGGAACCAGTGAAAACATACTTTCACCGAAAAAGCAGCGCCCCAAGGTGACTCCATAGAGTCCGCCTACTAACTGTTCCCCTTCCCATATTTCCACGCTGGCGGCAAAGCCCTGTTCATGCAGAAGTGTGTAAGCCTCTATCATCTCCGGACCAAGCCAGGCGCCTTCCATATCCATCCTCAGTTCTCCGCACTTACGGATGACTTCATCGAAAGCCTGATTGATAGTGACATCGTACTTCCCTTTGTTTATGAGCGTCCGCATGGAGTGGGAGATATGGATTTCGTCGGGGAAAATGACGAAGCGTTCCAGCGGGCACCACCATTGTATCATTCCCTCCTGAAAAGTGTACCAGGGGAATATCCCGTTGGAGTAAGCCAGGATGAGGCGGTCGGTCGACAGGTCACCGCCTACTGCCAGCAATCCGTCCGGATCGCCGTAGTGCGGATCGGGAAATGTAATTTCGTCAGTTAGTGCAAAGACCATAGTATCACTTTGTTGAAAGTTGTAAGACTAATTGATCTTTGTCTACCTGTATGCAAGTTTTACCACCGGATTTTAAGGAACCGAATAAGATTTCGTGCATCAGGAGTGGTTTCAGATGCGAAGCTATCACACGGTCCATTTCGCGGGCGCCATATTCGGGCAGGAATCCACGTTGCAATAACCAGTTGCGGGCTTCCGGGCTCAGTTCCATCTCTATCTGGCGTGCGGCAAGCTTGCTGCTCAGTTCCCCAAGCTTCTTGTCGAGGATCAGTGAGGCCATTTCCCGACTCATATCGTGGAAAACGACAGTAGCGGACAGACGGTTGATAAACTCCGGCTTGAAGGTCTTCTTGACCTGTTTCAACATGGCTTCCCCGGCTGTAATCTGACTGCTGAATCCGATAGATGCCTGACGGGCAAATTGTGCACCGGCATTTGAAGTCATGATAAGTACAACGTGGCGGCAGTCGGCTTTTCGTCCTTTATTATCCGTAAGAACAGCATAGTCCATTACTTGTAGCAGAATATTGAACACATCGGGATGGGCTTTCTCAATTTCATCAAGCAGCAGTACGCAGTTGGGAGTTTTGCGAATGGCATCGGTTAATAAACCACCGTCTTCATAGCCTACATATCCGGCGGGTGAACCGATTAATTTGGCTACGGTATGCTTTTCGGTATATTCGCTCATATCGAAACGTTGCAGGGAAATACCCAGTTCGGAGGCCAGCACTTTGGCTACTTCGGTTTTACCTACTCCGGTAGGACCGACGAAGAGCAGGCTTGCCAGCGGTTTGTTTTCATCCAGCAGTCCGGCTTTGGACATTTGTACGGCTTCCACCACTTGGCGCACTGCCTCTTCCTGGCCGTAAATTTTGGCACTGATACGTGCATGCAAAGTTTCCAGTGAGGTGGTATCTTCTTCTTTCATGGCGAGTGCATCTACTTTGCAGATACGGGCGAGTACATCGGTTATCAATGTCTTGTCTACAATTTGCTCTCCGGAAGGTATAGGGTGAATTTCGCGGTAAGCTCCTGCTTCATCCACCAGGTCGATAGCCTTGTCGGGCAGAAAGCGGTCGCTGATGTAGCGGACACTCGCTTTGACGGCGTAAGGGATTACATCAGGATGATAGGTTACTCCATGAAATTCTTCATATTTTTCTTTCAGTCCTTCTACAATATGGATGGTTTCCTCAATGCTTGGTTCAAGTATATCTATTTGTTGGAAGCGACGCACCAATCCCTTGCTGCGGGCAAAGTAACGGTTGTATTCCTCGTAAGTAGTAGAGCCGATGAAACGGATGTCTCCGCTTTCCAGATAGGGTTTCAGCATGTTGGATGCATCCATGGAACCGTCTCCTGTACGTCCGGCACCTATCAGATTGTGTATCTCGTCGATATAGATGATAGCACGTCCTTCATTACGAACACCTTCCATAATGGTTTTCAGGCGTTTTTCAAAGTCACCCCGGTATTGCGTACCTGCCAGTAGAGTACCTAAATCCAGTTCGTAGATACGGCAGTCGAGGAGTCGTTCGGGGACCTCACGTGCTTCAATGCAGGCAGCGAGCCCGTAAGCGAGGGAGGTTTTGCCAACGCCCGGTTCGCCTACATGCAACGGATTGTTTTTCTCTTTGCGACAGAGCACCTGAATGGTTCGTTCCAGTTCAGCTTCCCGTCCGATGAGTGGATTGTGGTCTTGCAGACAGTCATTCAGACAAGTTACAAAGTTTCGCCAGGGTTCGCTTTTTTCCTGTGGAGAGGTTTGCAGATCGTCTTCTTCCTCCACTTCTTCATATCGGGAGATGAGTTGGCTGATAAATTCGGGTAGATCTTCTTCAAGAGCTTCTTTCAGGATATGGCATGCCCAGGAGTCCTTGAGCTGGAGCATGCTTTGCACTAGATGAGGGACGTTCAATGCTTCAGCACTTGAATAGTCTATCATCAGATAGGCATGTTGTATCAGTTCGTTGAGCTGGGTTGAAACTTCCAGTTCATAATCCATGTCTGCGGGAACGCTTTCCAGTTCTTCCGTGAAATAATTCTCTAAAGAGAAAGCAAGTTCCTGGGTATCGCAGAAACACATATTTAAGGCACTGGCAAAAGGACTCTGTTCCAGAAATGCACTCAGCAAATGCTCAGGTGTGATAAATTCATGGCGATAAGATATCGCCTTTTTTTGTGCATAGGTGAATGCGCTGTTCACATGCACTGTATTTTGTATATCCATAATCTTCTCCTAATTCTTATTCTTCTTCCGGCGCAACGGTGAGCCGGAGTGGAAAATTCTCTTCGCGTGCCATACGGGTGGCTTTCTGTACTTTCGATTGTGCAATGTCGTATGTATAGATGCCTACCACTGCTGATTGACTCTTGTGTACCTGTAGCATCAGCGTTTCTGCTTCTGCTGCCGATTTAAAGAATATGGTAGTAAGTATCTTGACGACAAACTCCATCGTGGTGAAGTCATCGTTATAGATGATCACCTTGAAGTGCTGCGGTTCGCGTAGATGTGTACGTTCCTTTTCTTTGAAAGATGATTGTTGCTGTTCCATAATGGGGGCAAATTTATGAAAAAAGAGGCAGATTTGTCTGTTATGGAGTCAGTAAAAACATACCGGATTTGATCAGGTTAAGAGAATACACTATATTGGGAATGATTTGCAAAATGACAAAATGTAAATTCTAACGCCTTAGAATCTTTCCTTTTCGTACCAATTACTATGGTGGACGAAAAGATGCAGAGAATGTTTGATGGGGTGATACGAAATGGTAGTAATTGATGAGGAAATGAGATTTTAAGATTATAGAATCCTTAAATGGAAGATGTTTTGGAATCTGTTTCCCGGATATTCTTTATAAATGTTACTTTTTCTTGGTAGCCGTTTCTCTTCGAAATAGAATAAATATCATGTGTTTTTTAGAAGGGTGACGCCCTTTGTGAGTGATGGCGTAACCCTTTAGTTATTATGGTGTCACCTTTTGGAGCAAAGGGTGTAGCCTTGGCAAATGAGACTTACTTTTTTAGGGAAGAAAGACTGTGCGATTGGTCTGAATAGATAGTCGGTTTAGGATAAATGAACCATCTGTTTGCTCTGGATAGATGATGTAAATTTTCAAAACAGCGGTTGTAATATTCTGGAAGCGTAGCTTTGATCGAAGTGTCTGTTAGCAATAATGAGGAAAATGGATTTTTTGTCTTGCAAAATATGATATAAGGTATCAGTTTGATAAGATGATTTAGAATGTGTTCGCTTCTTACCTGGATTGTATCTGAGATATAGTTGCTCCGTACATTCTTCACTGAAAAGTACTTCTGAACGAAGAAGTACCGGAGAAGGTACGGAGCAATTACATCTCGGGTATATTCCAGGCCCGAATTAGCTTGCTTATCTTTCAGCTTCTATCGTGTAGGTGAAGCTGTCTGCCCGATAGTATCCGATATTGTATTCAATAGGTACTTGGTTGATATCGTAAACGAATCTTTTCCTTATTAAGATAGGATCACTTGACTTTATATCCAGTTTTTCCGCAATGAATTCTCCTGCCAGGCGTGCGGATACTTCCTCTTTACTGGTTTTCACAATAATGTTATATTTATTTTCGAGTACTCCGTAAAGAGGTTGGGTGAAATCCTCATCACCGGTTAACGGTATATTCGGATTGAAATAGGAGATAAATGAAACAAACGGATATTCTTTATTACCCCGTACCCTTTCCAGCACCATACATTTGGTTCCTTTTTCCGGGTCTATATTGAAGAAGGTGCATATTTCTTCAGATGGTTTCTTGAAACTGACGTGGAGTTCGAAATTCTTAATTTCAATACCCAGCATTTTCATTTCTTGTGAGAAACTTAGCCAATTTTTCACTCCGCCAATGATACCTTTGCGCACAACTTTTGTACCATGACCTTTTTTTCTGACCAGCAGTCCTTCAAATACGAGCTTGTTGATAGCTTGACGGAGAGTGTTCCTGGATATATTCAATTGTTCAGACAATAGAACTTCATTTGGAAGTAGCTTTCCGTTCTTGTACTCCTCTGATTCAATGAGCTTTCTAAGTACTTCTTCTGCTTGAATATGAAGAGGTTTCTCCGAATTGGGGTCTAACTTTATGGGCATAATTGTTTTCTTTATTTTTTTGATGCTACAAAGATAATTCTTTTTTTTCTTAAAAAAATACCCGTAGATTCTTTTATTTTATTTTTAAAGAGTATATATTTGCACAAAATACATATATGTTCATACATATAGATAAAATAAAGTATATATAATTATGAGAAAAGTGAATTACGACAGATTTCCTTCTACTAAGATTACGGGAACAATTCTTCAGGGATGGGATGCTGTTCATACATTGCTGGTGGAGTGTTTCAAGGTTAAGAAAGTTGTGGCTGTTGATTTCTATGCGGGTGTGCGTGAGGAAGAAGTTGCGGGTGAGTTGGAGTTGTTGTCTCCTACCTTATTTATTAATACGCGCAATTTGATGAAGCCACAGGACGAGATTAAAGCGATGACAGAGCGTTTCATGACGGATGATGTTCTTTTTGGCTATGTAACGAACCTGACCTTGAATGATTATTTTGATGCGGAAAAGCTGGAACAGGCTAGAAAGCAAGTGGCGGATGCAACCGGAAGAGTTATTATTGTAGGGTCAGGCGCTGCTATGGTGGCTCCGGCTGAGGCTACGGTGGTTTATGTGGATATGGCTCGCTGGGAGATACAACAGCGTTTTCGAGTACATGAAGTGAAGGCTTTAGGAGTGGATAATCGTGAAGATGCTGTATCTTTGCAATATAAGAGAGGCTATTTCAACGATTGGAGAATACTTGATAGGTATAAAGAAAGTTTGTTCGGCAGGGTAGACTTCTGGCTGGATACTCATATTGCCAATGAACCGAGGTTGATTGATAAGGAAACTTTTTTCAAGGGTATAGAAGAAACAGTTAAGACTCCTTTCCGTGTGGTTCCTTTCTTTGATCCGGCTCCTTGGGGTGGACAATGGATGAAAGAGGTGTGCGGGCTGAATCCTGAAAAGGAGAATTATGGTTGGTGTTTCGATTGTGTTCCCGAGGAAAACAGTCTTTATTTTGAAGTGAACGGTGTACGCTTTGAATTGCCGTCGGTGGATTTGGTGTTGTTAAAATCGAGAGAATTGCTGGGTGAACCGGTAGAGGCACGCTTTGGTAAGGATTTCCCAATTCGTTTCGATTTTCTGGATACGGTGGGCGGAGGAAACTTGAGCGTGCAGGTGCATCCTACTACACAGTTTATTCGTGAGAACTTTGGCATGTACTATACTCAGGATGAAAGTTACTATTTGTTGGATGCCAAAGAAGGTGCTTCGGTTTATCTGGGTTTGAAGACTGGTATAGATAAAAATGAAATGATTCATGATCTACGCGAAGCGCAGAAGGGAGAAGTTGTGTTCGATACGGAGAGGTATGTGAACAGGTTGCCGGCTAAAAAACACGACCATTATCTGATTCCCGGCGGAACAGTACACTGTTCGGGTTCTGAAGCGCTGGTACTGGAAATTAGTTCAACTCCGAACTTGTTCACTTTTAAACTTTGGGATTGGCAGCGTTTGGGATTGGATGGAAAGCCTCGTCCTATTAATGTAGAAAGGGGAAAGGATGTGATAGACTGGAAACGTGATACGGAATATGTGAATAAGCATTTGGCTAATCGCTTTACGCAAGTGGCGGAGGGTGATGGCTGGAGAGAAGAATGCACGGGACTGCACCCGAATGAGTTTATCGAGACGCATCGTCACTGGTTCTCCAAGCCTGTTACGCATCATACCAATAACAGTGTGAACGTGCTGAATTTGGTGGAAGGTGAAGAGGCTGTTATAGAAAGTCCGATAAATGCTTTCAAGCCCTTTGTAGTGCATTATGCAGAAACTTTTATTATCCCGGCAAGTGTAGGTGAATATACGATTGCTCCTTATGGTAAGTCTGTGGGGCAAGAATGTGGGACAATCAAAGCTTATGTGAGATATTGACCGGAGAGTAGTATTAATAAAAATCTGATATAATATGTATAAACATGACCAACGTACGGTGATGACCTTGGATGCAGGAGGTACAAACTTTGTTTTTTCAGCTATTTGTGGAAATCAGGACATTGTAACGCCTATTTGTTATCCGGCAGTGTCGGATAATTTGGAGGAATGCCTGACCGTTCTGCATCGGGGATTTTCTCAGGTGAAAGAGCAGTTGGAAGATGAACCGGTAGCTATTAGTTTTGCCTTTCCTGGTCCGGCAGACTATAAAAATGGTATAATAGGCGATTTACCCAATTTTCCGGCTTTCCGTGGTGGAGTGGCTTTGGGACCTTTTCTGAAAGAGAAATTTGGAATTCCTGTATTTATTAATAATGATGGTAACCTGTTTGCCTATGGTGAAGCACTGGCAGGAATTTTACCCTCTGTCAATGAAGAACTTGAAGCTGCCGGTAATCCGAAGCGTTATAGAAATTTGCTGGGAATTACGTTGGGAACGGGCTTTGGTGCAGGCGTAGTAATTGACAACTGTTTGTTGACCGGTGATAATGGTTGCGGTGGCGATGTATGGATTATGCGTAACAAGAAATATACGGATCTGATTGCGGAAGAAAGTGTTAGCATTCGTGCAGTACGGCGTGTGTATGGGGAACTGAGTGGAGAAACTATAGAAAATCTAATGCCCAAAGACATTTATGATATAGCTGAAGGTACTCGTACAGGTAATCGGGAGGCGGCTTTGAAGAGTTTTGACGAATTGGGGGAGATAGCCGGTGCTGCTATTGTCAGTGCACTTCATATTGTAGATGGTATGGTTGTGATAGGCGGAGGAGTGTCCGGTGCAGCGAAATATATCCTACCGGGTATAATGCGTGAAATGCGTCGTTCCATTTCTACTTTTTCTGGAAGAGACTTCGATTGTTTGCAGATGGAGGTTTGCAATCTGATGGAGGCGGACGACCATAAGAGATTCTTAGAGAATACAAGTACTTGGGTTCAGGTGCCTTTTACCAAAAGAGAAATTCTTTATAACCATACAAAGCGTATCGGAGTAGCGATTTCAACTTTGGGAGCAAGTAAAGCGATTGCTTTAGGAGCCTATGCTTTTGCATTGCAACAGATAGACAGGAAATATAAGGGTTAGTTTGATTTTTAGAAGTAAATAAGATTGTTTCAGAGATAACAAAATAAGCCTTTTTGTGATAAGGCTTGGAAAGAATATAGAATTAGATGCTTAGATTTAAAAATTCAATACTCATTATGAATAAGAAAAAACTGATATCCTTTTTTATCGTTGCCTGCTGTGCGCTATATACGATGGCTGCAAAAGTGGTATGGCAGATAGGCGCTGCGGATAATTCCGGAGCGGAACTGGCTTTAGGCCCTTCTGAGTATAAGAGTTTTCTGGCTCATGACTTTGGCTATGAAGACCGTTATTTTTTGATAGGGACTTCTGTTGACAAGACTGATTTTCCATATGTATTACCCGGGCCTGATGATACTTGGGGTGGTACGTGGGGTACTTCCGGTTGGAGAACCCATGATGCTAATATCTTATTTGGAGTTGAAAAACTGCCGAAACGTGGGGAATGGAAGTTGGTGGTGGATTTGGTAGATGCTAACCCGAACCGTTCGATTGTTAAGGTAGTGGTAAATTCAGTTGAAAAGAAATTTGAGATTAAGGGGCACGCTATGGAAGTACTGGAAGGTAACTTGCAAAATGCCAGAGAGCAAGTCTTGGAATTTCCCATTTCGGCTGCCGACTTAAAAAAAGGAGGAAACATTGTGACTGTTTCTGTACTTGAAGGTGGGTGGATTGTATTCGATCAAATTCGTTTGGAAGGTTCGGATGGACTTGTTTTGGAACAGAATAATGAATATGCTTTTCTGCGTGATGTTTCTCCCGCCGGGTACGAAATAGAATTGGACGGAGTAAATGTACAACCTTTGCTGGTTGATGTGGAACATTTATCCGGAAACCCGGAACTGAGTGTGAAACTGGATGGAACAAGGATTTTTACTGCAAAGATGGATACGGCTCGTTATGTGTTTGAAGTTCCGATGCCTGCTGTGAATAAAAAGAAAAAGAGTGAATATCAGGTCTTTGTCAATGAACAGCTATTGGAAAGAGGTACGATTTTACGCTCTCCGCAGAAGTTGCAGTCTTTTGCTGATTATGTAGATACAAAGATAGGTACGGCACATTCTCGCTGGATGATTGCACCGGGGCCTTGGATGCCTTTCAGTATGGTAAAATTGAGTCCGGATAATCAGAATAAAGGTTGGCAGGCCGGTTATCAGCCTACATTTGAGACATTAGGATGCTTTAGTCATATTCATGAATGGACAATGGGGGGATTGGGTATGATGCCAACCAATGGTAAACTGTTTACGAAGGTAGGAGATCAGTTCCGTCCGGATGAAGGATACCGTTCGCGTATTGACAAGAAGACTGAAGAAGCTCCATTGGGATATTATAAGGTTTTCCTGACTGATACGGAGATTTTAGCGGAGGTGACGGCTACTGAAAGAGCAAGTTTTCAGAAATATACATTTCCTAAGGATAAGGATGGACGTGTGATGATCGATTTACATATTCAGGCTGAATATGACTATAATCTGTTGGATGTGGATGTCAGGAAAGTGAGTGATTACAGAATTGAGGGACGTTCTCATCAGATATCCCCTCGTCCACATGTATGGAGTGATGATGCTGATCAGGAGTATGTCGTAAATTTCGTTATTGAATTTGATGCACCGATTAAAAAGGTAGGTGGCTGGAAGGATGACCAGATATTGAATGAAGCGCATATTTCCGGTAAAGATCTGAAAGATGCAGGGCTTTATGTAGAATTTGATACGCAGAAGCAATCGGTGATTCAGGTGCGTACAGGCATTTCGTTGGTAAGTGTAGCAAATGCTTCGGAAAATCTGCAAAAGGAGATTTCAGATAAGTTCGGTTGGGATTTCGAAGCTGTTGTTCAGAATCAGAAAAACGTATGGAATGGTATACTCAATCGCTTGGATATCAGAACGAATGACCGTATGGAAAAAGTACGCTTCTATACAAATGTATACCGTGCTCTCTGCCGTAATCTGTGGAGTGACGTGAATGGAGAATGGATGTCACCTGATGAGAAGGTACGTAAATTTACGAATCCGGATCATGTGGCTCTGGGTTGTGATGCTTTCTGGAATACTTTTTGGAATCTGAATCAATTCTGGAACTTGGTAACACCGGAATGGAGCTCCAAATGGGTAAATTCTCAGTTGGCGTTGTATGATGCAAATGGATGGTTGGCAAAGGGACCTGCGGGGATGGAATATATTCCGGTGATGGTAGCTGAACATGAAATCCCTTTGATGGTATCTGCCTATCAGATGGGGATTCGCGATTATGATGCGGAAAAGGCTTTTGAAGCCATGAAAAAGATGCAGACAACTCCGGCTACACATGTAGCAGGTGGATTTGCAGGCAATCGTGATTTACTTCCTTATTTGAAGTATAAATATGTTCCTATTGAATTGGGGCGTTTTTCCAATACATTAGAGTACTCTTATGATGATTGGACTGTGGGACAGATGGCTAAGGCATTGGGTAAATATACGGAGTATGGTACGTTTAATGATCGTGGATATTGGTGGAAGAATGCTGTAAATCCGGAAAACGGCTATGCGCATATGCGTGATTCAGCCGGTAACTTTGTAGCGGACTTTGATGCTTTCCAAACCGGGCGCAATCATCACTATGTAGAAGGTAACTCCTGGCAGCTTAGCTACTTCGTACCTCAGGATGTGCCGGCTTTGATTAATATAATGGGTGAGAAGGCATTTGTTGACCGCTTGAATTGGGGCTTCGTTGTGAGCGAACCTTGGAGATATAATGCTCCGAATGATCAGTACTGGGATTATCCAGTAGTTCAGGGCAATCAGCAGTCTATGCATTTTGCTTTCTTGTTTAATTGGGCTAAAAAGCCTTGGCTGACACAGAAATGGTCTCGTTCTATCATTGATAAGTATTATGGTTATGGTGTAGCCAATGCTTATTTGGGTGATGAAGATCAGGGGCAAATGAGTGCTTGGTTTGTTATGGCCGCTTTAGGATTATTTCAGACAGACGGTGGTTGCCGCATTGATCCGATCTATGAAATAGCCAGCCCGCTTTATGAAAAAGTAGTTATTGATTTGGGTAAGCGCTATGGTCGTGGTGAGACATTTACGATTGAGGCAAAGAATGTATCCCGAAAGAATAAATATGTTCAAAGCGCTACGTTGAATGGTAAGAAGCTGGATTGTTTCTTCTTCCCAGCTTCGGAATTGTTGAAAGGTGGAGAATTGATTTTGGAGATGGGAGATAAGCCAAATGAATCATGGGGTATTTATTCGTGGCCGGTTGTGACTAATATTCAAAACTAAGCATATAAATTACTTAATATCATGGAAAAAATTAGTTTATTAGCGATATGGGTGTATCTGGTTTTATCGTTCTCAGCATGTACTAAAGTAGGTAAGTCTTTAGTGGACTATGTGGATCCAAAAATTGGGACTGCACATTGCCGTTGGTTTTTTTATACGCCGGCGGCAGTTCCATTTGGTATGGCAAAGTTAGCTCCTTCTACTGATGCCCATTTAGGGAATCCCGGTGGCTGGCAGGCGGTGGGGTATGACTTTCGTCATACTTCCATTGAGGGTTTTGCCAATTTTCACGAGTTTCAGGTAGGGGGTATTGTGTTTGCACCAACAGTAGGAAAGTTACAGACTGTGCCAGGCGAACTGAATGATCCAGATGGTGGTTATCGTTCGCGTTTTGACAAAAAAGATGAGATTTCGGCTCCCGGATATTATTCTGTTTTTCTGAAAGATTACGAAGTGAAAGCTGAACTCACTGCTACGCAGCGGGTAGGATTCCATCGTTATACTTATCCTAAGTCGGAACAGGCCAATCTGATATTTGATATAGGTAACAAACAAGGAGAAAGCGGTGAGGTGAAGGATGCTGAAGTACAGTATTTTGATGATGGAAGGGTGGAAGGGTATGTAGTGACTTCGCCTGTATATGTGAACATTTATCAGCAAGGGGCGGATGTACGCATGTACTTTTCAGCTGTGTTGAATAAGAAACCAGTAGCGGTAGGTACTTTTGTGCAGAATGAGGTTACTCCGGGTAAATATTGGGAAAAAGGACCGGGTACCGGTCTTTATATGACATTCTCCACTGAAGAACAGGAGCCGATAGAAGTGAAAGTTGGCCTTTCGTATACTTCAATAGAGAATGCCCGTTTCAACAGAGAGACTGAAGCTATGAATGTAACTTTTGATCAAGCAAAAAAGAATGCGACAAGAACCTGGAATGAGTCGTTGGGCAGAATCTGCGTGGAAGGAGGCAAAGAAGCCGACAAGGTGAAGTTTTATACCGGTTTGTTTCATGCACTTTTGGGACGTGGTTTGGCAAGTGATGCGAATGGTTATTATCCTAAAAATGATGGTACTGTGGGGCGTATTGCACTTGATGAAAAAGGTAGACCGATACATCAACACTATAATACGGATGCTATTTGGGGAGGATTTTGGAACCTGACACAGCTTTGGTCGCTGGGCTATCCTGAATATTATTCAGACTGGATAAAAAGTCAGTTGCTGGTTTATAAAGATGCCGGTTGGCTCGGTGATGGAATAGCCTGTAGTAAGTATGTGTCTGGGGTAGGAACAAACTTTACGAGTTTGGCTATTGCGTCGGCGTATAATTGTGGTATTCGTGACTTTGATGTGCAGTTGGGTTATGAGGCCGCTCTAAAGAATGAGATTGAATGGAATGGGAGACTTGCGGGAGCTGGTAAAATGGATGTGCGTCAATTTGTAGAGCGTGGGTATTCCCCTTACGAAAAGCAGTTTGATATGGTGACTTGTGAAGAAGGTTCAGGCTTCGGCGCCTCACATACTATGGAATATAGTTTTAGCAGCTTTGCTGTTGCCCAATTTGCAAAGCAATTGGGCAAAGAGGCTGATTATGAATGCCTTTCTGTATTATCGAATGGTTGGAAGAACCTTTATGACGAGAAGACTCGATTGATTCGCCCGAAAGATACTCAAGGGAATTTTCTGAAAGATTTTAATCCATTGGCTCCGTGGAAAGGTTTTCAAGAAGGTAATGCTATGCAATACACGTTCTATGTTCCTCACCATATAGATGAATTGGTAACTCTTGTGGGACAGGAAACGTTTAATGCGCGCCTTGACAGTATTTTCCTGCTTTCTCAGAAGAATATATTTGGTGGCGGAACGGAGGTTGATGCATTTTCCGGGTTGAAAACGGTTTATAATCATGGTAACCAACCCAATTTGCATATTTCCTGGTTGTTCAACTTTTCGGGCAAGCCTTATTTGTCTCAAAAGTGGGTACGGGCGATTCTGGATGAATTTTATGGTTTGGAAGGGATTCATGGCTATGGTTACGGACAGGATGAGGATCAAGGCCAATTGGGTGCCTGGTATGTGATGTCTGCGTTAGGGTTGTTTGATGTGAAGGGGCTGACAGAAATCAATCCGAAATTCCAGATAGGGGCTCCTTTGTTTGATAAAGTGACGATCAATCTAAATGAAGATTATTATCCGGGAAAGCAATTTGTGATTGAAACAAAAAGGCAATCTGTGGATGACTGTTATTTGCAAAGGATATCTTTGAATGGTCAGAAACAGGAAACAGTGCAGTTGCCGTTTGAAGAGGTCGTGAAGGGTGGAAAACTAATCCTTGGATTGGGGAGCATGCCAAACGAAGTGTTGAATCATTAAAGTTTGTAGAATGAATAACAATTTATTTTCTAAATATATGGTTATGCTGCAGATGTTTTCGGCCGCACAACTTACTCTGGCACAGGAGGTACAGCAAAAACAGCTGAATATTGTGTGCATTCTTACAGATGATCATGCTTTTCAGGCAATAAGTGCCTATGGGCATCCTATATCCAAACTGGCCCCTACGCCTAATATTGACCGACTGGCCGAGAATGGTATACTTTTTACTCAATCTTTTGTTGAAAACTCTATTTCCGCCCCAAGCCGGGCAACTTTATTGACGGGATTGTATAGTCACCAGCATGGACAAACGAGGTTGGGGTGTTGTCTCAATCCACAAAAACAGTGGTTTACTGAACTTTTACAGGAGAAAGGATATATCACATCAGTATTTGGGAAATGGCATCTTAATGTAGAACCAAAGGGATTTGATTTTTATGATATTCTTTTCGATCAAGGTGAATATTACAATCCGAGATTTCGTCGGCCTGATACGAATGGGGAATATATAAAGGAAAAGGGCTATGTTACAACATTAATAACCGATCATGTAATAAAATGGCTGGAGCAAAATATATCCGGTGAACAACCCTTTTGCATCCTTGTGAATCATAAGGCACCTCATCGGAATTGGATGCCAGATTTTCACAATATGAATTTATTCGAAGATGTAGATTTTCCTGAGCCAGAAACATTGTTTGATGATTATGCAACGTGTGGCCCGCAGATGGAAAGTCAGGAGTTGACAATCGACCGGCATATGGGGTATGCTTTTGATTTTAAAGTGAGAGAATTGAAAGATGAGCCTACTCTTCAGTATATTAGGGATAGTTGGCCGATGGCAATGGGGGAAATGGATGATGAACAACGTGCTGCTTGGGTAACTATTTATGAAAGAAAGAATAAGGCGTTTTTGGAAAAACGTTTGACTGGAAAAGAGCTACTGAGATGGAAATATCAGCGATATATTAAAGAGTATTGTCGGACGATTCGTTCGGTGGATGAACAAGTAGGTCGTCTGCTCGATTATCTGGATGAAAAGGGACTTATGGATAATACTGTCATTGTCTATACTTCAGATCAAGGCTTTCTATTAGGTGAGCACGGGTTGTATGACAAGCGATTCATGTATGAAGAGTCTTTTCGTACACCTCTGATTATATCGTGTCCTTTTTTGATAAAAAAACAATTAGTATGTAAGGAGTTGGTGCAAAACATTGATCTAGCACCTACTTTTCTGAGTATTGCAGGAGTGAAGGTACCTGAAGAAATGCCGGGTCTCTCCCTTTTGCCACTTTTTAAAAAGGGAAAAACTAAGGATTGGAGGGATGCATTATACTATCATTTTTATGATTATCCGGCTGTAGGTAATGTGCGCAAGCATTATGGTATCCGTACCGGACGCTATAAGTTGATTCATTGGTATGGGGAGGGAAGTGGAAATGATAGTGCTATTGACTTCTGGGAAATGTATGACTTGAAGAAAGACGGAGCGGAAGTTAATAATGTATATGATAATCCGAAATATGCTAAGATACAGGAATCTTTAAAGGTTGAATTGGGGCTGTTGCGCAAGGATGCCGGAGTGACTGAATAATTTACTTCATATAAATATCATGAAAATGAAAAAACAAAACTCTATATTAACAACTCTTCCGGTGCTTTTCGGTTTCTTCGTGATGGGCTTTTGTGATATTGTCGGAATCTCATCAGATTATGTGCAGCGTAGTTTTAACTGGTCGCCTGTGATGACCGGTTTTGTACCATCAATGGTATTTGTTTGGTTTCTGTTTCTGGGTATCCCTATAGGGAATCAGATGAATAAATGGGGACGTAAGAATACTGTGCTTATTAGTATGGCTATTACGATTATAGGTATGACTCTTCCTCTAATAGCATATAATAGTGTTACTTGCATGATGGCTTATGCATTATTGGGCATAGGAAATGCCATCTTGCAGGTTTCATTGAATCCGTTGCTTAACAATGTGATTACTAATAAGGCTTTTTTGACAAGTAGTTTAACTGCTGGCCAGGTGATAAAGGCCGTTTCCTCTTTGGCAGGACCGGAGATTGTATTATTGGCAGTTGGGTATTCTGGGATGGATAAATGGTATTATTGTTTCCCGATACTTGGTTTTATAACCTTACTGTCGGCTGTGTGGTTGTTGGCAACTCCTATTGATCGTGAGAAAAATACGGTATCGGATAATAATCTCTCTATCAAAGGTACATTTGCTTTGTTGAAAGACCGGACCATTTTACAGTTGTTCTTAGGTATATTTTTTATTGTAGGGGTGGATGTAGCTACAAATTTTATCAGTTCCAAACTAATGACACTTCGTTTTAGCTGGACAGACGAGCAAGTAAAGTTTGCTCCTCAGATCTATTTCCTTAGTCGTACAGTGGGTGCTTTGTTGGGCGCCTTTCTGTTGACGCGGATTGCTGAGGTGAAATATTTTCGGATTAATATAGTGGCATGTGTTGTTTCGCTATTGATCTTGACGCTGGTAGAGAATGATGTCGTGAATATTGTTTGTATAGGTTCAGTCGGTTTTTTTGCTTCATCTGTATTTTCTATTATTTACTCAATGGCATTACAGGCTCGTCCAGAGAAAGCTAACCAAATTTCCGGTCTGATGATTACTGCTGTTGCTGGTGGAGGAGTGGTGACTCCGGTTATTGGCTTTGCTATTGGTACGGTAGGGATTGTAGGCGGGGTGATAGTGACATTGATCTGTATGCTGTATTTGACATATTGCGCTTTTGGCATAAAGGTAGTTACTAAATATAGCCTATAAATATTTTTTTTGTCACATCGGTACAGTATCCTGCCAATTTATCTATTAATAGAAATTTTGCTACTGTATTGGCAATTATATTTTTAATGCTGACAAATCATTTGTCAGCATTAAAAATATATGATGTATTTACATTATATGTGTATATGTAGTTGATCTTTAGTTGTTAATGTTGAAATATGCAAATAAAGATATTTCCATAATAGACATGCTCGGTTTTCGTAAGCAATATTGATACTATCTTGTTTTGACTGAAAGTCAGATTTAGCAAGGGGGATTTTCTGTCTAGTATTCTTTGTAATATCTTAAATTATTAATATGTGGTTGTAGTGGAAAGTATATGCTTTTGTTATATGTTATGTTGATTATATCAATTTATAAGTAATCTATATGTATGAACATCGTTGATTGCTTGTGTGTATCTCTATACGTTTCATTTCTTTTGTGTATTCATTTTCCTTGAAAGATATGTCCTGTAATGGGCTGTATAAGATTCTTGTGTTTTATATAGTGTTGAATATAAGATATATGCGTGTCTGTTGAACGTTTTTTTAAAAAAATTAGATAATAACTTAGTTCTGTCTTCTGTGGATTATTCTTTAGCTATTTCTTTTTTTTATAGCATAAAATATTTCTTTTGTTTGCGCTTTATAAAATTATTATATATCTTTGTCGCATTGATATGTATGAACATATAATTGGAAAATATGATATATGGTTTGAAGGTTTGCTTATGTGTTCAGGTGGCTTTATTAAATACTAATACTTTGTGATATGAAAAGACTTTTTTCTGTTATTTTATTATCAATGACGTTCGTTGTCAGCTATTCACAGCGTGTTCCTGTATATAAACAGTTGGACACAAACTTGATCAAAGTTTCTGCCAGTAGTGAACTGAATCAAGGTTCCATGCAATCAGCTGTTAACGGAGATGGAATGCAGGGGAATTATCATGCAGCCCATAATCTGGGGCATGGCATGTGGTTATCTAAAATATCTAAAGAATATATCTGTTATCATGAATCGACTCATGAAGGTGTGGTATGGTTCTTATGTGATTTTGGAGAAGACAAATGCCCTGATATCGATCTCATTCAGATATGGAACTATAATCAGAATGAATATACCCGGCGCGGATTAAATAAAGTATATATAGAATATTCAGAAGACGGGGTGCAATGGAAATTATTGATGAATGGAAAATCGGATTATCATGTGATTCCAGAATCTACTGGACGTAATCCGGAGGCAGTTGACTTTGTTTTGGATACAAAAGGGATAAAAGCTCGTTATATATGTTTTACGGCAGCAGCAGGCGGAGAAGGCAATCATTATGATCGTAATAATCCTGTTATAATGCAAGAAGCAACTGATATGCATCAGAATGTAGATTACTATGGATTGAGTGAAATTCGTTTTTATCAAAAGGTGATGTTACCGATACAATCATTGGAGCAGTTGACTGATATATCTTTTGTTCCTGGACAAGGTTATCTGAAAAGCCCGGAAGGTCCTAAGCGGGAATTTCTGCTGCATTTTAATAGACCGCTGTATTCTGGAGCGGTTATCACCTGTCAATTAGATAATGAAGTCTGGGAAACGAAAATTCCCGTGTCAGCTATTGGGGTAGACGAATATAAAGGATATTTTCCTGCTGGATATATGGAGGAGGCTTCCTCTGTGAAAATCAAGGTAGATAGTCGGCAAGGTACTGTTGAACGGGATTATGAGGTGCCGGGAGCAAGAAAATGGACAGTTTGCTTTCTCCCTCACTCTCATCTTGACATTGGATATACGCATCGTCAGAATGATGTGATGAAACTTCAATGGCGCAATATCGAGCGTGCGTTGGATTTGGCAGAGCGTACTAAAAATTATCCAGAAGGAGCACGTTACCGTTGGAATACGGAGGTGACTTGGCCTATTGCCGAATATTTAAAGGAATATGCTGGAACGGAAAGGGCCGAGCGCTTAAAAAAAGCTATTCGTGAGGGTATTATCAATGTGGATATGTCTCTTGGTAGTATTTTAACGGGAATCAGTCGCCAGGAGGAGTTGATGCATTTGTTTGATGATGCACATTGGATTAGTGAAGAGTTAGGAGTGGAACTGAATACCGCAATGATGAGTGATGTACCGGGACAGGCATGGGGATTGGCTACGGCAATGGCAAAAAATGGAGTAAAATATTATTCGCCAGGTCCTAACTATGTACCTTTCTATGGTAGGATAGGAAATGACCGCGCAGCAGCTTTACATGTCAGATGGGGAGACCGGCCTTTTTATTGGCAGTCACAATCTGGTACTGATAAAGTTCTTGTATGGCAGGCCGGACGTGGTTATTCCTGGTTTCATGGTTGGTTGGCAAACCGTATAGGTGTTTGTGGACTTGAACCTATTTGGGAGTATCTGACAGAGTTGGAGATGGAGGAATTTCCGTATAATATCTGCTATCTGCGCTATACGGTACATGGTGATAATGGACCACCCGACCAGTCAATGTCCGATGTAATCCGTGAATGGAACGAGCGTTATGATTCCCCCCAATTCCTAATTTCGACTACAAAAGAATTTTTTACGGAATTTGAAGCTCAATATGGTGATAAATTGCCTGTTTTTGGTGGGGATATGACACCTACATGGGAAGACGGTGCAGCTTCTACTGCTCGTGAAACAGCGATGAACCGTGCAAGTGCTGCACGCTTAGCGCAGGCTGAAATTCTATGGAGTATGCTTCATAAAGAGACTTTGTTTCCGAATAAAAGTTTTAAGGAGGCTTGGAAGAATATAGTGCTTTTCTCTGAACATACTTGGGGAGCTTCAGCCAGTGGGTCGGAACCTTATTCTAAATTTACAAAGGATTTGTGGACAGGAAAGAAAATGTTTGTTGATAGTGCAGCTATTCAGTCTCGCACTTTATATGCCCGTGCTATGAGTCGGTTGTGTGATGGTAAAGGTAGTAACTATATACATGTTCTTAATACTAATCTTTGGAATCGTACGGATGTGGTACTGCTGGATTCGGTAGTTGACTTGACCGGAAAAGAAGTAATAACAGCTTCTGGTAAAAAGGTGGAAATACAGCAGTTACATAATGGGTGTTGGGCTTTTGTGGCAGAAGATGTACCAGCGCTTTCATCGGTTGTTTACCGGATTACATCTTTGAAAAAGAAAAAGGCATGTGCTTCTTTTACGTCAATGGTTGCAGGAAAAAACTCTTTGAATAATGGGGTTGTACAAGTTGATATTGATAGAGTGAAAGGTACGATACGTTCGTTGAGAAAGGTTGGTGACACATATGAATATGCATCGGGTAACGGATTGAACGATTATTTATATACTGGGCATATTACTGACAATCCGCAGGGGGGTGGATGCATTCGGAGCATAAAGGTATTGAATGACGGTGCTGTTGCGGCAACGCTACGTATAGAATCGGAAGCTCCAGGGTGTAATCATCTGTTGCGCGACGTTACGGTTTACAAAGGAATAGACAGAGTGGATATTTGCAATACATTGGATAAACAGGATATTCTGGAGCCTGAGAATGTACGCTTTGTATTCCCATTCAATATTGCACAGCCTGAAATAACAATGGATCTTGCTATGAGTGAGATACACCCGGAACGTGAGCAACTGGAAGGAGTAAACAAACATTATTATTCGCTGCAGAATGGTATTGCTGTTGGAGATCTTGAACATGCTATTTGCCTAACTACCCTTGATGCTCCTTTTGTAGAATTGGAATCTCCGTCGGGTCTTGATTATCGTTTGAATCCTCGTCATGGATATGGCTGGTGGCAATCTGCTAAAATATCCCCGATAGTTTATTCATGGGTAATGACGAATACATGGCGTACGAATTATAAGGCTTCTCAAGATGGTGTTGTAAAATTACGTTATTCTTTGCAGCCGTGTGATCCGCTTGATTTGAAACTGAAACAACGGGGAGCCGAACGTGAGATGGAATTGATAGCTGTACCTAGTCATGTTTCCCGAAATGTTGATCAACTGTTTAGGTTGAAGGGACGTAATCGCATTGCTATGTCAAGTATTAAACCTTCTGATGATGGAAAAGGATATATTGTTTGTTTGCATAATATGAGTAAACAAAGTGTTCATTCTTCTTTTATTTGGGGAAGCATAAAGGCGCGTGAAGTTAGCGTTTGTGACTATCGCCAGAAGTCTTTGAAATCTTTTAATGATAAGGATTTCTGGATGAAACCCTATGAATATATTATATTGAAGGTAATTACTGAATAATTTTCAAAATGCAATTTTAAATTTAATAAGTATGAAAAAACTTGTAGTGCAGAACCTTTTAAAGGTTTGGTTGTGTGCGGTAATATCACTTATGTCGGTGGTATTATATGCACAGGAAAACTCTTTCAGAGTGTCAGGTACAGTAAAAGACAGCACTGGAGAATTGGTGATTGGTGCAACTGTTATTGATACCAAGACACAGAATGGGAGTATAACGGATGTCAACGGAAACTTTTCTTTAGTAGTAACTTCGAATTCATTAATCAAGGTTAGTTTTGTTGGATATGCGTCGCAGACGATTACTATCAAGAGAAACCAAAAGATTTATAATGTAGTTCTTGAAAGTGACAATGTGTTGGATGAGTTGATTGTTGTCGGTTATGGTGTGCAGAAAAAGCAAACACTGACAGGCGCAGTATCTGCCGTAACTGCCAAAGATATTGTTTCTACAAAGAATGAGAACCTTCAGAATATGCTAACTGGTAAGATTGCCGGTTTGCGAATTGTCCAGAATTCCAGTGAACCGGGTGCTTTTGGATCTGTTATGGATATCCGTGGATTGGGAAACCCCTTGGTCATTATTGATGGAATTCCTCGTGACAATATGGCCCGGGTAACTCCGGAAGATGTAGAAAGCATTTCTGTACTGAAAGATGCTTCGGCTTCTATTTATGGTGTGCGTGCAGCTAACGGTGTAATTCTTATTACGACCAAGAAAGGGGCGCAGGGAAAGCCTGAAATTAATTATTCTGGTAATTTTAGTTGGCAAAAACCTTCAAACTTTCCTGATTTGGTAACATCAGCTGAATGGATGACACTTTCTAATGAGTTGGGACGCCATAATGTAGATGGTGGTGGTCCGAGCTGGACAGACGAACAGATTGCTTCAGCAGAAACAACAGACTGGAAGTCGGCTGTAATGCGTAACACTGCTCCCCAGACCCAGCATACGCTTAGTATATCTGGTGGTTCTGATCGGGTAAATTATTATGCAAGTCTTGGTTATCTTTCTCAGGGGAGTTTCTTGCAGACCAATGGCATTAACTATGATAAATATACACTACGCAGTAACTTGTCTGCCAATATCACAAAACGTTTGAAATTAGATTTAAATCTTTCTGGTTTGATGGACGAACGTAACACGCCCCATTATGGTGCTTATGACATTGTTCGCGGACTTTGGCTGATGCAGCCGATGGATCCGATCTTTCAGGAAGGTGGAGAAGGGAGATATACACAACCTTCCAATTCTACTTTGATAAATCCTGTTGCCATGATGGATAAGGACCAAGTGGGATATAAGAGTTATAAAAGTAAATGGTTCCAATCTAGTATGTCTCTTACTTATGAAATACCTGGTGTGGAAGGATTGAAGGTAAAAGGACTTTATAGTTATGATTTCATTATGAATGATGACAAGACGTTTGAAAAAACGTGGAAGTCCTACCGTGGTGATCAGGTTTATACCCGCAATGATCCTTCCAAAGTTAGTCGAGCTTACCACTCTAAGGATAATACTTTGTGGCAGTTGGAAGCTAACTATTCCGGTAAATTTGGTGCGCATAGTGTGAATGCTATGATTCTATTTGAAGAGTCGACCTATAAAGGCGACAACTTCAATGGTAGCAAAGAGCTTTCTTTGCCTATTGATCAGATATTTGCGGGTAACTCGAAAAATCAGCAATTCAATCAAAGTACTGGCAGTGGGGCTCTATATGACCGTGCCAATCAGGCATGGGTAGGACGTGCGGCCTATGACTATAAATCGAGATATCTTATTGAGTTTGCATTTCGTTACGAAGGTTCATCCAAGTTTCCGTCAAATTCACGTTGGGCAATGTTTCCTTCGGTGTCTGGAGGATGGCGTGTTTCAGAAGAAACTTTTTGGAAAAACTCTCCATTGAAATTTATTAATAATTTCAAGATTCGTGCATCTTATGGAAAAATGGGTGATGATGGGGCCCTTGACTATCAGTTTATGACAGGGTACACATATCCTGCTGGTGGTGCAGCCAATGCTATGCCGGGTGGTGCCATTTTTGACGGTACGTTTGTGAATGCCTCAGCTACGAAAGGACTGGCTAACAACAGTATTTCATGGATTGAAGCCAAGACGTTTAACATTGGTCTGGATATGGAAGCATGGAATGGTTTGCTGGGTGTTACCGCAGAATATTTCAGACGTGATCGTGACGGTTTACTGGCTACCCGTAATGCAAGTCTTCCCGGTATTGTGGGGGCGGCCTTACCACAGGAAAATCTAAATGGGGATATGACAAGTGGTTTTGAAGTTGAAATAAGTCATCGTAACCGCATGAATGAATTTACTTATGAAGTAAAAGGAAATATTGCTTTTGCACGCTCACAGAACAAGTACGTAGAGGGTGCCCGCAAAGGTAACTCATATTTGAACTGGAGAGAAAATTCGAATAACCGTTACACTGATTTATGGTGGGGATATAGTGCAGCAGGTCGTTTGACTTCTTGGGACCAGATTTATTACAATCCGGTTTATGTAGGGCGCGGAAGTGTAATCGGTGATTATAATTATGAAGACTGGAATGGTGATGGCTGGATTAACGATCTTGATGTGCATCCGTTGACGAATAGTGGAAATCGTCCTCTGTTGAATTTCGGTTTTACATTGAGTGGTAGTTGGAAAGGCATTGATCTGAGTTTATTACTGCAGGGAGCAGCCAAACGTCATATCTCTTATTCGGAATTACTTTATAATCCTTTATGGGCTAATACAAATGCTTTATCTCAGTTTATGGATCGGTGGCATCCTTCGGACAGTCACGCCAATCCTTATGATCCGGCAACTGATTGGGTAAGCGGATATTATGCTTATACAGGTTCATTACCCAATCAGAATTCAACATTTAATATGCAGAATGCAGCTTATCTGCGTCTCAAAACAATAGAATTGGGTTATACTATCCCTGAGCAGTACTTGGCTAAAGTAAACGTGAAATCATTACGTATTTATTTGAGTGGCTATAACCTGCTTACGTTTTCCAAGCTGAAATATTGTGATCCGGAATTCCCGTCAGCAAACTATGGATATAATTATCCGTTGAATAAAACCATTACTATAGGAGCAAATCTTAAATTTTAATCAGAATCAGTCATGAAACTAAAAAAATATATATTCGCATTGTGTATAGGAGCATTGACTTCTTGCGTAGATATGGACATTCCGCCGATGAACATTCTTGGTGATAAGGATATCTTCGGTAGTACTGAAGGGGTTACGAGCTATATGGCCCGTTTATATAGTACTTTGCCGGTTGAAGATTTCCGGTATTCACATGCAAACATGTTCTTCTCGGGTGGTTCAAACTTTGCCCAGCCTTCTTGCTTGACGGGGGAGGCTATTAGCCGCGACACTCATGGAGCTGAGATTGAAAAGGCTAATTATTGGGATGCTGCTTATGCTCTGATTCGTGAAACCAACTATTTTATTGAGACATTACCAGAATATGCAAATTTATATAGTACTGCAGAAGTTGAAAGCTTGTTGGGCGAAGCACATTTTATTCGTGCATATACTTATATAGCTTTAGCAAAACGCTATGGTGGCGTGCCTATTGTCAATACAGTTGTAGACTATCCAGCTACCGTAGGCATACCTCAAACGCAGTTGTTTCGAAATTCTGAGGAAGCCACATGGGACTTTATTTCCAGCGATTTGGACTACGCTATTACTTATCTTGCTGCTAAGAGTGCAAAAGGGCGTGCCAATAAATATGCGGCAGCAGCGTTGAAATCTCGTGCTATGGTATATGCGGGCAGTATTGCAAAATATAATGAAGTCAACGAAGTATATAATGATGCTCGTATTTGTGGTATCCCGGAAATACGTGCCAATGATTATTTTAAGCAAGCATATAATGCTTCTAAAATAGTGGATGAGGGCGACTACGAACTCTATAAAGGTGATTGGGTGGCAGGAGATAAAGAAGCTCAATATCGTAATTTCGTAAATATCTTCCTGAAAGATACGGAAGAAAATATATTTGTAAAGTATTTTAGCTATCCGGAGAGCGTGCATTCTTATGACTGCTTTGCTCAACCGACCCAAACTTCTACAGGAGGTAGTAATACGGAAATTTGTCCGACACTGGATTTTGTAGAAATGTTTGAAGGATTTGAAAAAGATACTGAAGGTCATTTTGCAAATCTGGATAAAGACGGCTACTATAAATTGTATGAGACAACTTTGGAACCTTTCATGGATGCTGAACCTCGTTTGCGTGCTACGGTATTACTTCCTGGTGATGAGTTTAAAGGGGAATCTATTGAAATCCGCCGTGGTATTTGGGTTGGTACAGGAAGTAAAATTTCTCCGCTTTTGCCAGTCGAAACTTATAATTTCTATGATGATTGGCCAGCGTATTCTAACGATGCTAATAGTCTTTTAAAGTTGGCAGCTCGTGAATCTCAGAATACAGATGCAAATGCTATTTTGTTGAAAGATGGTACGAAGATGAGACGTGCTGGAAAAAGCGGAACTGTGAAAAACCAGGAGATAGGTTGTACTGTGTCAGGATTCCTCATTCGCAAGTATTTGAATCCTGAGCAAACAAATACCACATGGAATCAATCTTCTCAAAATTGGATTGATATTCGTTATGCAGAAGTATTGCTTAATCGTGCGGAGGCAGCTGCAGAATTGTTTTCTGCTGGTGTTACAGTCGATGATTTGGGAAAAAGTTATGCTGACGAGGCTTTCAGATGTATTAATCTTATTCGTGAACGTGCAGGTGCCACATTGCTGGCTTCTTCGGCGAATGTATCTGTTGATGTTGTACGTACTGAACGCCGAAAAGAATTATCGTTTGAAAATAAAACCTATTGGGACTTGAAGCGTTGGCGTATTATCCATAAGGAACAATCTACCCGGACTTACAGAACCTTGCAACCGTTCTTTGCAGCTGATGCAATGAAGTATTTTATGGATATCAAATATCAGGAACAAGGAGGTAAAGTCTATACGTTTGATACTCGGAATTATTATCAGCAGATTCCGACTGGCGAAATTACTAAGAATCCTAATTGTAAACAAAATCCTGGTTACTAATTAAAATATTTGATTATGAAAAAGATTATATACATATTGTTGTCTGTATTCGTGTTGGCGGGGGTCAGCTCATGCGAGATTGATAATTATGATGGGCCTCAAGAAACTTTCTGTGGTGCTTTTATAGATAAGGTTACTAAAGAGGCTTTCCAAACAGCTATCGGAAATACTGGTATCCGTATCCGTATGATGGAATATAGCTGGAGTGAAAATCCGCAGCCTTATGATTTCAACTGTATG
>ERZ1106939.488-NODE-488-length-35336-cov-17.254273_pt1 | contig 35336 bp, 45 predicted proteins | sample MGYA00403669_ERZ1106939 | MGnify/ENA primary metagenome ERZ1106939 (study PRJEB35170, sample SAMEA104062447) | human gut metagenome | biome: human gut; feature: human-associated habitat; material: faeces | place: Denmark | collected 2012-09-28 ...
AAAATAGAGTGCACAGAAACATTGTTTACATTGTTTCTCGGGAGGAGAATTGGGGGCCTAATCAATTGAATATCAATCACTTAGGTGAGAAACAATAAGAAATTTTATTGTTTACTACTGGTCAAATATTGTTTATTATGAAAAAAACTGGGAAACTTGGAGTGTTCCGGCGATGGCTGGGGATCTACTCAAAAAAGGAGCGGGAGGTCCTGGACTACGCCCGCAAATTGAAAAAGACCACCATGCAAATAGCACGGAATCAGCTGACTCTGTTATCCCGTCCGGAATGGATGCGGCACGAGGACTGGGTTGAGGTCCGCAAACTACAAACCAAATTAGAAAGGAGGTGTAGAAAATGATTGCAATTTACCTGTTGGCCATCATCGGCCTGTTCGCTGTTATTGGGGGGATTCGCCAGTGGTGGATCAGTCCCAAACGGAAGTTGAGCCGATCCATCAAGCAGATGGAGAGAGCGGAGAGACGGATTCAAAAATTCAAAAAGAAGTCGTAGGCGAGTAGAGTCAGTAGAACTGACAGAGTCAGTAGAACTGGTCCAGTAGAATTGGTCCAGTAGAATTGGTGCCAAATTGGTCCAGTAGAATTGGTGCCAAATTGGGCCTTCTCTCGACCCACAAATACTTGACGGCCCTCGCGCATACGAGATTAAAAATTTTTAAAAATGAAAGCAAAACACTTTAAGCAGCTCGGGAAGAACTGGGCTTTATACTCGGAGGTTAATACCAAGTACTGTAATTGGACCCCGTCCATCGCCACGGTCCACGAAGGCATGATTTGGCCGAACGGTATTTCGGTCAAGTTCCTGTGGTTCGGCGTGACCCTCATTCGCGTAAGCGAATAAATTAAAGATCCCCGGGGCCAAACGCTCCGGGGATTGTTGTGCAGAAATAAATTTTTAATTTGTATAAGGTTTGATTATATTTGAGGCATGGCACGAAGTACATATAAAATGAGTCCGCTCGCCTATATGGAGGAGGGACAGAAAAGGCGAGACGCCGGGGAATTTGTAAAGCCCACCGATGCGGAGGAGCTTTATTTTGCATTCATCGAGTACTGCAAATTCATGCAGGATAACTATTTCTCCCAGGCTCACAAGAATAAGAATGGCGAAGACTGTAGCGTATACATTTCCCGCCCGATGACCATCGAATCATTTAGGCTGTTTGCTGGCATCAATCCTGTTGAGTACGAGGAGCTCACGGGAGACCCGGTAGCAGCTGCAATTGGTGGCACCATCGAGGACGCCATCAATTCCCAGCAGATTGAGGGAGCACTGGTTGGTAAGTACGCTGCCAGCCTTATCCAGGTACTTCAAGGACGCAAGACCAATGTCAACCTGACGGGAGGCATTACTCTCGAACAGATAACAGGAATGGAGGTAAAATAAAATGGGACGCCGGCTTCAATTTGACACCAAAGGCAACGAGAAGCAGAAGGAAGTGGCTCGGTTATGGCTTGATGACTCGGTCACTGACATTCTGTATGCTGGCACGAAAGGTGCTGGCAAATCCTACCTCGGGTGTTCTTTGATAGCCGGCGATGCCCTCACCTACCCGGAGACATTTTATTTTATTGCGCGTAAGACGGCTGCCGACCTGGTCCGGTACACTATTCCCTCCATCTACGAGGTATTTACCCACTGGGGCATCACGGAGAACTACTACCACTTTAATGGCCAATACAATTTCTTCGAGTTGTACAACAAAAGCCGCATATACCTGATCGATGCCAAGTATAACCCCAGTGACCCCATGTATGAGAGGTTCGGTTCCATGCAGATGACTCGGGGATGGATCGAAGAGGGTGGCGAGTTTATCCGCGAGGCGAAGACCAACCTCCAGGCTTCCATCGGTCGATGGAAGAATGACGTCTACAAGCTGGCTCCCAAACTCCTCATCACCTGCAACCCATCCAACAATTTCCTCTACACGGACTACTACAAGCCATGGAAGGAGAACAAGCTGCCTCCTTGGCGTCGGTTCGTCAAAGCTCTGCCCCAGGACAACAAGACTCTCCCAGACACGTACATTGAGGGGCTTCTCCGGAACCTGACCCAGTCGCAGATCGAGCGACTGGTCTTTGGCAACTGGGAGTATGACGATGACCCGAATTGGCTGGTCGACTATGATGCAGTGTGCGACATGTTCAGCAATGAGTTCGTACTCCCGACGGGCAATCGGTTCATTAGCACTGACCTTGCCGGAAAAGGACGAGACAGTTGGGTGGTTGGAACCTGGGACGGCATGGTCTGTCGGATCCCCATTGCCAAAGGCTTCTCGGAAGGCAAGGAGATGGAGGAGAAGATCGCTAAATTGGCCACCGGTCTGAAAGTCCCCCGGTCCAGCATCGTCTCTGACGCTGATGGACTTGGGTTCTACTTGGAGAGCTACCTGAAAGGCATCCGGGAGTTTCACGGAGGACAGTCAGCCATTGACTCCAAGACGTACAACAACATCAAGTCGGAGTGCGCATTCAAGCTGGCGGAGCTCATCAACAAGCGCCAGATCCACATCATCTGCTCTCCCGAAGTTCAGGAGAAGATCAAGCAGGAGATGACTGTCCTCAAGTCCAAGAACACGAACTCCGCTGAGCAGAAGCGAGAGCTCATCTCCAAGGACACCATGAAGCAGCTACTCGGCAGATCTCCGGACTTCCTGGACATGCTCATCATGCGAATGATATTTGAGATAAAGCCGAAGGCGACTGGCATGAAGTCCGCCAAAATAATAATCCCCACAAAACGATGATACTGGACATCATAACCCTCATCCGCGACATAGTCAAGATGGTCAATCCTCTGGCCGTCTTTGAGTGTGACCAGGCTCGGATGCTGAACGTCAAAGTGGACACGATGAAAAGATTCGTAACAGACTCGGACGGCAATCGGGTATCGTCTGACTTTGTATATGTTGAGGAGCCCACCACTGGCTACTATGATATTCCTTACAGAGGGCACCAGAAGCAAAGGACCATCATGCAGATATACTTCTGCAAGTTCGAGCCGATGGCCAACGATGCCTACAAAGGCGACACGAAGTTCAGCCAGAACTCGCCCACCATCGGACGACTGAAGTTAAAGAACCAAATCGAGGAGCAGATGGTTCGGCCATTCCTGTATCTCTTAAAGACTTCGGAATTAGGTCTCGGACATCCAGAAATATTCAGCACCATTAGAATTATGTATCCGTCTCCTCGGTTCGATGCCAACGAGGTCAGCGTAGGACTGGAGCTAACTGTAACGCAAGAATGGTGTCTCGATGCGTATAAGCCCATTCCTCCTGCTCCACCCGAGCCTAAACCTGCCAGGCTGGTAGACATCATCCACGAAGGATTTAATATGCGGGGGATTACGATAACCTTTGAAAATACTGAATCAAAACCCGTTGACAAGTCTGTAGGCTCCGAATCTATATCCACTGACACTGTTCCGGCTAACCTGGTCACGGCATTGTACCCGCATGAAAACATATTATGCGGAAGACCCCTAATCTCAGCATATTCGGAGGGAAAATGGAAGCTCAAAGAGTATACATTCCCGGACACAGAAGACTTAATTGTAACTAAAATCAAGGTAAAACCTGAGGGAGAGTTCCCAGACGTCTGGACATTCCGTGATATTTATACAATGGTATGATACAGCGAATCGACATAAAAGGCGGTCAGATGACGTTCGGCCAACGCATAGAGCTTGGTCGGATCATCACTGACAAGGAACTGACTGACATTGACAAGATGAAGGAAGGCATGCAATGTCTCGGGATCAAATGGAGTCTCAGGAACACCTCGGAAATTGTCGAGTACTGGTATGAGGTTCTTCTGGGCATTAAATACTGGATCGAGCGAGAACAGACTGAGCTCAAGTACGAGCCCAGTGCCGAGGAAAAGGCAGCCGGCATTGCCCAATTCTCCATGGTGGTTGGCGAGATGGCTACCATCACTGCACTGGCCAAGGACTACTCGAAGGACCCGGACGAGATCCTGGAGTGGAAATATGGAAAGGTATACAACCTCCTTTTCACCAACTTGCAGAGTCACCTCTTCCGGGAGCGACTGAACAAGGAACTGGAGCGTAAGGCTCAGCAGAAAGCCAATGCTCGCAAACCTCGAAACAAATGGCGGTAGAGCTGGAACAGATATTGGCTGAGGGACTCACTCAGATGCGGGACGAGATCATCAGGGCATCACAGGACGCCGGGCAGGAAGCCTCCGGCAGAACCTATGCTCAGATAACAGTTCAGACGGGACGAGAAGGCGAAACAGTTTGGGGAACAATCGAAGCCCCGAACTATTTCTACACTCTCATCCGTGGACGAGGTCCTGGCAAGATCCCCGCCAACTTGGGACAGATCATCATGGAGTGGGCAAAGCTCAAAGGCATCACATTCTCGGATCCCAAGGACCTGGTCCGATTCGGAAATGCCACTGCATGGAAGATAAAACGAGAAGGCTCAGAGCTTTACCGCAATCACATTTACGTTGACTTGGTCGACACTCCCGCTGATAACTTCGAGGAGTACTTGGCTCAACACTTAGACCGGGCAATGGAGGTCCTCATTGAAGAGGCATTCACCCCCGACAACAATATGGACCACGGATATATAATATAACGCGATATGGCAATTACCAATCAACCGGCTGAGGCTTCTTTACACTCAGCATATTCGCAAATACCCGTTGAGACCGACAACCTAACATCCGGTCTTGAGGTCAAGACTCAGAACTTTGATGAGGCCAACATGATCTCGTTGAACATTATAGACAATGAGGATGTCGAAGTAATTGATAACAGTGGAGGTAGTAGTAACAACTATTTTGCGAGGTTTATTATCCGTAGAAGAGTGATACCCGGGGAATGGTATGCTTTTAGGGTTTCTTACGGGGCTGGAGTGGGTGCCACTTCACTCACCGTTGCTTTGTTCCAAGCAACCAATTTGGATGCTCCTACCACTGTGATTGCTAAAACAAATATACCAATTGGTACCAACATGACGTGGAAGGTTCAGGTACCGACCGGGGTTACAGTAAGAGACCCCCGCGTTTTACTTGTCATTTTTGCAGGTATTGAAGGAGCAACGGCTGGAGTGAAGGTTACTCTCACAGGTATGAGTTTGGCCTACGGCCAGAACTTCATCGGCTATAGTCCCAGTCCAGTTAAAGCAGCGAACTCACTAACTGAAAGCATCGACATCTACAGAGACTCGGGATTCGGGACGACGAAGAAATACGACCTCAGTTTCTTGGCTAAAGCTGGATTCCGGGATCTTATCAGGACATACCCGTATGTTAACTCGCGCATAGATTTTGGCATTGACTATAACCTCATATCGGCATACGCATACAGGGGAATCGGCGAACAAAACTTCAATGTCCGGTATGCCTCCCGGGGAGTTTGTCCCCGAGGCTACAGCGCTGACTTCTCCGAAAGCCCCGTAGGATTTGTGTTGACGGACCGGGTTCCTGACGGGGACGGACAACTATATGTTAAGAAGTATTCTGGATACCCTAACTTCCTAACCCTGTTTGCTAAGGGGGCGGAATCAGTAAACATGCAATCAGCCATGGAAGTGAATGTTATGTATACGGGGAATACATCCTTCGAGAAAGCGGAGATCTCCCCCCGAGTCAACATTCCGTTTGTCCTTGAGTTCGACGAGGAACGGGGAGATGGTGCTGACTACGTTATTGTCAGAAATCGCAATTTGCCCTTGACCTCCGACAAATGGCATATACGTTACGTCGATACAGAGGTACCTTGCAACCCATTCTACATTCGCTGGATAAACCAGAAAGGCGGATGGGACACTTACATGTTTGAGCAACACAAGAAGTATATGCAGGAGGTTGACCGGGGAGACCAATACGTATTAGCGAATTCCAGAGACCCCTATGCCTTACAGACGAGAGGCGAGTTAGCTCCGGAGTTTAAGAACATAGTTCAAGCCGGAGCAGAACAGCTTGATGAGAACGACTTCAACTTGCTCAAAGGAATTGCTCTCTCGCCTTTGGTCCAGGTTTACATCTATCAAATTGAGGTATGGCAACGAGTCCTCGTAGATGATACTGATCTGACTTGGGACACTAAGGCCCCACGGAACACTGTTAGCTACGAGTTCCAGCTTATTGACGAACAAACTCAGTGGTAATATGAACTACGAACTACTCATGAAAGGCATTGACGGCGAGGTCTGGTCACTGGACCTCCCGCTGGATGCTCCTGCGATGAATTACCAGATCAACAATCTGGCGGAGCTGAAGGACAGGAATGCCTCGTACTCCCAGCGTATCAGTCTGCCCAGGACGACCCATAACGAGCAAGCATTCCAATTCAGTTTTGTAGTTGGTTCAGGTTCGTATGTGCCATACATGAAGTTTCCTTGCCAACTATTCTATGAGGGAGCGCTCATATCCCCGGCTGGAGCAGTATTGAACATCGTAGACGTGTCTGACACGTCAATAGGAATCCAGATCATTGGAGCGATCGCTGACTTGTTTGACACCCTCAACAACACTGACGCGAAAGACCCCGGAACTGGCATGTTCCTCCTCAAGTGGTACACGGACACAATGGGACAGGCCGAGCGATACCTCTCCGGCCCCGAAGAGGTTAAAGTCCTGTACTTTTGGCTGTATGCAACTCTACAGAAGAACCCGAACATCCCCCCGGTCTCCATGGTCTCCATGGAGGCAATCAGGCAAGTCAGGGAGTTGGACAAGTTCTACCCCCACCTCAACTGGCATGACTTGGTGACATGGATCTTCAATCGAGCAGGCTACAGTCTCGAGACCGACGTGGGCCCCGTTGACCGAGCCGAAATGTTTTTGCCTTGCACTTACCCCGTTTTGGCAGACAATCCTCGTGCTCCGAAAGCATCCGGAACTGGCTGGATACAAGACCCCCCGATTGGCTCCACGGTCGGTGTGATATGGAAAGGCTTCCCCGGGGTAACTCTCAAGGACCCGGTCGCCGGACGTTTGATTATGGGCACCGTACCCGGGACATTCAACTGGATGACTCTATGGGATACTACAATCACGTTTAGTTTCGCATGGTCCAATCCTTCTTCCCTCCAAAATGATTCGGTGATAGTCAAAGTTACCCACTACAAGAACGACGGAACCGATGCTATAGTGTTGGACAGAACTTGGATGTCGGGATCTTCCGGCAGCGTTTCGGTCGACATCCCGATGAAGGCAGGAGAGCACATACTGGTGTCCGGGGCTCTCGACACAGGCAATTACTCTCTCACTCAGTATGACATGAGATTTCCGGTCAGCATTACTGCTCCTCCCGCGCCGGAAACTTCCCCGGGGGATAAGCCTCAACCCGGATTAACCTATGACCTCCTGGCTTCGACTGGATTTAAGAGCTTGGGAGACATCGTCAAAGCTTTCTTCCAGTTGTTCGGTCTGACTATAGACGTGAATCCCGCCACCAAAGTAGCAAGAGCATACTCGGTTCAGGAGTTCTACAACAGACGAAGCTCGTCCGGGAAGAATTGGTCTGACAAGCTGGTCAAAGGAAAGGACACCAAACTTACGTTCCAATTGTCCAGCTATGCCCAGTCCAACGAAATAAAGTTAGAGGATAACAAGGACAACAACGTTACTGACTCGTACAAGTTCAGCATCCCGGACGTCAATCTCCAGCCCGCTAAGCTCCTGTTCCAAATTGGATTCTTGGCAGGGCTCAACCAAGACCTCTATGATGCGGACACTACAAATAGGATTCATACACTTGCTAACTACCCTATCTGGACCATCAATAGAGGTCGGATGGAGAACGGGGAAATGACCGAGACGACTTGGGAGTACAATGCTCTCAGTAAGCCGATGGTCGTCCACATAAATAAGTCTGATTATATGTGGCCCCAGGTGAGTGTAGGCTACACCCTTACCCGAGTCCAACTATACACGGCGTATTTCAAAAATTTGAATTACTACGTTCCTAAGTACTATGACAAGCTCATCAACAATATCCTCAAAAGACCGAAGATCCTACAGACCCAGATCCTTCTGGACTCGCTTGACATCCAAAGTCTGGACCTGTTCAACCCTATATGGCTGGAAGAGCATGGGTTCTGGTTCTACGTCTCGAAGATAAACAACTTCCAAGCTGGAAAGATAACCAAAGTGGACCTAATACGCATGTAATATGGCCGAAGAACAGAAAAATACAATTTACAACGTTCGTGTAACAGCTGAGGATGCCCTCAAGACGTTAGCCGAATTGAAACTCCGGTCCCAGGAGCTGAGGGATCAGCAGAAGGCTCTGGGCAAAGTGACTGAGGAGAATGCTCAAGAATACTATGCGCTTGACAACCAGATCAAGGCAATCAACAGCGAGGCGAACAAGTACCAGAAGCAAATCCAGAACAACATTAAGCTCCAGAACCAACAGGAGGCAAGTTTATCAAAACTTAGAACCCAGCTGGCTTTGGACAATGCCGAGTTTGCAGAGCTGGGCAACTCAATGAAGGACGCGGCTCGTAAAGCCGAGCTCGGCAAGCGCATTGCAGAAACCACCGAGGAGCTCAAAGCTCAGGAGGAGGCACTCGGGGACTATCGCCGGTCAGTTGGTAACTACGAGAAGGCAACGGATAACCTGAAACAGGAGCTCAACGACTTGACCGACACTCTGATCCGGATGGCTCAAGCCGGGGATACGAGTTCAGCATCCTTCAAGGAGATGGTCAAGCGAGCTGGGGAGCTCAAGGCGGCAGAGGACACGGTCAATACAGCCATCAACCAGACTGGACGAGGAATCGACACACTGGTCGCTGTCACGGATGCAACTTCGGCAATCACTTCCGTCTACGGTTTATGGACCACAGCCACTCAGGTACTGGGGAGCGAGAACGAGGAGCTCAATGCTATCATGACGAAGATGATAACCATCATCACGGCTCTTTCCTCTTTGTCTTCTCTCCAAGCAGCTCTCTCCAAGACCGAAGCCACTTATCGAGCTGCATCTAACTTGGTTCAGCTGGTTGGCATCAACCAGACTCGCGCCGAGACGAAAGCGATAGCTGCTAAGAACGCCGTCCAGGGAACTGGCAACATCCTCACCAAAGCAGCAGCAGCTGCCACATGGCTTTGGAACGCGGCTTTGGCTGCCAATCCCGTTGTATTGGTGGCAGCGGCAGTGGGCGGATTGGTGGCTGGAGTGGTTGCTCTTACGAACGCATTTAACAGTAATACGGAAGTTCAAGAGAGAGCAACCCGGGCAATGGAGGCATACAATCGAGCTGCCGAAGCCTCTACGTATGTACTGGATCAGATCGAGACCAAGCGGAACACTCTGTCCAAAGCCGAGGAGATCCGGGGCAAACGGGAGATCGAGAACCTCAAAGCCAATCATGCCACGTCGGAACAGATCGCCGAAGCTCAGCTTAAAACAGCCAACAAGCTCCGCGAGATTGAAATGAATGCAGCTCGTCAAAGACAGATGGCTGCAATGGATGAGTTCGACTCCTTGAAGAAGGTGATTGCAGCCAAGGAGGAGGAGCTCAACACGTGGTCAGGAAGCTTGAACAAATACAAGGAGGCCAAAAAGGAACTCGACGACTTGAAAGGTCGATACCAAGAACTGTTCCGGACAATCGAGAATGAAGGAGCTGCAGTTGCCAATTTGGCTCTCGAGACTGCAATAGCCAATCGGGAGGCTCAGCAGTCCATTGCCGATAAGGCTCTGGAGGTTGCTTTGAAGAATTCGGAAGCCATGCAGAAAATCCGGGAAGACGATCTCAGGTTTCAAACAACATTCCAGTCTACGAGCATCGCCATCCGGATGGAGTATGAAAGGAAACTCTACAAGGCAGCTCAGGATGGAGCCCGGGAGCGTCTCGCTCTTCAAAAAGCTCACGGCAAAATCACTAACAAGGAGTATCAGACGGCTCTGAATGCCATGGCTCGGTCCGACAAGCAGTTCTACGAGAACCAAGCCAAACAGCTTAATGACTACCTTGCTGGGGTGAGAGCCAATATATTGGCTGTAGCCTCCGGAGGCACAGTCGACATGCAGATTGCCCAGGTTACTCAGAAGTACCAGGATGCCATGAAGGAGCTGGCCAACATTCAGCCTCCTCAGTTCGTGAGAGGCATGAGCGAGGAGGAATACCAGAAAGAGTATGCCGCTTATGAGCAGTTCCTGGTCAACAGAGCCGACCTCGAGAAACAGATTCAGCAGAACCTCCAGGATGAAATCAAAAAGATCCGCGAGGACGCTACCAAACAGCAACTTGACCGGTTCAACCAAGTTCTCAACGAACAGTATGCCGAAGATCTCTCAAAGGCAGCGGACAACGAGAGAAAGAAGCTGGAGCTCGAGAATGAGATGCTCCAGAAACAAATCGAAGCCAGGAAAGCTGCCGGGGAGAAAACCTATGAGCCGGAGGCCCAGCTCCGAGCCAACAATCTTCGTCTCCAGCAAATGGACCTCGACAAGGAGCTCGCTCAAGCCGAGTTAAATCACAAGTCCAAGTATGAGATCCGGAAAAGGTATCTGGAGGCCGAGTTGGCAGCAGCTCAAGGAAACGAGGACGCCATTGCTCAGATCCAACTCGAGATGGCCGAGAACGAGGAGTCTTTATGGGAGGAGCGAATCGAGAAGCTCCAGGAGTATGCCGGAATAGCATCTAGCTTCGCCACTGCTTTCAACGATTTGGCCAGTGCTCTCGGGGAGCGTCGGGCTCAGAAGGTAGAAGAACAATACAGCCGGGAGGAGCAGGCATTGGCAAACATGTACGCTAATGGTCAAATCACGGAGGCCCAGTACAACGAGAAGAAAATCAAGATGGAGAAACAGAAGGAGAAGGAGTTGGCCAAAATCAAACGGGAACAAGCTATCCGGGAGAGGGCAATGGGATCCTTCGAGATTGGCATCAATACTGCCATCTCCATCATGGCATCGGCTAAAATGGGATTCCCTTTGGCTATCCCGTTCATTGCAGCAGCTGCGGCTTTGGGAGCAGTTCAGACGGCAGCTCTTTGGGCAGCTCCTCTGCCGAAAGCCGCAAGAGGTAAATACATTGAGGGACCCAGTCATGCCGCTGGAGGAGTGCACATTGAAGCCGAAGGAGGCGAGACCATCATTAACAAGAAGTCGAGTCGACTGTTCCTCCCTCTCCTGTCAGCCATAAACGAACTCGGTGGCGGAGTACCGTTCACTAAAGTTGGGTCGGACGGGGGATATGCTATCCGATCATTCGCTGAGGCGTCGGAGCCCATGAATCGGCTTGACATGGAGAGGGCAATTCAAAAAGCATTTGGCCAGGTGAGAGTGATTGCTACAATCGAAGATATTCGGAGGGAAGATGCTAACTACGTGCAGATTCAGGACCGGGCTAATTTTTAAATAGTCCAGCACAAATAGTATTTCAATATCTATCAGGAATAGTTATATTTGTATCGAAATAATTTGGCACATGATATTCATCAACTTAAAAGGCGCAATTGACTCCGAAGAGAATAGGATCATGATGGAGCTTTGGGACGGGCCCTCAGAGATCTGTTCTGTGGAGACCTTCCGCCGGGTACTTGATGAACACCCCGACGAACAGGAGGTGTTCATCAACATTGACTGTGACGGTGGCTCTGTTGAGGAGGGCTTCAAGATTTACGACTTTCTTCGCATGAGTGGGAGGACGATATATACAAATATTGTCGGGGGATGCCACTCGATGGCAGTATGTATCCTGTTGGCAGCTCCGGCAGAGAACCGGTCTGCAAACAGGAATTGCCGGGCACTCATCCATCGGGTATACATGCCGGTCGGGGATTGGCTCACTTCCGACGATGCTCGTAGCATTGCCGAGGAGCTTGCTCTGGAGGAGGAGGCTATTCTTGACGTGTATGTCGAGAGAACAGGTCAGGACCGGGAACGGCTCCGCAATGTCATGCATGAGGAACGCATCCATGATGCCAAATCACTTCTTGACTTGGGATTCATTTCCAAAATCAATTCATACAACACAAACCAAATTTTTAATGTTATGGCAAAAAACGAAAAGAGCGCTTATGAAAAATTCATGAGCAAAGTCAAGGCATTCCGGAATGGCAAGAAAGGCTCTCCCGCCAACTTCGACTATCTGGATGCTGAGGGGCAGGTCGTTCTCCAGACCGTAGGTGAAGAGGACAATCTGGCCGAAGGTGTAGAGGCAACTCTCGCCAACGGCGAGACGTCGGGCACTGTCGTTCTGGAAGACGGCCGGGTGGTTACTGTCGAGGACAACATCGTCACCAGCATCGAGATGGAGGACACCGAGTCTCTCGAGGACCGCGTTGCAGCACTGGAGGCGATGCTCGACGAGGCAACGAACCTCATCGAGGAGCAGGAGAACGAACTCCGCAACCTCCGTGGTAGCAACTACCGTCCGAAGAACCGCAAGACGGTTCTGCCCGGAGGCAAGAAGCCCGAACCCTCGGCAGCTGACCTCAAGAACGAAGCTCGCGAAAAGCTCCAGAAGGTCAACGCTGCCAAAAAGATTCTCAAGTAGTCAAACTCAAAAACTTTAAGAACTATGGCAGTTAAAAATGGCGGATTTCTTGACATGGACAAGTTCACTTTTTGTGGACGTGTCATTCAGACAATCTCGGAGATGATTATGGAGGACACCATTCAGGGTCCTGACATCACCTCCACTCACACAGTTTTCCCCGACATCGTCACTAACACTGAGGTGGGTTACATCGGCGAGGGCGGCATGGTCGGCGTGGTCAACACCGGGTGTAACCCGACTCCTCAGCCGTGGAACATCAACACCCGCAAGCTGAAATGGGAGCCCGGCATCTGGGAGATCCTCCTGTCCCAGTGTTACACTGACCTTCAGCAGTCGGCAACTATCTACTCTCTCCTCACCGGCGTCGACATTCCGGACTTCACGGATACGGACTACATGAACATCGTCATTGAGGTTCTGGAGCGCTCCATTATGGACTTCTGGTACCGCCTGTTCTGGTTCAACGACAAAGACGCCAAGAACGTTACCGACAGCGGTATCATTACGGATGGGCTCGACCTGAAATTCTTCACCATCATCAACGGTTTCTGGAAACAGATTACCACACAGGCTACAGCCAATCCGTCCCAGCACGGAGCAACAATTACGGAAAATGCCGGGACATCTTACGCAGCTCAGAAGCTTACTCCGGACAAGGCCAAGGAATACATTCAGTCGGTCGTGTTCAGTGCCCCGCTTCTGCTCCGTCAGCAGTCTGACAAATTTATCCTCGTTACCCAGTCTGTCTACGATGCCTATCAGCAGTCTCTTATGGACGCTTGCTGCCTCGAGTCGGCTCGCTTAGCTCTGCTGAATGGCATGGAGGCTCTCAGCTTCAATGGCATCCCTGTCATCGCAATGCCCATCTGGGACAAGATCATCGCTACGTCGGAAGACACTGGCACGAAGCTCAACAATCCCCATCGAATTCTCTTCACCTCGAAGAGCGTGCTCGGCATAGGTGTTGATGCAATCGACAGCTTCGAGAAGATGCGGATCTGGTACGAGTACAAAGACCGCGTAGTCTACGTAGAACTCATGGGTCGGGCGGATGCCAAGCTCACTAACCCGGATCTGTTCTCGGTAGGTATCTAATCCTCAAAAATCTAAGAAAATGGCAGGACTTGATTGTTCTAAAATCAAAACAGGATTCATCAACCAGGTGTGTGGTAAGCCGGCAATCGCCGGCACCACCGCCAGGGTGATTCTCCTCAGCTACTCGGACGTCGACAAGTCGAAGTCTGTTGTAACTGACAACGTTATCTCTTCGCTCATCCTCAAGGCCGGTGCCACTGGTTACGAAGTCGACTCGCTGCCCAACGCAACAGTTGGCTCGGACACCATCAATGCTGGCACGTATCTCAAGACCCACCAGCACAACGTGGTCGTCCGAATCTTCAAGAAGTCGGAAGCAGCCAAGAAGTTCGTAAACGGCCTGACCAATGCCCGAGTCATCGCTATCGTCGAGAACAACGACACCGGAGACAACGGGGACACCAAGTACGAGGTGTATGGCTGGGACTCGGGTCTGGAGCTCACCGAAATCACTGTCACTACCGAAATGACCGACGGCGTCGCTTACCAGGTAACTCTGGCCAATGGCACCATCGCTCAGGAAGGTTCGCTCCCGATGAGTCTCTTCAAAACGGATGAGAAGACCACAGACCTCATGGTAGACGGGCTTCTGACTGGCGAAACGTCTGGATCGTAGCACTCATGACTGACATGCTCGAAAGACTGAGAGCTTACCAATCCAAGTATGGGTCCCTGAAAGGCGAAGCCTATCGGGCCCATACATTGGAATTGGAAAAGAACCCCGCTCTCCATCGAGAAGTAGATGAACTTTCTCGATACTTTTTGAATAAGTCAGTTTCCCGATGCGGCTTCTGCCTGATCGAAGCCGACTTAGCATTAAGACGAATAACAGAACAACAAATGAAAAACGTAGCACACCCCGATTACGAACTCCGAGCAGGTACTCTGCTCCACGACCCGATCAACAAAGAGTTCAGCAAGATCCTCACCCCGAGGAACATCACGGAGGATCTCTGCCTGTACCACATCGCATTCAACAAGGATGCGCTCTCGTACTTCACCCGAGTTCCCGAAGACCTGAACGACCGACTGGAGAAATTCATGTCTCGTTATGGCAAGGAGATGCCGGACAAGGACGTGGAAATCAAAAAGCGTCAGGCTCAGGTCCTGAGCAAGCAGATCGATTCTGTCAAAGCCGAACTCGAAGAGCTGAACAAGAAACAGATCGAGCTGAACGCCAAGCTCGATGAGTACTCCAAAGCCATGGAGGCAATCCATGCCATTCTCGACTCGGCATCCGCCGAGGAGAAGACCGAGGAGAAGACCGAGGAGAAGACCGAGGAGAAGACCGAGGAGAAGCCCGCCGACATCGACACCGAGGTGAAGGAGTTCATCGACGCCGGGATGGATCTGGAAGCCATCAAAGAAGCCTATGCAGACTCGCAAATGTCTGCCGGGGAGATCGAAGAGGCTTACAACCGGATAGTCAATCCCGTTTCAGAGGCTCCCAAGAAGGGAGCCAAAAAAGGAGGGTCCAAATAGGACTGGTAATAGGACGGGGTCGCTTCCCGTCCCTCCTACTATTAAAATTACGCCAGTATGAAAGTTGCACAGATCAAATCAGCTCCTCAGTTCGAATCCCGGGACTGGAGACAATATGGCATCCAAACATACGGAGATACCAACGACTTTCCCCAGATAGTCAGCGAGATTGTTCAGGCTTCAAAGACCGGCAATGCCTGCTTGAGCATATACAATGATTTCGTATACGGTCATGGATTCAAAGATCCGGGTATCTACAAATTGCGGGTCAACAAAGAAGGGGAGAAGCTCGACAAGATCCTCCGCATGGTATGCAAAGACTTCACGTTATGGCATGGGTTCGCCATCCATGTTAACTACAATATGAACTTCCGCGTCAGTTCGATCCACCACATTCCGTTCGAGTCTCTCCGACTTGCGAAGGCAGACGATGGTGGATTCATTGGCCGGACGGCATATCATCCTGACTGGGGTCACCGAGACAAGACGAGGTCCCGGTGGTCCCCATCCGACATTGAGTGGTTTCACCTCTTCAACCCGGATCCGGAGATTATCCTGAACCAGGTAGAAGAAGCTGGCGGATGGGACAACTACAATGGCCAGGTCCTCTACTTTTCCGGAGACTCTGAAGGCAGTCCCTCTTACCCGGTCCCCCTCTTCATCGCTGAGATGACGGACATGAGAACTGAGGAAGCACTTGCCAATGTAGCCGGTAGAAACGCATGCTCCAACTTCTTGTCAGCTGGGATCTTGGTAGACATCAAGGACGAGACTCAAGATCAGTCCCAAGTCAATGAGACCCAGAAAGAGCTCAACAAATTTCAGGGAGACGAGAACACCTCTCAACTGTGGTACATTCAGTGTAAGTCCAAAGACGAGGTGCCCCAGTTCATAAGGTTCTCCGGGGAGAACTATGACAAAGCATTCGAAGTAACGCAGAGAGTCATCCCGGAGAACATTGGTCAAGCCTTCAAGCAGCCTCCCATTCTTCGAGCTGTTGACGTGGGGGCTAACTTTGGGGCTGATCTCATGACCAATGCCTACAAGTACTACAACTCTGTTACAGTCCGGGAGCGTCAGCAGCTGGAGGAGACTTTCGTATCGATCTTTGAGTACTGGTGGGCTCCTTTGGAAAATCCCGACTTCGCTATTCAGTCTCTCACTTACAATGCCGGCGAGTCTATAGCAGACAGAATTGGCAAGGACAACATGACTCAGGTACTGGAGATTATCCGGGACCAGATGCTCTCCCCTGTTCAGAAGAGAAACATGCTCAAGCTCATCTATGGGCTTTATGACGAGGAGATTATAAAACTCATGCCCGATGATACTCAACTCTAACGACCTTCGGAATGTTCGGCCGATAGCCGAGAACATCAACGATCCGGCCAGACTGGAGCCATACATCCGGGAGGCTGAGACCCTCAGATTGGTGGATGCCATAGGAGCCAACCTCTACAGATGGCTCGACGAGACAGACTTTTCCGGCCCCGGTCCTTTCCAATACGGGGACGTAACCATTACAAAAGATCAGTACACTGCCGCCATGGAAGGCGGGTATTATGATGGTGGTTGTTCCGGGGATGGTCGAAGCGAAGGACTCAAGATCGCCATTGCATACATTGCGTATTCCCGATTCATCGTCAACAATCCAATCAACCCCACTGCCTTCGGGGTGAGGTACAAAGATGGCGAATTCAGCACTCGAGTAGAAGACAACATCATCATCCGTAGCTCGAACGAAGCACGGAACATCGGGGAAGCCTACCTCGAGAAGGCTATAAATCACCTTAAAGCTCTGCGGTTACTGACTCCATGTACTGAATACAAGGAGTCCCCGTCTCGTAAAATGATTATAGGACGTAATAAATTATAAGTTTAACAGGTATGGAGGAGGAAGTCATGAGAGCGGGAAAATGGATATGCGGGAGCATTGTAGGGTTTTGGGGGTTTTTAGCTCCGGTCCAGGTCCTTATCCTCTGTGTCTGTATTGCCATTATCGTCGACTTCATAACTGGAAATATTGCTGACTACAAGCGCCACAAACGAGCCCATCAAAAATATGTGTTCAAAAGCGAGAAAATGTGGGACACGGGTTGGAAGTTGGGGCTCAGCATTATCGGTATTGGCATGGCCTACATGCTTGACGTGCATGTCCTCCCGAACTTGGGGGGTCTCAACCTTGCCAACTTCTTCGCTGCTTTTGTGGTCGGAACAGAGTTCTGGAGCTTTCTTGAAAACTCAGCTATAATTTCCAATCACCCCATATTCAGAGCTCTGCGGTCATACATGGAGAGATCGGTCAGCAAGAAAACTCAAATAGATTTTGAATGCCATGAAGACAAGTAAGTATTTTAAGCCCGAAGAATTCGAGCGATGCAATCCGTCTTGCTCCATCGAAGACATGGACCAGGACTTCCTCGATCTCCTGGATGACCTCCGTGAAAAGGCAGGCATCCCCCTCGTCCTCAATTGTGCTTATCGTTCCAAAGAACACGATAAGTCCAAAGGACGGTCCGGCAACAGTGCTCACACTCAAGGTTTGGCAGTGGACATCCGGTGTGCCTCGGGCCCCAATCGGATGAAGATCCTCCGGGCAGCCATTGCATTGCGGATCCGGAGGATAGGCATCGACGGGAATTTTATCCACGTAGATGCTTCTAAAACCCTCCCGCAGGACACGATATGGACTTACTAAAGAGAGTACTCTGCACAATAGTTCTTGTAGGTATAGGCTTTATAATCGGGCGTAAAACAGTCGAGGAAAAGACCGTTATAAAGTACGTCGATTTACCCCCAATTCAGGGGAAGGTCAAAGTCCCGGATTTGGTTCCAAAATGGGAGGGTTTTAGGAATCCAATCAAATTGATATATATCTATAAGGGCCAGGAGGAAAAGGTTCCCCAAACACCCCCAGAAATCACAAATGGAGGGGGTTTTGGGGAGGACCAAAAGGAGGTGGACACTCTGGAGAGCGTAAAAAGGACAGTATTGGATTGGAATACGACCAGAAAATACGCTGGAACATTCTTCAAAGATCCCAAAATTGGTCAATTTGACTGGGAAGCTACAGTCCAGTACAACACTCTCCAGCATCTTACGTACAAGTATATCCCCGTTCGAGAACAAATCAAAGAAACGAGGTCCCCGAAATGGTCCCCCTTTCTGAGAGCTTCAGCTAACTCATTCGGGCAGGTTGGGGCTGGGGGAGGCATATATTACAGGAATTTCGGAGTAGATATATCCTATGTGCGGGACTTCGAGCTGACCCGATCGGGGTATGAGGTTGGCTTTAGCTGGAAATTTTAGGAAACTACTCCGTCCCGGGCTTAGGGGAGCCCGGGTTTTTTGTGTTCCCAAGCCGAGGATATTGGCCCCCGTGGCAGGGACCAGCAGTAAACAATGGTAGGGAATATGGGTTCTCAAAGAGGATGAGCCCCTAAAAAAGTTGGTGAAACCATTGTTTCATTGTTTACAAATCAGGGGGACCCCCGGCCCCAAAAGTTGGTGAAACTATTGTTCCATTGTTTATCATTCCAATGGAAAGAATCCCAAATCATTGATAATCAATCACTTAAATTAAAACAGCAGTAAACAATGAGAAACAATAATAAACAATCATTGTTTCTCGATAATCGATTGAATATCAATGATTTAGGCCCTTGTAAACAATGTAAACAATAATTTAGGAGGAAAACCTGAATAGGGAATATGAGGAAAATTATGACCAATTTAGGAAATGAAAAATCACAAAATAGAGTGCACAGAAACATTGTTTACATTGTTTCTCGGGAGGAGAATTGGGGACCTAATCAATTGAATATCAATCACTTAGGTGAGAAACAATGAAAAATTTATTGTTTCTCTGCTATTTTTCCAGCATTTTATCGTAGTATTTGCAGCAGAAGTATTATATTTGTGATACAAACAAAAACAAACTACAATATGAAAACCATCACTTACACCAACAAACAGGGACTCGAACTCAAGATAAACAAATTTGCCTCCGGGGCATTCAGCCTTACCTTCAACAATGGCATCCACACCTTCTGCCGCACCGTTACGGAACTCAGGAACGTACTCCTGGAAAACGGGATGACCCGAAAATGGGCAGACAACGTAGAAGACCTGTTTGACCCCATAACTGAGTCAGACTTCATTGAGAAATACCGGACTAAGAGTGGAGCTGAGATGGAAGTTTTACATTCATTCCGAGGACCGTTTGTACACATGGTAGGAACTGAATTAGAAATGAGATATATGGATGCCGAAACCTTGGCACGTAAAATAACCCGCTACGGGTTCAAACAGTTTTAATTCCCGGGACCCCAAAATAGGGGGCCCAACTTTTTTCTCATTTTTCAATCAAAAAATTTTTTACTTCAAAAAACTTTTCTTATATTTGTGATACAAACAAAAGGATAAGACAATGAAAACACAGACCTACAAAGTTACAACGAGAAACGAAGTTCTTACCATCGAGGAGTATGCCACCTTCATCTATATTAAAGAGCGTGATTGTCAGTACCCCACCGAATGGCTTTCCGAAGCGATTGACAGCGGTAAATTAGTACCAATTTTTAGATAGTATAAAGCTATGAGACTCAAAAGACTTTTCTTATATTTGTGATACAAACAAAAGGATAAGACAACTACAAATTACATTAACAGCAACGGTTTAGGACTTAAGGTTACCCAGCTTCCTTCGGGTGCTTTCGACCTCTATTTCAGCAACGGGTTCATCTCCACCTGCTACACAGAAGAGGAGCTCCAGGACCTCATCAAGAGGAAAAACTTTCAGAAATGTTAACCCTCAATCAGGTAATGGAGTTAAAATAGAACATAAATTCAAGCCAGATATTATGAAAAAATTCAACTGGGACCTCCCGGCAGATCCGGACCCCAAATCGGACAACTATTACAACGGGATCGTATCCAAGGAGATGAAAGTCCCCAGCAATGTGGGAGAGGTTCTCCTCGGAGTTATTCACAGAGAATCAGTTACCAATCAGTCGGATTTTGTCAATGAAGGGATTCAGTCTATTCTTGACCAGTTTGGCATTAAAACCGACAAACCTCTCACAAGAAAGGAGAAGCTCCTGGCATTCATCGGATTTAAAGCTGGCTTAATGTGGGAGAAATTGATGGAAGTCCAAAGACAGTCAGAACCAGCTTCACCCAACCCTCTCGAAATTGTCATGATGGGACTTCTCAAAACAAACGGAAAAAAATGCTGATTTTATCGTAGTATTTACCGCAGAAGTATTATATTTGTAGGGTAAATAATAAGCATAACCCAACCCATTCTATTCAGGGTGTTGGTCTACCTTCTGCAGATGAGTTCTGGTTATGCTTCTTAAAAACCTACAAAATTATGAGAACAATTAAATCAGTAATTATCGTCACTAACGCAGGACAGGTAGAAGGAGTATTCACTTCGTTTCGGGCTTTGTCACAGTCAAATGGGGTAAGCCACATAAATATAGAAGGGGTATACGAGACCTACACGGAAACGGAGCTCAAAGACATTTTTGCAATGGGCAAACACTTCCAATACTTTGGAATGAAATGCAAAATAATGGTAATGCCAGTAAATCAGTAAACTATGGAAAAGATTGAGAAATACGTAGTATTCAAATATGAAGACGAGTTCGGATTCCACTACATGAAAATTGACAAGCTTCCCGGGGAGGGGCCTACATACATGGAGCCTATCTCGTTCGAGAAGAAGATCAACCCCAACTGTACTCCGGGAGCCATCACTCAACAGCCGTTTTCGGAGGACGGAGAATCCGCCTATGTGCTCAGCTCAAAATTTGTCCCCGTGTCTGGTTGGTGGAACGACAAAGCCGAAGTTCGGGAATGGCAGGAAAGGACACGGGTCTATAAGGCTCTCAAGGAGTTGAAGAGGAAAGGAGAGGACCTCAAGCTTGAGAAAGCCATTGAGCCTCTTCGAGAAGTATATGCCCGTGTCAACCCCAGCAGGAGGAGCATATTTATTGCTCAGGTGGTCTATCTCCTCACCAAGTAAACATTTTTCATTAAAAAGATTGAAAAAAATTTCAATATCAGGGGAAAATTGATTATATTTGGAATAAACAACATGGACAACACAATGACTATAAATCTCAGAGAATTAATTGAACAGAGAGGGCTCAGGCTTCAAGAAGTGGCAGAAATTCTGTTCCCCGATAACCGGTTCCCCCGAGCAGCTCTCAACCGGGTTCTCAACGGAAAAACCTTGTTGAATTCGGAGCAAGTCTCCCGTTTAGCAGCTTGGCTCCGTGTATCTGTCGACGATCTCTACAGAGGAGCATGGAACTCCGAGTTTAGAGGAGAGACATGTATTCTGACAAACGGGAACTACAGAGCCGAGTTATCGGTCAAAACGGGAGAGACGAAGGTGTTCCACCTCGGGTCCCTGTTTCATGAAACTGTTCTCCATGACCCGGCTATACCCCTCAGCAAGTACATTGAACTTCTGAACACCATAATCAAAAATCATCAAGCCAATGAAAGTAGAAATTAAGTTCGAGGCAAACCTCGAAGAAACTCAGGATCTCGAAATGGTCCGCAAGATCTGTCAGGTCATAGGCGCAAATCCTGTGACAGTTAAGACGACTGACGTCAAGAAACCAGTCCCTGCACAGGACGTGAAGAAGCCAGCTCCGGCTCCGGCCCCCGAGAAGACGGAGGAGTCCGAACCCATGCCGATGGATGCGAACTCCTCTTTGGGTTCCGACCCCGCTGTCTCCATTCAGGACATCCGGACTCTCCTGGCAAGTAAGGTGGACAATCACCGCGAAGCTATCCGGGCAAAGCTCACTGAACTGGGAGCGAGAAATGTGACGGGACTGGATGCCCGAAACTATGACGCGTTCTACGAATTCCTCAAAAACCTTGCGTAATGGGAACCCCGAACCATTCATCTCGTAAGCACGCCATGCTTTCGGCATCAAAGGCAGACCGGTGGATCAACTGCACCCCCAGTGCCAGACTGGAGGAAAAAGTTGAGGAAACCGGTAAGCCTTCCAAGTATGCCGAAGAGGGTACTCTGGCTCACGAGATGGCAGAATGTTACCTCCGAGCGAGGTTCCGCATAACGCCTGTTGACGTTACGTCTGCTGAACTCCGGAAGCTGAAGAAGAGTGACCTCTACACTGAGGCCATGGATGAGCCCGTAATGGCTTATTGTCAGTACGTAACGGACCAATATACGGAAGCTCTGCGGAAAACCAAAGACGCTCTCGTTCTTCTGGAGGAGAGACTGGACTTCTCGGCTTGGGTCGAACAAGGATTCGGCACTGGAGACGCTTGCATTATCGCTGACGGGGTCATGGAGATCATAGACCTCAAGTTTGGCACTGGCGTGCCGGTTTTCGCTGAGAACAATGCTCAGTTGATGCTGTATGCTCTTGGGGCATTGTCCAAATTTGAAATGGTCTACGACATCAACATGGTGAAGTTGACTATAGTCCAGCCCCGCCAGGAGCGAATCTCGTCATGGGAGATTACCCCCGAAGACCTCTACAAATGGGGTGAGGAGGTAGTGAAACCCAAAGCAGCTCTTGCTTACTCCGGGGAGGGGGAACTCCAAGTCGGGCACTGGTGCAGGTGGTGTAAAGTCAAAGCTTTGTGTCGCAAGATGGCAGACCACAATCTGGACTTGGCCAAACACGAGTTCAAAGAGCCCGAACTCCTAACCACTGAGGAGCTCGCTCAGATTTTTGAGCAAGCCCCCATGCTTCAAGAATGGGTAAATGCTGTATCTGAGCACCTGCTCTCCAAAGCCATATCGGGCGAGAAGATCCCTGGGTATAAGGTAGTCGAAGGAAGGTCAATACGGAAATGGACTGATGAGAATGCAGTTCAGGAAGTTCTTACCGCATGCGACTACACCCCGGATCAGTTCCAAGTTGTCAAACTGGCCGGGATCCCGGCAATCGAGAAGCTCCTCAAAAAGGACTTCGATTCACTGGTTGGGGACTTCGTCATCAAGGCTCCAGGCAAACCCACTCTGGTCCCCGAGTCTGACAAGCGTCCGGCAATGGGGATTGAACAAGCAAAACTCGATTTTTCTAATAACTAAACTTCACAACTATGAGTGCAACAACCAAAGTAGTAACCGGCAAAGTCCGGTTCAGTTACGCCAACGTATGGGAACCCCGTGCAATGGAGGGTTCCGACCGAGCAAAATACTCGGTATCAATCCTCATCCCGAAGACCGACTCGGCAACTCTGGCTCGGGTCAAGGAGGCCATCGACACGGCTCTCAAAGAAGGCATCGCCAAATTGGGTGGCAAGATTCCTCCCACGTGGAAGAATCCTCTCCGTGATGGGGACATCGAAAGACCGGACAATCCGGAGTATGCTGGGCACATGTTCGTCAATGCCAACTCGGACAACCGTCCTGGCATCGTGGACATCAATCTCAATCCCATCATCGAAAAAGAGGATTTCTACTCCGGATGCTATGGCCGGGCGTCGATCAACTTCTACGTTTTCAACACGAATGGCAACAAAGGCGTTGCTTGCGGGCTGAACAACCTCCAGAAGTTGGCTGACGGAGAACGTCTCTCCGGGGGATCTTCGGCAGAAGAGGACTTCGGCCAGAACCCGTGGGACGACGACGACCTTATGTAGGTTGGTATGCTGGGTCTTATTTGGGATTAGGGGTTCGAATCCCCGCCCAGCAACAAATTTAACAGTAATTAACATGCCGAGACGCTTATATTTCGATACGGAAACATATAGCCCGGAGGACATTAAGTCCACGGGCGCCTATAAATACATAGAATCGGGGGGCTTTCAGCTCCTTATAGTGTCTTTCGCCTTTGACACCTCTCCCGTTCAGGTGATTGATCTGGCCAAAGGAGAGGAGCTCCCCGACTATTTTATCTCCGCTTTAACTGATCCGGGGATTGAGAAATGGGCTCATAACGCTGTATTTGAGAGACTCGTATTTAAGCGTATAGGACTACCTATCCCGATCGATCAATTGTATTGCTCAATGACCAAAGCAGCCTATTGCGGACTGCCTTTGGCTCTGGATGAACTCTCCAAGGCGTTGGTCCTCGGGGAGCACGGGAAGAAGTCGACCGGTAAAGCTTTAATCCGGTTTTTCTGTTCCCCGTGCAAGCCAACTAAGTCCAACGGTATGAGAACCCGGAACATGCCGGACGACGACCCTGACAAGTGGAGCGAATTCAAGACGTATGCCGAATATGACGTGATTGCAGAACGCGAGATCGTGGAACAGCTGGATCAATTCCCGTTCCCGGAGTTCGAACGCCGGAACTACCTGGTAGACCAGAGCATCAATGATCGGGGCATCTTGATCGATCTCGACATGGCCGGAAACGCCATCTCTTTTGATGAGGTGTACACGGAGGAGATGACCGACCGGATGGAGGAGCTAACGGGCTTGGACAATCCTAACAGTTTAGCTCAGCTCAAGACATGGCTCAAAACCAACTTCGGGCTCGAGTTCCCAGCACTTGGCAAACCTGAGATTCTAGAATATTTGAAAAATACCCCGGATGCTCCCGACTTGGTCAAAGAGGTTCTCGGGGGACGGCTTGCCTTGTCGAAGACTTCTACTAAGAAGTATATTGCTATGCTCAACTGCGCTGCCAAAGACCAGAGAGCCCATGGACTATTCCAGTTTTACGGAGCCAACAGAACAGGACGTTGGTCGAGTCGAATGATTCAGCTCCAGAATCTCCCCCAGAATCACATGAAGGATTTGGACCTCGCCAGAAGCATGGTAGAGAAAGGAGACTACGACCTTATCGAAATGTGTTACGGCAATATCCCGAATGTTCTGTCCGAGCTAATCCGAACAGCCTTCATAGCACCAGAGGGAAAAATGTTTGCAGTAGCCGACTTTAGTGCTATTGAGGCCCGAGTCCTGTCCTGGTTAGCTCAGGAGAAGTGGCGACTCGACGTCTTCAACACTCATGGCAAGATCTATGAGGCATCAGCATCACTCATGTTCGGGGTCCCAATTGAGCAGGTTACGAAAGGATCGGACCTCAGACAGCGGGGAAAGACGGCAGAATTAGCACTCGGATATGAGGGATCGGTCAACGCAATGGAGAAGATGGACAAAGAGAAGAAGCTGTCCAAAAAGGAAATGTATTCCATTGTAGCTCTTTGGCGTCGAGCCAATCCTAAAATTGTTGAGTTTTGGGCGGAGGTGAACGAGAAGGCCATCGAGTGCGTCCAGACCAGGAAAACCAAGAAAGTAAGTTGTCTCGTCTTTGAACATGACGGGACCAATTTGACGATAGCTCTCCCGGCTGGGAGAAAATTATACTACAGAAATCCCCGGGTGAGACCCAACAGGTTCGGGCAGATTGGCATTGTCTACGACGGCATGGTCCAGTCAGTAGGATGGACCGAGGTAGAGACATACGGGGGCAAATTGGTGGAGAACATAGTCCAGGCAATCTCCCGGGATCTTCTCGCCGAAGCAATGTACAGACTAAGCATTATGAAAGACTTCGAAATAGTAATGCACGTCCATGATGAAGCCATTGCAGAGGTAGACGAAGACCGAGCCGGGGATTGTCTGGAAACTATGTGTAGAGTTATGGGAGAGGATCTTCCTTGGCTGAACTGCTTGCCAATGGGATTACCTCTCAAAGCAGATGGGTACGTTACTAAATTTTATAAGAAAGACTAATGACATACGACGGGGAACTTGATATTGCAATCGGACTGAGCGCAAGATCAAAAGTATGGAGCAACAAGAAACTGAAATGGTCTGAATTGGTCAGTCGACTCGGGGAGGAGAACAAGACCACTGAAACATTTAAGGAGTTTGTTTCTGCAAGCAAGGAGGACCAGCTCAAAATAAAAGACGTAGGCGGATACGTTGGAGGCTACCTGAGAGGGGGCAAAAGAAGCCCGGCCAATGTGGTCCACAGACAGTTGATGACACTCGACTTGGACTTTGCCCACAAAGACCTCTGGGATGACTTTACTCTCCAGTTTGACAATGCAGCTGTTCTGCATGGGACTCACAAACACTCAGATGCGTCTCCCCGGTACCGACTAATAATGCCACTGAGCAGAGAAGTCACGGCTGATGAGTATGTGGCCATAAGCCGAAAAATTGCCGGGATAATCGGCATAGACCTTTTCGACAATTCAACTTTCGAGACCAACCGACTCATGTTCTGGCCTTCTACGCCGAAGGACATGGACTACTACTTTAAGGTTCAGGACGGTCCATGGATTGATGCTGACGAGATCCTCAACTCCTATGCCGATTGGAAGGACTCATCACTTTGGCCCACAGCTTCGTCCCGTTTCGAAGCTGTCGACAGAGCCGTTAAGAAGCAGGAGGACCCAACCATAAAGAGGGGGCTCATAGGAGCGTTCTGTAGGACGTACTCCATACCCGAAGCAATAGAGACCTTCCTCTCCGACACCTATGTCCCGTCAGCATTGGAAGACCGATACACTTACACAAAAGGCAGCGCCTCGGCTGGTCTGATCGTGTATGAGGACAAGTTCGCTTATTCCCATCATGGAACTGACCCGTGTGGGGGTAAACTTTGCAATGCGTTTGACTTGGTCCGCATACACAAATTCGGCCACCTTGACGACAAGGTCAAGGATCCCTCGTCGAAGTTGCCAAGTGTGTCAGCAATGGAGGAGTTCGTACGCAATGACCCAGACACTAAGACAACCATTGCCAACGACCACATCAACAGTGCCAAGTACGAGTTTGCCGATCCGGAGCATGACAGGACCCAGGAAGAAGTCGTCGAAATGGAGGTTGACCCGGAGGCTGAGAGCGTCGAGTGGATGAAGGAGCTGGAGGTTGATACTCGGGGAGCGTACCTCTCGTCGGATGCCAACCTCAACCTCATATTTGCAAACGATCCCCGGATCAAAAGACTGTTCAGACAAAACGACTTTGACGGGAAGAGGTACGTTTTCGGGAATCTCCCATGGCGTCGGGTTGTTAAGCCGGAGCCGGTCAAGAACGTAGACTACTCCGGGGTCAGGAACTATTTGGGTTGCGTATATGGAATAACGTCCTCGCTAAAGATCGACGATGCCATGGCTCTGGAATTTGAACGCAACCACTTTCACCCGATTCTGGACTACCTCAATGACCTCAAATGGGACGGGGTCCAACGAGTAGACAAACTCCTAATTGACTACATGGGAGCTGACGACAACATCTACTCTCGCGAAGCCATCCGCAAGATGCTGGTTGGAGCAGTTGCCCGAGTTATGAACCCCGGGGTCAAATTCGACCTTGTGCTTATGCTCGTAGGACCTCAAGGATCCGGCAAAAGTACGTTCATCAAAAAATTGGGAAAATCCTGGTTTAGCGATACATTCCTGACAGTCCAAGGAAAGGAGGCTCTCGAGCAGATCCAGGGGGCATGGCTTATTGAAATAGCTGAGCTCTCCGGTCTCCGCAAAGCGGAGGTTGAGTCAGTGAAGCATTTCATATCTAAGTCCGAAGACTCATTCCGACCAGCGTATGCCAGAACTTCTGAGATATATCCCCGGCAATGCGTCTTTTTCGGCACCACCAACGACAGCGAATTCCTGAGAGATCCCACTGGCAACAGACGCTTCATGCCAGTGGACGTGGTCCCCAACAATGCCAAAAAAGACGTGTTCATGGAACTGGACGACGAGATAGACCAGATATGGGCTGAGGCAGTTGTCCTGTACAAATCCAAGGAGAAACTCTATTTGAGCCATGAAGCAGAAAAAATAGCCAAAAGTGAGCAAAGCTCGCACAGCGAGTCGGATGAACGGAAAGGCATCATTGAGGCGTACTTGGAACGTCAACTCCCGGACAACTGGGACTCAATGGACCTCTACCAGAGAAGAGACTTCCTGGTCGATGAGTTAAACCCCAAAGGGACCACCCCCCGAGACTACGTGTGTGTTGCTGAGATATGGTGTGAATGTCTTGGGAGGAACAGAGAGGACATGGACCGGTATAAGACTCGAGAAATCAATGACTTGTTGAAGAGTATGCCCGAATGGGAGCCATGCAAGTCTACTAAAAATTTCCCCATTTATGGAAAGCAAAAATACTACGTGCGAAAACTCGATTGAGAAACGACTCGTCACTGAGGTGGAGAGAGTTGGTGGCTGGTGTTTGAAACTCCCCGCAATTCACAATGCTGGCCTCCCTGACCGGCTCTGTCTGTTCCCCGGTGGCGAAGTCGTTTTCGTTGAGCTGAAAGCATTCGGTAAAAAGCCCCGAAAAATACAGACATTAATGCACCAGAAACTGAAAGCAATGGGCTTTAGGGTCGAGGTGATAGACACGACCATGGGTTGTAAAATGTTAGCATTGGAATATGACCGAAAATGATCTCCATCAATACCAGCTACAAGCTGTTGACCACATAATAAGCCACACGCACTGTGCTCTGTTCCTGGACATGGGATTGGGTAAAACAGTGTCTACTTTGACAGCCATCAACGAGCTCATGTTTAAAGAGGTCGAGGTCCGACGGGTATTAGTCATAGCTCCCAAAAGAGTAGCCGAATCAGTCTGGACACAGGAGGTCGAGAAATGGGACCATTTGAAGCACATTAAAGTGTCTCGCATCATTGGAACAGAACGTCAACGTCGTGAGGCTCTCGCCAAGAAGGCAGACGTATACACCATCGGGAGAGATAACGTGGCTTGGCTATGCGGGCTCTACGGGGGATCTTGCTTACCATTCGACATGGTGGTCATCGACGAGCTCAGCAGTTTCAAGAACCCCAAGTCAATCAGATTCAAAGCTCTTAAGCACGTTCAGGCTTCACTCTCCCGAGTAGTAGGTTTGACTGGTACCCCGGCACCCAACGGTCTTATGGACCTTTGGGCCCAAATGTACCTCCTGGACCGGGGAGAGCGCTTGGGCAAATACATATCCCACTATCGTGACAACTACTTTAAGCCAGGACGTAGAAACGGGCATATTGTATATTCGTACGACATATCCAAAGAGAATCAGGAGCGCATACATTCAAAGATAGGGGACATCTGCATGAGCATGAAAGCTAAGGACTACCTCGATCTCCCCGAGCGCATCGACAACATAGTGGAGATCCAGATGCCCCCAGAAATCCAAAAAGCTTATGACTCTTTCGAGGAGGAACAAGTTCTCAGCATGATCGATCAGCTCGGGGACGCTGTAGAGATACCAGCTGTCAATGCAGCAGCTTTGTCCACTAAGCTCCTCCAATTTGCCAATGGAGCAGTGTACGATGAACAGAGAGTGGCTCACGAGGTGCACACGTTGAAGATCGAAGCCACGAAGGAACTCATTGAGGACGCCGGGGGACAGTCGGTCCTCATAGGTTGGACCTTCCAGCATGATAGGGACCGACTCATGAAGGCTCTCGCCAAGTATAAGCCCCGGGAACTCAAAACGGAGAAGGACATCGTTGACTGGAATGCCGGCAGAATCCAGGTTCTTTTGATGCACCCGGCTTCCGGGGGTCATGGGCTCAACCTCCAAGCCGGAGGACACCGCATCATCTGGTTTGGGCAGACCTATTCTCTTGAGCTGGAGCAGCAGTTCAATGCTCGGCTTGACCGACAAGGACAGAAGGAGGTCGTGATAGTCAATAAACTGGTATGCTCGAAGACAGTGGACCAGGACGTCATAAGAGCCCAGAAAGCGAAGACCCGGGGACAGGATGCTCTCATGGAAGCTGTAAAAGCGAGGGTCGAAAAATATCTGAAAAAATATCGCAAAACATCGTAGTATTTGTCGCAGAAGTATTATATTTATGACACAAACAAAAGGACAGTGAAACGATATTACTACGAATTAATGGACGAGGATTACAACAGCTACGAAGCAGCTATCCCCGACGGAAGAATCAAAGCCAGAGCCATTGCTCAAGCAAAGCGAGCAATGAGGGACTTGGGGATCCGAAGGGCTCTACTGGCAGTCAATAGCATGATGACCTCCAACATATTGGACATAATCACAGTCGAATTGGATTGAAATAATTTCAATTTTTCTGGTGAAAAATTTTTTTAATTGGCCATTTTTTCTTACTTTTACACTACACTTAACAACTAAACACTATGGAAAAGTTTATCGAAAAGTACAAGAGCTACAGCTCGAAAGTTCTTCAAAAGTTGGCCAAGGTCAAGACCGGTGACGAGCTTGACGCCATCGAATCCATCCTCGCATCGAGAGGAGCATCTCAGGAACATCCGGCAGAGGAGGGCGCTGTCTACAACGCCACTGAGACCGAAGAGTACAAAGCCGAGAACGGCATCAAGGAGAACGACGAGGTCGCCGAGGAGAAGCCGAAGAAGGCTCGCAAGGCAAAGACCCCGAAGGAACCTCGCCCGTTGAAGAAGGAGATCTCTGCAGAGGAGGCCCAAGCCAATCTCGAGAAGGCCAAAGCCAACATCGGCCGCTTCTGCAAGTTCATCTGCACGAAGACCAAGGAGCAGACCGACGGCATCATCATCGGAGTTCGTCTCGATCCCCGCAACAACTTCATCCAGTACCGCATCAAGACCAACGACGGGCACGTCTGGGGCAAGGGCATCGACTCGAAGGACCTGGAGCTCGGCGAGATGGCTCCGGTTCCCGAAGAGACCGAGAAGCCGAAGCGGGGCCGGAAGAAGGCTGATAAGGCAGCTCCCGAAGCAGAACAGAACGAGCCGGAGAACGCACCGGCTGAGGAGTAAGTCAGAACTCCTCGCCAAGTGGAGCCGTCACTCCACTTGGCACCCCGGAGTGGTACAGGAGGGTTCGAGTCCCTCCCCGGGGTCTAACCTATATACTAAAAATCATGAGTAACATACTTAAACACGCTGATCAAATCATCAATGAGCGGTCGGAGGAAAAGGAGAGACAATACGGACCGTTCATGGAATGCAACCAGAAGGCCGCAGAGATCGCCTCGGTCATTACCGGTAAGCCTCTGACCGCTCTTGACGTGTCTTGGGTCCAAGTGGCAGTGAAAATGGCACGTGAATCCAATGCGCACAAGGAGGACAACCTCCTTGATATGGTAGCCACAATCGGGGCCATCAACAACGAACTCGAGGACCCCAAGCCGTTAAAAGCTCCGGGGGTAGTACCTACGTACTTCTCAACCATTTCGGAGGCTGTAGACTTCATCCGGTTTGGTCCCATCGAGGTGCACGAGATCAAACATGTTCTCACCGAAGAGGGACGCCGAATAGCCGTATACTACTCCCACAAAAACGATCCGGAATAGTACAATCCATTCTCAAACATCAAGCCATGAACACACAAGACTTTAAGCCATTCATTAAGAGCTGGGAGGAGATTTATGCCCTCCAGGGGGAGCTCCTGCTCATGTACAGACCATATTTCAAGGAGCGCATCGCGAACTTTGACATCAACACTTTGGAGGATCAGGAGCTTTTCAAAAAACTCTGTTGGCAGATTGTCGAGGAACTCGCTGAGGCAAAGGAGGCTATCGAGGAGAAACTCGATAGCGAGCACTTTGAGGAGGAGCTGATTGACGCATTCAACTTCATGTTGGAGCTTTACCAGCTTTATGGCATGACTCCCCCTCTCGACTGGACGCTGCCTAAATGGGCACAAATCATGAAAGTTGAGTTCTGGTCGGCGGACATGCTCGCCCTAATCGGCACTATCGGCATGACTGCTAACTGTCTCAAGAATCGGGAGTGGCGTCAGTCTCAGTACCTGGTAGACCTCGTGGTTTTCGAGAACCGGCTAAAGTCGATATGGACTGCTTTTATCGTAGTGTTGTATCATGCAGGTCTCTCCGAGACTCAAGTCAAAGAGCTCTGGTCGTTGAAGTATCAAGTAAATCTGTTTCGCATTAAATCCAAATACTGACATGGGTAGAATATTTAGAGACTGTTTCGAAATGATCCGGGAGATGGATCGGGAGCTCAAGGTTTCCGGCATCACGGTCCCGGTCAACCATTACCAAAACCAAGAACTCAGCGGGGACGACCAGCTCACCAAGGAACTCATCGGGGTGAGCTTCGTCATATCAAAGCCGTATCTCGGCAAACGCGAGATGCTCGACTTTATGTTCAAAGACGAGGCCGAGCTCATCGAGAAGTATTGCCGAGCAGAGCTCTCCGACCGGCTTGACCGAAACGGGGTCAATCCGGGTAAGAGCTGGGAGATCCGCCGGGACTTGTGGCAGAAGCTGGTGAGCAAGACTCGGCAGGAGGGTCGCTTCGACTACACCTATTCGGAGCGTCTGCACATCTTCCACAAGGGACCCGAAATTCACCAGTTGGAGAATGTCATCATGACTCTCCGGGACGACCCGCACTCCAGACGAGCAATGGTCATGATCTTCGAGCCGGAGGACACCCGGGCAACAGCCGGGGCTTTGACCCGAGTACCTTGCTCCGTCAGCTACCAGTTCCTCATCCGGAACAATCGGCTCCACGTGATATACTACATCCGGAGCAATGACTTCTTCAAGCACTTCGCAATTGACATCTGGTTGACGGAGGCCATGATGGACTACGTGTTCAACATCCTCGCAGCTACCTACCCCTCTCTCAAGAAGGGCTCTCTGCATTACTTCGCTGGGTCCCTCCATGCATACAACGAAGATCTCTCCAAATGGGTAATCTATTAAGCTATGACTATCGACGAAGCAAGAGCTAAAGCTCATCAGCAATATGACGATTGCATGTTCTGCCCGGGATGCTCGAGGCTCCTGACTGGGCTCCACATGGGGAGCCAGTGCTACACTAACTGGATCGAGAAGAAGGCACAGCAGATCCTCAAAAATTCGAAGAAAGATGAACGTAGAAGTTAGAGTGTTGATCGGGGTAGTCTTGACCTCTTTGGCTGGAGCAGCTATATTCTACATCACATTCCTGATCGCAGTTGACGAAGTCAGAAAGGACATAAAGCGCAAAAGACATGGCAGGAGGAAATGAGGAGATAATGGTCATAATAATGGCAATCCTCGTAGGAATAGGAATACTCGGCATTTGCGTCATGGATGCGATTAAAAAATACAAAAGATATGTGCGGAATAAGTATAACAAGAAGGGCTAACGTCATTGACAAGATCCAGCATCGGGGCATTGAGTTCACCCAGATTGCCGAAGGAGGATGGTTCCTCGGTCATGTTCGTTTGCCCATTCAGACTGAGCCAGGCGACCGTCTGGCTCAGCCTATAGAGTTAGCCGGAAACAACGGGTGGCTTCTTTACGTGGGGGAGATCTACAATTATCCTACGAGGTATTCCAGCGACGTCGAGTATCTCCGGGACTTGTTTGGAGCTCAGGTTCCGGGGATCAACTGCTTGGAGGACATCCTCCTAGAAGCTAACCACTGGGATGGCATGTGGGCAATATGCTGGTACCGTAAGGGACACATTGTTGTCTTCACTGACCCCCTCGGCAAGAAGCAGCTCTACTACAATCAGTTCGGAGAGATTTGCTCGGAGATAACCCCGTTGGTGTCGGACTTCCGAGACTTCGACCGGTACTACCAGTCGGAAGTGTTCAAGTGGGGCTACAACTGGGATGACCGGACTCCATGGAACACCGTTAAGCGAATCATGCCGAACACGGTTTACTCCTTCGACGACATGAAGGTGAAGCCCACCATTGTCCGGAGGGACTACTATAGATGGGGGATCGGGGAGCGGAGCCATTTCGCAAAATCCGAGTTCGCCGAAGTCCTCCGAGGTTTGGTGGAGAGGTCCGTAAAACGCCGGGCAATGTACTCTAAGATCCCGGTCGGAGCTTTGGTTTCTGGAGGACTGGATTCATCCATAATTGCCTCTATTCTTCATCGAATGGGCCTGGGGGTTAATCTCTATATGGTGGAGAATAATGAATCAAAATTTGGCATGCTATTGTCCGAATTTTTAGGGGTTTCTATCACCTCTCTTGGCCCTATCCCCGATGATGATTGCCTGGAGAGGTGTCTCCGCTACAACGAAACCCCCATCGACTTGGGCTCCATGATCCCCCAGTTCAGATTGATGGAGAAGGTCAAGGAGAAGGTCATCCTGACCGGGGATGGAGCCGATGAACTCTTCGGGGGCTATCGACGAGTAGATGACTACGACTCCCAGCTCTCAGACGTGTTCCAAGAGCTTCCGTTCTACCACATGCCTCGGCTTGACCGGGCTTCCATGAGGAGCACAGTTGAACTCCGGTCACCATTCCTGGGACATGACGTTGTTAGGTTCGCTCTTAACTTGCCCCGGGAGTACAGAACCCATAAGCGCATTCTTAAAGATGCTTTCAGCGACATTCTGCCTCAGGAGATTATCGACCGACCCAAAGAGCCTCTCAAGTGCCAAAGTATCCGGCAGGACCCGATGGCGTACCGCAAGAAGTGTCACGAAATATTCTATAACTTATGGCAATAGCTATTGGATACTACCGGGTATGGTTTAGAGAAGATGACTCCAATACGGAGGCTCAGTGGTTCAAAATGACGCTCCGGAATGGGTCTGTTAGTCCCTCCATACGTTCCATAAGTCGGGAAGAGGCTTTGTGGTGGATCAAGTCCCGAAACATGAAGGACGTTACAGCGGGAAATCCCGCTGGCAAGATATTTGAATCGGATGGCCAACCGTTCAGGAAGGCATTTCAGGAGCTTCCTCTCCACACACGATACAATTTTATAGAAGGAGCATCGCTCTCATCAGGTACAACACACCGAGCTCGTCTCGAAGAATATTTTAAAAAATGAAAATCGTAAAAGTAAGAAATGTCAAGACCCCGACCAGAGGAACGGGTCTGTCCGCCGGGCTGGACTTCTACATCCCGGAAGACTCCGAAGCCAAACAGATCTGGCCGGGCGAAAGTATCAACATCCCGTCCGGTATCAAAGCTCAAATCCCCCGGGGGTGTGCCCTCATCATGTTCAACAAGAGCGGTATTACCACCAAGCACCAGCTCCAGGTCGGAGCCTGCGTGGTTGACGAAGACTACCAAGGAGAAATCCATCTGCACGTCATGAACGTCGGCAAGGAGCCAGTCATACTCAAGCCGGGGATGAAGCTGGTTCAAGGATTGGTGCTGCCCATCATCTATGTTGGGGTGAAAGTTCTCGAGTCGGAGGACGAGCTTTTCCCGCAATCGACTGAGAGAGGAGTGGGGGGCTTTGGGTCCACGGGGGAATAGGACCCCCGGCCCCAAAAGTTGATGATTTTATTGTTTCTTTGTTTACAATTTTTCCATGGCCCCGGCCCCAAAAGTTGGTGAAACTATTGTTCCATTGTTTACAAATCAGTGGG
>ERZ1106939.499-NODE-499-length-34555-cov-23.716377_pt1 | contig 34555 bp, 27 predicted proteins | sample MGYA00403669_ERZ1106939 | MGnify/ENA primary metagenome ERZ1106939 (study PRJEB35170, sample SAMEA104062447) | human gut metagenome | biome: human gut; feature: human-associated habitat; material: faeces | place: Denmark | collected 2012-09-28 ...
CGAAGAATCCATCTGCCGCATCGCGCAGATGGGCCGTGCGTCGGGCATCCATCTGGTCATCGCGACGCAGCGTCCGTCCGCGGACGTCATCACGGGCCTGATGAAGGCCAATATCCCCTCGCGCATTGCGTTCGCCGTCGCCTCCGCGATGGAATCGCGCATCATTCTCGATACCGCGGGCGCGGAAAAGCTCGTCGGCAAGGGCGATATGCTCTATGCGCCACTCGGCCAGGGCAAGCCCAAACGCGTGCAGGGCTGCTTCATCACGGACAATGAGGTCCAGGACGTCGTCACGTTCATCAAGGATTCCAGTGAGGCGGAATATTCCGATTCCGTCATGGCAGAGATCGACAAAAAGGCTGCGGAGAGCGGAAAATCCGGCTCCGGCAGCTCCGGAAGCACTGCCGCGGAGACCGAAAGCTCCGACGGCGACGAGATGCTCCCGGCCGCGGTCGACGTCATCCTCGAGACCGGACAGGCCTCCGTCTCCATGCTCCAGAGGCGCTTGAAGCTCGGCTATGCCCGCGCGGCGCGCATCATGGATGAGATGGAGGAGCGCGGCCTCGTCGGCCCGTTTGAGGGCTCCAAGCCCCGCCAGCTGCTCATCACGCGCGAGCAGTGGCAGGCCATCAAAGACGGCGCGCCCATCTCCAGCGAACCCGTGGAGGAGGAGATCCCGTAAGCACTCCCCTCTCCCGTCAATTTCTTTGTTTCTGTTATCACCGGGCACTGCCCGTGATAAAATAATTGCGTTGCATCCGGGAAGACCCGGAGTGACAGCAGGAGGTACTTATGAAACGCAACAATCATGCATCCGTCGTCCGTCTGACCTCGCTGGCCATTCTAGCCGCGCTGGTCGTCGTGCTGCAGACCGTAGCCAGCGGCATCCGGATCGGGCCGGTCCCGATCTCGCTGACGCTGGTACCGATCGTCGTGGGCGCGATCTTGTTCGGGCCCGGCGCGGGCGCGGGACTGGGCTTTGTGTTCGGCCTTGTGTGCCTGATCGCGGGCGTCACCGGCGCGGACCAGTTCACGTATCTGCTGTGGACGGCCAGCCCGTTCTGGCTGATCGTCGTGTGCGTCGGCAAGGCCGTGCTGTGCGGCCTGTGCGCGGGACTCGCGGCAAAGGCGCTGGAAAAGAAGCAGACGCTCAGCTGCATCGCGGCGGCGCTGGTCGCGCCGGTCGTGAACACGGGCGTGTTTGCCGTCGGGATGCTGACGGTCTTCCGGCCGATCCTGGCGCAGTACGCGGGCGGGACGGATGTTGTGCCGTATCTGTTCGTGGCGTTCATCGGCGTGAATTTCCTGGTGGAATTCGCCGTCAACGCGGTGCTGAGCGCCGCGATCGCGCGGATCGTGCAGGTCGTCAGAAAACAGCTGGAAAAGTAACAAAAAAATCCTGTGCCGAATGGCACAGGATTTTTTCAGCGTTTCAGGCTTGCGATCAGCTCCAGCAGGCCGTAGACGATGGGCTGGTGGAGCAGGTAGATGAACAGCGACTGGCGGCCGCACCAGCAGAAAAAACGCGCGACGCCGCTGTTTCGGAACGTGCCGGGCAGGCGCGTTTTTTTGTCCGCGTAGACGGTCCGGCCGAGGACGGTGCCGAGCATGTACCAGCCCAGGTGCGGCAGGAGCGGAAAATAGTCGCTTGAGGTGAAGCCCTCGTAGAGAAGGCCCAGCGGGAACAGGAATTTCGCCCGCACGACGGTCCCGGCGATCAGATAGCCCGCCACGACGAGGACGATGCCGATGGCGGCCAGCGCCGGCGTCGGCAGCTTCCGGTAGACGGGATAGAGCATCATGCAGACGCCGAGCAGGTGCAGCACGCCGAACCAGACGATCACGTCGCGCGTGGCCATGCCGAGGCGGTACATGCCGAAGGTCACGAGCGAGATGAGCAGGCCGCAGGCAAAGACGATGCAGCCGCGGCGGAAGCTGCGTGAGCCGAGCGTGGCGCAGCAGCCGGACAGGATCACGAAGATCACGCCGCCGTACTGCTGGATGAACACGTACCAGGCGGGCAAATGCAGGTCCAGTCCGATAAAAAAGCCGAGATCGTAGATCAGGTGGACGGCGATGACGCAGAGGATGCACACGCCGCGCAGGGCGTCAAGCTCCCAGATGCGATCGTTTTTCTTCATGGCAGACTCCCGGAATTCGGGCAGCCTGCCGCGGAGGCGGCAGGCTGCTGGTTGGTTTCGTTACGGATTCTTCGCGTCTTCCGCGGCCTGACGCTCGGCCTCTTCCTCTTCGAGCACGCGGTAGGCGACCTTGCCGACCAGGGTCTTGGGAAGCTCGGGGCGGAACTCGATGTCGTACGGCATGGCATATTTGGCGATATGCTGGCGGCAGTAATCGAGGATCTCCTGCTTGACGGCGTCCGACGGCTCGCAGCCGGGGCGCAGGACGACGAAGGCCTTGACCTTCTGCATCTTATACGGGTCCTTGACGCCGATGACGCAGGACAGGAGGACCTTTTCGTGGCCGTCGATGATGTTTTCCAGCTGGCCGGGATAGACGTTGTAGCCGGAGGTGATGATCATGCGCTTGATGCGCTGGGAGAAGTAGACGAAGCCGTCCTCGTCCATCTTGCCGAGGTCACCGGTGTGCAGCCAGATGCGGCCGTCGTCGTGGCGGCGGAGGGTGTTATGGGTCTCCTCGGGGTTGTCGACGTACTCGAGCATGACCGAGGGGCCGGAGACGCAGATCTCGCCCTCGAGATTGGCGTCGAGCTCCTGCGTGGTGCCGGGCTTGACGATCTTGTAGTAGGTATCGGGGAACGGGACGCCGATGGAGCCGACGCGGTTATAATCCTTCGGGGTCAGGCAGGAGGCCGTGACGCACTCGGTCAGGCCGTAGCCCTGACGGACCTGCACGGAGGCATGGTGCATTTTCAGGAACTCGTCGACCTTCTTCTTGAGCTCGATGGACATGCTGTCGCCGCCGGAGAAGACGCCCTTGAGGCAGCTGAGGTCGGCGTTTTCGAGCTTTTCGGCGCGCAGAAGGGCCTCAAACAGGGTCGGGACGCCGGGGATGATGTTCGGCTGCTTCTTGATAAGCAGGTCGGCGTAGGTATTGACGTTGAACTTCGGGACAAGGATGCAGCACGCGCCGCCGATGAGGGCGGTATGGATGCCGATGCCGAGGCCGAAGCCGTGGAACACGGGCATGACGGAGAGCATCTTCATGCCGTCGATGGGCGAGAAGCCGGAGGCCGCGATGGTCTGCAGGCCAAGGGCGTTGAAGTTCATGTTGGAGAGCAGAATGCCCTTGGTCGTGCCGGTGGTACCGCCGGAATAGAGGATGGACGCGCCATCTTCCGCGCGGCCGTAGTTCTTCGGCAGGGGCAGATTACGCTTTTTGCCCACGCGCTGGAACTCGGACCACCAGATATAATTGCCGTTCTTCGGGGGCTTCGGATACTTGCGCGCGGCGGTGAGGGCGTAGCCGAGGGCCAGATGCGGATAGAGTTCGTCCTCAATTTTGGCGAGCAGGAGCTTGCAGTCCTTGTTGTCAAGCTCGGGCATGACGGGGGCGATCTTGGCGTAGAACTGGTCGAGCGTGAGGATGCACTTGGAGTGCGAGAAGTTGAGGTAGAACTTGATCTCGCCCGCGGCGGAGAGCGGATGGATCATGTTGGAGACCGCGCCGATGCGGTTGAGGCCGTAGAACGCGTGCAGGGCCTGCGGGCAATTCGGCATGCAGATGGTCACGCGGTCGCCCTTGCCGATGCCCATGGCGAGGAAGGCCTGGGCGGTCTGGTCGATCTTTTCCATGAACTGCGCGAAGGTGGTCTTCTTGCCCATGAACTCATAGGCGGGGAGCCTGGCGTCGCGGATGGCGGCGTCGCGGACCATCTGATAGATGGTCTTCTGCGGGTAAGTCAGGTGATGCGGCACTTCGCCGTAATATTTCAGCCAGGGAGCGGAAGCGGAAAGACTCATTTTTTTCATCCTTTCGAGTTATTGACACACACCTCTGCCGCACAATCCACACACCGATGACGGCAGATATTGAGATTATACTGCTTTTGGCATGAAATAGCAAGGGGGTTGGGATTTTTTCCGCTGCGGCGGGGGTAACCCCTCAGGCGCTGCGCGCCAGCTCCCCTTGACAAGGGGAGCCTTGGGTGCGGGCGAAAAAATGCCTCCCCTTGTCAAGGGGAGGTGCCGAGCAGAGCGAGGCGGAGAGGTTCTGTTTTTCATGCGTGTAAAAACGCAGGGGCAGCTAAGCTGCCCCTGCGTTTATTTTGTTTTTAGAACCAGCTGGGGTCTGCGATGAGTTTGGTCCAGGTCTCGTAGTCGGCGTTGGACTTTCTGGTGTAGGTGTGGCTGTTGGCAGCCTCTTCAACATCGAGATAGTACCAGGCGGAGGTGGCTACATCGGAGAAGGTGGTGTAGTTCCGGGTGAGGTCGGAGGTGTACTGCGGGGCACGGTTCAGCACGCGGTTGAGGACGGCGACGGTCTCCGCACGGGAGATGTAGCGGTCGGGCGCGTAGGTGGTGCCGTAGCCGTTGATCCAGCCGAGCTCATAGGCTCTGTCAATGTAGCCGGCAGCCCAGTGGCCGTAGGTATCGGAGAAGACGGTGCTGCTGCCGGTGTAGTAGGCGCCGTCGCAGCGGGCGATCATGGCCGCGATCTCCGCACGGGTGATGGGATCGTTCGGGCGGAAGTAGCCGTCGGCGCCGCCGTTGACGATGCCGAGCTTCGCCATGGTGGACACAGCGGTGTTGTACCAGGCCGTGGCCGGAACGTCCTTGAAGGAATTATAGGTGGTGGCATACGCCTTGCGGGTGGAATCCGTCAGGAGACGATAGAAGATCGTCGCAGCCTCGGCACGGGTGATGGTGTCGGTGGGCTTGAAGGAGCCGTTGGGATAGCCCTTGATGTAGGCGTAGTGGTCGGTGCCGTTGAGCATGTAGGGCACATCGGACTTGTAGCGGGACCACATGGCGGTGAAGTAGTAGGTGCTGCCGGACTTGGTCAGATCCCAGCCGTAGAAGGTGTAGCCGGAACGGGAGGCGTCGGTCAGCGTGTAGTCGCGGTAGATGTTGAAGGACTGCTTGGTAGAGAAGGACGTGCCGCTGAGCTTCGCGGTGCCGCCGTTCGGGTCAATGACCACGGACGTGCCGTACGGGAAGTTCGCGTACTCGCTCTTGCCGTCGTCATAGTCGTAGTAGTAGATGGAGTAGGTGTTATTGGGATAATCCTTCGACCAGCGTGCCGTGAAGGTGACCTCATCTACACCAGTATTGGTCGCTTCCCAGCCGTAGAACGTGTATCCCCAACGCTCGGCGTTCGCGATCGTGTAGTTGCTCGTCAGGTAGAACGACTGCTTTTTCGTGGTGTAGCTGCCGCCATACTTGAACTGACCGCCGTTCGGGTCAATGATGATCTTTGTGTTGTGGTCGAGCTTGATCGTTTCGTTCTTCGTTTCATGATACCAGCAGTAGAACGTGACGATGTGCTCAGTTGTGGTGTCTTCCTTCCACTGTGCAGTCAGCTGCACAACATCGCCGCCCTGATACTGGCCCTTTTCCCAGCCGATAAAGGTCTTGCCATCAGCCTTTGCAGAACCAATCGTGGTGTCCTTCGTGATAGGCAGCACGAACTCGCCAGACTTCCCATTGTTTGCTGCATCGTTTGCATCGACATAGCTGCCGCCATTCAGGTTCAGGACAACATTCTGCCAATCAGCAATCTGGAAGGTCGCTGCCGTCTTATTCGGGGCCTTGTCATATGTGACCGTCCACAGAACGTCATGGGCATCCACATAGTCAGCCCACAGCGTCATGTTGCTGTGAACCGCAACAATGATGTCATTGGGCGCATAAGTCTTCGTACCATCGGTCCAGTGGTCGAAAACCATTTTTTCGGGAGCCTCCCACGTGTCCGGGTAAGCAATCACCTTGTGGGCAACCCCATCCTCGACGTTGACTGGTATCGTCATCGTACTGCTTTCGTTGTACCGATAGGTGATCGTATGCTTTCCTGCAGGGGCAGAATCCGCTTCCCAGATGCCATAGAGTGTCAGATCGGGTTGAAGCGGATAGAAATAAGAGTTACCATCAAATTTGATGATCTTTGTGCTATCGCCGTCAACACTGGACCAACCCTTGAAGGTATATCCTTCCTTTGTCGGCGTCGGAATGCGATCCAAATCAGAAGCTTTTGCAAAATCGCCTTGTCTCGCAGTCGCCGAATAAAACGGGCCATGATCTTCATTCACATTTGCGGCAAAATGAATCTGCATCATGTCATACTCTTCTGCTTCCGCCGCCAGCGCAAACGGTACCAGGCCGATGACCATGACCAGGCACAGAAGCAGGGCCAATAAACGTTTTTTCATAATTCTTCCTCCTTGCATTGTTCCCCGGCTCTCCGCCGGGATCCATCCGGCACGCACGGAAGACTGTCCGTACGCCGGTCGGCAGAAACGCGCAGCATGGCCGTGGTTTCCACCTGTTTTCCATATATATCGTAGCACAGTCCTTTGCAGAACGCAATAGGTTGTTGACGGGATTTTCCTGCATTTTTCGGGAAAATCGGCTTTTTTAAGAATTCTTAATTTATTTATGTCAACCGTTTTGTCCCACACCCCGGAACTGTTTTCGAATGGGTTTCAAATGGGTTGCAGAAGGGTTACAAAAAGAAAAGCCTTCCCCTATGAGGGGAAGGTGGCGCGGCGATAGCCGGGACGGATGAGGTGGGGCAGTTGCAGATACGCGACGCTGTCCACCTCATCCGTCAGCCTTCGGCTGACAGCTTCCCCTCATAGGGGAAGCCATGGGTGCGGGCGCTCCCGTTGGGCCTCCCCTTTCAGGGGAGGTGGCTCGGCGGAGCCGAGACGGAGAGGTCGTGCCAAATTTGTGACAACCTCTCAGTCACCTTCGGTGACAGCTCCCCTGGAAGGGGAGCCTTTTACTCCTCCGGGTCCGGTAAATCTACGAGGATGGGGGGATGGTGGACGGCGGGGAGGAATTTTTCGAGGATGTCCGCCGTGGCGATGGCGAGGGTGGAAGAGTTGATGCAGGGGTGGCAGCCGATGGAGGCTGACTCGGCGATGGGGCGGTCGATGACGAGCTGGACGGCGTTGTCCGGGTCGTTCATGAGGCCGAGGACGCTGACGGAACCGGGGGTAATGTCGAGATATTTCTCCATATCCGCCGGGTCAGCGAAGGACAGGCGCGCCACGCCAAGCTGCTTTGACAGGTCCTTGGTCTTGAAGACCTTCTCCCCTTCCAGCATGAGCAGGTAAAACTGCGTCTTCTGCCGGTTGCAGAGGAAGAGGTTTTTGCAGATCTTCTCGCCGAGCACCTGCTCGACGGCCTTGCAGGCCTCGATGGTGTCGGCGTGGTCATGGTCGACGCGGAAATAGGCGATGCCGAGACGGTCAAGCAGGTCATAGCAGCGCTGCTCCTTCGGCAGGCGCGAAGCGCAGTCGGCCGGGCGGCCGGAATAGCGGGTGGGATCGATGTACATGGGAAAAATCAGCCGTTGCGGATGAACAGATCCGCGGCCTCGACTCCTTTCTCGTAGGGGTTCAGATACTGGTTGACGATATCCGCGACGCCCGCGGCGTCCAGCACGTAATACGAGCCGCTGGAGAAATTCGCGGCGTAGCCGGGGAGCGTGGCGGAGCGGATGTCGCTGCGGCTGCAGAGCAGGAAGCTCTCAGCCAGCCAGAGGAGATGGCGGGCGGACAGATCGGTGTTGGTATGGTCGGCGACGAGCTTCACGGCCTGCGGCAGGTGGATGGCGCCCTTCGGCGAGACCCACTGGCGGATGGCGGCGGAGACGAGCGCGCGCTGCACCTCGATGCGGCCGAGGTCGGCCGTGGCGTAGCCGGAGCGGAAGCGCGCGACCTGCATGGCCTGTTCGCCGTTCAGGTGCTGTTTGCCGGCCTGCAGATCGATGCTGAGGTTCTGCGTGGGGTCGGAGTAGTGCATGTCGACCGGGACGTCGAAGGTGACGCCGCCCATGAGGTCGACCAGCTGCCGGAAGATGCTGAGGTCGACGACGACGTAGCCGTCCGGCGTGAAGCCGATGATCTCGGATACGCGCAGCAGCAGCTCCTGCATCCCCTGCTCCCCGCCCCCGGCCCAGCCGTAGGCAGAGTTGATCTTCGGGACGGAATATTCGCAGTAGATGAGCGTATCGCGCGGGATGGAGACGAGGCTGATGGTCTTTTCCGTCCGGTCGACGTTCACGAGCATCATGGAGTCGGTGCGGTAGCCGCCCTCGTCGGTACCGGCGACGAGGATGGTGGAGGTGCCGGGCTTGCGGGCGGACAGGGCGTTCTCCGCCTCCGGCTGGCTGGCGATGAGGAAGTGGAACGCCGCGGTCAGGATCGCCAGCAGAAGCACCAGCACGGCGAGGATGCGCAGGCCGGTATGGCGCTTGGGCTTTTCCTGCTTTTTGCGGCCCCGGCCCGCAGGGGCCGCGAGCGCTTCCTCCTGCTCCTGCCGGGCCTGCTGTTCTTCGGCGCTCAGGCCCTGGGAATAGAGCCATTCGGCGTACTCCGCGGCGCTTTTGCGGGGTTTTTCGTATTTTTTGCCGGTGCGGGCCTGCCGGTCGCGGGAGGTATCGTCGCGGCTGAGCGCCTGCTGGCGCTCGGCGCGGGCGAGGCGTTCCTGCTCGCGGACGCGCTCGTATTCGGCGCGGCGGGCACGCTGGTAGGCGGGCTTGGACTGCTCGTAGTAGGTCAGCGGGGTCTTGGACTGGCCTGGCTCTTCCGGGCCGTAGAATTTGCCGTAGTCGATCTGCACGTCGTCGGCCGTGATGGGCTCGGAGTCTTCCGTGTCCGGCTCCGCCGGGGCTTCCGCGGCGATGTCGGCGTCGGTCTCGCCGAGAAGGCTTTTGACGTCCTGCAGCAGTGCGTCGACGTCGTCGGGGGCCGTTTTTTTCGCTCCGCTCTCCTGCTCCGGACGCAGCTGATTGAGGTCTTCCATAAGCTGTCCCCTTCCATTTTCCGCCCGGCCGGAGGGTCAGGTGGAAAGAAAGTTTCCAAAATGATAAGATATTGTAACATATATTGCATCAAAAGTAAATACTGCGCGGTTTTCACGCGTTGCAATTCCGGCGGTTCCATGATAGAGTAGACGTATTCTGAACATCGGGAGGGGCCGGAATGCGGTATGATGTGGCGCTCGCCGCCTGTAAGAGCTATGAGGACGCGGAGGTCTCGGCCGCGCTGGAGACGGCTGTCACGGCCGCGGGCGGGCTGGACTGGGTCACGCCCGGGATGCGCGTGGCGCTGAAGCTGAATCTGGTCTCCGCGATGAAGCCGGAGGAGGCCGCGACGGTCCATCCGGCGGTGGTCTGCGCGCTTGTGCGGATGCTGCAGGCGCGCGGGGCGCACGTCGTCCTCGGCGACAGCCCCGGCGGGCTGTACAACGCCGCGCATCTGCAGCGCGTCTATGACGTGACGGGTCTGCGCGCGGCCGAGGCGCTGGGCGCGGAGCTGAACGGGGATTTTTCCGTCTGCTCCGTCTCGTATCCGGAGGCCGTGCAGGCAAGGAGCTTCACCGAGACGGCGTATCTGAGAAACGCGGACGCGATCATCGACGTGTGCAAGCTCAAGACGCACGGGATGATGGGCATGACGAACGCCGTCAAGAACTTTTTCGGCATCATTCCCGGCACGATGAAGCCGGAATATCACTACAAATACCCGAAGATCGAGGATTTTGCGAACATGATCGTCGATCTGTGCGAATACTGTAAGCCGCGGCTGTGCATCTGCGACGCCGTGGTCGGCATGGAGGGCAACGGGCCGACGCAGGGCTCCGCGCGGCCGATCGGGTGTCTGCTGGCGGCGGAAAGTCCGCACGCGCTCGATCTTGTGGCGTGCGGGCTGATCGGGCTGCGGCCGGACGAGGTGCCGACGCTCACGGCGGCGATCCGCCGCGGGCTGTGCCCGGAAAGCCGGGAGGCGCTGCGGGTCTATGGCGACGCGGACGCGCTGGCCGTGGCGGATTTCCAAACGGTCCCCTCGCAGGCGAGCGTCTTTTTCCGCAGAGGCGGGAAGGGACCGTTCTCGAAGCTGGTGGACAGCTTCCTGTTCCACTTGCTGACGCCCTATCCGAAGCTGCACGCGAAGGCGTGCGTCGGCTGCCGGAAGTGCGCGAACATCTGCCCCGCGAAGGCCATCACGATGCAGCGCGGCAAGCCGCGCATCGACCGCAAGGCCTGCATCCACTGCTTCTGCTGCCAGGAGTTCTGCCCGAAGGGCGCGATGCAGGTCGGCCGGAACGCACTGATGCAGATTTTGGAGAAATAAAAAGAGAAAACCGGCGCACCGCCATTCGGTGCGCCGGTTTTTTTATCGGCCGGAGAGTTCGACCGCGTGGCGGACGAAGGAGAGGGGCGGGACCTGGGCGGGGAGCTTGGCGCGGAAGCGCATCTGCGGGGTGCGCGGCTCGGACAGTGGGATGCCGTCCATATCCTCCATGGGCGGGACCTGCCACGAAAGCGGGCGGAAGTCCGGGCCGACGAGCTCGACGGTATCGCCGGCGGCAAACTTGTTGCGCAGGCTCAGGACCGCGTTCCCCTGCGCGTCGCAGCTTTCCACGACGGCGCAGATCTGCCACTGGCGCAGATAGCGGGAATCCTCGGTAAACTGGCCGGGCTGGCCGTAATAGAAGCCGGTGGAGTAGTGGCGGTGAGAGACATGGTCCACCTCATCGCGCCAGACGGGATCCGGCGCGCGGCCGGCCCACACGTCGTCGAGCACGTGGCGGTAGGCGCCGGTGACGATGGCGGCATAATAGGCGGATTTGGCGCGGCCCTCGATCTTCAGGCAGTCGATCCCGGCGTCGCAGAGCTCGTCCAGGTGATCGATCATGCACATATCGCGGGAATTCATGATGTACGTGCCCTTTTCGTCTTCGAAGACCGGGAAGTATTCGCCGGGGCGCTTTTCTTCCATCAGGGCGTACTGATACCGGCAGGGCTGGGCGCACTGGCCGCGGTTGGAGTCGCGGCCGGTCATATAGTTGCTGAGCAGGCAGCGGCCGGAATAGGAGACGCACATTGCGCCGTGGCAGAAGGTCTCGAGCTCGAGCTCGGGCGAGACCCGCTCGCGGATCGTCAGGATCTCCTGCAGGCTCAGCTCCCGTGCGAGCACCACGCGGCGCGCGCCGAGGTCGAACCAGCTCTGCGCGCAGACGTAGTTGGCGATCGACTGCTGGGTGGAGATGTGCCGCTCGCAGCGCGGGGCGTACTTCCCTGCCAGCGTAAACGCGCCGAGATCCGCGAGGATGAGCGCGTCGACGCCCGCAGCATCCAGCTGCTCGAGATAGGCCGGGAGCGCGGCAGCCTCGTCATTGCGGGGCATGATATTGACCGTGCAGTGGACCTTCACGCCTGCGGCGTGGGCCAGCTGCACCGCCTTCGGCAGCTCGTCCGGCGTAAAGTTGCCGGTGAACGAGCGCATGCCGAAGCTCGTGCCTGCCAGATACACGGCGTCCGCGCCGTAGGCGACGGCCATGCGCAGCTTTTCCATATCCCCTGCCGGGCTCAGAAGCTCCGGCTTACGTCTGTCCATCTGTCTGATTCTCCGTATCGGTGGTCTCTTCGCCGTCCGCGGGCGCGTCCGTCCGCTCCTCGTCCGGCTGGGTCTTGCCCGCGAGCTCCGCCAGGAAGTTCTGGTGCTCGTAATAGGTCTCGGAGAAGTGGTGGACGCCGTCGGCGTTCAGGGCGTAGAAGTAATAATTGGTCTCGGCCGGGTACAGCGCCGCACGGATGGAGTTCATACCGGGGTTGGCGATCGGGCCTGCGGGCAGACCGGCGTTCGTGTAGGTGTTATAGGGGCTGATGACGCCCTTGTCCGCGTTGGAGAGCACTTCCTTGCGCTCGGCGAGCGCGTACTGGATGGTCGCGTCGATCTCGAGGCAGGGATAGAGCTTGCTGCACAGGCGGTTGTAGATGACGGAGGCGATGGAGGCGCTCTCGGAGGTCTTCGCGGTCTCCTTCTCCACGAGAGAGGCGACGGTGATGAGGTCGTAGAGCGAAAGCTTACCGTCCGTGATCTCGGTCTCGGTGAAGCCGTTCGTGCGCATGCGCTGGGCCAGACGGTCGTTGAGCGCGTCCAGCGCGTCGTAGAGATCGTCGGTGAATTTGTTATCGAAGTTGCGCAGGAATTTGTCGATGACGTTCGCCGGATCGTCGCTCATATAGAACTGGTACGTATCCGGGAAGAGATAGCCCTCCAGCCGGTTTTCGCTGCCGTAGGGGATCTCCTGCAGGAAGTCATAGGCAAATTCGTAGCTCGCCGCGGTATCGGCCAGATCCTGATAGGAGCAGACGCCGTCAGCTTCGAGCAGGCGGAAGATATCCTCGCACTCGTAGCCCTCGGGAATGGTGACCTCGACGACCGCACGGTCGGGGCTGGCCTCGATCATGTTGCTGACGAGGGCGTGATAGTCGTAGCGGCTGTTCAGCGTATAGGTGCCGGGCTCGATGGTCTTTTCCGCGTGGGAGGCCCAGCAGTAGAATTTGAACAGGGTCTCATAGCGCACGAGACCCTTGCTTTTGAGCTCTCCGGCGATCTGCGAGATCGTCGCGCCGTCGGGGATGGAGACGGTGACCTCGGCGTCCTCTTTCGTCAGCGACAGCACGTCGTCGGCGCAGCGCCAGACCGCCACGGCCAGCAGCACAGCCACTGCCAGCACGCAGCACACGTACAGCAGCACCCGGATGCCGGACGGCAGCCGCGGGCGTTTCTTTTCGGGCTCCTGGCTCTCCGGCTGCGTCTCCTGGTCGATGGTCAGATCCGCGTATTCCTCCGGGATCTTCGGCTCAAAGAGCGGCTGCATGCCGGGCTTGGGCGCTTCTTCGGCGGCGTCCGGCGTGTCGGGCGCGGGCGCATCCGGCTGTTCGGGCTGCGCCGCATCGCCGGGCCCGTCCATCATCGCGTCGACGCGGGCCAGATCGTCCTTGACCGACGCCAGCAGCTCATCGAGCGAAAGCTCTTCCAGACTTTTTTCCAGCGCGTCCTGCTCGGGCGTCTGTTCGTCCGGACGGGCGTTGGGGTTCTGTTCAGCCATGTGTTCCTCCCTTATGCGCGGTAGACGATGTCGGCCGCGACCTGATCCGCGGCGGCCTTCCCCTTCAGCGCCTGCAGGCACAGAAGGCCAAACTCGTCAGCCGAGCCCGCCGCGCGGCCGGTGATGACGCGGCCATCCTGCACGGCGCCGCAGGCCGTCATGACGGCGGCGCCCATCTTCTCCTCGAGACCCGGATAGCAGGTGGCCTTGCGGCCGTCGGTGATGTGCAGCTGGGCAAGGATCGTGGGGGCGGCGCAGATGGCCGCGATATATTTTCCGTCCTCATAGGCAAGGCGGATGAAATTCATGGCGGTATCGCAGGCGAGGATCGAATGCACGCCGCCGAGGCCGCCGGGCAGGATGACCATGTCGGTCGAAGCCAGCTTCAGATCCTCCACGCGGCAGTCGGCCTGCACGCGCACGCCGTGACCGGCCTCGATCAGCGTCCCGCCGATCCCGGCGAGCTGCACTTCCACGCCGCCGCGGCGCAGAATGTCGCACGGCGCAATGGCTTCCATCGGCTCAAAGCCGGTACCCAAGATCATATATACCATTGTATTATGCTTCCTCCAGACATTTTTTTACGTACGAATACAGTTCCTCATGGATATCCTCGATCGAGCGGAGCTTCCCGTCTTTCACGCAGGAGACGACCGTCCAGCCGAAGTAGGCCGCGGCCTGCCGCGCGACCTCGCGGCACTGGTGCAGATACTTGTCGTTGCGCTCGTGGATGTCGGCCTTCGTCCCGGTGTCGCTCTCGCGCTTGCGCATGAGCGTCTCGGCGATCTCCACCGGCATGTCGAGGCACAAAACCAGATCGGGCTTCGGCAGGCCCATGCGGCAAAATTCCAGGTCATAGAGCCAGGAGAAGAATTCCTCCCGCGCCGCTCCCTCGAGCTTTCCGCCCTGGTGGACGGCGTTGGACGTCGTATAGCGGTCCGACAGGATGAGGCCGCCCGCCGCGTAATCGTCCTTCCAGACGCGCTGATAGGACGCGTAGCGGTCGACCGCGTAGAAGGTTGAGGCCGCGTAGGCGTTGACGCTGTTCGGGTCGTCGCCGAACTCGCCGTTGAGATACATCCGGATGAGCGCCGACGACGGCTCGAGATACTGTGGAAACTGCAGACGGCGGAACGGGATGTTCTCGCTCTGCAGCCGCTTGGTCAGAAGTGCGAACTGTGTGGATTTTCCGGTACCGTCGGTACCCTCAAACACGATCAGTTTTCCCATGTTGTTTACCCTCTTATCCGTTTGCCGAGCACGGCAAACAGGTATTTTGGCAGCCGGAGCATACGTCCGAACCGCTTCGGCTCCTTGATGAGCCGGTAGAGCCATTCCAGATTGCAGCGGATCATCCACTTCGGCGCGCGCTTCACGGTCCCCGCGAAGCTGTCAAGCGAGCCGCCGAGGCCGATCATGAGCTTGACGTGCAGCGCGTCCAGATAGTCCTTCATGAAAAGCTCCTGCTTCGGCGCGCCGAGGCAGACAAAGAGCACATCGGGCCGGGCGGCGTTGATCTTCTCGATGATCGGGGCTTCGTCCTTGAAATAGCCGTCGTTCATGCCGCAGATATGCAGCTTCGGGTGCTTTTCGAGCATTTTCTGCGCGGCAAGCTCTGCGATGCCGGGCTTGCTGCCGAGCAGAAACAGGCCGCCGCCGGTCTTCTCGAGGATGGAGAGCAGACGGTCGGCAAAGTCGACGCCCGCGACCTTCTGCTTGAGCGGCGTCTTTAAAAGCTTCGAGGCCAGGACGACGCCGGCGCCGTCCGGCAGGACGAGATCCGCGCCGTTGATGAGCGCGCGGAGCTTTTCGTCGTGCAGGGCTTCGTAGGCGATCTCGGCGTTGGGGGTCACGGCGTAGCAGGTCCTGTCTCCCGCGAGGATCTGTTCGGCGCGGGCGGCGGCCTCATCCATCGTGACGTTATCAAACTGCAGGCCCATGATATCCAGTTTCATGTGCAGGCATACCTCACCAATTTAGAATCATACGCATATCATCTTAGCACATATTTCCGCATTTGTCCACGCAATTTCGGGGCCAATTTCCTTCCGCGGAGTTTCACATGCGCCCGGCGCTGCATAAACTGTTATGAAAGCGAAGCGTGAACGACCCTGGTTTCGGCCACGCGAACCTTTACGATCATATAATAGGAGGTCATCCGAATGTCTGAACCTGCACAGGCTGGCAAGACCTGTGATCTGCGCGGCATCCGTGAGGCTGTTTGCGTGCATACGGGGAAAATCACGGACAGCTGCCTTGCCAAAGACTGCATTGAAGATCTGCGCGTGTACTTAACGGTGGACTCCCAGCACACGCTGGACTGCGCGGCGAGCGCGAAGGCGCGGTTCGTGGAGCTGCTGTTTGTCGATGTTCAGGTGGAGTGTGTCCCCTACTCCTCCGGCTACTTTACGGTCGACGTTACCTTCTACTACCGCGTCATCGCCGACGCGACGCTCTCGGCCGGGCGGACGAATACGGTCACGGGCCTGGCGGTCTTCTCGAAGCGGCTGGTGCTGTTCGGCGGCGAGACCTGCGCCCGGATCTTCTCGAGCAAGGACGATCTGACGTGCCTCTGCAAAAAGTCGCTGCAGTCGGTCTCGCTGCCGCGGGCCATTGCCGAGACGGTCGACCCGATCATCCTCGGCTCGCGCGTGATGGAGGCGTGCGGCTGCTGCTGCCAGAGCGAGACCGCTCCCTCCATCCCCGAGGCGCTGCTGGGCTGCTTCGACGAGCCGCTGGTGCTGACCGGCGAATGCAAGCGGCTGCTCGTGACCATCGGGCAGTTCTCCATCGTCCGGCTCGAGCGCGACACGCAGCTGCTCATCCCGACGTTCGACTACTGTGTCCCCTCGAAGACCTGCCCGCCGGTCGGTGGTGCGAGCACCGAGAGCCCCTGCGACGTTTTCAGTCAGATCGAGTTCCCGATGGACGCCTTCTTCCCCGGCAAAAACGAACCCTGCATCAAACCCGAAGACAGCTGCACCGGCTGCAGCCGGACGAAATAAGCAAACCCGGGCTTCCCCACCCAGAGGGAAGCCCGGCTTTCCTTTTTGGCCGCTGTTTTACACGGATTTTCGATGGATTTAACATCCGCGGAGAAATCTCACGAAGATTTAACACGGGCATGCACGCGCTTTTGACATTTTAAATTTATAGTAGGGTCAGAACACAAGAGAAATACGGAAAGGGATCTTTGTGAAATGACGATTTTTGACTTTTTGACCATGCTCGGCTCGCTGAGCCTGTTCCTGTTTGGCATGAGCGTGATGGGGACGGCGCTGGAAAAGCGGGCGGGCGGCTCGCTGAAGGCCATTCTGGCGAAGCTGACGAGCGGACGGTTTTCCGGCCTGCTGACGGGCCTCGCTGTGACGGCGGTGATCCAGTCGTCGTCGGCGACGACGGTCATGGTGGTCGGCTTTGTCAACTCCGGGCTTCTGAGCCTGCGGCAGTCGATCCCGGTGATCATGGGCGCGAACATCGGCACGACGGTCACGGCGTGGCTGCTGTCGCTGTCCGGCATCAGCGGCGACAGCCTGTTTCTGCAGCTGCTGAAGCCGTCGTCGTTCACGCCGGTGCTGGCCGTGATCGGCATCATTCTGTATCTGACCGGCAAGGGCAAGAAAAAGGACACGGGCCTCATCCTGCTCGGCTTTGCGACGCTGATGTTCGGCATGGAGTCGCTGTCCGGCTCGGTCTCGGGCCTGCGCAACGACCCGAACTTCACAAAGTTCTTCCTGATGTTCTCCAATCCCATTCTCGGTGTGCTGGCCGGTGCGATTCTGACCGGCATCGTGCAGTCCTCGTCCGCCTCGGTAGGTATCCTGCAGGCGCTCTCGTCGACCGGCGCGGTCAGCTATGGCGCGGCGATCCCCATCATCATGGGCCAGAACATCGGCACCTGCGTGACGGCGATGCTCTCGTCCGTCGGCACGAATAAAAATGCCCGCCGGGCCGCCGTCGTGCATCTGAGCTTCAATATCATCGGCACGGTCGTCTGGCTGACGGTATTTGAAACGGCGAATCTGCTGCTGCACTTCTCCTTTGTTGACCAGCCGATCGACACGTTCCAGATCGCGGTCATCCACTCGATCTTCAATGTGCTGTGCACGCTGATGCTGCTGCCTTGCTGCGGGCTGCTGGAAAAGCTGTCGTACCGGCTGATCCCGGAGACGGATCACCCCGATACCGCCGCCGTGCTGGACGAGCGTCTGTTCGCCACGCCGGCCATCGCGCTCGTCAAGAGCGAGGAGCTGACCAAGCGCATGGCCGCCGACGCGGAGCTGGCGCTGCATGAGAGCCTGCAGGCCGTGCTGCACTTCACGCCGGAGCTGGCCGCCTCGGTCCGCAAGCGTGAGGACGATACCGACCGGTATGAGGATACGCTCGGCACCTTCCTCGTGCATTTGGCCACGCAGCCGATGAGCGAGCAGGACAGCGTAGAGTCGTCGATGCTGCTGCATCTGATCGGCGATTTCGAGCGCGTCGCGGACCACGCCGTCAACATCATCGAATCCGCCGAGGAGCTGAAGGAGAAGGGCGTCTCGTTCACGCCGACGGCGCAGAAGGAGCTGCAGACCATGCTGGACGCGGTCGGCGAGATCGTCGATCTGACGAGCCGCGCATTCCTGCAGGACGATCTGGCGCTGGCGCGGCAGGTCGAGCCGCTCGAGCAGGTCATCGACAAGCTCAAGGACGAGCTGCGCACGAACCACATCGCCAGACTCCAGCGCGGCGAATGCTCGCTGGCTGCGGGCTTCGTGCTCTCCGACCTGCTGACGAACCTCGAGCGCGTATCCGACCACTGCTCGAACATCGCCGGCTGTCTGCTCGACATGAAGAACGAGCGCATCGACCTGCACAAGTATCTCGGCGACGTCAAATCCGGCAGCAACGAATTCTTGCTCCAGTACAACGCGTTTGAGGAAAAGTACAAGCTGGAAGCCTGACGCCTTGCTTTTCCCGGCCCCGTGTGCTATCCTGAGAAAAAGATAACTGGGAGGTACGGATATGGCGATTTGGGCATTGGCAGGCACGCTGGCCTTCAGCTTCCTGCTCGAACTGATCGGCGCATCGGCGGCAAACAGCTCCGGCTGGGGCATCGTCGGCGCGATCGCCGCAATGGGCGCCTTCCTGATCCATACGATCGAACAGGCGCATAAAAAAACGCCGGATGAGGACGATAAACCGGAGGAATAAACCAAGGCCCGCCGCGCAGCAGCGCGGCGGGCCTTTTTCTCTTTTTACGCGCTGCGTTCCGATTCGAGGGTGCGGAGGGCTTTGCGGAATTGGTGGGAGAAGAGGATGGAGGTGAAGGTCACGGCGAGGGTATCGGCGACGGGCTCGGCCAGGTAGACGCCCAGGGTCGGATCCGGGACGAGGTGCGGCATCAGGTAGATCAGCGGGATGAGCAGGACGAATTTGCGCATGACGGCCACGATGATGGAGCAGACGGCCTTGCCGATGGAGACGAAGGTGATCTGGCAGGCCTGCTGGATGCCGAAGATCGCCAGCACCGCACAGTAGATGCGAAGGGCGCGGCCGGTGAATTCGATCAGTTCGGCGTCCGGCGTGAAGATCCCGGCGAACACGCGCGGGCAAAGCATGACAAACGCCCAGATCAGCGCGGAATACGTCAGGCAGACGGTCAGGAGCACGCGGAAGGTCTTTCTGACGCGCTCGACGTTCTTTGCGCCGTAGTTATAGCTCAGGATCGGCTGCGCGCCCTGCGAGATCCCCTGCAGGGGCAGGAGCGCAAACTGCATGACGCTCGTGAGGATGGTCATGGCGCCGACGGCGATATCGCCGCCGTAGCGGGCCAGAGAGGAATTGAAGCAGACGGAGAGCACGCTCTCGCTCGCCTGCATGATAAACGTCGCCGTGCCGAGGCCCACGCAGGGCAGGATGAGTCGCGGGCTCTGCAGGAAGTTCTGCACACGCAGCTTCAGGACGCTTTTTTTGCTGAACAGGAACAGCACGACCCACAGGCACGACACGCCCTGTGAGACGATGGTCGCCAGCGCAGCGCCGCGCACACCCATGCCGAGCTTGAAGATCAGGATCGGGTCGAGCACGATATTGCACACGGCGCCGATCAGCACGGTGAGCATCCCCTCCCGCGCAAAGCCCTGGGCGGTGATGAACGCGTTCATGCCGAGCGTCAGCTGGACGAAGACGGTGCCGATGGCGTAGATCTGCATATAGTCGGCGGCATAATCGATGGTCTGCTCGCTCGCGCCGAAGGCAAGGAGCAGATCGCGGTTCCAGATGAGAAGCACCGCGGTCAGGACGGCAGAGATGCCAAGCTGCAGGGAGAAGCAGCCGCCGAGCATCTTTTCGGCCGTCTGCAGATCGCCCTTACCCATGCTGATGGACGCGCGCGGTGCGCCGCCTGAGGCGACGAGCGCCGCGAAGGCCGACACGATCAGGATGATCGGCGTGCAGACGCCAAGACCGGTCAGGGCCAGGCTGCCGACCTGCGGCATGTGGCCGATGTAGATGCGGTCTACAATATTATAGAGCATATTGACGAGCTGCGCGATCACCGTCGGGATCGCCAGCCGGAACAGGAGTCTGCCGATCGGCTCTGTGCCGAGAAACGCGTTTTTCTGATCCATCCGGACGCCTTCTTTCTGTGAAATGCCAGAAGATATTATAGTGTGCGGAGGACGGGCCTGTCAACGGAAAACAAGATGTTGCGGAAGGCGGGAGGTTTTGGCCCATATATGGTGATGTTGGCAGAAAAAAGTTTAATATTTGCTTAAAACCGGAGAAAAACGTTGAAAATACAGCGCAAATATGGTACTCTTTTGGTAAACATAATACTCCAACCACAGGAGGAGAAGGACATGAAGAAACAAAGATGGCTCAGCCTGGTGCTGATCCTGGCGCTCGTCGTGGGGCTGTGCAGCGTGTGCGCGGCCGCGGCGGACGATCAGACCGCAGAGCAGCCCGCGCAGGAGGCGGCGGACACGGTCGCAGAAGCGGAAGCTGCGCCCGCCGACGGGATACAGCCCGATGCGGCTGCGGCAGAAGCAAACACGGAAACTGCCGAACAGCCGGAGCAGGATGCGGCGGCAGAAACGGATGCGGCCGCAGAGGAAGCGTCGGCGGACGGCACGCACATCCACGCAGTCAACCGCGAGGACGCCTGTGAGGAACCGGCTTTCGAGCCGCTGACGGTGCGCGGCGGGCAGCTGGAAAGCGGCTGCTACTATCTGACGGAGGACTGGACGCTGGACGAGCCGCTGTGTGTGGCGAAAAACGGCGTGCAGGTGACGCTCTGCCTGAACGGCTATTCCCTCTCGCTCGCAGACGGCGCGGAGGGCTGCATCATTTACCTTGCCGTCAGCGACGAAGGGGCGGAGCCCTCGGTGCTGACCATCACGGACTGCAACGGGGCCGGGACCTCGAGCAACTACTATGTCGGCGAGGCCGGTGAGCTGATCTTTGACGACGGGAGCTTTGCCTGGCAGGAGGCCTATATCGCGGCGAACGAGAAAAACGCGCTCGCGGGCGGCCGCATCACCGGCGCGACGGCCGGAGCCATCAGCGTGGGCGACTATAACCAGCTGTATCTGTCCGGCGTCAATATCATCGACAACGAGGGCCGGTACGGCGCGGGCGTTGTCATCGCAGCGCACGCGAAGGCCGTGATCGACAGCTGCGTCATCGCGGGCAACCGGCTGACGGGTGAAATGAAGGCTTCGGAGCGGCAGATCCTGGGCGGCGGCGTGTACTGCGCGGGCGAGCTGGAGCTCTGCGGCACGACGAACCTCACCGGCAACCGCGCGCAGGACGCGCAGAACAACCTTTGGCTGGATGAGACCGGCACGGTAACGATCGGCGCGCTGGGTCTTGACAAGCAGGCACGCGTCGGCGTCAGCGGCCAAGCGGAGCAGGCCGTTTTGACCGGCTACGCGGATGATTTCTCGGAGAACTTTACGAGCGACGATCCGACGCTCTGCATCAGCGCCGTGCATGAAAACGGCTTTACGGACCTGCAGCTGCAGGAGGCCGTCTATACCCTCACGCTCGTGACGGACGAGAATGACGAGCCCGTCACGCTGGAAGCGGAACAGGGCAAGAGCCTTGTGGATCTGTATGTCAACGACCCCGAACGGGAAGACGCCGCCTTTGACGGCTGGTACACGGAAGACGAGGAACCCGTCGACACGCAGCAGCCGCTGCATCTGACGGCGGATACGACGCTCTACGCGCACTGGACGCAGGCTTCGGACGAAGAAGCCGCTCCCCTGCCCGATTACGATCCCGACACTCCGCTGACGCGGCAGGAGGCGGCAAAGACGCTCTATCAGATGGCAAAGCAGCTGGGGCTGGACACCGAGGCAGGCGCGGACGTTGATCTGACGCAGTTCACGGACGCGGACGAGATCGACGCCGACGCGGAGGATGCGGTCCGCTGGGCCTATGCCTCTGACCTGCTGACGGAAAAGGACGGGAAGCTGCGCGTGCAGGAGGAGCTGAGCAGAAAAGAGCTCTCGCGGATGCTGGAGGATCTTCTGGCGCTGAGCAGCGCGGATTGAGCGGCAGTCCTGACGGAATTTGAAAATTTGACTACATAGCAGCAAACGACCCCGGCAGCGATCTGGCTGCCGGGGCGGTCGTGGTGCTTTTTATGTGAGGGCGCGATGCAGCGGCGCGGGGACGAAGCCCTCCTCGGTCAGACGCCAGAAGGTATCGAAGCCGCAGCGGCAGGCAAGCTCGACGGCTTCGGCATAGCCGAAGGCGACATCGCAGGCGCGGTGGGCGTCGGCGGTGAAGAGGATCTTCCCGTCCATCTGGCGCAGCAGGCGCAGAAGCGGCTCGGCGGGATACGGCGTCTGCCGGTAGCCGCGGCTGATCGCACCGGTATTGATCTCGAAGATCTTCCCTGCCCGGACCAGCCGCTCCATCGCGGCGCGTGCGCTGGGCGGGACGATGGGATAGCGCGTGTGCGGCTCGTCGAACTTCGTGATGAGGTCAAAATGGCCGACGATATCGACCTGCGGGACCTCTGCCAGGCGGGCGACGAGCGCGTAGTAGCAGTCGGCCTGCGCCGCCATGTCGCCGCCGAACTGCACCTGCGCACACTGCGCCAGCAGCTGCGCGCTGCCGTCGACGGTGAAGCGCGTGCCGTCCGGCAGGGCGGGAAAATAGTGGACGGAGCCGATCAGATAATCGAGCTTCTGCTCCGGCAGCGGCGAGCAGCTGTCCCACTCCAGCCCGCAGTAGAGGGAAAAGCGGCCGCGAAAGTCCGCCTGCAGGCTGCGCGCCTCGCGCAGATAATCTGCCAGACAGCTCTGGTCGATCGCCCAATCGTTTGCGAACGGAAGCGGGCTGTGCCCGCTGAAGCCCAGGGCGTCCAGGCCCGCGGCTTCGGCGTTCTGCGCCATGCGCGCGAGCGTGTCCTGTCCGTCGTCGTAGAGGCTGTGGGTGTGAAGACTCTGCAGAAGCATAGGTGGCCTCCTGTGGTTTTTTCTTTGAGTATAGCATATCTGTCTCCGCATGCAAACAGCCGCCCGCCGGATTTTTTCCGGCGGGCGGTTTTTTTGCGCGTCAAAGTGTCCAAACGCATGCATGATATGCACGCCGTAATGTATAATTAGAACAAAATATTCAAATTTTGTAGAAAATACTTGCATAATCATGCATGATGGTGTATATTAGTCGCATCAAAGAGCCGGGTGGTCCCGGCTGTGGAGGGATCTCGATGAAAAAGGTGTTTATCGACGGCAGCGCCGGGACGACCGGCCTGCGCATCTTCGACCGTCTGCAAGCGCGCAGCGACATCCAGCTTCTGACGCTTCCGGAAGCGGAGCGAAAGGACGAAGGCCGCCGCAGGCAGCTGCTCAACGAGGCAGACGTCGCGTTTTTGTGTCTGCCGGACGCAGCGGCGGAGGAAGCGGCGTCGTGGGTGGAAAACCCGGACACTGTTGTGCTCGACACCTCGACGGCGCACCGCACGGCTCCCGGCTGGTGCTACGGCTTTCCGGAGCTCTCCGCACTGCAGGAGGCCCGCATCCGGCAGGCCAGGCGCATCGCCGTGCCCGGCTGCCACGCAAGCGGGTTTATCGCGCTGGTGCATCCCCTTGTGGCAGCAGGACTGCTGAACAAGGACGCGCTTCTCAGCTGCTATTCGCTGACCGGCTACTCGGGCGGCGGCAAGAAGATGATCGCGGAGTATGAGGCGCCCGCGCGCAGCGCGCTGCTGGACGCGCCGCGGCAGTACGCGCTCGGCCAGACGCACAAGCATCTGAAGGAAATGAAGCAGATGACGGGGCTTGCCAGCGAACCGGTGTTCTGCCCGGTCGTATCGGACTTTTACAGCGGCATGCAGGTCACGGTCCCGCTGTTTGCGCAGTGGCTGAAGCCGGGCGCTTCGATGCAGGACGTCAGGGCGGTCTATCAGGCACTGTACACGGGGCCGGTCGTCTCCTACACCGACGCGGCGGACGCGGGCGGCTTTCTATCCGCCGCGGCGCTGGCCGGGAAGGACAGCATGCAGATCGCCGTGGCCGGCAATGAGGAGCGAATGCTCCTGCTGGCCGTCTATGATAACCTCGGCAAGGGCGCGTCCGGCGCGGCCGTGGAATGTATGAATCTTGTGACCGGCGCGGAGAAAACGCTGGGTCTGGAACTGTAATGTGGGAGGAAACACAGATGAAAACGATCGAAGGCGGCGTGTGCGCCGCGCAGGGCTTTACGGCCGCGGGCGTCCACTGCGGCATCCGGAAGAATAAAACGAAGCGGGATCTGGCGCTGATCTATTCCAGCGTCCCGGCCAGCGCGGCAGCGGTCTACACCACGAATCTGGTCAAGGGCGCGCCGCTCGTCGTGACGAAGCAGCATCTTGCCAACGGCAAGGCACAGGCCGTCATCTGCAACAGCGGCAACGCCAACACCTGCAACGCCAACGGCATTGAGATCGCCGAGCAGATGAGCGAGCTGCTGGCCCAGGCCCTGCAGATCCAGAGCTCCGACGTCGTCGTGGCCTCGACGGGCGTCATCGGGCAGCCGCTCGATATCGCGCCCATCGCCGCCGGGATCCCGGAGCTGGTCAAAAATCTCGGCCCGCACTCGGCCGAGGCCGCCGAGGGCATCATGACCACCGACACCAAGCGCAAGGAGATCGCCGTCAGCTTCACTGTGGGCGGCAAGGAATGCAGGATCGGCGGCATCTGCAAGGGCTCCGGCATGATCCACCCCAATATGGCGACGATGCTCGTGTTCATCACGACCGACTGCGCCATCTCCCCTGCCATGCTGCAGAAGGCGCTCTCGACCGACATCGCCAACACGTTCAACATGGTCTCCGTCGACGGCGACACGTCGACCAACGACATGGTGACAGTCCTGGCCAACGGCCTTGCCGGAAACGCGGAGATCACGGCGGAGGGCAAAGATTTCACGGCCTTCATGCAGGCGCTCAACACCGTGACAGTGTATCTGTGCCGCTGCATCGCGGGCGACGGCGAGGGCGCGACGAAGCTGCTCGAGTGCAAGGTCTCGGGCGCGGCGGCGCTGGACATCGCCAAGACCGTCGCCAAGAGCGTCATCTGCTCGTCTCTCACAAAGGCGGCCATGTTCGGCGCGGACGCCAACTGGGGCCGGGTGCTGTGTGCCATCGGCTATTCCGGCGCGCCGGTCGACGTGAGCAGGATCGATGTGCAGTTTGCCTCGAAAGCCGGGACGATCCTTGTGTGCAAGGACGGCGCGGGCGTCGATTTTTCCGAGGAAGAGGCCAAGAAGATCCTGCTTGAGAGCGAGATCGAGATCCTCATCGACCTGCACAGCGGCAGCGCGGTCTCGACGGCCTGGGGCTGCGACCTGACCTATGATTATGTGAAGATCAACGGCGATTACCGGACGTAACGGGAGGAGAAAGATATGGATATTTCCAATGCCCAGCGGGCGCGCGTGCTGGTCCACGCGCTGCCGTATATCCAGGACTACAGCGGCAAGATCGTCGTGGTCAAATACGGCGGCAACGCCATGGTCTCGGAGCATCTGAAGGACTCGGTCATCCGGGATATCTGCCTGCTGCAGCTCATCGGCGTCAAGGTCGTGCTCGTCCACGGCGGCGGACCGGAGATCACGGAGACGCTCGGAAAAATGGGAAAGAAGAGCGCTTTCGTTGACGGCGTCCGGGTCACGGACGAGGAAGCCGTCGGTGTGGCACTGATGGTGCTGGCCGGGAAGATCAACAAAACGCTCGTGAACCTCATCGAGCTCAAGGGCGGCAGCGCCATCGGCCTTTCCGGCCTCGACGGGCACATGCTCAAGGCCACGGTCAAAAAGCCGGAGCTCGGCTATGTCGGCGAGATCACGGACGTGAACGTCCAGCCGATCCTGGACGTGATCGACAAGGGCTATATCCCCGTTGTATCCACGGTCGGCTATGACGACGCGGGCAATATCTACAACATCAACGCCGACACGGCGGCCGCGCGCCTCGCGGGCGCGCTCGGCGCGGAGAGTCTGATCGCCATGACGGACATTGCGGGCATCCTGCAGAACAAGGACGATCCGTCCACGCTCCTCCCGGCCATCCGCATTGATGAGCTGCCGGAGCTCGTCTCCTCCGGCGTCATCCAGGGCGGCATGATCCCGAAGGCGGAATGCTGCCGGAACGCGATCGAATGGGGCGTGCGGCGCGTGTTCATCATCGACGGGCGGGTCCCGCACGCGATCCTCATTGAAATGCTCACCAACGAAGGCATCGGCACGATGTTCACCAGATAGGAGGAAGGATCATGGACATTCAGAAGCTGGACCAGACCTATATCGCGGGCACATATGCGCGCTTCCCCGTCACGATCGTGAAGGGCAAGGGCTCGCTCGTCTGGGACGAGAACGGCAAGGAATACATCGACCTGTCCACCGGCATCGCCGTCGATATCTTCGGCGTGGCCGACGAGCAGTGGATGGCGGCCGTCACAAAGCAGCTCGGAACGCTGCAGCATATCTCGAACCTTTACTACACCGAGCCCTGCGCGAAGCTCGCGCAGCTGCTGTGCGAGAAGACCGGGATGAAGAAGGTCTTCTTCGGCAACTCCGGCGCGGAGGCGAACGAGTGCGCCATCAAGGCCGCCCGGAAATGGTCGGAGGATAAGAAGGGCAAGGAATATTCCACCATCATCACGCTCAAAAACAGTTTCCACGGCCGGACCATCACCACGCTGGCCGCGACGGGGCAGGATGTGTTCCACCACGATTTCCTGCCGCTGACGGACGGGTTCGTCTATGCCGAGCCGAACGATCTGGCGGATCTTGCGCGGCTGATCGCGGAAAACAAGTGCGCGGCCGTCATGATGGAGGTCGTGCAGGGCGAGGGCGGCGTGATGCCGCTGGACGAGGCGTATGTCAAGGGCGCGGCGAAGCTGTGTCAGGAAAACGATCTGCTGCTCATCTGCGACGAGGTGCAGATCGGCAATGGGCGCAGCGGCATGCTCTACGGCTATATGACCTACGGCGTGCAGCCGGACATCGTCTCGACGGCCAAGGGGCTCGCGGGCGGTCTGCCGCTGGGCGCGACGCTGCTGGGCGAGAAGGTGCAGGACGTGCTGAGTGCCGGGACGCACGGCTCGACCTTCGGCGGCAACCCCGTCTGCTGCGCGGGCGCGATCAATGTGCTCGAACGGCTGGACGAGGCGATGCTGCAGGGCGTGCAGGCGCGCTCGGCCTACATCAAACAGGAGCTGGCGGGCGCAAAGGGCGTCATCGGCGTGTCGGGCCTCGGGCTGATGCTCGGCATCCAGACGGAAAAGAACGCGGCGGACATCATCGCCGCCTGCCGGGAAAAGGGCGTGCTGGTCATCAAGGCCAAAGACAAGCTCCGCCTCCTCCCTGCCCTCAATATCCCCATGGACCAGCTGGCAAAAGCCATCGCGGTCATCAAGGAATGCTGCGCGGGATAAGAAATATGAAAAGCCTCCCGAACGGGAGGCTTTTCGTGTCTCAAGGCTCCCCTTGCAGGGGAGCTGGCAGCCGAAGGCTGACTGAGAGGTTGCTGCAAATTTGTGACGACCTCTCCGTCTCGGCTGCGCCGAGCCACCTCCCCTGGAAGGGGAGGCTTTGGACTTCCGCATCTTATGGCTTCCCCTATGAGGGGAAGGCTTTGAAAAGAAAAGCCTCCCGGGTGGGAGGCTTTTTTCTTTATTTACCCGAAATACCGGTGCAGGATGGCGGCGAGGTGGGCGCGGGTGGCGGGGGCTTGGGGATTCAGGGCGCCGTTGGAGCCAGTTAAGATCTTCTCGCCGGTGGCCCATTGGAGGGCGGGGAGGGCGTAGGCGGAGACGTCGGATGCATCGGTGAAGTTGAGGTTCTCGCCTGCTGTGAGGTCGCGGCCCTTCAAAGCGGCATAGCGGTAGAGCATGGCGGCGAGCTGCTCGCGGATGACGGGGGCTTCGGGGTTGGAGCCGTCGGAGATGCCGTTGGCTTTGGCCCACTCGCAGCCCGCGGCGTACCAGGGGGTGTAGCGGTCGGTCCTGATACCCTCGCGGCGGGCGAGGATGGTCATGACCATGCCGCGGGTGACGGGAGCCTCGGGGCTGAATGCGTCCGCGGATGTGCCGGTCATGAGGCCGGTTTCGTATGCGTATTTGACGTCGTTATAGAACCAGTCACCGGACTTCACGTCCGCGAACGGCAGGTCTTTTGCGAGCACGGGGAGGATGGAGATGAGGGGGTAGTCGGGGTCGATGGACGGAGTGTATTCCTTCCATTCGACACCATCGGCACTGCTGATATTGTCCGTTACTGCATTCGGGTCATCCAATACCGGTCGACCTTTACTGAACGAGGTTCTTTTATTGTCAGTGATATTCGCTTCGATCAGTGTCGCATTTGCGCCATTTGCAACATACACACCAGCGCCTTCAGCGCCGTCCTCTACGCAGGCTTTGTTCACTGCATTGTTTTTAATCATGCCGCCGGTCATGGTAAACGTGCCGCCGACATATACGCCGCCGCCCTTGCCTTCATGATCAATATAGCAATTTTCAATGGAGCCGCCGGACATCTCAAACTTGCCGCTCGTAGCAACATAGACACCGCCGCCATCAGCAGGCTCTCCTTCCTCTGTACAACAGCTGCGAATCTTACCACCGCTCATGATGAAGGTACCTGCTGCATAGACACCGCCACCCGCTTTCCTTACCGAACGGCACAAATCGATTGCGCCGCCTTCCATCATAAAGGTACAGCCTGAGTTTACATATACACCGCCGCCAGAAGCATTATTCTGTGCAGTACACCCTTTAATCGTGCCGCCGTTCATGGTAAACGATGCACCATTTGTCAGATACACACCGCCGCCGCCCCCCATTCCCGCGCAGCGATCAATCGTACCGCCGTTCATGATGAACGAGCCGCCTTCAACATAGACACCGCCGCCTACTCCGTCTAAAATAAACCCGAAAATTTTCCCATTTTTCTCATTGCTGTTGTCCGTCAGCGTCAGGCTGGCATTGGAGCCTGTCACACGGATCGCGCCAAATGTAAGCGATTTTGCCCTCAGCACGTTGCCGTTCAAATCGAGAATCACGGTATTGTTGTTGATCACAAGTGTCGCGTTCAGCGTGATTTCTTTACCAAGCTGAATCGCACCGCCTTTCTCAATGGCATTTTTCAGCTGGTCTTCGGTCGTAACTATCGTAACATTATCCTCCGCAAGCACCATAGCCGGCAGCAAGGCGGCGCAGAGGCAGAGGATCAGGAGGAGGGAGAGGAGGCGTTTTTTCATGGCGATTTTCCTTTCAGACGGCAGATTCTGTCTGCGAGCAGACAGAACAACGGGATATCCCGTTGGGTGGTGGATGGCCTTTGTGCCATTATAACATGCCGGTGGGAAAAAGGCAAGGATTTTGGGAAGTTTATTTTTGCGGGCAAAAAAGCCTCCCCTTCCAGGGGAGGTGGCTCGGCGTAAGCCGAGACGGAGAGGTTGCTGCAAATTTGCGACAACCTCTCAGTCAGCCTGCGGCTGACAGCGTCCCTGAGAGGGGAGCCTTGGGGATGCAGCGCACCAAATGCCTTCCCCTCATAGGGGAAGGTGGCACGGCGGAGCCGTGACGGATGAGGTGGGCTACCTCCTGTTTCCGCGGCGCTGTCCACCTCATCAGTCAGCCTGCGGCTGACAGCTTCCCCTCATAGGGGAAGCCTTTGTCCGCTGCGGCGGCAAACAATCCCTCAGTCAGCCTACGGCTGACAGCTCCCCTGGAAGGGGAGCCTTGGGAAAACGAACCCCCGCAGGAATTTTCCTGCGGGGTGATGGTTTACAGGGGGGATTTTTTGATCTTTGCGAATGCACGGGGGTATTTGGGCGGGGTCGGCTTTTGTTTGCGGATGACGACGGCCTTGTGGACGGCGTCCTGGATGGGATATTCGTACACCCGCTCGATGCTGCCGCCGAGCTGAGCGATGCCGCGCCGGGCCTCGTCGATCTCTTCGTCGGCAAGCGCGCCCTTCATGGCGAGGAAGACGCCGCCGACCTTCGCGTACGGCAGACACAGCTCCGCGAGCACGTTCAGCCGCGCCACGGCGCGGGAGGTCACAATGTCGTAGCTCTCCCGGCAGGTGCGGACGTATTCCTCCGCCCGGGCCGTCACGACCTGTGCCTGCACGCCGAGCTGCGGCAGCAGCTCCTCGAGCCAGTGCATCCGCTTGGCGAGCGAATCGAGCAGCGTCAGCTCCATCGACGGCTCCGCGATCTTCAGCGGAACGCCGGGGAAGCCCGCGCCGCAGCCGATGTCGATGACGCGTTGATTCTGAAAGTCCACGGCCTGCAGCAGCGCGATGGAGTCGAGAAAATGCAGCTCTGCCACGGCCTGCGGCTCGGTGATGGCGGTCAGGTTCATGACCTGATTCTTTTCCAGCAGTGCCCGGCCAAAGGCGCAGAGCGTGTCGATCTTCTCCGGGGAAAGCCCGGAACGCTGTTCGAGTATCTGTCTCATGCTTCTGCCTTTCGGATGTACAGCACGCCGATGGTGCCGGGGCCGCAGTGGCTGCTGACGGTGCAGCCGGCGCGGGTGACGCAGATCTCGTCAAACGGCTGCAGCTTCTGCACAGTTTCCACAGCTTTCTGCACCGTTTCCTCCGGCAGGCCGGAATGCGTGATGAAGACGCGCCGCAGCTCCAGATCGCTGCGCGCGCCGATCTTGTCGGTGATGTACTGCACCAGACATTTTTCAAAGCTGCCGCGGTACTTTTTGCCGACGCCCATTTTGCCGTCCTTGACCTCGATGCACGGGCGGAGCTTCAGAAGATTCGCGCCGAGCAGCGTCACGGCTGAGCAGCGGCCGCCCATTTTCATGTAGTCCAGCCGGTCAAGAATGAAGCTGGCCTCCACGCGGCCGGTCAGCTCCTGCAGCGCCGCGACGATCTCGTCCGGCGCCATGCCGGCACGGGCCATCCGCTCAGCTTCGAGCACGACGAGGCCGTGGCCGGTGGAGAGATTTCTCGAGTCGACAACGTAGACGTTGTCAAAATCCGCCGCCGCGAGCTTTGCGTTCTGATAGCAGCAGGAGAAATCGAGGGAAATACAGATGTGAATGACAAAGTCATTCTGCGCGGAAAGCTCCGTGAACATGCGGACATAGTCCGCCAGGTTGACCGCAGCCGTCTTCGGCAGACCGCCGCCCGCGGAGACATGCGCATAGATGTCGTCCGGGCGGACGTCCACGCCGTCGCGCAGCGTCTTGCCGTCCATGTTGACGTAGAGCGGCAGCAGGCGGATGTTGTACCGCTGCAGCAGCTCGGGGCTGAGATCACAGGTCGAGTCAGACGTGATCTGATATCGCATAGAGAACCATCCTTTTTTTACCAGCGCCCGTCCGGGACGCGCGTCTTTGGGAACCGATGATTTCATCGGTTCCTCTGGCGCAGCGCGCGGAAAAAGTCGCGCAGCGCCTGCGAGCAGGCTTCTTCCAGGACCCCGCCCAGCACCTCCGGCTGAAAGCAGCCCGGCAGATGCAGCACATCGACCAGACTCCCGGCCGCACCGGATTTGGGGTCCTTTGCGCCGTAAACGACGCGCGGCAGATGCGCGTTCAGGATCGCACCCGCACACATGGGACACGGCTCGAGCGTCACGTAGAGCGTGCACTGCCACAGCCGCCAGCCGCCAAGCGTCCGGCAGGCCTCGGCAATGGCCTCGATCTCCGCGTGCGCCAGGGCGGTCCTGTTCGTTTCCCGGCGATTGCGGCCGCGGCCGACGATCCGGTCATCCAGTGTAATCACACACCCCACTGGGACCTCGCCCTCCGCGGCAGCCTCCTGCGCGAGAAGCAGAGCCTCGCGCATCATGTTTTCATCCAAAACCGTTCACACACCTCCACGGCAGGATTATTTACCCATCATACCCGAAAACGCCCCATTCGTCAACACCCCGCGCCGCCGCGCAAAAAAAGCCCTCCGGTCATGCTCTGACCGGAGGCAGATGGGGTTGTGGGATTTGGCGGCGGCCAGAGCCGCCGGCCTGGGATATGAAGTGCGCTCGCATTGGATAAGCTGTGTCTATACCATACCGGAACAGTGCGGAAAAGTCTGCCGAACGCTGTCGGGGCGGAAATTTTTTCTTGCGGCGGGCAGGATTCTTGCAAACAGGGCGGTTTCCTGCTAAAATATCAATCCGAATGAAGTGCTGCAGGGGGGATCTGTATGGAATTTGACGCTGGCCGGTACGACGTGGCCGTGATCGGCGCGGGCCACGCCGGGATCGAGGCCGGGCTGGCCTGCGCGCGGATGGGGCTGAAGACCGTCGTGTTTACGATCAATCTGGACGCAGTCGGCAATATGCCCTGCAATCCCGCCATCGGCGGCACGGGGAAGGGCCATCTCGTGCGCGAGCTCGACGCGCTCGGCGGCGAGATGGCGAAGGCGGCCGACCGCTCGTGCATCCAGTACCGGATGCTGAACCTGGGCAAGGGCCCGGCCGTCCACTCCCTGCGCGCGCAGGCGGACCGCCGGAGGTATCAGGAGGATATGAAGCGCACGCTCGAGCGGCAGGAGAATTTGGACCTCAAGCAGGCCATGATCACCTCCCTCCAGCTGACGGACGGGCAGGTCTCCGCCGTCGTCACGCGCCTCGGCGCGGTGTATCAGGTGCGCGCCTGCGTCATTGCCTCCGGCACGTATCTGGATGCCCGCGTCATCACCGGCGACTGCGCCTATGCCTCCGGCCCGGACGGCATGCAGGCGGGCATCGGTCTTGCGGAGCAGCTTTCTTCTCTTGGCCTGCGCATGCGCCGGTTCAAGACCGGCACGCCGCCGCGCGTCAACCGCCGCTCGATCGACGTGACGAAGATGGAGCTGCAGCCGGGCGACGAGACGCCCGTCCCGTTCTCGTTTTCCACGAAGCAGCCGCCGGAAAACAAGGCGGGCTGCTACCTGACCTATACGAACGAAAAGACCCACGCGATCATCAAGGCCAACCACGACCGGTCGCCGCTGTTCAACGGCATGATCGAGTCCGTCGGCCCGCGCTACTGCCCGTCGATCGAGACGAAGATCGACCGCTTTCCGGATAAGCCCCGGCACCAGCTGTTCGTCGAGCCGTGCGGGCTGTACACGGACGAGATGTATATCCAGGGTCTGTCTTCCAGCCTGCCGGAGGATGTGCAGCTCGACATGCTGCACACGATCGCGGGGCTCGAGCACGCGGAGATGATGCGCCCGGCCTACGCCATCGAATACGCCTGCGTCGACCCGACCGAGCTTCTGCCGACGCTCGAGAGCAAAAAGATCCCCGGCCTCTACGGCGCGGGGCAGTTCAACGGCTCGTCGGGCTATGAGGAGGCCGCGGTGCAGGGCTTTGTGGCGGGCGTCAACGCGGCGCTGAAGCTCAAGGGCGAGGCGCCGATGGTCCTGAAGCGGTCTGACGGCTATATCGGCACGCTCATCGACGATCTGGTCACCAAGGGCACGAACGAGCCCTACCGCATCATGACCTCGCGCTCGGAATATCGGCTGCTGCACCGGCAGGACAACGCCGACGAGCGCTTGATGCCCATCGGCCACCGCATTGGGCTGATTTCCGACGCGCAGTATGAAGCCGTGCAGGAAAAATACCGCGCGGTCGCCGCGGAGATCAAACGCCTGGAGGCCACGGGCGTGCCGGAGAGTGAAGCGCTGAACGCGATGCTGCGCGCGCATGAGACCGCGCCGGTCGAGGGCTCGGCCCGACTGTCCGATCTCATCCGCCGCCCGCAGCTGGGCTATGACGATCTGGCGCCCTTCGACCCGGAGCGGCCGGCGCTGCCCGCCGTGGTGCGCGAGGCCGTGGAGATCCGGATGAAATACGCGGGCTACATCGCCCGCCAGCAGAAGCAGGTCGAGGAATTTGCCCGCGAAGAGGGCAGGCTCCTGCCGAAGACGATCGACTATCTTTCCATGCAGGGCCTGCGCGTCGAGGCGCGGCAGAAGCTTGATGAGATCCGGCCCCTGTCCGTCGGGCAGGCCAGCCGCATCTCGGGCGTCTCGCCCGCAGATATCGCGGTGCTGCTCGTCTGGCTGGAGCAGAATAAGGAGTAAGGTATGTATTTTGATTCACACGCACATCTGACCGAGGACTGTTTTGCACAGGACTTCGACACCATTGTGGAAAACATGAAGGCTGCGTCCGTCACCGGCATGATGGAGATTGGCTTCGATCTGCCGTCGTCGGAAAAGGCGGTGCAGTTGGCCGAGCGATTTAGCTGGGTCCACGCCGCCGTCGGCAGCCACCCGGACGACGCCGCGCAGGTGGACGAGGCGCGGATCGCCGTCTACCGCGAGCTGTGTAAAAACCCGCGCGTGAAGGCCATCGGCGAGATCGGCCTGGACTATCACTATGAGGATCCCCCGCGGGATGTGCAGCAGCGGGCCTTCCGCCTGCAGATGGCGCTGGCGCAGGAGCGCTCCATGCCCGTCGTCATCCATGAACGCAAGGCGCATGAGGACGGGCTGCGCATCATCGATGAATTCCCGGACGTGAAGGGCGTGTTCCACTGCTTTTCCGGCAGCTATGAGATGGCAAAGGAGCTGATCAAGCGCGGCTGGTGCATCGGCTTTACCGGCGTCGTGACATTCAAAAATGCGCACAAGGCCGTGGAGGTCGCGCAGAACATCCCGCTGGACCGCATCCTCATCGAGACCGACTGCCCCTACATGGCCCCGGAGCCCTTCCGCGGCCGCCGCTGCGACCCCAGCTTGGTCCCGTACGTGGCCAAAAAGATCGCAGATCTCCGCGGTATCCCCGCCGAAGAAGTCGCCCGCGCAACCGAATCCAACGCCCGCCGGGTGTTCCGTCTCTGATAGGCACTTCCGGCAGCGCGAACCCCTTGGCTCCCCTTCCAGGGGAGCCTGGGGGGACGAAAAAGCAGCCCGGTTGGGCTGCTTTTGGGTTTATTAGCCGGGGATATCTCCGACGCCGTTCAGGATGTAGGTCGGGCGGTAGGGGTAGTCGTTTACGTCTGTGCGGCTCGTGCAGCCGGAGAGGACGAGGACGGTGGCAAGGCCGGATTCCATGCCCG
>ERZ1106939.524-NODE-524-length-33868-cov-14.965161_pt1 | contig 33868 bp, 53 predicted proteins | sample MGYA00403669_ERZ1106939 | MGnify/ENA primary metagenome ERZ1106939 (study PRJEB35170, sample SAMEA104062447) | human gut metagenome | biome: human gut; feature: human-associated habitat; material: faeces | place: Denmark | collected 2012-09-28 ...
TGGAGGAAAAGATCGGGAAGCTCGATGAGGAAATGGCCGCCGTATCCACAGACTTCGTAAAACTGAATCAACTGACAGCCGAAAAAGAGGAAACCGAAAAGCTGCTGGAAGAAAAGATGGATCGGTGGATGTACCTGGAGGAACTGGCTGCGAGAATTGCGGAACAATATTGAGTTGAGAAAGAAAAATTGGTTGCTTTTTTGTGTTTAATGGAAAAGTGTAGTGGAATAGAATTGTCAGATGCGATATCATGGTCCAAAAGAAAATAGAACAAATGTTCGAATAATATTTACAATAAAACCTTTGGTATGTTATAATTATATTGTCAAACGGGGGAACAAAGAAAGATTATGAGTGAATTTATTTGATATTTATAAAGAAAAGTTTAAATCCGGTAAGATTTGTGTCAGGGAAAAACGGTGATCATGAGGCAATTTTGGCAGAAATTAATAAACCGTTATTATTAATGGGCTTAGAGATGACTAATGAAGGAAAGTTAATAAAGACTGTTGTTGCAACTACTATTTCTGAAGTGGAGAGAAGAACACGGAGTTTGGTAAGTGAATTGCAAAAGAGACATATCCATGCGGATGTAGTGAAGTGTTGCAAAGAGGAGTATCTTCAAGAAAATTATTTCCATGCGGTGTTTGAAGCTGCGAAAAGTTTATCTGAAAAAGTAAGAGAGAAAACAGGACTTCAGGAGGATGGATCCACACTTTTTAATACTGTTTTTTCAGTAAATAATCCAAGATTGGCATTAAATTCATTACAGACATCTACTGAAAAGAATTTGCAAAATGGATTGAAAGAAATGTTGAATGGTGTTACGCATATGGTACGAAATGTAACAGCACATGAACTAAAAGTCAAATGGGTTGTAAATGAACAAGATGCAATTGATATTTTAACAACAATTTCCTTTTTACATAAGCAGTTGGATGAGTGCTTTGTGGTTCCACAGCATATAATATAGTTAAAATAAATTTGAGTAATACGTGATTGTTGAGGGTGAAGAAATATGGTATATTTAAAATCAAGAAAGGGAGTGGTTGTATGTTAGCAACAAATCCACAGCATATAGTTGAACCAACTGACACTGCAAAGTTGGAATTTTATCGTTTGATTGGCGAAGGCTATAAGGCAATGCAGGATGGCAGAACCATTACAATCGATGAAGTAAGAGAAAAATTGAAAAACAGGAGAGATGAACGTGGCTAATGTAGTATTTACTGAACCGGCAGAATATGATCTGTTGGACATAGAATACTATATCTTCGTTGACCTTTGCAATCCTCAAGCAGCTCAAAGAATATCCGATGGCATATTAGATGCCGCTGAAAAGCTAAGTGAATATCCAACAGCTCATCCACTGATAGACGATGAACTTTTAAGAAGTGTTGGTTTACGAATGACATATTTTGATAGTTATAACATTTTTTATTATTATGATCTGCGAAATAATGTAGTGTACATAATCAGAGTTTTGTATAACAAAGTGGATTGGCAAAGCTTATTAAAAAAATAAATGTTTAGAATTAAGCCTCTAAGTTTTTAAGATTTAGGGGCTTTTAATATAGAAAGTAATTTGGAAATAAAGTAAGCGCCAAATAATCCCGCGGCTAGCCAACAACCGCCTCTAACTTCATAATCGTAGTTAGACTATTTTACTACAACAACTACAATTATGGAGGACAATATCATGGCAAACACCAGAAAATCCCGAGTTCCAAAGGAAGAACAGTTGAAACTTATCAATGAATGCCGGACCAGTGGCATGACAGATATTGACTGGTGCCGCGAGCACGGCATTGCTGTCAGCACCTTTTACTACTGGGTAAAGCAGCTTCGAAAGAAAGCTGCGCAGATACCGGCACCTGCCTATGGTCATTCTGAGAATCCCCGCCCCAAACAGGACGTGGTTCCCATTGACATCGTACCGGAACGCTTCCCGGTACAGCATATTCCGTACCTTGACAATCCTCATACATTAGAGATTATTCTTGGATCTGCAACGATACGCGTCACCAATGAAACGGATCCACAGCTGCTTTCCAGAACGCTTCAGATTCTGAAAGGGTCTTTATGTTAGGCGATATTTCAGGGCTGGAACGGATCTACATTGTCTGCGGTTACACCGATATGCGCAAATCCATTGACGGACTTTGTGCAGTCGTGGAAGAACAGTTGAAGCTGGATCCTGCATCCAGTTCTCTGTTTCTGTTCTGTGGCAGACGCCGGGACCGGATCAAGGCCTTGTACCGCGATGCAGATGGTTTTGTACTGATCTATAAAAAACTGACAGTGCATGGCGGATACCAGTGGCCGAGGAAACAGTCTGAGGTCAGAAATCTGACCTGGAGAGAGTTTGACTGGCTCATGTCCGGCATCGATATCGACCAGCCAAAAGCTCTGAAACCGGAATAAAACATGTATAGAAAAATGCCTGCAAACCGCATATTTTCGGCATTTTTCAGGAGTGATTTTCCTTTAGAAAACCTGCTTTTTCTGGTATAATAAAGGTATCAAAACCAAGGAGAAAAAGCGTGGCTTCCAGTGCAAAGGACATTCAGCTGCGAGAGCTGAAGGATACCATTTCACAACTGAACACGATGATGTCCGAGCAGACAGAACTGATCCGTTCCCTCAGAACGATCATTGAGGAAAAGACTGCCCATGAGATGGTGCTTCAGGAACAGGTGGACTATCTGACGAAAAAACTTTTCGGCACTTCCAGCGAAAAGACACTGGCTGACATTCCCGGACAGCTGAATCTGTTTAATGAAGCTGAAGCTGAACAGGATCCAGAACTTCCGGAAGAAGACTGCAGCCAGGAGCCACGTCCACGGAAGAAAAAAGCTACCCATGCGGAACTTTTTAAAGGTCTCAAGGTTCATAAGGAAGTAATACCGCTGAATGAAGAAGATAAGGTCTGTCCGGTATGCGGTACCCCGATGGAACGTATCGGAGAAGAATACGTCCGCAGGGAACTTGTTTTTACTCCTGCCATATGTGAAGTTTATGAATACTACACGGAAAGCTATGGCTGCCCTGACTGTAAGGAAGGAAAGGGCGATACGGAAAAGTCTGTGATCGTCAAATCCAAAGTACCGCCCGCACTTATTGGCAAGGGTCCGGCTTCTTCTTCCACGGTTGCATGGACAATCTATCAGAAGTATGCAAACGGCATGCCTCTCTATCGTCAGGAAAAGGACTGGAAGGAGTATGGCGCCGCTGTCAGCAGGACAACCCTTGCGAACTGGATCATCTACAGTACCGAGCATTATTTCCGGCCACTGTATGATTACTTTCACCGCCAGCTTCTGCTGAGGGAATTCCTCATGGCAGATGAGACCCGAGTACAGGTTCTGAAAGAACCCGGACGCAGTGCAGAAAGCCAGTCCTTCATGTGGCTGTACCGCACCGGGGAAGATGGTCTTCCGGTCATCCTGCTGTACGGATATACCCCGACAAGGAGCGGAGACAATGCAGCAGACTTTCTGGACGGTTTTCAGGGATATCTGGAAACCGATGGTTACCAGGGGTATAACAAGGTATCCGGCATCAAACGGTGCTCCTGCTGGGCACATATCCGCCGATACTTTGTGGATGCGATCCCGAAAGGAAAGCAGCTGGATTATAACCAACCGGCAGTACAGGGAGTCCACTACTGCGACCGCCTGGCAAGACTGGAAAGCAGCATTTCCGGCAAGTGCGGAGCGGATTATGAAAAAAGGAAACAAATGCGTCTTGAGAAAGAAAAACCGGTTCTCGAGGCCTTTTGGGCGTGGGTTGACAGCCAGAAGCCAGTCCGGAACACCCGCCTGGATAAAGCACTGACCTATGTGAAAAACCGCAGGGAAACATCCATGACCTATCTGGAGGACGGTCGCTGCAGTTTCACCAATAACCTTAGTGAGAATGCCATCCGGCCTTTCACAGTAGGACGTAAGAACTGGTTGTTCAGTGATTCCGTAGAAGGTGCAGAAGCCAGTGCTATTGCCTACACGATGGTAGAGATGGCGAAGGCACACAACCTGAACATTTATCAATACCTCAGCTACGTTCTGGAACAAAGGCCGAATGAAAACTGGAGTGATGAACAGCTTGCAGAGCTGGCACCCTGGAGTGAGAAACTCCAAACTCTAAAAATGTGAGAATGAATTTGTAGTAAAATACTCCAACCGAAAATAGGTTGGGGTAAATTTATAGGAACCGCCGGATTATTTGGCGCTTACGAAATAAAGATAGTTAAAAGGTTTGGAGAAATTAAGAAGATGAACGTATTGATTTTACATGGAAGCTGTAGAGTAAACGGAGTAACCGGACAACTGGCAGATGAATTTGCCCGTGGTGCGAAGGATGCAGGACATCATGTTACGAAAGTAGAACTGAGAGAGAAGAATATAAAGGATTGTGCCGGATGTGGAGCATGTCAGATCAATGGTGGAAACTGTGTACAGAAAGATGATATGGCAACAATTTATCAGGAGATACTGGAAGCGGATGTTATTGTTCTGGCTTCCCCTGTGTATTACTACACCTGGACTTCATTGATGAAGCGCACACTGGATCGGACATTTGCATTACAGTCTTTGTTACACAATAAGAAATTTTTCCTTCTTTCCGCTGGAGCTGCTACGGGAGAACAGTATATGCAGATCATGCTGGATTCTTATCGTCAATATATTTTCTGCTTTGAAGGAAACGAAGATGCTGGATATGTGATGGCGTGTGGAATGAATGCACCGACAGATGTTAAAGGTACGGAATATATCCAGCAGGCTTATAAAATGGGGAAGAGTATTTGAAAGAAATTTAACTAAATACCATTTTAAGACCTTTCATAAGATTTTCGTCAATATTTTTGATTGAGGGGATATGAACAAGCACAGCATTTCCATTGAATTTACGCAATAAATACCAGTATGCGGCGTTACACAAATAATGTGTTGGCATATCAGATAAATAATTAGATATGCCAACAGCATTTAATTGTGCAGATAGATTTTCTAAATTTAATAATGAATACTCTTTGGTTTCTTTTTCTGCAGCCTTTTCAATTCGTACAGCGTTGACCAGATTTTTATCTATACCAAAAAGTATAACACAATCATAAGAATAATCTAAATTTTCGATATCTCTTTTTAATCCTTCAAAAGAATTTGTTAGCAAATAGCTATCCGTAGAAATAGATTTTACTAATATGCACGATGCATTATTCTTTCCTTTGAAGCCAATATGTAACATTTGATTCATTGCAATACCTCTATAAATCTTCATACCATGTAAAACTTAAGTTTTATTAATTATTATACTGGGAGAATGTATCGATTGCAAAAGTAAATTCAGAACCTGAATGAATATAAAAAAGTATGAGGATATACGAAAGCTTTATTTGAGAGTATAATATTATGGAAATACATTATTGAGCATGTTAAGGAGACTACTATGCTAGAAAAAATGAGTGATTTTTTTGAAAACAGATTAGAGGGATATGACGAGCATATGAGGACGAATCTTATAGGTGCGGAGGAATTTTATCCTTTTACGGCAAAGCAGTTACCTGTTGTAGCTGGAGCCAGTATTTTGGATCTGGGATGTGGGACTGGCTTGGAGCTGGAGGAATATGACCGGCTGTGCCCATCGGCTAAAATAACTGGAATTGATCTGTCACAGGGAATGCTGTCCGCGCTGCGTAAGAAGTTTATGAACAAAGACATTACATTGATTGTAGGCTCGTATTTTGACGTTCCTTTTGGAAAAAGTATATATGATGCAGCTGTATCTGTAGAAAGTCTGCATCATTTTACAAAAGAAGAAAAAATACCCTTATATGCGAAGCTACATACTGCGTTAAAAAAGAATGGGTATTTTGTCCTGACGGATTACTTTGCAGCTTCCGATGAAGAGGAACGGATGTATCGTCAAAACCTGAACGTACTAAAAGTAGAACAGGGGATTGCAGATCATGAGTTTTATCATTATGATACACCACTTACGGTAAAAAATGAAACAGAAGCATTGTATGAAGCAGGATTTTCTTCGGTAGAGGTGTTGCGTAACTGGGGAGCAACATATACAATAAAGGCGATGTAGAAGAATTTTATAATCAAAACAAAATAAAGGGAGAAGCCATAAATGCATTTTGTAGAAGCGAAGGGAATACTGTCTGCCGGTAATGGAATGAATATTTACCGGGGATGTTCTCATGGCTGCATTTACTGTGATAGTCGGAGTAAATGTTATGGATTTACACATGAATTTGAAGATATTGAGATTAAAAAGAATGCACCGGAGCTTTTGGAAAGGGTATTAAGATCCAAGCGTAAAAAATGTATGATAGGCACGGGAGCTATGTGTGATCCATATCTGCATCTGGAAACGGAATTGCAGCTTACACGCAAGTGTCTTGAATTAATTGATCAATATGAGTATGGAGTGGCAATCCAGACGAAATCGACAGGGATTCTGAGAGATATGGATTTATTGCAATCCATCAACCATAAGTCTAAGGCTGTTGTCCAAATGACAATGACCACTTATGATGAAGCATTATGTAAAAGGATAGAGCCAAATGTCGCAACGACAAGAGAACGGTTTGAAGCACTTATGCAGTTTAAGAAAGCAGGAATCCCGACTGTTGTGTGGCTATCTCCGATTCTGCCTTTTATTAATGATACGGAAGAAAATATAAACGGAATTCTTGATTACTGTGTCAGAGCCGGTGTGAAAGGGATTATCTGCTTTGGCATGGGAGTTACAATGCGGGATGGTAACCGGGAATATTTTTACAAGGCTTTGGATGAACATTTCCCGGGATTGAAGAAGCGGTATATCAGAACTTATGGCAATGCGTATGAACTTCCGAGCCCACATAATGACCGGCTTATGGAAATATTTACAGATGTCTGCCGGAAAAATAGGATTATGTATAAAGCAGAGGACTGCTTTTCCTATTTGCATGAGTATCCGGATAAATATGAACAGATGACGTTTTTGGATTTAATTTAGGAGCGAAAAAGAAGATCAGCTCAAACGACTTACAAAAAATGAATTAGATGGTTTTATTATGATGAGAATTAACCAACTTAGGGAAGAGGGTGCCGGGGAGTTAAACGGTATTCTGATTTTGAATTTAAATATAATGAAAACTTCATTCAGTATAAGCTTTAGGATAAGGCGAGGATATACACCTCGCCTTTTATAACTGCCTCTACATTTTTGATATGATATTCCTTATGATTTGCACTTGTCAAATTCAGGATTGAACTGATAGAAATTCTGTGAATCCAGTTTATCCTGAACGATCCGGAGAGCTTCTCCAAAGCGCTGGAAGTGGACAACCTCTCTGGCACGCAGGAATTTAATCGGTTCGCATACATCCGGGTCATCACGGACGAGACGCAGAATATTATCATACGTGGAGCGGGCTTTCTGCTCCGCAGCCATGTTCTCGAACAGGTCAGTAATTGCATCCCCTTTTGACTGGAATTCACAACTGTTAAAAGGGATGCCTCCGGCTGCCATCGGCCATACACCAACCGTATGATCCACATAGTAATTTGCAAACCCGGACTCTTCAATTTCCTCCATGGAAAGGTTTCTGGTAAGCTGATGAACAATGGTGGAAACCATCTCGAGATGGGCCAGCTCCTCTGTGCCCAGAGAAGCATCGGAAATGTTCCAGTTTATCAAATTTGAGGACAAGCGTGAGGTTTTCGGCTTTCAGGTACATAGCTTTTCGACCTCTGACAGAATCAAAAAATACGATGAAGCCAACAATGCAGAAAGTGCCGAAAAGCCTTATTTTATCGAGATTGGAAAGACAAAACGAACTATAAATTTGTACGCTGTTGCTACTACAAAATTTCAAGTTGCGTACTAAATTACTGTTTTCCACTCATGGACAAATCACCTGTTTTTCTTATAGTAAACTGCCCACTTGTTTATTTTTCAAGTGGGCAGTTTACTATTGACTTTCTATACGGAAATCGAATATAATATAGTAAAGTGCCCTGACAATAATCAGATTTAGGTCAATTAAATAGAGGTGGACAAATGCTCCGTGAAAACGATATTAAAAATGTAAGAAAGCTATTCAATCGGCATCACTATGTAATGACTACTGCCGAGCTTCTTGAAGCTAAACTATACTATGCAGATATTAAACAACTTTTAGATGAAGGTTTTATTGAAAGAATAAGAAGAGGTTATTATCATTGGATTGAAAACTGTGAAGCCAGAGAAATAGTTATCATCAATAGTTTATTTCCCGATGCTGTTCTTTGTATGGAAACTGCTCTATTCTATTATGAATACAGTGATAGAAACCCTGCTGAGTGGAATTTTGCCATAGATAGGAATGTTTCAAAATTACGAACCAATATAGAGTACCCATTCATTAAAGCATATCGTATGGAATCCGATTTGGTTACGCTTGGTGAAACAACAGGCGAGATTGATTTTACAAAGGTACGGATTTATGACCGTGACCGAACGATTTGTGATGTTCTGAAAAATATGAGTAAAATGGATAAAGAAATTTTCAATAAAGCAATACAAGGGTATGTTAATGACCCGAAAAAGAATATACCAAACCTTATGATGTATGCAAAAAAACTGCGTGTGCAGAAAAAAGTTAAAGAATTGATTGGAGTGTGGTTGTAATGGCAGATATAGCAGCTTCTGTTCTGGCAAAGCTGAGAAATAAAGCAAAAGCATCTGGCATCAGTTATCAGCAATGCCTACAGCTTTTTGTGCAGGAAGAATTCTTGAGAAAGCTCTCAAAGTCTGGATATGAGGATACCCTTATTCTCAAGGGTGGGTTGTTTATCTATACGCTCACCAATTTTGAAAGCCGAGCAACGATTGATGTGGATTTTCTGCTCCGTGGGTATTCCAATGCAATAGATGATGTTAAATCCTTAATTTGCAAAATCATCGACACGCCGACAGGCAACGATTATATAGAAATGCGGGCAAAAGGCTTTGAGGAAATTTCTCCGCAAAGAAAATACCACGGTATCAGTACACAGATTATTGCTCAAATAAAAAATGTGCGTGTGCCGTTCAATGTTGATATAGGTGTAGGAGATATTATAGTCCCCCGTGCCGAGGAACGCACAATCAATACTCAGCTTCCAGAATTTGAAGCACCAGTAATAAAAACTTATTCCCTTGAAAGTACCATTGCCGAGAAGTTTGATGCTATACTGCAACGCTTTGAACTGACAGGCAGAATGAAAGATTTTTATGACATCTATTATCTTTCAAGGACATTTGATTTTGAGGGTGCAAAATTGCAGGCAGCTATATTTGAAACCTTGCAGCGGCGTGGTACTCCCTATGACAGGGAAAGTTTTAAGCGTGTTGTTGCACTTGCCGGTGATGAGGATATGCAGAAGCGTTGGAAATTCTTTTTGAAAACCATTAAAGATGATACGCTTGAGTTTACATTCGTTATAGCAGAAATTCAGACTTTCCTTGAGCCTGTGTTTGATGCGATTGTGAATGAAAATGAATGGCAAAATATCTGGAAAAGCAATGCGAAAAAATGGTCAAATCTGAAGGGGGGTATTGACCGTGACAAGAGCAGTTAATGATGCAACATTGCAAAAGGCTGGTGATATATACCAATATCTAATTGCTTTAAGAGATTGTTTTGAATTGAACGATGGCGATACTCTGCAAATTGAGACAAATGGTGATGTGAGCATTATAAATGATGTTGGTGGTCGCTTTCAGAGAGAAGTAAAACATCATTTTGCTAATATATCTATTTCGGACAGAGATATAGATTTTTGGAAGACACTTGCAAATTGGTATGTAGACTATGAACGTGTAAAAAACTTTTCCAATTATATACTCAGCACTACAGCTACAATTCAAAGTGATTCTCCGTTTTATAGTTAGAATAATATAAAAAAGACTGAGAAATTAAAACGCTTAAAAGACATAGGCGCTATCTCTAAGAAAACTGAAGAAACATTTAGAAATCAATATAATAGAATTTTCGGTGACTCTTATGACGAAAGTCGCCTTTTGGAAATATTAGATAAATTGAAGCTTCAGAATATACCTGCCCTCTTTGTGGTCACAATTGTCAAGAAATTGCCGAGGATGATTCACAGCTTATTGAGGCTACAGAATGGTTAGATAACGAACTGAAAATTACGGGAAAATGCACTGCTGATTTTTCCGAAGATGTTAGAAAACTCAAAGATGAGCATTCAAAAATAGACGCGAAAATTAAAGAAGTGTGGAAGCAAATAAAAACGATTGAGCAGAAATTCATTTCATCCAAAGCTCTTGTATCAAAGAGAGAATCCCAATTATTACATGGAAATTTTTGATACTGTAAAAAACAATTTTGAATTTGATAAAATTATTGAGGACGTAGTTTTACCTAATAATTTTTCTATATCCAGTATAGCAATTCCTGAAAATCAAAATGGTAAAATTTTGTAGTACTATATAAGAGCATTAGAATTAATCAGAAATGATTTTGGAACGGAGGCATTGGAATATATTGATATTATTTGCGATTTTTTATTATTAAATAGATATATTATAAAATAATTATTTAGTAGCAAAAAAATTAGAAAAATCAGAAACAAATTTCATACAGAAAAAAGTAATGATATTGAATGACATAAGAATGTAATTGGGAGAGATAGAATGCAAAGATGTGATTGGTGTTCTGATAATGGAATGATGCAAAAATATCATGACGAAGAGTGGGGAATTCCGCTTCATGATGATTTGCGACATTTTGAATATTTATTAATGGAAGTTATGCAATGTGGATTAAATTGGTCTATGATGCTAAAAAAACGTGAAATTTTCAAAGAATGTTTTGATGAATTTGATTTCTATTTAATAGCAAATTATGAAGAAGACAAAATAGAGAAAATTTTAAAAAAAGAAGGTATGATAAAATCTCGAAAAAAAATTGAAGCGATTATTAATAATGCTAAATGTTTCATAAAAATAATTGAAGAATATAAAAGTTTTGATGCATACATATGGTCATATACCAATAATAATATTTTTATTTATAAAAAACATCAGCAAGGACAATGGGAGATTAAAAACAATCTTTCGGATGTAATAAGTAAAGATATGAAAAAGAAAGGATTCAAATATTTAGGTTCGATTACAATATATTCTCATTTACAAGCATGTGGAATTATTAATGATCACGAGCATAAATGTTGGAAATATCATCAACTAGTTAAATATGAAAATATTAAATACATAGAGTGAGAAGTGTATTGATACAACAATGAAATAGGAAGAAAGATAGGAATGAAAACAAATTTAAAAAGATTTTCTATGTTTTTTATTAGCCAAACTGTTTCTCAAATGGGTTCTTCAATGACAAGTTTTGCATTGATAATTTGGGCATATAGTAATACTGGACAAGTAATGTCTTCATCTATATTGGCGATTTGCAGTACAATACCATATATTATTATAAGTTTATTCGGTGGAACGATAGCAGATAGAGTGAGTAAGAAAAAAATCATGTTAATTTGTGATTTAATTGCTGCATTATGTTCTTTATCAATTTTAATTTTTTCCTTAATGAATATTTTACATTTATGGATTTTGTGTATTATAAATATTATTATTGGTTTTATGAATGCCTTTCAAAATCCAGCATCGCAAATTACAGTATCTCTTTTAGTCGAAAAAGAAGACTATGTTAGAATTGGAGGAATTCAATCTGTTGTTAATTCTATGGTGGGATTAGGTACTCCACTAATAGCGGCAGGAATTTTAAGTATAGGTGGTCTGAATTTAGTTATAATCATTGATTTGTGTACTTTTTGCTTTGCATTTTTCTTATTATTATGTTGGATTAAAATTCCTGAATTGAAAAATATAGAAAAGGGATTTTCTTTTGAACAAATAATTGATGATATGAGAGAGTGTGGGAAATTTATAAAGACACAAAAAGGAATTGTTTGGCTAATGATTATTTATAGTATACTTAATTTTTTAGGCGCAATTTCATTTGATAGCATGATGTCACCATTATTACTTGCCAGAACGAATAACAATACATTGATTGTAGGTTCAGTTTCTTCTTCGGCAGCAGCAGGAGGTATAATAGCAAGTGTCATTATAACATTTACTAAAACAAAAAAGAAAAAAAACCCCATTATGTTTGGCGGGATTTTATTAGCATTTTTAGGAATTATGTCGTTTGGCATTGTCAGAAATCCTGTATTGTGGTGCATAGTTGTGTTTATTGGTTGTTTTGGAATGCCATTTTATTTTACATATGAATCAGCTATTATGAGATTAAGTGTTCCAATCGAAATGCAGGGACGAATTTTTGCATTGAAAGAAATGATAACGCAAGTCTTAGCACCAATAGGTTATTTGTTAGGAGCATTATTAGCAGATTATATATTTGAACCTTTTATGCAAACAAGCGGAAGTTTAAAAAAAGTATTTGAAAAAATCGTAGGAACAGGACCTGGCTCAGGAATGGGGTTGCTTTTTGTAATAGCAGGAATAGTGGGAATTATAATGACACTTGTATTTTATAATAATAGATACATTAAATTGTTAGATCAATAATTTTTGTTTTTATAAATAATAATGAAAAAGTGTTGAAATTTGAAAGAAAGCGTAGTAAGTGAAAAATAAGTTCGTTACGGAATAATCATTAAAATCTACTACTTTACATAAGCATCTTGAACCTGTGGAAGTTTTTCTGTAAATAGAATAATATCAGGTCTCCCATGATAAATCATAGGAGACTTGTTTACTTTATAGGAAATTTCTTAAATCATTAAAAAGAGTGTATAATAAAATTCGAACTAAAAAAGTGCATAACAAAAGAGCGAAGGTGTAACTTCACGTAACCGTCAAATCACTCGCCTTAACTAACATCTGACTTTGTGCCATACTATAAAAAATCTAAAAACTCTTTGGAGTTTCTGTAGTTTTTATAGGAGGCTAAATCAAATGGACAAGTGTACACATGAGGTTCGCAAACAGTATTGGAAAAATATCATCAATCAATGCCTTCAAAGATCGGAACTCTTACCTTGCCGCCGTTACAAATTGGCATATAAAAACCTCTAAAAACCACTTGACAAAAAACAAACCGCACGCTATAATATGTAGCGTACTACATATTAGAAAAGAGGGATGTTTGTGCCGCAAAAGGATATTGGATATTTAATCAAGAATATAAACGACAAGCTAAAGGTGAAAGCGGACGCTGACTTAAAGCATAGTAATTTAACCTTGGCGCAAAGCCGCGTGTTGGCTTTTTTGGATAGCAAGGGAGGTCAGGCAACGCAAAAGGAAATTGAACTTTACTTAGAGGTTTCCCACCCTACTGTTGTCGGCATTATTTCACGCATGGAGCAAAACGGACATCTTAGGTGCTGGGTAGATGAAACTGATAAGAGAAACAAAGTCGTCGCTCTGACGGAGCAGGCAAAAGCCATGGGAGAGGAGATGGAACAACGAATTTTAGCTAATGAAAAAATGCTTCTTGCTTCGCTTTCGGAAGCTGACATCAAAAAATTAAAGCAAATGCTTTTGATAATATATAATAATTTAGAATAGGCAAGCCGATGGATGTCGGCTTTTTCTCAAAAGCAATATGTAGCACACTACATTATGAAGGTTCATTTATGATTATAACATTATCTCGGAGCTTGCGTGAATACAAAAAAGGCTCTGTACTTACAATTCTGCTTTCTATCTTGGAAGCAGCCTTTGAAATTACCATCCCCATTTGTATGGCAAAGGTCATTGACGAAGGAATTGACCTTGGAAATATGAACGCCGTTTGGAAATACGGTATGATTTTACTTGTTTTTGCCATGTTTCAGCTTATAACAGGTGTTTTGTCGGCACACATTGCCGCTCGCACTTCTGTGGGATTTTGTGCCAACCTGAGACAGGATATGTACGACAATGTGCAGACCTTTGCTTTTTCCAACATTGATAAGTTCTCGACGGCTTCCATCGTAACCCGCCTGACAACGGATGTGACGAACATTCAAAACGCTTATCAAATGCTTATTCGTATGGCAATCAGAGGCCCCGTTATGCTCTTATTTTCCATGATTGTTTCATTCAAAATCAACAGCACCATTGCTATGATGGAAGAAATACGGGCAACCCCGCAGTTCTTGCGGAATATGCAGTATCAGGATAAATATGAACAGATGACGTTTTTGGATTTGATTAAGGAACGAAAATGAAGAATAGCTACAAATTCTGGATTTGAGCATAATGAAACCTTCATGCAGTATAAGCTTTAGGATAAGGCGAGGATATACACCTCGCCTTTTATAACTGTCTCTACATTTTTGATATGATATTCCTTATGATTTGCACTTGTCAAATTCAGGATTGAACTGATAGAAATTCTGTGAATCCAGTTTATCCTGAACGATCCGGAGAGCTTCTCCAAAGCGCTGGAAGTGGACAACCTCTCTGGCACGCAGGAATTTAATCGGTTCGCATACATCCGGGTCATCACGGACGAGACGCAGAATATTATCATACGTGGAGCGGGCTTTCTGCTCCGCAGCCATGTTCTCGAACAGGTCAGTAATTGCATCCCCTTTTGACTGGAATTCACAACTGTTAAAAGGGATGCCTCCGGCTGCCATCGGCCATACACCAACCGTATGATCCACATAGTAATTTGCAAACCCGGACTCTTCAATTTCCTCCATGGAAAGGTTTCTGGTAAGCTGATGAACAATGGTGGAAACCATCTCGAGATGGGCCAGCTCATTAGCACATAGATGTTGGTGGTCATAGGCGTAAAAAGATATCAAGCGAGAAAATATTCTCCACATACCGTCCGACACCGGGTTTGGACTCCATATTGTTATGGTAAACAATCTTATTAATACAGGATTTAAGTAAGACATTCTTGGTCTTTGCAGGAACGGTGGGATCCAGCAGGGCATTCAGGCAGTTGGTAAAGCGCATGATCTTTTCTTCATAATCATCGACCGGAAGAATGGATTCTTTCGCCTGATTTAAAGCATCCACAGTCTTAGAGATCTGTTCCTGCAGTTTGGCATTACGCAGTGCATATTCTGCCTTGGTATAAATACCATCTTCGTAAGCGTCTTTCTGCCGCAGGTCTTTCGCTTTTAAGCGCTGAAGATCTGCTTCTAAATTATTCACAACACGCATATGGATCTGGTTGGCTTCCAGCGTATCATTGTTCTGTAATTTCACTTCAAAGTCGGCAATCGTATCTTCCAGGGTCTTCACGACACGATCAAGGAAAGGTGCATATAATACGGATTTGGTTTTGCATATGGACTGGTTGTTGCAGATCATACATTCTGTGATGTGGCCGGTATTACATTTCTTTTGCTGATACACCTTATGGGACATGGCTTTACCACAGGTTCCGCAGAAGAGCAGACCTGCAAAAGGATTGGAAAGTTCCGTGCCACGCTTTACCTTTGGCTTTTTGCCTCTCATATCAAGTGCTGCCTGATAGGTGGCTTCATCTATGATCGGCTGATGCTTGCCGTCAACGTAAACCCATTTGGACATATCTTTTTCCCGCGGTCTTGTCTTGGTGATCTGACCGTTAACCATAATTTTCTGCGTTTTGGCATGATTCCACCGGATCTTACCGATATAAACAGGATTTTCAATCATATCCTTAATGGCAGCAGGAGACCAGTGATCGGATTTCCTTGGTTTAATGCCGATGCTGTCAAGATGCTTTGCAATTCTAGTGAAGCCATATCCTTCATGGATAAACAGATGATACATGATCTTAACAGCTTCGGCCTCTTCCGGTACGATTTCAAGAGTGTGACTGGCATCTTTTCCGGATCCTGTCTTTACCTTCTTATATCCATAGGCCGGAACGGATCCGATAAAGTTCCCCTGTTTAACGGAGGCAACACGGCCACGATTCAGGATCTTTTTGGTATATTCCAGATAATCATTGCTGCGCATTAATTCCATTTCAAAGAATTTACGATCATATTCATCGGTCAGATCATAAGTCTTAGGTGGAGTGATAACCAAGGTGTTGGTATAGCGGAAGGTATTGATAATCCTGCCACAGTCTTCCAGATCACCACGGGAGAGTCTGGCCGGTTCAATAACAAGAGCAGCTCTCCTGGTTCCTGTTTCCAGTAAGCGCATTACCTGTTGCATAATCGGGCGGGCTGCAATGGTTTCACCGGACACAACCTCACGGAAGATATTATATTCGGGTATATGGTCACCAAAGACGGTGAGGGCATATTCCTGAAGCTGTGTTTCGTGTTTAAAAAGGACTTCTTCAACCGTTAGAGCCGGATCATCGGAACGAGACTTCCTGAGATATATAATTACTTCATTTACGGAAAAAGTAGTAATATCATATGACATGGATCATTCTCCTTTGTATATTTTACGATAGCAGGATATAAAAATACCCGGTGCTTGTAATTTTACCGGGAGAATGATACAATTTCACTTGTCTAGGGTTATTGTATCGGTACTCCCGATATGGTTCCAGCTCTGCTCCGGTATTGGCGTACCGGGGCAGATTTTATTTTACTGATTACCGACCTTTTGGATCAAAGCATCCTGCAGCACCTGGGAGAAGTTGATGTTCATAGCCATAGCGGTTTCGTTAAGCCACTCCGGAATGGTGAGAGTCTTCTTCACAGCTTTGTTATTAAAGCGTTTCCGGTATTCCATGGTATCACAGGCTACAGAATTGACGAATTCTCCATCATTAAGTTTTAAATCTTCCATTTTGGAAGGAGCGGGAATCTCACGGCCATCGCTTTCATAACCGTAGAGTACCAGTGCGAGTGCATCTTCGGCCATAAATAAAGCATCAGCCATATCATCACCGCAGGTAAAGCAGCCTTCCAGATCGGGAAAGACTACAGAAAAACCTCCATCTTCTTCGGGGGTAAAAATAGCAGGATAAGCATATTTCGTTGACATCATAAATGACTCCTTTCTTTATACGATATAAATGAGCGGTAGGGGATTTATTCAATCCCCGCACTCTTTAGTATGGATCTCACTGTTCCGGGCTTTATCTCACTTTTATGTCGTGGCACTGCAAATTGCTGATTGGTAATAGGACTGAACCAGATATCGTGATTGCTTCCGTGTCGTAGCAGATAACAGCCGTGGCTTTTCAGGATCTTTAGTAATTCACTGTTTTTCATAGCACCTCCTTATGGTTATATAATAGCACGTATAAGCACGTATGTCAATATAAAAACACATATTTACACGTATTATGTGTGGAATGAATACATAAAATTCAACAGCTGATCTGGAGTAACCATTTTCGTGACGTCAAGAAAATGGCAGAATTTTTATTTTAATTTTCTTTTTTCCTCACGTTCGATCTGCTTGACGCTTCTTTCGGGCGTTGGCAGATCTTCTGGCATCGTTCCACCCAGTTCTTTAATGGTTTGTCTTACTTTTTTGCCGACTTCATAATGTGTTTTATTGGCAGCAGTCTTACCAACAATATTTTCCCTGCGTATTTTTTCATCTGTTTGAGTTGCACGGAAAAGGTTAGCCGCAAGTTCGGTACTTCCCATAAAGTCGAGAATATCCTGGGATTTTTTTAATCCTTTTCTTTCATGGATTTCTTTTCGGCCAAGACCACCATAAAGTCCCTGATATCCCTTGTTTTGAAAAATAGCATAGTCTATTGGATCGGTAATGCCGGCCATATTCGCAGCTTCAGCAAGAGACTTATTATGCCGCTTCATTTCATTTCTGGTAGCAAGTCTTTTGGCATCTTCAGACAGATCCTCGAAGGTCTCTGCAAGCTCCTGTTGTCTGGTCTTTACTGCAAAGTAGGTTTGACCAAGTGCAATGACCTTTTTATGAGGATCACCGTTCTGCACAATCAGGTAACATGCATAACGAGAGAGCATAATATCACCGATATCTTTAGTTGTTGCACCGGCATTTACGATTTTGCCAACGTTGGCAAAATCGTCATCTGGGTTATTACCGCTATTAGCACAAGCTTCTTTGGCCTTTTCAATCACATTGTAAAAGCGTCTCCATTGTTTGTATTCCAATGCGACCTGTAGCTCTCTGGCATACCAGAATTCCTGCCCATATTCATTTACATGACGTATGGATTCAAATAAAGATTCAGTATAAACAGTTTCTTCATTATCCGACACAGTATAGCCGGTCGAGTGATTCTCATCATCAAAAAAGAAGAACATAAATGGCAGCTCCTTTCTTTTCAGTCCAATTTGTTGCGATTCAATAGTTCCACCCATCATAGGTGTAAATATTGTTCTGGCAATTTATGCCAATTTTTCTGCGTCCCCTTTTTGTTTGATCTTTAAAATACGAAGAACCATTTGGCGATCCAAATCATCAGCTTTACGAAAAGCAGTTATTAAATCCTCTTCTAAAGGAGATACAGAAAAATCGGTAGATGCAGGCTCGGCAGCGAGAGAGATATTTCCATCTAGCATAGAAAAAAGGGTATTAAAATCAATATGTACACAATCGGCAACTTGACGAATGCATTTTATTGAAGGAGCAATTGATCTTCCAGTTGTGGGATTCCAATTTTTTTCTAATAAAGAAATATAAGATTTGCTGATTCCACTCATTTCTGAGAATTTATCCATGCTCATTTCGTGTTCTACTCTATATTTTTTTATGATTTCACCAAGGGTCATTGGGGCATCCTCCTAACGTTGTTTAATATATTTTACAAAGAGATTGATAAAATGTCAAATAAATTAAACAAAAAGTTGTTGACATCTATTTGTCTAGTATGCTAGACTTAACGTGTCAAGTGAACTAGACAAAGGAGGTTAAGATGGGATATAAGATTAAAGAAAAGAGAAAAGAAAGAAACATGACACAAGATCAGTTGGCAAAACAAGCAGGCGTTTCTCGAACAACTATATCTGGTTTAGAAAGTGGAAAGACATCAGTAACAAGCACGCAGACAATTAGAAAGATAGCCAATGCTTTAAAATGTGAAGTTGGTGATATTTTTTGCAATTGATGTCTAGTATACTGGACGATTTAAAAAGAAAGGAGGGAAGAGAAGTGAAAGCAACAATAGAAGAAACGCTTCAAAGTATAGATGATACCTTGAAGCGCATAGAAAAGTTTCTTCATGAAAATAAATCAATTTCAATTAGATGTGGAGTCGGTGAGTGTGACACCAATAATTTGGTCAAAAAAGATGTCAATATAACTGAAATTAAAAATGGCATTGCCGGATTTTAATTGTACATCTTTTAGTGACAAGACCCCATCGTTTCCATCGAGCATAGTCTTAGAATCGATATTATTTTCTTTTTTGTAATCACGGGCTACCTGAGATGAAATATTATTTAAAATTTTTACGGTCTCGGAATTTGCTTCGTCATTGTTTTTTACAAAGGTGCCAATGATTATGCCAGCAGGTGTAAGCAGAACAAGACGTTTATCTTTTAATACGTCTATCGTAGTGGAAATGCCCCAACTGGTGATCAACTCTTTTTTTAATGAATGCATATTAGAAATTCTCCTTTCTTTATTACTCGGACGCTGGCACGTCCTGTAAGGAAATTATAGGAGATATTGGAGGGAAACGCAACCAAATGAGGACTAATAGAAAGGAGGGGAGAACGATGACGAATCTTATGGATGAGGAATTTGACAGGATAGCCAGAAAAGAGATCCGCTCACAAATAGCAATGGCATTTATTTCCTTGGAATATGAAGCACGACTTTTGGATGAACAAACCAGAAGGAGAATATTTGAAAAAAAAGCGAACCAGCTAAAAGCAGATGTGACAATGTTCACTGATTCGCTAATAGAGCTAATGGCTGGTAAGGAGATTGATAAGGAAATGGCTCCCGATATCTTGCAAGACAGGCAGAGAAATGGAACTTAATTCGCTGATAGTTTTATCTATTTTATCCCATACTTTGGCTGGTCGGATACTATCGATTAGTTCGTGGCCTGAATAAGTCAACCTATAAACATAGATATCTATAAGTTGATTATCTCCATTTAGCACAGATGCGTTTATATAGTCAGCATCGTTTAATTGATAGAGAGTATAGGCAATTTGATTACAGGGATATTGAGAAAGGTGATCGGTGAAATATGAAAGGGAAACAGGTTCCCATGTCATATCTTCTGATAAGAACGGAGTGTCTTCACAAAGAATGAGAATATCACGGACGCAGTTAGGATCGAGTTTCATGATTTTCCTCCTATAAGTTATTTTGCAATAAGTATATAGGAAAAGATTTGGGAAGGCAAGAGATATAAAAGGAAGGAGGGAAGTGAAGTGGTGCTTAAAAGGATATATGAAGAACTGAAGGTAATTGAGAATAAAGCAAAAGAGATATGTCAGTACGTTGAACCAAAAGAACGGATCGAAAATGGAATAGTAGTTAAAACATTTTTTCCCAATCAATCCACTTTTCCAACGAGAGTTTCATTTGAATTGGATTACCACGATTGGTTGAAACTTCAAAAGTCAAAGGAGTGGAAAGATTTTCAGAAGCTTTTTTTGAAATATCAAAAAAGACATAACCAGAAGTCCCTGAAAGTGAAGGCAAATTAATAGGGAAAGAAATAGTCATGTATTCTTTGGTCGCTATGACACCATTATTTTGAGTTCTCTCAATGGTTATAGCATGTGGAGGACCATTAAAGCCGGCATATGATTTTTTATCAATAATGAGATTGAGGTTATTAATGGAGATTGGAAGCCGGGAATGATTTTGAAATGTCATATATGCAATTACTGTATTATTCAATTCGCAGATTTTAATGATTTGCATAGATATGTTTTTTCGTGAACGGAAAAACCCAATGATCCAACCGAGGCAAGTTCCCATGGCACCAAAGATTGCAATGCATAATGTGATATTTTCACGTGTTAAGTATTTCAAGATATCTTTCATATGATACTCCCATGCATGTGATACAGGGATTATAGCACAGGAAATTAAAAAAAGAAAGGAGGGAAGAGAGTGAAAAAAAGATTATTTACATTATTAGCATCCGTTGTAATGGCACTGACAATGACGGGATGCAGTGAGGCAGATAAGGTAAATGCCAACATTTCCAAGCAGGCAGATTACTTTGAGTCAGAACGCAGGATTACGGTATACAACGCCAGAACGGATAAGATCATTATGGAAGCGGAAGGGTTCATGTCTATTTCCAATAATATGTCCGGGGAGTTGATTTGTACGGTTAAGACAGGAGCCAATGAATATAAGAAAAATTATATTTATCTGAATGAATATACCATGTATGTGATTGAAGACATAACTGGAACACATACAGATCCGTATCATTACAAGATATATTTTCATACTGCAGCACCTGCAGATTTTGAAGTAAGGCCATAAACTTGTAAAGCCGTACAAGCGGTAACACATATCATCTTAAAAAGAGGAAAGGGTAGCAAATGGATACATATTCAAAGACAATCATTCAAAAATTTGATAATGGCGTAAACATTGTTCATATCCCTGACCTTACGGATGAAGAGCGGGCCAGAAGACAGGCGCAGCTGAGACGTGCAGCGGAGCAGTTATTGAAGGAAGCAGAAAGAGTAAAAAAACAACAGGAAGGGCAAAACGTGCCTTCTGTGTGGTGCACAACAGCACCACAGTAGTACTTTTATTCCCCTTTTACACAGAAAAGGTGCGCAGCTCCCCTCTGCGCACCACATAGAGGGCACGTTGGACAAGCAGGAGGGTGAACATTGAGAAAGATTCGTTTAAAACAGAGCATTGCGTTTGTGGTATTTCTTCTGGCTGTTGCAGCAATGGACAGTCAGTTATATATCACATCAGGCATACTGGCAATCGCCAGTGCAATCTATATGTATACAACGGTAGTGGAGGAAAAGCGTTATGTATATGAGCTTCGAAGAAAGTGGACTGATTCAAGGATCAGTAGAACAGAAGAACCAGGACAGGGACCGGATTTGGGAATATATCAGGCAGTTGAAAGGAGAAAAGCATGAAAAAGAGAATCATATCGGTATTACTGGTGCTGTTGATGTTGTTACTGCTGATCCTGTGGAACTTGCCGGCTGAAGCATCGGAGAAGTACCCGGTAAGGAAGATGCGGGTAACCTGTTATACCTATCCGGAAGGAAGCATTACGGCATCCGGCAGTGAAGTCCGTGAGGGTATCATAGCAGCAAAAAGGGAATGGATGAATGCCCTGGTTGTCCTGTATGACATGGACATGAATTTTATCGGGTATTTCGAGGTGAAGGATACCGGCTTCGGGATTGATAAGGACGGGGACGGTATCGGCAGTATCCAGGAAGGGACAAGCATAGATGTGTTCCGGAGAAACCTGGAACGTTGCCGGGAGTGGGTAGAAAGGTATGGAGATTATTGTTATGTGCAGGTTATCCCTGATGCAGAGGGATAAAAAAAGAGCCCTGCCGATTTCTAGGGGAAAATGCAGGACTCTAGGGGGATTAAATGTGATGTATTCATGTTAAAGCATTGAAGGAGGAAAGTCAAGTGAAACAACCAAGAAAACCATTTCTGGAAGAGAAAAAGCAGATTGTGGCAGCGGGTCTTGACTGGAAGAACTGGAGTGTACAGGAGAAAGACAACAACTCCATCACGCTTGTAAATAAGAAGAGCGGAAGGAAAAGGGTGATCTTATGCTGACCGAAAAGGAGATCAGGGACAAGCTGTTTGAAGAATATCCGGTCATGTTCAGGCAGAGCATGAGCGCCAAGAACTGGTACCGTGCGCGGAACGTGGTAGACACGGCGCGCAAGGTTGCCCTGTTCCTCCAGTTCCCGGAAAAGGATCTGGATGAGCTGTTTGGGATCCGGGGTGACCGTGGGGAAATTATTCAGCAGGGAAGATTTCCGGAGGAAGAGATTATCCGGTGTGACGGTGAGGTACGGAAGCTCCAGTACAAAGAGAACCGTGAGATGATGCAGCGCATCCGGGAGAAATATAAAAAAGACGCATGAGCTGTAACTCATACGCCTTGACATATCCGCTCACGCGAACACTAAACCACTGAATTTAGTATAGCAAAACAGGGCGGATATGTCAAGAAAAATGGGGGTTTTAACCTCCGTTTTTAGCATTCTAAGTATATTAAAGTTAGGGAGAATGTAGATGGCATACTGGCAAGATACATGGACCTTCCCGACCAGCATAGAATATGAGTTCAAGTTTGCCGGGAAGTATGGAGCAAAGGGAGAGAAGAGACAGAAAAAGGAGAAAGCCACACCGGAGCAGATCCGGAAGCAGAACCAGCAGAATCGGAGTAATCATGTAAGACGGAAGATTAAAGCAAATTTTCCGGAAGAGGAAGGTATCTGGGTGACATTGAAATATCCGAGAGGATACCGGCCGACCATGGAGGAACTGAAGAAGGATCTGGATAAAATGTTTTATTTACTCCGTAAAGCGTACCGTTCAAGAGGGGCACCGTTCAAGTGGATTCTACGGAAGGAGATTGGGAAGCGTGGCGGTGTACATATCCATATGATTGTAAACCGTATTCGGGGAGCAGACATGGATCTGCTGATCCGGAATGCATGGGGAAAGAAGATCGACATGCAGCCAATGTATGAAGAAGGCGGGTATGAAGATCTGGCAGATTACATCGTGAAAGAACCGGATGAAGAATGTGAGAAGCAGTTATCCTTATTCCCGGAAGAAGAGCGAAAGCAGTTCCGGACATATTCCTGCAGCCGGAACCTGATCGAGCCGGTACCGGAGCGGAAGACCTACCGCAGGTGGACGATTGCCAGGCTGATCCGGGATGGGGAGATCAAAGCCACTCCAGGGTATTACGTGGATAAGAACAGCATCCACTACGGAGTGAACCGCTTTACAGGAATGAGCTACTTAAGATACACCGAAATGAAAATTGAACCGGTGCAACGGCGGGGAGGTGGATAAGTTGGAAGTGAACCTTTACATAGAGACCACTACACAGCGTCCGGCAAGGTGTGAGATCGCCGGAATGTGGTTACTGGAGTACATTACAAGAACCGGAAATCCGGTTACGCGCTCCGGGATCCTGCATAAGAAAGACATTACCAATAATACGATAACATTAGAACTATTATTATGTGCATTTGGGAGGCTGACAAAATCGTGCTCCGTCCGAGTATTTACTCAATGCGGACACGTTTTGGGAGTGATGCAGAATCACTACCTTCCGATGTGGGAAAAGAACGGATGGAGAACGGCGAAAAATGCCCCTGTAAAGAATGCAGATCTGTGGCAGCAGGTGACCGAACAGATCAGGAATCATTGCGTTACGGTAGAGGATACGGATCATTCCTACCGGCAGTATATGCAGGAGCAGGTGCAGAAAGAGTTGTTGAAGGAGGTAAATGAGGATGTTTGATAAATTTGGAGAATTTGATTCCGCAGAGGAAATAAACGAAACGGCAGCAGGCCTTTTAGAAGAAGGAGATCTGGAAGGACTTAGGGAAATGGCGAAGGAGAACGGCTTCGATGAAGACGATGTACAGGACTACATTGATGGAATCTATCCGGAGCTAGCAAACACTTATACGGCTGCATGGAACAAGCTGGAAGTGGAAATGAAAGAGCTTAAGGTGTGTGAGATCATGGAGGACTGGGTAGAGTACATCCGGATCAAGATGGAAGAAGAGGAAGAGATGCAGAGAGCCATCCGGAAGAAAGGCAAGAGCCTGCAGGGATGTATTGCGGCACTTCTAAAGTGGTCCTGGGAGCATCAAAACCCAGTGAACAAGGAAGTGTTAAAGGAAGCGGGCGTAAAGGATCCGAGAGTGACACTTGGAATTCCAGGAATGGGTACCGCCAAGAAGGTCATTACGAAGTATTACCTGGGGAGGTGATGGATGTGATTGCTTATAAAGGATTTAATAAGAATCTTGCCTGTACTAAGGGAAAAGGAACCTTTCAGTATCAAGTGGGACAGATTTATAAAGAAAAACAGGCAGAGTGTGCAAGCACTGGATTCCATTGTGTGGAAGAACCGATCGAGGTGCTGCAGTGGTACAAGAATGGAAGATATTGCATCGTTGAAGCACTTGGGGACGTTCACGAGGACGGAAATGAACGGATATCCTGCTCAGAAATAAAGATTCTGAAAGAGATTTCACTAGAACAGTTGGGAGCGTTGGAGTGTGAGTGGATGAGAAGCCATCCGGAACGAGCTTATTCCAAGGAAGTATGCAGAAATACAGGTGAAGCAAAGCAGGAAGGAATTGTAGTGGTGAGAGGGAAGGATCCCAGGGCAGCAGGTGGTCTGGGAGCAACGATTTTTCTTTTGAAAGAACAGTCCGGGGAAATTGTGGCAGCAGGAGCTTACAAAATTGATGGATCAGAGTATCTGCCCGGAATGTATTACAACGTGGAAGGGAGAAAGGTCAGATGCAGAAAAATGAATTAAGAAAACTGCGGGCGCTCCCGGCAACAAAAGAGATGATGCAGAAAGGGAAGAAGTACACAGAGAAGGATGAGATGCTTTGGACAGGAAAAAAGCGGCATGTAATCATCCCGGAGTATGATGTTTTAATGCGCGTCCAGAATCTGAAGCAGTATATAAAGATTGCAGTATTTCTTCCGGAAGATATGCGGAGCGATATTAAAACCCCACGTTATGAGATTTTTCTGAATGTAGAAGGACAAGAATATATTACAAGAGAGCTTGATGCAGAAGGAAAAGAAGTTCGATGGCTTGCTTCAATGGTGAAAAATCTCGAGGGGATTCCATGGTATTACGGAAAAGAAGGTACGAAATGTTTTATTACAAAGGATGGGAGGGAAACCATAAACGCACTTCGATTGGAAGAGGATTGCCGGAATTACAAAGGGATAAAAAGATTGCAGGCATGGCAGCAGGACCAGAAAGACAAAGCAACGAAACGGAAAGAACAGAAAGAGCAGGCACCGTGGGATCAGGAAATGAAGCTAGTACCAAAGCTGCCGAAGGGTTTTAAGGAATGGATGAGAAAAGAAGCCTGTCATGATTTTTATATCATTTATGAATATGCAAGGAATGGAGTAAAGAAGGGTTACTGCTCCAGGTGCAAGAAAATGGTGTCAATCCGAGATCCAAAGCATGGAAAGGAAACAAAATGCCCCTCCTGCAAGGTGAAAGCTGTTTTTAAAGCAAGCAGAAAAATAAAGACCTTAAGCATAGATGATTATGAAGCGGAAATTATGCAGAAAATTCCGGATGGTATTGTGATCCGGAGATTTAGACAGAGTCAGGGATACCGGTGTAAGGATTATAAAGAACCTAATATTTATATGCATGAGGCGGAGAGAACACTGATCTATGAAAATGGAGAAATAAAAAGATATTTTTGGGGATTTTACAAAAATAAATATCACAGGTGGATTCGTGACACATTTTCAACGAAAGACTATCGCCCTGCAAAGCGTACTTATTACTGGAAACGTATGATAAAGCTGTACAGAAAGAATTTGTATAGTCTGAAAAAGAGCACCTTTATCAAATACAGTGCTTTGGATTTGTGGCCGGAGCTTCCAACATCCGTAACGAACTATATAGAGATGGAAAAGAATATGCCAGTAATAGAAAAACTTGCAAGAATCGGAATGTTTCGGCTGGCAAAGGATATTATAGCCGAGAATCATGATAATGTAGATGCCCTGATAAATGAGAACGAGACAGAGATGACAAAAATGCTGTCTATTGACAAAGCCAGATTAAAAAGGCTGAAAGCTATGGATGCAGGAGCATATTCCCTTGAATGGATGCAGATGGAAAAGACCAGAGATACAATCTGGCCGGATGAAATGATTCAGGATTTTGGAAAAAACGAGATCACATGTACAGATTTCAGTTTTCAACAGGAAAAAAGCTATACACGGATCTATGGTTATATGAAAAAGCAGTCCAGGATCATGGGAGAGGATCTGTCACAGGTACTGATTACATGGCAGGATTATATAAATATGGCAAAAGGAATGAAGATGAATACCGAAGAAGAACAGATTGCGAAACCCAAAGATTTAAAGCAGGCACATGATGATCTGGTTCGGCTGAGAGAGCAGAAAGGTATCGAAAAGCAGGCGCATGAATTGGAAAAGAAATGGCCGAAAGTGAATGGGCAGCTTCCAAAATTGAAAAAGTTTGAATTTCAGAACGGTCAGTATTGCGTTGTAGTTCCTGAGAAGATTGCAGATATCGTAGAAGAAGGAGTGATCTTAAGACATTGTGTCCATACATGTGATTATTATTTTTCAAGAATACAGAATGATGAGTCTTATTTGTTCTTTTTGCGAAAGAAAAGTGATCCTAAGATGCCGTGGTACACATTGGAGGTAGAACCATCCGGAAATATAAGACAGAAGAGGACTACAGGGGACAAGCAGAATGAGGACTTTCAGAAAGCACTTCCTTTTTTGACAAAATGGCAGCAGTACTTTAAAAAACAGCTGACAAAAGAAGAAGTGGAACTTGGAAAAAAGGCAGATATGCTTCGGCAGGAAAATTATAAGAAACTCCGGAAAGACGGAAACAGAGTATGGCATGGACCATTAGCCGGGAAGCTGCTTGCAGACGTGCTGGAAGCAGACTTTATGAAAGCAATGTAGGAGGAAATCATGGAAAATATAGAAAACGTAACAGGAGATGTACTGGACTTAAACAATCAGTTTGCATCTTATCAGGATTATAAGGCAGCAGTCGATACCGAGATGAACCGTGCGGCAGAGAGCTTTGTGCGGATCGGGTACCTTTTGAAGATCGCAAGGGACACAGATATCCTTAAGGAGAGCGGATATGCGAATGTGAATGAGTTTGCAGAAAGTATTTACCATCTGGATAAGTCCCAGGTAAGCCGGTTTATCAATATCAATGATACCTTTGCAGAAAACGGTTATTCGGACAGGCTGCAGGCACAGTATCAGGGATATGGCTATGCCAAGCTGGCAGTGATGCTGACGCTTCCGGAAGAGATCCGGGAAGAGATCCCGGCAAGCTACAGCAAAAGGGAAATTGAGACCATTCAGGACGAATATAAGGAAGAACAGAAGGTATCTGACATTGAAGTGATACTGGAAGGGGAGAAGGAAAATCAGAAAACGTTGAATTTACTCGGCAAGACACTGGATCAGGTCATTCATGATTATCCGGATATGGCAGCAGTCCTGTATAGCATCAAAGGCTATCAGGAAGAACGGAAGAAGAAATACTATGAAGCACTGGCACCGAGCGGAGAAGTCACCTACACGGCACGTATTCAGGGCGTTGGAAGGCTTGCCATGGTGATCAAGGGCGCAACAACAGATATTACGATCCTCAATATGCGAAGTCTTGAAAAGGAGTATTACAGCTGGAATCAGCTGACGGAAGCCATCCCGGAGGTGATCTGTCCGGATATGTCGATCGGGGAACCGGTAGAAAAATGGTGGGAAAGACATTATGGAGAGACATTCCCGGCAAAAAAAGAAGAAATTGCACCGGTGCAACCGCAGAAACCGCATAAAGACTCGGTAAAGAAGCCATCCAGGGTGATTACACCGCCACCGAAAAAGGAGAAGCCGCATGAAGAGAAGAAAGAACCGGAGAAATTACCGGTACAGGAATCAAAGCCGGAAACTGCATCAGAACCAGTACCGGAAGAGATACCGGAAGAATTCACAGAACCGATCGAACCAATGGAACAGGAGAGCGAAGATCAGGGGGAAGCTGCAGTTCCTGGTAATGAAATGCCGGTATGTGATCCTGATGAGGATATTGAGGTGGAAGCGGAGCCGGGAAGTGCAGGATGTGATGTTTGGAGAGATGCTGCGCTTCTGAAGGTAAAAGAAATCCAGGACGGATATAAGGAACTGGATATCTGGGAATGGGATAAGGAACTCCCAACGCTGGATCAGATCGATGCAGCATATGGAAAAGCCTTGGAAATGTATAACCTGTTATTTGAATTAAGGGGGATTGTCAAGAATGGCGAAAAAGAACCCTCATAGCTACACCAGAAAGCTCCAGTTCAGTGAGAAAGAGAAACAGAAGATTGCGATCCGGGATCATGGACAGTGTATCTTCTGCAATATGGGCATACCGGCAGAGGGAGCTACCTGGCTGGATCTGCAAGTGAAAGATTACATGCATTTTATTCCAAAAAGTGCATTAGGATTAGGCGTGGAGCGTAACGGAGCCATTGGGTGCCGGTACCATCATTCCATCCTGGACAATGGGAATAAGGGAATGCGGCAGCAGCTCCTTGACCGGTTCGAAGAGTATTTAAAAAGCAGGTATCCGGACTGGGACAAGACCAAACTTACATACAGTAAGTGGAATTAGGCCATAGTGGCTACAACAAGCCTTTTGGTATACATATCACGGAAAAACCATATGGGGAGCTGTCCCCCACAGCTTCCCGGAAAGGAGAATCATGGCAAAGAAGAATAATAAATTGATGGAATATAACAAAGCCTGTGAGGCAGCAGGCCTGACCTATGCACAGATGCAGCAGAAAGAAAGCACCATGATGATGGGATCCATCCGGGCGCCACGGAATTACCGCAAGGCTTCGGAATGGCAGCAGTTGGCCAATGGAAAGAAACGCATCTGTTATGTGAAAGACGGAGAGAAAGAATGCTGCAAAGCAGAATACCTTCCGAACGGGTATCTGAAGAAGAAATGCGTAAGCTGTAGGTGGGTGGTGTAGGGATGGAATGCCTGTCTGGATGAAATAACAAGGTAAATTGAAATTTAAGAGAGGTAAATAGAATGGAAATATACAGAGATGGAGTCGAAATTGACATATTGCCGGAAACGGCTAAATGCTGTGCAGATGATGCAGAGCGAAACCCACTTAATATAAATATGTGTCCGATTGGAGAACAGTACTGTTCTGGTGATTGTGACTATTATACAGAAAATTAGAATTTAAAAGAGGTCAGCGACATGAGACTTGATAAAAAAGACCTAGAAGGATTGCTTGAATATTTGAAAGCTAATCCGCATGAAGCAGAGAGATGTAATCAGTGTTTTAACTGTAGGAAACTGCAAAGGTGCAACATTGATGACAACGAAGATGAAAACGGAATGTGTAAAGAGTATGTTCCGGTGGGGCATTAAACTGAACTATATCCAAAATGGAAATAGTTGAAACTTAGAATTTAAAGGTAAAAAACATGGCATGGTACGCACTTTATAAATGGTATAAAGATTGGAGCAGAATAGGATATCCTAATATGATTAGTTGGTATTCTGAAAAGCTAAATCCACCAATGTTTACAATATTAGAATTAAGAGAAAGGATAAAAACAATATGAAAGCGAAAGAATTTGCAAATAAATTCGGCGTTTCGGTAGAAGAGATGTGCAGGATAACAGAACTGTCACGTCAGGGTTTAAATGATATTGTGAGCGGAAAAAGTCCAAAGCCAAGTAAGGCGAAGCGAATTGCTTTACATAATTTGAGAGATTATGCAGCAATCTGCCGTGCACAGGATATTAAGAAAGCCAATGAAGATTATGAAAACAGAATGAAAATGGCTGAAATATTTTATGTAAATTAAAGTTTAGTGGAGGTACAAGATGAAAGAATTTCCGATTATGAAGAATAATGGGAAGGAATATATTCCTTACGATGTTATTAAACCGCATGAGGAACAGGCATTAAAAAACCACTGCGGACAGACATTAGACAGGTTGGCAGAAAGAGGAGGTCTGTCTTGGGCGGAAGCGTATGCGGTTTTAACAGATAGTAAATTTCCTAGTAGAAAAGAGTATATTTCAGAAGAATTTTATGAGAAAAAAGTCAAAGAGATTGTATCAAATACGGAGTTAAACTGAAATTTAGTGGAGAAACGGTATGAATAAAACAAAGATAGAAATACTAAGAAGATTCTCAGAACAAGAGACTAATATCATGGAGCTATATCAGATGCAAGCATTGGTTGATGTGGTATTGGAAATAGATGAAAGGATTGATCTGATAATTAATAAACTCAATTCATTGTCTGAGAATGAACAGTAACAAAGCGTCCTGCCGGGACGAATCCACAACAGAACGCTTGTTTGGGATGAATCAATAATATCATTGATGGGAAAATTTGTCAATGATCTGTAACAAGAAAATAGCGGTAGACCTACCGACCAAAGTAACATCTACCGCTTTATGCTTAAGGACAGTATAGCACATACGGAGTTCTTAAGCAAGAAATTGTGGAGGAAACCGATATGACAGCAAAAGAACAGTTAAAAAACAACGTATTAGTAAAAATGAGAAACCATGTTAACAGCCAGACTATGGATATTCTCGGCGAAGTTTTATCAGGCGAGCTGGCAGCAGTCGAGGTGGTAGTGTTGGAAACACTTCCGGCAACCATAGAAGACAGCAACGCTTATGTATGGGAGCTGTTTCAGGTAAAGAAAGCACCAAAATTGTCGGCAAAGACGGTTGCAAGGTATGGGGATGTCTTAAGACATTTTACAGAGTTCTGTCATAAACCGTTCATAAAAGTAATTAGTATGGATGTGGAGCTTTATCTTGCTTCAATCCGAAAGGATAATACGGAAGTATCACTTGACGGCCAGCGCAGATGTCTGTCTGCTTTCTTCACCTGGATGCGCAAGAGTCACCTAATCGTAGAAAACCCATGTGATGAGATCGAACCATACAAGATCATTGAGAAGCCGATCGACCATATGGAGCCGGAAGAAATGGAACAGCTTAAGACCGGATGCCGTACTCCGAGAGATCGGGCATTAATCGAGTTCCTTCGATCAACAGCGGTTCGTGTTGGAGAAGCGGAGCAGGTACGTGTCTGTGATGTGGACTGGAGATCCGGGGAAGTGAATGTCTATGGAGAAAAGGGGCGGAAATACCGTACTGCATGTCTTGACAGTGTGGCAATGAAGTATCTGACCGAGTATGTGGAAAGCAAACAGGTATCATTCGGGAGCACAGAGCCGTTATTTACCTGTGACCGTGGGGATGTTCACAAAGGTCTTGCAAGAGCCAGTATCCGGAATTCCATTGGAGTGATCCGGGAGCGTGCCGGCATGGAACGCAGGGTATATCCTCATTTGTTCCGAAAGACCACAGCAACGAACGTGATCCGGCGCGGGGGATCCGTTCACGATGCCGGGGAGTATCTGGGACATAAAGAGCGCAGTACAGCCGGAAGATTCTATACATACATGGGAAAGCAGCATACGGTAGACATTTTTAATAAATACGTTGCGAGTGTTTGATGAGAAGGAGGATGTTATGTATTCAAGAGTGAATAACAAGATCTGGAGAACGATTGAGATTGTGATTCAGATGTATCCGGAAAACAAGAGAAAGCTGGAGGATTATACGAGAGAGATCGTAGAAGCCAGTTGTAAGCCGGAATTTGCCGGGGAGATGCAGGAGGACTATACTAAGCCGCAGTCATGTACGGAAGCAAAGGCATTAAAGCTGGCTACGTCAGAATACTATAAGCAACTGAAGAAAGAGGTTGAGGGAGTGGAGATGGCATACAATTCTCTGACAGAGACGGAACAGAGAATTATCAAGGCACGCTTCTGGTCTAATAAAGCGAAGAAGATACCATACTTGAAAATGGGGAACACAGGATATTCAGAGCGGCAGATGAAGAGAATCGTGTATCGGATGATTGAGCGTGTTGGAAGGTACATAGGAAAGATAGAATAAAGATGGCACGATTTCACGTCATTGACTGTGCTATATTGGTAGTGTGATAAATTGAAAACGAGGGAATGAAGGGCTTAACCTGTGCGGTTTGGCCCTTTTATTATGTGAAAATGGCAAAAGAATTTGCAAAGAAATTTTACAATTCCAAAGCGTGGAAAAGATGCCGCGACTCATTCATTCAGGAACGATTGAGGATTGATGGAGGTGTGTGTATGGAGTGCCACCAGGAGCAGGGTTATATAGTGCATCACAAGATCACGCTGACAGAAGATAACATACACGATGCGGAGATCGCATTGAACCATAGGAACATGATGTATGTATGCAAGGCATGTCATGATCAATATGAAGGTCATGGAATAGGGCATGGCAGAGTAAAACCGCTTTGCATCTTTGATGATACTGGGCAGCCGATCAGCTTGCGGGACGTAGACTCCCCCCGTAAGAGTCCATGGTGATTTGAATTGAAAAGACCGACAGCCCAGATTCGTTTAAAACACAGGTCACGCATTAGGGGGGTGTGGTTATGGCAGACCGGAAGAGGATAAAAGAAGTAGAAGAAGCCGCTGAAAATGCGGATTATCTGAAAAAACAAAAGAGGATCAAGAGCGAAATAACCCGCCTTAAAAAGATCTTCAAAGACATTGATCCGAATAAGAAAAACCTGGTAATTTCTACAATTCATGATATTGCATTCATGAATATTACGATGGAGGATTTACGGGAATCCATCATAGAAAACGGAACGACCATTGAATATCAGAATGGGAAAGACCAGTGGGGAGAAAAGCAGAGCCCGGACGCGCAAACATACCTGCAATTATCCCAGAAGAGCACTCAGGCAATGAAAATTTTATTGGATTGTCTGCCAAAAACTCCACCTAAGACGGGAGATGATGAGGATGGCTTTGAGGGCTTCGTCTGGGGCAGGGATGATGAATGAAATGGGTGAAATATCCGGATGATTACAATCCGATTCGCAACTACTGGGGAAAAATAGAGTCCGGGGAAGAGGTAGTTAGCAGAAAAGTATATCTGCAGTACAAGAAGCTGATATACGATCTGGATCATCCAGGAGAGTATTTCTATTCGAATAAAAGAGCAAACCATATCATTGAATTCTTTGAAAATTATTGCAGACATTCCAAGGGAAAACAGGGTGGAAAGAGAGTTGTCCTGGAACTGTGGGAGAAGGCAATGCTGGCCGCAGCG
>ERZ1106939.528-NODE-528-length-33743-cov-7.396907_pt1 | contig 33743 bp, 27 predicted proteins | sample MGYA00403669_ERZ1106939 | MGnify/ENA primary metagenome ERZ1106939 (study PRJEB35170, sample SAMEA104062447) | human gut metagenome | biome: human gut; feature: human-associated habitat; material: faeces | place: Denmark | collected 2012-09-28 ...
ACGCCGACTTCGACGGCGACCAGATGGCTATCCACGTTCCTCTGTCCGCCGAAGCACAGGCCGAGGCGCGTCTGCTGATGCTGTCCGCCAACAACCTGCTGCGTCCCCAGGACGGCGGCCCCGTCACCGTGCCTACGCAGGATATGGTGCTGGGCTCCTACTACCTGACCTTCGAGCGCTTCGAAAACGGCTGCTGCCAGATGACCAACAACGAGTACTGGCCCGAGGGCGTGGACTTCGCCCTGGCCGGCAAGACCTACGATGAGCTTACCGAAGAGGAGAAAGCCTCCGTCCACATGAACATCTACCGCGATGAGGACGAGGCGCTGATGGCCTACAACGAGCACATCATCGGTATCCACCAGCCCATCTGGGTCCGCGTGACCAAGGAGCTGAACGGTGTGAAGGTCAGTCATGTGGTCCGCGCCACCGCCGGCCGCATCATCTTCAACCGCAACATCCCCCAGGACCTGGGTTTTGTCAAGCGCTTCAACGAGGACGGTACACCCTCCGACAAGTTCTTTGACTACGAGATCACCGAGACCTGCGGCAAGAAACTGCTGGGCAAGATCGTCGACAAGACCATCAAGCAGTATGGCTTCACCATCGCTGCCGAGGTGCTGGACAACATCAAGGCCACCGGCTACAAGTACTCTACCCGCGGCTCCATCACCATCTCCATCGCGGATATGACGGTGCCCAAGGCCAAGTACGAGCTGATCGACGAGACCGAAAAGCGCGTGGTGGAGATCGAGGATCAGTACAACATGGGCTTCATCACCGACGAGGAGCGCTACAAGCTGGTGGTCCGCGAGTGGGAAAAGACCACCGCCGACGTTACTGACGCCCTGACCGCCAACATGAACAAGTACAACCCCATCTTCATGATGGCGGACTCCGGCGCCCGTGGCTCCATGAAGCAGATCCGTCAGCTGACCGGTATGCGCGGCCTGATGGCCAACACCGCCGGTAAGACCATCGAGATCCCCATCAAGGCCAACTTCCGTGAGGGCCTGTCCGTGCTGGAGTACTTCACCTCCAGCCGAGGCGCCCGTAAGGGCCTGGCCGATACGGCCCTCCGTACCGCCGACTCCGGCTATCTGACCCGCCGCATGGTGGATGTCTGCCAGGATGTTATCATCCGCGAGGCCGACTGCGGTGTGGAAAAGGGCATCGTGGTGTCTGAGATCAGCGAGGGCGGTCAGGTCATCGAGAAGTTCTCCGAGCGCATCAAGGGCCGCTTCCCGGTCCGCGATATCCTCAAGCCCGGCACCGACGAGGTACTCATCTCCAAGGATCACATGATGACCGAGGACGACGCCGCGCTGATGGAGTCCTTCGATATCCACTCCGCCGAGATCCGCACCGTGCTTACCTGCCGTGCCCACAGCGGTATCTGCGCCAAGTGCTACGGTATGAACCTGGCTACCAGCAAGCCCGTCGGCCCCGGCGAGGCGGTCGGCATCATTGCCGCCCAGTCCATCGGCGAGCCCGGTACCCAGCTGACCATGCGTACCTTCCACACCGGCGGCGTGGCCGGCGGCGACATCACCCAGGGTCTTCCCCGAGTGGAGGAGCTGTTCGAGGCCCGCAAGCCCAAGAAGATGGCCACCATCGCCGAGATCGGCGGCAAGGTCCGCTTCGAGGAGGCTACCAAGGGCAGCCTGCTGAATATTATCATCACCGCCGATGACGGCGATACCCGCACCTACGCGGTGCCCCACACCGGCCTGCTGGTGCAGGACGGCGAGGTCATCGAGAAGGGCCGTCAGCTGCAGGACGGCGCGCTGAACCCCCACGATGTGCTGCGTATCCGCGGTGCCTCCGCGGTCCACAACTACCTGATCCAGGAGGTCCTGAAGGTCTACCGTCAGCAGGGCGTGGATATCAACGATAAGCACATCGAGGTCATCGTGCGCCAGATGATGCGTAAGGTCCGCGTGGAGGATGCCAACGACGCAGAGGGGCTGCTCTCCGGCGCTATGGCCGACGTGATGGAGGTGGAGGACGCCAACGCAGCGGTCCGCGCCCGTATCGCCGCCGGCGAGAAGCGTGAGGACGGCGAGGAGCTGCAGGAGGCCACCTACACCCAGCTGCTGATGGGTATCACCAAGGCCTCTCTGGCCACGGACTCCTTCCTGTCCGCCGCCTCGTTCCAGGAGACCACCAAGGTCCTGACCGAGGCCGCCATCAAGGGCAAGGTGGACCACCTGGTGGGCCTGAAGGAGAACGTCATCATCGGCAAGCTTATCCCCGCCGGCGCCGGCCTGACCGCCTATCGCCAGCTGGCGGAGGAGATGGTCCCCGAGACCGAGGCCGAGAAGAAGGACGAGGCCGAGGCCATGCACACGGAGGTCCCCACACCTGTGGAGGCGCCGGCGGACATGGACGAGGCGGAGCTCCCTGAGAGCGATGGTCCCGAGACGGACACCGGCGACGCGCTGTAAGCCGAAACCGAACATCTGAAAGAGGAGGCCCTCCGGCCTCCTCTTTTCACCGGACGCCGGAGGCGCATCCGGGGTAGCTTTTCGTGATATCTTCTGAAATTATCCGCGGAATTTCAGTGGAATTCACAAACTTTCCCGCGAAACACACTTGACGCTTCCGCGCAGCTATGCTATAATTTCAAATTGCGCGGGAATTGCCCGCGGGATTTGTTATGCGACGACAGGAGGAGAGCGCCTGTGCCCGGAGAACTGACCGCCAAGGGAAAAGTCGTGGGCTTGAAGCAGACCCGTCGTGCCCTTGTCCAGGGTGCTGCCGCCCACGTCTATCTGGCCTGTGACGCCGATCCCCGGCTCACCGATCCCCTGCGCGCCCTGTGCGCGGAAAAGGCCATCCCCTGTGACAGCAGCATGACGCTGCGGCAGCTGGGTACTGCCTGCGGTATCGCCGTGCCTGCCGCCGCTGTGGCCGTCCTGAACGGCTGAATAACGTTCCATCCGGAATAGATACCCTCTGTTCCGTGGAAAAATAAAGGGACATACGTCCCACAAATCTTACGAAAGGAGAAACCAAATGCCTACTTTTAACCAGCTGGTCAAGCAGGGCCGGAAGAAGAGCACCTACAAGTCCAATTCTCCCGCTATGCAGAAGGGCCTGAATACGCTGAAGAACAAGGAGACCGACCTGAGCTCTCCCCAGAAGCGTGGCGTCTGCACCGCCGTCAGAACTGCGACCCCCAAGAAGCCCAACTCCGCGCTCCGTAAGATCGCCCGTGTGCGTCTGACCAACGGCTACGAAGTCACCGCCTACATCCCCGGCGTGGGTCACTCCCTGCAGGAGCACTCCGTCGTGATGATCCGCGGCGGCCGTGTCAAGGACCTGCCCGGCGTCCGTTACCACATCATCCGTGGTACGCTGGATACCCAGGGTGTGTCCGGCCGTATGCAGGCCCGTTCCAAGTACGGCGCAAAGCGCCCCAAGAGCAAGTAAAACTTGCAGCATGAGCTTTGCCGAAAAGGTTTCTTATATACTATATATAAAAATACCTCTTTGGCAGGCCGTACAACAGCCTTCGCAAGCTGTTGAGTACCTGTGAAATCATATTTTTATGAAGGAGGGAAGCATAGTGCCCAGAAGAGGTAATGTTCCCAAGAGAGAGATCTTGCCCGATCCTATGTACAACTCCGTGCTGGTGACCAAGCTGGTCAACAGCATTATGTTGGACGGTAAAAAGGGCGTCGCCCAGAAGGTCGTTTACGGTGCCTTTGACATCATCAAGGACAAGACCGAGAAGGATCCTCTGGAAGTGTTCACCCAGGCGATGGAAAACATCATGCCCAGCCTGGAAGTCAAGGCCCGCCGTGTGGGCGGCGCCACCTATCAGGTCCCCATGGAGGTTCGTCCCGCCCGTCGTCAGACCCTGGGTCTGCGCTGGCTGACCAACTACTCCCGCGCCCGCGGTGAGCGCACCATGGCCGAGCGCCTGGCCGGCGAGATCATGGACGCCGCCAACAACACCGGCTCTGCCGTGAAGAAGCGCGAGGACACCCACAAGATGGCGGAGTCCAACAAGGCTTTCGCCCACTTCCGCTGGTAATCATACCAACGACACAAAAAGGAGAACGGTATGCCGAGAAAGGTTACACTGGAAAACACAAGAAATATCGGCATCATGGCACACATCGATGCAGGCAAGACCACGACCACAGAGCGTATTCTGTACTACACGGGCGTGAACTACAAGCTGGGTGAGACGCACGAGGGTACCGCTACCATGGACTGGATGGAGCAGGAGCAGGAGCGTGGTATCACCATCACCTCCGCCGCGACCACCTGCTACTGGAAGGGCTCCAAGGATCAGTTCCCCCAGACGCGTATCAACATCATTGACACCCCGGGCCACGTGGACTTCACTGTTGAGGTGGAACGTTCTCTGCGTGTGCTGGACGGGTCTGTCACCGTCATGTGTGCCAAGGGCGGTGTGGAACCCCAGTCCGAGACTGTGTGGCGTCAGGCCGATCACTACCATGTCCCCCGGATGATCTACGTCAACAAGATGGACATCACCGGCGCGGATTTCTATCATGTGCTGGACATGGTGCACGACCGGCTGAAGGCCAACGCCGTCCCCATCCAGCTGCCCATCGGGAAGGAGGATACCTTCAAGGGTATCATCGACCTGGTGGAGATGGATGCCGATATCTATTACGATCAGTTGGGCAAGGATATGCGCGTGGAGCCTATCCCCGAGGATATGGTCGACCTTGCCAACGAGTACCGCGAGAAGCTGCTGGATGCGGTCTCCATGTTCGATGATGAGATCATGGAGCTGTATCTGGAGGGGAAGGAGATCCCCACCGCCAAGATCCGCGCCGCCATCCGCCAGGCCACCTGTGCTGTGGAGATGGTGCCCGTGACCTGCGGTTCCAGCTATCGCAACAAGGGCGTACAGAAGCTGCTGGACGCCATCGTGGACTATATGCCCGCCCCCACCGACGTGCCGGCCATCAAGGGTGTCAACCCCAAGACCGACGAGGAAGAGGAGCGCAAGTCCTCCGATGACGAGCCGTTTGCAGCCCTGGCGTTCAAGATCATGACCGACCCCTATGTGGGCCGCCTGAGCTTCTTCCGTGTCTACTCCGGCACGCTGACCACCGGTTCCTCGGTCCTCAATGCCACCAAGGGCAAGCGCGAGCGTATGGGCCGCATCCTGCAGATGCACGCCAACCACCGCGAGGATATCGAGTCCGTCTACTCCGGTGATATTGCCGCCGTGGTGGGCCTGAAGAATACCACCACCGGCGACACCCTGTGTGATGAGAAGCATCCCATCATCCTGGAGTCCATGGAGTTCCCGGAGCCTGTGATCCGCGTGGCCATCGAGCCGAAGACCAAGGCCGGTCAGGAGAAGATGAGCGTCGCTTTGGCCAAGCTGGCCGAGGAGGACCCCACCTTCCGCACCTACACCGATGAGGAGACGGGCCAGACCATTATCGCCGGTATGGGCGAGCTGCACCTGGAGATCATCGTGGACCGCCTGCTGCGCGAGTTCAAGGTGGAGGCCAATGTGGGCGCGCCCCAGGTGGCGTACAAGGAGACCATCCGCAAGGCTGTGGATCAGGATACCAAGTATGCCCGCCAGTCCGGCGGTAAGGGCCAGTACGGTCATGTGAAGATCCACGTGGAGCCCAACGAGTCCGGTAAGGGCTACGAGTTTGTCAATGCCGTGGTGGGCGGCGCCATCCCCAAGGAGTATATCCCCGCTATCGATGCCGGTATCCAGGGCGCCATGCTCTCCGGTACCGTGGCTGGCTATCCCGTGGTGGATGTCAAGGTCACCCTGTTCGACGGCTCCTATCACGAGGTGGACTCCTCCGAGATGGCGTTCAAGATCGCCGGTTCCATGGCCTTCAAAGAGGCCATGCGTAAGGCGGATCCCACGCTGCTGGAGCCCATTATGAAGGTCTGTGTCATCGTCCCCGACGAGTACATGGGCGATGTGATCGGCGACCTGAATGCCCGGCGCGGACAGATCCAGGGCTATGAGATGCGTTCCGGCGCACAGCAGATCGACGCGTTCGTGCCGCTGGCCGAGATGTTCGGCTATGCCACCGACCTGCGTTCCCGCACCCAGGGCCGTGGTCAGTACACCATGGAGCCCAGCCACTATATCGAGCTGCCCAAGGGCCTGCAGGAGAAGCTGATCGCCAAGCGCACCGGCCGGGAAAATTTCTAAAACCGTATTTTACGATTGATTTTCCCACCAAAATACTGTAAAATGGCAGTGTTAGACTGTAACGCTGCCCCACACACGATACAAAAATGTTAAGGAGGATCATTTCAAATGGCTAAGCAGAAATTTGAGAGAACTAAGCCCCACGTTAACATCGGCACCATCGGTCACATCGACCATGGTAAGACTACCCTGACCGCGGCCATCACCAAGTATCTGGCTCTGCAGGGCGGTGCTGAGTACACCGATTACGCTTCCATCGATAAGGCTCCCGAAGAGCGCGAGCGTGGTATCACCATCAACACCGCTCACGTGGAGTATGAGACCGCCAAGCGTCACTATGCGCACGTTGACTGCCCGGGCCACGCCGACTATATCAAGAACATGATCACCGGTGCTGCCCAGATGGACGGCGCTATCCTGGTCATCGCTGCCTCCGACGGCCCCATGGCTCAGACTCGTGAGCACCTGCTGCTGGCCCGTCAGGTGAACGTGCCCTCCGTGCTGGTCTTCCTGAACAAGTGCGATCAGGTCGACGATGAGGAGCTGCTGGAGCTGGTCGAGATGGAAGTTCGCGAGCTGCTGGACTTCTACGGCTTCCCTGGCGACGAGACCCCCATCATCCGCGGCAGCGCTCTGAACGCTCTGGTTTCCGAGTCCACCGATCCCAACGCTCCCGAGTATGCCTGCATCAAGGAGCTGATGGACGCTGTTGACGAGTGGATCCCCACCCCCGACCGCAAGGAGGATATGCCTTTCCTGATGCCCGTCGAGGACGTGTTCACCATCTCCGGCCGTGGTACTGTTGCTACCGGCCGTGTGGAGCGTGGTAAGCTGAACCTGAACGAGAAGGTCGAGATCGTCGGTCTGTCCGATGAGAAGCGCGAGACCACCGTTACCGGTATCGAGATGTTCCACAAGCTGCTGGACTACGCTGAAGCCGGCGATAACATCGGTGCCCTGCTGCGTGGCGTTGCCAAGACCGAGATCGAGCGCGGCCAGGTTCTGTCCAAGCCCGGTTCCATTCACCCCCACACCAAGTTCGTTGGCCAGGTCTACGTTCTGACCAAGGACGAGGGCGGCCGTCACACCCCCTTCTTCAATAACTATCGTCCCCAGTTCTACTTCCGTACCACCGACGTGACCGGCGTCATCACCCTGCCCGAGGGCACCGAGATGTGCATGCCCGGCGATAACGTCGACATGAAGGTCGAGCTGATCACCCCGATCGCAATCGAGAAGGGCCTGCGTTTCGCTATCCGTGAGGGTGGCCGCACTGTCGGTTCCGGCGTTGTTATCGAGGTCGAGGAGTAATTTCCTAAACTCACCGAACTGAAAAGTTCGTAAACTATGCCCCTTGAAGCACTGCTTCAAGGGGCATTTTTCATCTTATACCATGCATGAACCCGTTTATCTCGGCAGAATGTATATCGCCGCCGATGACGCGAGTTCCTTTGACGTACAGCACGGCATAAACCGTGCCGTCGCAGCCGTCGTAATTTGTCACCTCGTATGTAAACTGCCTGCATTCAAGCCCCGAATAAAACGCAAAGTCATAGCCTTGATCCGTCTGCATGTCGGCATAGTCCCTGACCGTGCCCTCGAATTTCTTTGGAAGCAGAACAGTGCGCTCGGTCTCGCTGGCCGGATCGATCACCCAGCCATATGACGCGAGATACTTTTCGCGCCCATTGAGCTGCGAGACGTCGAGCATGTCGCCGGTGCTGAAAATGCTTCGCGGCGAGGAGCAAAGGACAACGGCGGCGGCGAGCATAACTCCAAGCATGAGCAGAAGCGCAACTGCGCGTGTTTTTGTCAGCTTTAAACATTTTGTTAACATATGCGTATATTTGCCTTTTCCTATTCAAAAAATCAATACTTTATGTTATAATAAGCTCAAGTTTTTTCCTAACTAATCCTATGCTGAACATGGTGATATTATGCCGCTTATGCGACTTGACAAGCTGCTTTCCGAGTGCACGGTGCTCTCTCGAAGCCAACTCAGGCAGATAATAAAAAACGGAAGCGTCAGTGTAGACGGAGCTGCCGTTACGTCTCCCGAGCATAAGGTAGACAGTGACACTGCGCGTGTCGAGCTTAACGGAAAGCAAGTAAGCTATGAGAGGTTTTGCTACTATATGCTCAATAAGCCGGCCGGCGTACTGACGGCCACGCGCGACCCGCGCAAGCCGACGGTCGTAGACGCCATGCCGGAGGACTGGAAGCGGCGGGGCCTTTTTCCGGTCGGGCGGCTGGACAAGGATACGACCGGCCTGCTTCTTCTGACGGATGACGGAACCTTTGCCCATAAGGTCATCTCACCGAAAAGCCATGTGAGCAAGCTTTATGAGGCCGTGGTGGACGGAACGCCGTGCGAGGCGGATTTCGCCGCCTTCCGCGAAGGGATCGTGCTGCGTGACGGTACGCAGTGTCTTCCCGCGGAGCTCATCGATCTCGGCGGCGGGCGTGTGCAGGTCGAAGTGTTTGAAGGAAAGTACCACCAGGTAAAACGCATGCTCGGCTCGCGGCAGATGAGCGTATTGCAGCTCAAACGTCTGCGCATCGGCGGCCTGTGGCTGGACGGCTCGCTCGCGGAAGGGGAGTACCGCCGCTTGACGCCGGAGGAGATCGAGAAGATACGGCCGGACAGTCTGTCGAAATGACGAACGCCCTATTTTCGGTTTTTGCGTGAAAATGTCGTTATATCATACAAAACCGTCCGGCGGATTTTTATAAATCTGCTTTGATTTGATTAAGTGTAAAAAAAATTTACAAGTTGTAAAGAATTAGCTATTGAAATTTGCACAGAAATCATTTATTATGAAAATTACCTAAAAATGCCCTAAGTTTTTTGATGAGCATTTTCGTATAGAAAGATGGGGGAGGCAGACGTTATGTCCAGCAGGATTTTCCAGAGCATCATCATCCAGATGAAGGATGCCACCGACCGGTGCATCGGCGTTGTGGACGATCAGGGAGTTGTTGCCGCGTGCAGCGAGCTTTCCATGATCGGCACGAAGCTCGATGATTTTCACGGCGGCTTCGGCGATTATCCCGATCAGATCTTCACGTCCAATTTCCGCACATATAAGCCCGTCGGCGGGCTGAGCACGCGGCTGGATTATGCCGTCTTTGTGGACGGCCATGACGCCACGGCGCGCTGCGTGTGCATCCTTGCCTCGGTCGCTTTTCAGGAGGCAAAGATCAATTACGAGGAAAAGCACAACAAGACGATCTTCGTCAAGAACATCATCTCCGACAATATCCTGCCGGGAGATATCTACGTCCGCGCCAAAGAGCTGCACTTTGCTACGGACGTTCCCCGCGCCGTTCTGCTGATCCGCCAGACGGAGCGCACCGATATGGCCGCGCTCGAAGCCATTTCCAACATGTTCCCCGACCGGCAGAAGGACTTCGTCCTCAGCATCAACGAGACGGATCTCGTCCTCATCAAGGAGCTGACCGGTCCTGCGGACAGCAACAAGGAAGTTTACGAGATCGCCGAGGAGATCGAGAAAAAGCTGCACGACGATCTCAATCTCAAGTGTGTCATCGGCATCGGCACGACGGCGAAGCATCTCCGCGTTCTCGCGGACAAGTACAAGGAAGCGCAGGTCACCATCGAGGTCGGCAAGGTGTTCGATACGGAGAAATCCATCATCCACTACGACAACCTCGGCATCGGCCGTCTCATCTATCAGCTTCCCACGACACTCTGTGAAATGTTCCTGAGCGAAGTGTTCAAGAAAAACCCGATCGAGGCACTCGATCAGGAAACGCTCTACACGATCAACAAGTTCTTCGAGAACAACCTGAACGTGTCCGAAACCTCCCGTAAGCTGTTTGTCCACCGCAACACGCTGGTGTACCGTCTTGAAAAGATCAAGAAGCTGACGGGACTTGATTTGCGTGAGTTCGACCACGCCATCATCTTCAAGGTGGCGCTCATGGTCAAAAAATACCTGAACTCTCAGAACGGGGAATACTGATCCCCGGCTCTGACGCGGAGAATGATTTATGGTACTTCTCAAGGATGTCAAAATGAAATACCCTGGAAGCCGTGCGGAGACGCTGCGGGACATTGATCTCACCATTCAGGACGGTGAGTTCGTGTTCCTTGTCGGCCCGTCCGGCTCTGGGAAAACCACGATCATCAAGCTGCTGACCGGCGAGATCCGCGCCACCGGCGGCCAGATCGAGGTCAACGGCTTTGATCTGCGCACGATGAAACGGCGAAATCTGCCCAAGCTGCGCCGCTCGCTCGGCGTCATCTTCCAGGACTACCGGCTCATCAAGGATATGACGGTGTATGAAAACGTCGCGTTTGCGATGCGCGTGATCGGTGCTTCCAACCGCGAGATCAAAAAGCGCGTGCCGTATGTGCTCGACCTCGTCGATCTTTCGGGCCGCGAGGACCGCTACCCGCGGGAGCTCTCCGGCGGCGAGCAGCAGCGCGTGGCGATTGCGCGCGCGCTCGTGAACTCTCCGGACATGATCATTGCCGACGAGCCGACCGGCAACCTCGACCCCGCCAGAAGTCTCGAGATCATGCTGCTCTTCCAGAAGATCAACGAGCTGGGAACGACGGTGCTGATCGTGACGCACGAAAAGGAGCTTGTCAACGCCTTTTCCAAGCGCGTTGTGTCGCTGAGCGACGGCTGCCTCATCAGCGACGGAATGGATGGGTATTACGGCTATGAGTCTTAACAGAATCACATATCTCTTCAAGGAAGGATTGCGCGGCGTATTTTCGCACGGCTTCCGCTCGTTCGCTTCCGTCACGGTCATTGCCGCGTGCCTCATCATCATGGGGAGCTTCGGCCTTGTGGCGGTGAACGTGGATAATCTCATCGGCAATATGGAAGAGGACAGCCAGATCCTCGCCTTTGTGGATGAGTCTCTCTCCGACAGCGACGCGCTTTCTATCGAAGGCGCGATCCGCAGCATCCCCAACGTCCGGGACGTGCAGTTCATCTCCCGTGAAGAAGCCATGGAAAATTACAAAAATACCTATGGCGACAGCACGGTGTTTGAAAATCTGGACGCGAGCGTGTTCCGCAACCGCTATGTGATCCGGCTGAATGATATCACGCTCATGCGTGATACCGCTGATACGGTTGACGCGGTCAACGGTGTGGCGGATGTCAACGCTCCTGTCTCGATCGCGGAGGGCTTTATCGCTGTGCGAAACGTTGTGAGCGTTATTACGGCGATCCTGATCGTCATTCTGCTCGTGGTTTCCGTTTTTATGATGTCCAACACCATCAAGCTCGCAACGTTCACGCGGCGCGATGAGATCGCTGTTATGAAAATGGTCGGAGCAAGCAACAGCTTCATCCGCACGCCGTTCGTTGTGGAAGGCCTGATCCTCGGCCTGCTCGGCTCGGGCATCGCGTTCCTGCTGCAGTGGGCGGTGTACAACTTCATTGCGCAGAAGATCTCGGTATCCATCGCGGCAAGTCTCATCCAGGTCATGCCGTTCTCTCTGCTGATGACGCCGCTGCTGATTGTGTTTCTTGCCATCGGCATTCTCGTCGGCGCGTTCGGCGGAGCCATGGCGATCCGCAACTATCTGAAGGTTTGATCCTTCCCGGACTTTTGTACTTACTATGAAAAACATCAAGAAATCTCTTCGTTCCGTTTTCTGCGCTCTTCTCGCCGCTGCGGCTCTCGCCGCATCGCTGCCGGCGTATGCCGTTTCCCAGGCGGAGATCGACGATCTCCAGAAAAAGCTTGACGCTCTTGAGCAGCAGGCGCAGGAACAGCAGGACGTCATCAACGATCTCACCAGCCAGAAGGCACGCTTCATCACCCGCAAGCTCGCGCTCGATAACAAAATCGAGATCAACCGCCAGATGATCGAGCTGATCGGCGAACAGATCGAGATCTACGATGAGATCATCACCGAAAAACAGGCGGAGCTTGACAAGGCTCTCGAAAAGGAAACGACGCAGACCGAGCTTCTCCGTTCCCGCATCCGCGCCATGGAGGAGAACAGCACCTATTCCTACGCGAGCTTTATCTTTGATTCCTCCAGCGTGACCGAGCTTCTTTCCCGCATCGGCGATGTCAACGACATCATGCACTACGACAAAACTCTGGAAGAGGAGTACATGGCGGCGCGCGAGGATGTCGAGTCCATCAAGAAGAGCTACGAGGAGGCCCGTCACGAGCAGGAGCTCCTCCAGACGGAACTGGACACCAAGCAGGCCGAGCTGGATGCGCAGGTCGAAGCGGCATACACCATGATCGCCGATATCGAGACCCTTTCCGACGACGCGCAGGCGGAATACGACGCCATCGCCGAAGAGGAAGCCAAGGCGGAGGAGACGCTGCAGGAAGCCATCCGCAAGCGCGCCGCGGAACAAGCGAAGTACAACCAGAATAATAACAGCAATAATGGCGGCGGCGGAAACTCCGGCGGCAGCGGCGGCAATTCCGGCGGCGGAAGCTCCGGCGGCGGTTCGGCGACGAGCCTTTCCAATCTTCAGTGGCCGGTGCCGAGCTGCACGCTCATTACCTCCCGCTTCGGCTACCGCGTTGCGCCGACGACCGGCGCGAGCACATACCACGGCGGTCTGGATATCGGCGCGGGCATGGGCGCGTCCATTGTGGCGGCCGGCGCGGGCGACGTTATTTACGCCGGCGATAACGGCGGCTACGGCAAGTGCGTCATGATCGACCACGGCAACGGCGTCGTCACGGTGTATGCGCATATGAGCTCCATCGGCGTGAGCTACGGGCAGTATGTCACCGCCGGACAGTATGTCGGCGCGGTCGGCTCGACCGGTGTTTCCACCGGCCCGCACTGCCACTTTGAGATCCGCATCAACGGCGCACAGACCGATCCGGCGGCGTACTTCTCCGGACTTTCCTATTGGAACTGCTGATTTTCCCTTACGGGATCAAAGGAGCCTATGAAACGTAACAAATTACAGAAAACCGTTTTTTCCGTGATTTGCATCGTGCTGGCGGTCATCATGATGCTTTCACTCGTCATCACCGTACTTCCGGCGCACGCCGTGGACGAGACCGATCTCGAGCGGCTGGCGGAAAAACGTGCGCAGCTTGAAGAGCAGCTCATGGAACAGGAGCAGGTCATACAGGGGCTTACGGAGAACCAGACGCTGATCGTGTTCCGCAAAGCGGCGCTTGATAAGCAGATCTCGCTCAACCGGGAGACGATCGCGCTCATTGAAGAGCAGATCGCCGTTTATCAGGAACTCATTGACCGCAAGGAAGAGGAGCTCGCCGCGGCGACCGCCGCGGAGACCGAGCAGACGGCGCTGCTGCGTGAACGCATCCGCTCCATGGAGGAAAACGACAGCTACTCGTATCTTGCCTTCATTTTTGAGGCGAACAGCGTGCCGGAGATCCTCTCGCGCATCGCGGACGTAAACGATATCATGCACTATGACCGCGAGCTCGAAAAGTCCTTGCAGCAGAGCCGCGAGGACGTGGAGACGATCAAGCGCGAATATGAGGAAGCCAAGGCCGAGCAGGACGCCGTGAACGAAGAGCTCATCGCCCGCCGCGACCAGCTCAGCGCGCAGGTCACCGCGGCCTGTGAACTCATCGCCAACCTTGACGAGCTTTCGCAGAATGCGCAGGCGGAATACGACGCCATCGCGCTGGCCGAGGACGAGGCGATGCAGGAGCTTTTGAAGGCCATGCAGGAATACGCCGCGCAGCTGGCGGCGCAGAGAACATCGCACAGCGGCTCGACCGGCGGCGGAAGCACGCCCTCCGGAGCGGCATCCTCCGGCGCGGGTACGTCCGGCACCGGCGGAGCATATGGGAATACTTCCAACGCCTCCGGCGCCTACAACGGTACCTTTATCTGGCCGGTGGACAGCACGTACATCACCTCGCGCTACGGCGAGCGCTCCGCGCCTACTGCAGGAGCTTCCACAAACCACAAGGCGATCGATATCGGCGCAAAGTCCGGCGATCCGATCTATGCCGCTGCCGACGGGCAGGTCGCTTCCGCGACTTACAACAACGGTCTCGGCTACTATGTCAGCATCGAGCACGACGGGGAGACCGCGACGCGCTATTCCCATATGACGAACTTCATCGTGCAGCCGGGCGAGCATGTCAAGCAGGGTCAGATCATCGGCTATGTCGGCGAGAGCGGCATTGCCACCGGCAGCCACTTGGACTATGCCGTCATCAAAAACGGGCAGCAGGTCGATCCCATGCAGTATTACGACGAAAGCGCCGTTACGTATGATCCGACGGCCTGACCGCGGCGCCGAAAGAAAAAACATCCGAGGTATCAGCCTATGAAACGCGTACCGAAAATCGTCTGGTCACTGCTTGCGTGTGTGATATGCATCGTTGTCACCGCTGCTGCGTGCCTGATCCTTGCGGACAGCGGCGCGTCCTCCGATAAATATATGGAGGTCATCCGCGTGATCAAGACAACGTTCTACCAGCCGAAGGATACGTCCTCGCTGGAGGACGCCTCCGCGAGCGCCATGGTGGCCTCGCTGGGCGACCCGGCAAGCTACTATCTGCCTGCTTCCGAGTATGAGGAGTATAAACTCACGCTGACGAACCAGTATGTCGGCATCGGCGTGACCACGCAGTACAACGAAAATTACGGTTATCTGACCGTCCTTTCCGTAACGCCCGGCTCTCCGGCCGATCAGGCGCATGTGAAGGTCGGCAACATGATCGCCAGTGTGGACAGTATTGACGTATCCGCCTACACTCCCGAACAGTTTGACGAGCTGCTGCGCAGCTACGACGCGAAGGAGACAGAGGCGGAGAAGTATTTCACGCTCCACCTTCTCAACACACAGGGGGGCAAGGCGGACGCGAAAATGAAGTGCGAGCTCATCTATGCCGAGCCGGTCGTCTATTACATTCTGGACAGCGACGCCAACAAGGCGAACCGCAGCTCCTCTGTCGGCTATCTCCGCATCCGTAACTTTGACGACAGCGCCGCCGCCAGCGTAAAAACGGCGGTCGCCGCGCTGCAGGATTCCGGAGCAACGAGCCTTATCATCGACGTGCGCGACAATACGAGCGGCAAACCTGCGGAAATGGCGGATGCGCTCGATTATTTCCTGCCGAAGGGCGATCTGTTCCTCCTGCGTGACCGCGACGGGAAGGAGACGACCTATTCGTCCGGCAGCTCGTATCTCAATATGCCGATGGTCGTTCTTGTCAACGAGAACACCACCTGCGCGGCGGAAGTGTTTGCCTGCATCATGCAGCAGGCGGGCGTGACGATCGTCGGGCGCCGGACGCCCGGCAGCGCGCAGAGCCAGGTGATCGTGGAGCTCTCCGACGGCAGCGCCGTCCGCCTCTCCAAATTTGAGTATCTCACGCCGGATAAAAAGAGCATGACCGACCTTGGCGGCGTCACGCCGGATATCGCGTCCTACCAGATCGAGGACAGCGATCTGGACGTGCAGCTCGAGGCGGCAAAGGACGCCATGCATTAACGGCGTCCGCCCGCGAAAATTCTGCGGAAATCTACAAAGAAGGGTCCAAAGTTCCGTCTTGACATGGGACGCCGGATTCCGTATAATAGCAGGACAAATTCCCGCACGGAGTTATTCTGTGCGGGATTTGCGAGCATGTAAGTATCGAAAGGAAGTTTAAACTATGTCCGTTGAAAGCCGTTACAGAATGAGCCAGGAGCGTCTGGAAGAGCTGAAAAAAGAGCTGGAATATCTTCAGACGGTTCGGGAAAAAGAAGTCTCCGAGCAGATCAAGGAGGCTCGTTCTTTCGGTGATTTGTCGGAGAACAGCGAATACGATGAAGCGAAGACCGAGCAGGGCAAGCTCTATTCCAAGATCGCCGAGATCAAGAACCTGATCGAAAACGCCGTCATTCTCGAAAACGTGCCGACCGGCAGCGCGATCTCCATGGGCAGCCGCGTGACCGTACGCGAAGTGGGCGAGGAGGACGAAGAGACCTATGAGATCGTCGGCAGCCAGGAAGCCAACCCCATTCTCGGCCGTATTTCGGACGAATCCCCTCTTGGCCGCAGCCTGATGGGAAAGAAGAAGGGCGACCGGATCGAGTTTGAAGCCCCCGGCGGTGTTATCTACTACGAGATCCTCAACTGCGAAAACTGAATGTAAATTACAGATATAGGAGATTACTATGGCAGAGGAAACAAGGACCGGAGCGCCGGAGCTCTCTCTCAATGAACTGCTCCGCATCCGCCGCGAAAAGCTGACGAACCTGCAGAACGCAGGACGGGATCCCTTCGCGATCACCCGCTACGATGTTACCCACCACAGCGCGGAGATCCTTGCCGCCGGTGACGAGCTGGTCGGCAAAGAGGTGTCTGTGGCCGGGCGCATGATGGTCAAACGCATCATGGGCAAGGCGTCCTTCTGCAAAATTCAGGATAAGCAGGGCGTCATTCAGTGCTATGTCGCCCGCGATGATCTTGGGGAAGAGGCGTATGCCGAATTCAAGAAAATGGACATCGGCGATATCATCGGCGTCAAGGGCTTTGTGTTCCGCACAAAGACCGGCGAGATCACCGTCCACACGAAGGAGCTCACGCTGCTCACCAAGTCTCTCAAGCCTCTGCCGGAGAAGTTCCACGGTCTGCAGGATACCGATGTGCGCTACCGCCAGCGGTATCTTGATCTGATCGTCAATCCCGAGGTGCGCGATACGTTTGTCAAGCGCTCGCAGATCCTGCGCGAGATCCGCCGTTTCCTTGATGACCGCGGGTTCATGGAGGTCGAGACCCCCATGCTCGTGCCGAACGCCGGCGGCGCGGCGGCGCGCCCGTTTGAGACGCATTACAACGCGCTCGACGAGGATGTCAAGCTCCGCATTTCGCTCGAGCTTTATCTCAAGCGCCTGATCGTCGGCGGTCTGGAGAGAGTCTATGAGATCGGCCGCGTGTTCCGCAACGAGGGTGTCGATACGCGCCACAACCCGGAATTCACGCTCATGGAGCTCTATCAGGCGTATACCGACTATAACGGCATGATGGATCTGACGGAGGACATGTTCCGCCATCTCGCCAAGGTCGTCTGCGGCAGCACGACGATCACCTATCAGGGCACCGAGATCGACCTCGGCAAGCCGTTTGAGCGTCTGACGATGATCGATGCCATCAAGAAGTATTCCGGCGTCGATTTCGATACCGTCAAGACCGCGGAAGAAGCGAAGGCACTCGCCAAGGCGCACAACATCGCCTTTGAGGAGCGCCACGCCCGCGGCGATATCATCAACCTCTTCTTTGAAACGTATTGCGAGGAAAACCTCATCCAGCCGGTGTTTATCATGGATCACCCGGTGGAGATCAGCCCGCTCACGAAGAAGAAGCCCACCGACCCGACGAAGGTCGAGCGCTTTGAGCTCTTCATCTATGGCCGCGAAATGTGCAACGCCTATTCCGAGCTGAACGACCCCATCGACCAGCGCGCGCGCTTCGCCGCGCAGGACGCTCTGGCCGCCGCCGGCGACGCCGAGGCGAACCATACCGACGAGGACTTCCTCAATGCCCTGGAGATCGGCATGCCGCCCACGGGCGGCATCGGCTACGGCATTGACCGCCTTGTCATGCTGCTTACCGACTCCGCCGCCATCCGCGACGTACTGCTTTTCCCGACAATGAAGTCCTTGGACTCTGACAAGAAGGTTGAAAAGCGTGCTGAGGCTCCTGCGGAGGTTGCTCAGGCGGCTCCTGAGACGCAAGAGAAAATTGATTTTTCCAATGTGGAGATCGAGCCGCTTTTCAAGGATTTCGTGGATTTTGACACCTTCGCCAAGTCCGATTACCGGGCTGTGAAGGTCAAGGCCTGCGAAGCCGTGAAGAAGTCCAAGAAGCTCTTAAAGTTCGTTTTGGACGACGGAACCGGCACAGATCGGGTCATTTTGAGCGGTATTCACGAGTATTATGAGCCGGAAGAGCTGGTTGGAAAGACCTGCATCGCTATCACGAACCTTCCGCCCCGCCCGATGATGGGTATTGCCTCTGAGGGTATGCTCATCTCCGCCGTGCATCACGAAAACGACGAGGAGCGCCTGCATCTGCTGATGGTCGATCCTCACATTCCCGCCGGCGCAAAGCTCTATTGATCGCCCTGAAATTGGCGGCGCTTACGCCACAGCTTACGCCAATTTACTCCGAGCTTACGCCCAAAATGCGTAAAGAAACGTTCCTGTGATTTAAGCCCGCTGATTTCGGTCAGCGGGCTTTTCAGCATTTTTCAGCGAAGGAAATTGACATATTTTTGTACATCTGTTAAAATAAGTAAACACTACACCAAGCATTCGGATAATCCTGGCGAACAAATCTTTGGAAAGGCGGAGCGAATCGATTGGAAGATAAACGTATCACCAAAACGAAACGCAATATCAAAGCGACGCTGACAGCCCTTTTGCAGGAAATGCCATTTGAGAAAATCTCCGTTGCAGAGATCTGCCGCCGCGGGGATATCAGCCGGATCACCTTTTACGCGCACTATGAGGATAAGCATGCTCTCGCCGAGGAGATATTTTCCGATCATGTGCAGGAAGCCCAAGACAAATACCACATGCTGCAGGCGGAGAATAATCCGAAAAACAACGGCTTCATCGGCTATCAGAATCTTCTGGATGCCATTTTGAGCCTGTATTACGATAACTACACCTTCTTTTCCCATACAACCTCAAGCGAAAATCCCTATCTTTTTTCTTCGTACTTTAACCGGATGAATGCCAGCGTGGATGACTATCTCCGCCGTCATACTTACCTGAAACCGCGTTTCCCGTTCCACCAGACGGCGGCACTCATATGCAACGGCCTGTTCGGCGTTATCGACAGCTGCGTAGCGGATCACCTCTCGGAGGCGGAAACGCGCGCTCTGGTTCGCGATATATACGCCGTTCTTTTGAGCTCGGATATGTTTGAAGAATAAGTGGGGAAAGGAATACTTTCATGGCGCTGTTAACGCAAAAGGCGATCCTCTCGACCTTTGAAGAGATGCTGGAGGAAATACCGTTTGACAAGATCACCGTATCGGCTCTCGTCCGGCGGTGCGGCGTGAGCTCCAACACCTTTTACTATCATTATCAGGATATCTACGATCTTTTGGACGTATGGATGAGCACGCGGCTCGGCATGCTGAAGAAGTCCGTCCCCGAAAGCAAGGGCTGGAAGGAAGAGGTGCGCGTATTTCTCAAATACTGCCAGAGCCATCCAAAGCTCGTCACGAATCTTCTCTCCTCCACCTCCCGCAGTCATCTGGAGCAGTACATTTTTACGGAATCGGATATTTTCTTTTACGATTATATTCGGGAACGAACCGCCGGTATGCCGCTTTCGGAGGAATCGATCCGGTACATTGCGCAGTTCTACCGTTACTCTTTTATCGGCTTCTTCCTGAAATTTACCTGGGAGAAGATGCAGACCGATGTGGATGAAAGCGTGGACCGGCTCGAGAAAGTATTCAACGCCTTTATTGACAGCGCCGCGGCGCAAATGGAAAGAGACCCGCTGTAAAAAAACAGCCGGTCTCTTTTATGCTTTTATGTGAAAAAGTTTTTGCACATAAACGCGAAAATATCACAAATGGGGCACTTTTCCGGATGTGTTAGAAATTACGACAACGGCGTCGGTTTGTCCGTGGAAAAGCCGGTACGATTCGATATAAAATGAAAGCACTAAGAAAAATCCTATAAAGGAGCGTGTTTTTAATGAGCGTATCGACGACCGTGAAGAAGTACGGCATCGAACAGGCGATCAAATTCATGTACAAGGACCCCGAGAAAAATCTGCCCAAGCTGATGGACTGGGCGGACACGTTCTGCAAGGGACGCTTCCCGGGCCAGCGCGCCGCGATCCGCCGCGCCATCGAGGATCCGACGTATCCGTACTATGACTTCATCCGCCACATGATGAATGAGGTCGATCACGATGTTCTCACGACGATCGTGGTGAATTTCTTCATCAACGCCAACATGGTCGGCTGCGAAAAGCAGGAAAAGCTCCGCGAGGAGCATAAGTGCAACATCCCCTGGGCGATCCTTCTTGATCCTACCAGCGCCTGCAATCTCCACTGTACCGGCTGCTGGGCTGCGGAATACGGCAACAAGCTCAATCTCACCTTTGACGAGATCGACGACATCATCCGTCAGGGCAAGGACATGGGCGTTTACATGTACATCTACACCGGCGGCGAACCTCTCGTCCGCAAGGCCGATCTCATCAAGCTCTGCGAAAAGCACGACGACTGCATCTTCCTTGCCTTTACGAACGGCACGCTCATCGACGAAAAGTTTGCCGACGATATGCTGCGCGTGAAGAACTTTGTCCCGGCCATCTCTCTCGAGGGCTTTGAGGAAGCGACCGATTCCCGCCGCGGTGACGGCGTTTACGGCAAGGCGACGCACGCGATGAACCTTCTCCGCGAGCGCAAGCTGCTCTACGGCATTTCTTCGTGCTATACGAGAGCGAACTTTGAGTCCATCACCTCGGAGGAGTACTATGACAGCCTCATCCGGATGGGCGCGTACTTCATTTGGTACTTCCACTACATGCCCGTCGGAAACGACGCTTCGCCTGAGCTTCTCCCGACGCCGGAGCAGCGCACCGAGGTGTACCGCCGCATCCGCCGCTACCGCGCCGAGAAGCCGCTCTTCGCGATGGACTTCCAGAATGACGCCGAGTTCGTCGGCGGCTGCATCGCTGGCGGACGCACCTATCTGCACATCAACGCCAACGGCGACGTGGACCCCTGCGTGTTCATCCACTATTCCGACTCGAACATCCGCGAGAAAACGCTGCTCGAGACGATGAAATCCCCGCTCTTCATGGCCTACCACGATGGACAGCCGTTCAACGACAACATGCTCCGGCCCTGCCCGATGCTCGAAAATCCGGAGAAGCTGCGCGCTATGGTAAAGTCCTCCGGCGCGCATTCCACGGATTTGCAGTCCCCGGAGACCGTCGATCACCTCTGCGCCAAGTGCGACCGGTATGCCGCCGAGTGGAAGCCCACAGCGGATAAGCTCTGGGCGGAAAACCGCGCGGAGCATGACGCAAAGTAAATCGGAAACCCTGTATACGGATGCGGTAAACTGCCGCATCCGTGTACGTATATTTATGATTTCCAAGAAAGGTGAATGGTCATGGAAAAGAAATCTCTGAAAACCTATAAAACATGGGCGATCATACTCGCCGTTGTTACCATGGTACTCGGTCTCGTCATGGTATTCTGGCCGGGCATTTCGGCGGTCGCGATCTGCTATCTGATGGGCGCGGTCTGCATCGCCGCCGGTATCTATGAGATCATCCGGTATTTTGATCTCGGTCTCATCGGCGTACTGTTCCGGTACGACCTGTTTCTCGGCATTATGAGCGTGCTTGCCGGCGTGCTGCTGCTTCTGCACCCGAACGGGGCGCTTGTCATTTTGCCGGTCATTCTCGGCTTTTATATCATTCTTGCGAGTGTGTTCTCTATCCAGATCTCGACGGAAGCCCGCCATTTCGGCTTCTCCGGCTGGTGGGGCGCGCTGCTGCTCGGCATCGCGGGCGCGGTTCTCGGCGTGCTGATGATCTTTGATCCCTTTAATGGCGCAAAGGCGCTGATGATCTTCACCGGCACTTCGCTGCTTGTGACGGGCGTTGAGAGCATCTACGCTATCGTCTGCATTTCCAAGGTGTTCCGCTCTTCCGGACACCAGCAGATCATCGATGCCACGTGGCACGATGTCTGATCCAGGTTTATAATACGGCAAAAGGCGCCGGCTGATTTTCAGCCGGCGTCTTTTCATGCGGGAATGTCTTATTCAAGCGTGAGGAACAGTGCCATTTTGAAGCGCTTGTCCGCGCGGACATAGTGTTTGCCGCCGCGGGCAAAGCGGAAATTCTCACCGGCGTGGATGACGTGTTCTTTACCTTCGTAGCCGATGACGCCCTCGCCGTCAAGAGCGAAGATCAGCGCGTCGCCGGGAGCGGCGTGCTCGCTGAGACCCGTACCGGCGTCAAACGCCATGAGCGCGAATTTCATTGTTTTGCTGCTGGTAACGTCCATGTTGACGATCTTTCCGTCCTGATAGGGGACAAGCTCGCCGAGACGGAAAACCTCCCCAATTTTGACTGCCTGATTCATTGACTGATTCCTCCCAATATTGATTTCAAGATAAACGGCGGATGTGTCTGTGCGCATCCCGACCGGGACATCTGCGGGCGTTACAAGAGCGTCCAGCGCGTGAAGCGTCCGCGTCTGACTGCCGGGCAGACCGACTTCGAGCGTCCCTTCGGCGACAATGAGCAGCTTGGGGGAAAAGTAGATCTCCGCGCTGATATCGGTACCCGCGGCGAGCGAATAGCATACGACGTCCGTTTCGCCGCTGCATATCGCTTCCGATACAGTGCAGCCGGGAATCGGCGCGTTTTTCTCCGCAAGGGAGAACACACAGCCGGGGGAATACTCCATGGCGGTCTCCTTTCGCTTATTTTGTATAGTATATCACAATGCTCGGCGTCTTTCCATCTTTTTCAACGGCTGCGCCGAAATCCGGGAAAAAGGTTGAAAAGTGACCTTTTCGGGGGTAAGATAAAGCCATTACAGGAATCTATGGGAGGAATAGCTTGAAATTCTTTCATTTGTCCGATCTGCATCTTGGAAGGCGCATGTATGAGTTTTCCCTGATCGATGACCAGAAATTCATACTTGAAGAGCTCCTCTGCCTGGCGGCGGAGGAGCATCCCGACGCCGTTGTGATCGCAGGTGATATATACGACCGCGCTGTGCCGAGCGCCGAGGCGGTCGAGCTTTTCGATTCTTTCCTTACCGAGCTGGCCGGGCGGCGCATTCCGGTGCTCGCCATCGCCGGCAACCATGATTCGCCGGAGCGCATAGCGTTCGGCGCGGGGCTCATGGCGCCGAGCGGCGTGCATCTCTCGCCGGTCTATAATGGGCGCGTGGAGCCGGTGACACTCTCGGACGCCTATGGCGAGGTGCGGTTTTATCTGCTCCCGTTCATCAAGCCCGCGAACGTCCGCCGCTTTTATCCGGACGCAGTCATCGAGAGCTATACCGACGCGCTCCGCTGCGCCGTGGAGCATATGGATATTGCCCCGTCGACGCGGAACGTGCTCGTAACGCATCAGTTCGTCACCGGCGGCGTGCGCTCTGAGTCAGAGGATATCACGGTCGGCGGCACGGACAACGTGGATGCCGCGGTGTTCGACGGTTTTGACTATGTTGCGCTCGGCCATCTCCACGGCGCGCAGAGCATCGGGCGCGAAACGCTCCGCTATTCCGGCACGCCGCTCAAATACTCTTTCTCGGAAAAGGATCAGGAGAAGAGCATAACGGTCGTGGAGCTGGGAGAGAAGGGAAGCGTGTCGATCTCGACGCTGCCGCTCAGACCGCAGCGCGATATGCGCGAAGTGCGCGGCACCTATGACGAGCTGACGCTCCGCGGAAATTACGCCGGAACGAATACCGACGATTACATCCACGCCGTTCTCACGGACGAAAACGACATTCCGAACGCGTTTTCGCGGCTTCAAAGCATTTATCCGCAGTTGATGAAGCTCGATTACGATAACCGGCGCACGCGAACCTCCGTCGTGATCGCCGCGGAAGAGCGTCACCGGACGATGACCGATACGGAGCTTTTTGCCGAGTTCTTTGAAAAGCAGAACGGACAGAAGATGAGTACCGAGCAGAGCGGCTATGTAAAGGCCGTGTTTGCCGCGCTTCGGGAGGAAATGCTATGAGACCGCTGAATCTTATGCTCAGCGCCTTTGGCGCGTATGCCGGAAAAACGGAGCTTGATCTCCGGCAGCTCGGCGAACGCGGGCTGTATCTCATCACGGGCGATACCGGCGCGGGGAAAACGACGATCTTTGACGCGATCGCTTTTGCGCTGTTCGGTAAACCGAGCGGCGGCAAGAGCGGGCGCGATGTATCCATGCTCCGCTCAAAGTATGCCTCGCCGGAGACGCCGACGGAGGTGGAACTTACTTTCTCCAACGGGGGAAAGACCTATAAGATCAAGCGCAATCCGACGTATGAGCGCACCAAGCTCCGCGGCACCGGAACGACCGAAAAAAAGGCGGACGCGGAACTCCTGATGCCGGATGGCAAGATCATCGCGGGGACGAAAGAGGTGGATGAGAAGATCCGCGATATCCTTGGAGTGGATAAGGATCAGTTCTGTCAGATCGCCATGATAGCGCAGGGCGAATTCCGCGAGCTGCTGCTGGCGGATACGGAGACCCGCCGGAAGATATTCCAGAAGATATTCAACACTAATCTGTATTCACTCTTCCAGAAGAAGGTAAAAGAAGACTTTTTTGCGATCGGTCGCGAGCTGAAGGAGGCGGAAAACTCCTTTAAACAGTATGCCGCAGGGATCGTCCTGCCGGAGTACACCGAGCTTCCGCCGGAAAATGAGCTCTCTGAATTTCTCGCCGGTTTGCTGAAAGCCGACCGCGCGCAGGATGACGCATGGGAGAAAGAGCTCGCGGAGATCGGGAAAAAGCTCGATACGCTGACCGCCGATGCGGTCAAAGCGGCGGCGGACGAAGAAAACCGCAGCGAACTTCGGAAAGCAAAGCTCTCCCTCGCTGAAGCCGAAAAGGCGGTGAGTGAGTCCGGCATCGCGCTGGAAAAGGAAAAGGCGTGCGAGCCGGAGCTCGTGAAGCTCGCGGAAGCGCTCAAGGCGCTGGAAGATGAGCGAAAGGCGCACGACGAGCTGATGGACACGGAAAAGAAGGTCGCCGAGGCAAAGAAAACGGGGGACGACGCGGCGGCGCGCCTTTCCCGGCTCGAAGTATCGCGCGGTGAGCTGCGGGAGCACCTTTCGCGGGAGCGGGAGGAATACCATGCGCTTGCCGCCTCTGCGGAGAACCTCGCGAAGCTCCAACAGGAAAAGACCGTTCTCTCCCAATATCTCGACGACCTCCGGAAATACGAAACGGCCCTTCAGACGCTTGCAGAGCGCAAAGATGCGGCGGACGCCGCGCGCGATGCCTACACGAGGGCGCGGAGCGAAGAAGAGCATCTTTCCGCCGAGGCGCAGGAGCTGCGGCGAAGATTCAACGACGAGCAGGCGGGGGTGCTGGCCTCCATGCTTCACGAGGGCGAACCCTGCCCCGTCTGCGGCGCGCTGACGCATCCGCACCCCGCACAGTGCACGCCGGACGCGCCCGACGAGAAAAAAGTGAAGGACGCCGAGAAAAAGGCCAAAGCGGCGTGGGAGCGAGTAAATAAGGCGAGCGAAGCTTCCGGCATTGCGAAAAACGCTTTTGAGACCGCGCAGAAAGAGGAAGCGGAACAGAGAGAAAAGCTCTTCGGCGGGAAAGAGAACATGGATCTCGAAGCCGAAAAGATGGCTGCTGCGCGCCGCTGCGCCGAAAAAGACGGCGAGATCCGGAAAGAATCGGAAAATGCCGCGCGTTTCGAGACTCTCGGACGGAAAATTCCGGAGGAGGAAAAGCGTCTTGCCGAAATGGACGCGCCGATCACCGAGGCGCAGAAGACGGCTGCCGACACGCAGAGCGCGCTCACGTCTCTCCGTCAGACCGCGAACAAGCTTCGTGCGGGGCTGAAATACGAAAATGCGGCGGAGGTCGAAAAGGAAAAGCGGAAAGTCCTTGCCCGTCAGAGCGAGATGGAGCGTGCGCGGAAAAGAGCCGAGGAAGCGCTCGTCGCTGCCAAGGAACGGCGCTCCGCAGAGCAGGGAAAGGTGGAGAAGCTCGAAGAGCTTGTTTCCGATGCGCCTTCCGTTGATCTCGCGGCAATTGCCGAAGAGAAAAAATGTCTCACACAGCGGAAGAACGACCTGACAAACCGCCGCCGCGCTCTTGACCGGCGCATCACGGCAAACGACAGCGCCAAAAAGGGAATCGACAAAAAAGCCGGCGAGCGCCGCGCGCTCGAGGAGCGCTGGACATGGATGAAGCCGCTCTCGGAAACGGCGAACGGCGGACTCAAGGATCGTATCTCGCTGGAAACGTATGTGCAGATGACGTATTTTGACCGCATCCTTGCGCGCGCCAATGCGCACCTGATGCAGATGTCCGGCGGGAAGTACGATCTCAAGCGGCGCGAGGGCGCAGCGAAGAATGGCGGCCAAAACGGTCTTGACCTTGACGTCATCGACCACTACAACGGCAGCGAGCGCAGCGTAAAAACACTCTCCGGCGGCGAAACGTTTCTTGCCTCGCTCTCGCTCGCGCTCGGGCTTTCGGAGGAGATCCAGTCGAGCGCCGGCGGCGTGCAGATGGACACGCTCTTCGTAGATGAGGGCTTCGGCTCGCTCGACGAGGAAACGCTCCGGCAGGCCATGCGCGCGCTGCGCGAGCTCTCCGAGGGCGACCGGCTCATCGGCATCATATCCCACGTTTCCGAGCTCCGCCGCGAGATCGACCGGCAGATCGTCGTCAAACGCTCGAAGGACGGCGCGAGCCGCGCGGAGATCATAACCGAATAAAACAAAGGAGAAAACGATCCATGAAAGTTCTCATCATCAACGGCAGCCCCCGTGCAAACGGCAATACGGACATCGCGCTGCGCGAAATGGAAAAGGTCTTCGCCGAAGAGGGAGTGGAGACGAAGCGGCTGAACATCGGCACGCAGATGATCCACGGCTGCGTTGCCTGCAATGCATGCCACCGCACAGGAAAATGCGGCTTTGACGATGTGGTGAACCGCGCCGCCGATATCCTCCGCGACTGCGACGGGCTCGTTGTCGGCACGCCGGTGTACTACGCCTCCGCGAACGGCACGGTTGTGTCGTTTTTGGACCGGCTTTTCTACTCTGCACCGTACGATCTCACGATGAAGGTCGGCGCCTCGGTCGCCGTGGCGCGCCGCGGCGGGACGAGCGCAACGTTTGACGAGCTCAACAAATACTTCACCATCAGCGGCATGCCGGTCGTATCGAGCCAGTACTGGAACAGTGTCCACGGCTGTCAGCCGGGCGAGGCGGCGCAGGACGCCGAAGGTCTCCAGACGATGCGAACTCTTGCGCGGAACATGACGTTCCTGATGAAAAGCATCGCTCTGGGAAAGGCAAAATACGGTCTTCCGGAGAAGGAAGAGCGCGTTGGAACGAATTTTATTCGTTAACTCTTTGGAAATATATAAAATATTGTATTGATTTTTCTCCTGTGTGACGATATGATAAAACGAAAACCGGCTCCACCGGCCGGCGAAGAGGAAAGGACAGGCGTTTCGCCTTTTTCTATGGAAACGATCACATCCCGGAAAAATTCCCGCGTGCAGGCGCTGCGCGCGCTCGGCAGAAACAATGCATATCGCCGCGAGCAGGGGCTTTTCCTCTGCGACGGAGAGAAGCTGCTCTCTGAAGCGCTCGCAAACGGCGCGGATATCGCGGAGATATACCTGCGCGGCGCAAAGCCGGCAGGGAATATGCCGGAGGTTCCGGTGTATTCGCTCTCCGAGGATGTGTTCGACTATGCCTCTCCGCTGGAGCACAGCCCAGGCCCGCTTTTCACCGTTCGCGCAAAGCCGCTTCCGGAGAGAGTCCGGCCCGAGCGGGTCATCGTTTTGGAAAACGTGCAGGATCCCGGCAACGTGGGTACAGTGCTTCGCACCGCGGCGGCGCTCGGCACGGAGCTCGTCGTACTTCTCGGCGATTGCGCCGATCCCTACAACCCCAAAACCGTCCGTGCTGCCATGGGGGCGCTTTTCCGCCAGCGGCTCTGGGAGACCGATCTTTCCACGCTCTGCGCGAAGCTCCGCGAATGGGAGCTTCCGCTCTGCGGCGCGGCGCTCCGGGCAGAGAGCGTTGATGTAAAATGCGTTTCGCTCCGCCGCGCGGCCATCGCCGTCGGCAATGAGGGACGGGGGCTCACCGAAGCGCTTCTGGAAAAGTGTGATACGAAGATCATTCTCCCCATGACGCCCGGCAGCGAGTCGCTCAATGCGGCGGTCGCGGCTTCCATACTTATGTGGGAGATGTGGACACAGCGCGGATAATCTGAGGAAGGGAGAAGGGAAATGTCGCAGCTTCGGTACTGGGTATGGCTTGCCTCCGTGGACGGTATGCGCACGATCTCGCTCTGCCGAGTTCTGGAGCACTTCGGCGGGGCGATGGAAGCCTATTTTGCGCCCGAAGAGCGGCTTTCGGAGCTCGAGGATCTTTCGCCGCAGGAGCGGCGCGCCCTCTCTGACCGGAGACTTGAGCGCACCGAACAGATCCTTGCTCTCTGTCAGGAGAAGAACATCCGCATTCTCACGCTGCACGATGCCGCTTATCCCGACCGTCTGCGGCAGATCGCCGATCCGCCGCTCGTATTATACGTCCGCGGGAATCTCCCGTTTCTCGATGAGCTGCCTACGATTGCGATCGTGGGCACGCGAAAGGCGAGCGCCTACGGGATCAATGTGGCGACCCGCCTTGGGCAGGAGATTACTTCTTACGGCGGCTGCGTTGTTACCGGCATGGCGCTCGGCGTGGACGGCGCCGCCGCCCGGGGCGCGCTGCTCGCGGGCAAGCCGTGCGTCGGTGTACTGGGCACGGCGATCGACGTCAATTATCCCGCGGCCAATTCGCTGCTTATCGACGATGTAGCATCTGCCGGGGCTGTCATCAGCGAATTTCCTCCGCTCTATCCGACGAAGCCGGAGAACTTTCCCCGCCGCAACCGCATTATCAGCGGCCTTTCCTGCGGCGCGTGCATCGTGGAAGCGCCGGCGCGCAGCGGCGCGCTCATCACCGCCAATCTCGCGCTGGAGCAGGGGCGCGATGTGTTCGCCGTTCCGGGTAATATCGACAGCCCGAACAGCACCGGGACCAACGCGCTCATCCGCGACGGCGCCAAGGCGATCACCGGCGCACAGGATATCCTTTCGGAGTATGAAGGGCTCTATCCCGGCCGCATCCAGTATGATATTGAGCTGTATTCCCCGCCGAAAAGAGCGGAAAAGGTATCGGTTTCGGCAAAAACAGAGATTGACAAGCCGCAGACGATACCGTATAGTGACCTCGAAAGCCGTCTGACGGAGTACACGGAGGACCACAGGGCACTTCTGCGCTGCATTTCGCGGGGCGAGACCCATGTGGACGAAATGGCGGCTTCGACCGGCTTTTCCGCGGCAAAGGTGCTCGCGTGCATGACGGTGCTCACCATCCGCGGCGCAGTGAAACCCCTGCCGGGGAAACGATATTCTTTGAACCTGAAGTAAGGACGATAGTATATTATGGCGCAAGCAAAAAAGGATCTTGTCATTGTGGAGTCTCCCGCCAAGGCACGGACGATCGAAAAGTACCTCGGCGGCGACTATAAAGTTATTGCATCCATGGGCCACCTCCGCGACTTGCCGAAGAGTAAGCTCGGCGTGGACATCGAACACGGCTTTACGCCGGAGTATATTCCGGTCGCCGCGCGGTCAGACGTTATCAACGAGCTGAAAAAGCGTTCCAAAGAGGCCGGAACGGTGTATCTCGCCACCGACCCGGACCGCGAGGGCGAAGCGATCAGCTGGCATCTCAAGGAGCTTCTGAAGATCCCCGACGAGAAGGCCCGCCGTGTTACCTTTAACGAGATCACGAAAAAGGTCGTGCAGGAGAGCATTGCCAACCCGCGCGATATCGATCAGGATCTGGTGGACGCGCAGCAGGCGCGCCGCATTCTGGACCGCATCGTCGGCTATAAGCTCAGTCCGCTCCTCTGGCGCAAGGTGCGCCGGGGTCTCTCCGCGGGCCGCGTGCAGTCCGTTGCCATCCGCATGGTCGTGGACCGAGAAAACGAGATCCGGGCTTTCCAGCCGGAGGAATACTGGTATCTGGATGCGCATCTCGACCGCGCCGGGAAGAAGGGCGGCTTTGTCGCCCGCTATTACGGCACGGCAGACAAGAAAAAAGAGCTTCACAGTGAAAAAGAAGTGGAGGACGTCATCGCCGCCGTGGAAAAGGCGGCGTGGGAGATCGGCTCCGTCAAGCGCGGCGAGCGCCAGCGCAGCCCGTCGCCCCCGTTCATCACCTCCACGCTGCAGCAGGAGGCGAGCCGCCGTCTGGGACTCACGCCGCGGCGCACGATGAGCATCGCGCAGCAGCTCTACGAAGGCGTGGATATCACCGGCGAAGGCACGGTCGGCCTTATCACGTATATGCGTACCGACTCTCTGCGCCTTTCCGAGGAAGCCATGGCCGCCGCAGGCAGCTTTATCCGCAGCTTTTACGGCGAGGAGTACTATTACGGCAAACCCCGCCGCTATAAGACCAAGGCGGGCGCGCAGGACGCGCACGAAGCCATCCGCCCGAGCAACGTGAATCTCACGCCGGAGCGCGTGAAAAAGGATCTCACGGCGGAGCAGTACCGCCTGTACCGCCTGATCTGGGGCCGCTTTACGGCGAGCCAGATGGCAAACGCCGTCTATGATAACGTGGTGATCGATGCTCTCAGCGCCGGTCACTGCTTCAAGGCGAATCATTCCTCGCTGCGTTTCCCGGGGTATACCGCGGTATACGAGGACCCGAACGAGGATGAGGAGACCGGCGGGAAAAAGCCGCTGCCCGATCTTGCCGAGGGCGAGATCGTAACGCTCAAAAAGCTCGACAAGGAGCAGCGCTTCACCGAGCCTCCGGCGCGTTATACGGAAGCGACGCTCATCCGCGCCATGGAGGAAAAGGGCATCGGCCGTCCGAGCACGTATGCCCCGACCATCAGCACCATCACCGGGCGCGAGTATGTTGCCAAGGAAGGGAAGTACCTCAAGCCGACGTCCCTCGGCGAAGTCGTCACGGGACTCATGGAGGAGCGTTTCCCCGATATCGTTGATCTCAAATTCACCGCGCATATGGAAGACCGGCTCGATGAGATCGAAAACGGCAAGATCGACTGGAAAAACGTTCTGGAAGATTTCTACGGCGATTTTGATAAGGAACTGACCGAAGCGGAAAAGGCGCTCGAGGGCGTGCATATCAAAGTGCCTGACGAGGTCTCCGACGAGGTGTGCGACAAGTGCGGCCGCCATCTTGTCGTAAAGAGCGGACGGTTTGGCCGCTTCCTTGCCTGCCCCGGCTTCCCAGAGTGCAACTTTACAAAACCCATCGTCATCGAAATGCCCGGCCGGTGCCCGAAATGCGGCGGACGTATCTTCAAGCGCACATCCAAGAAGGGCTATACGTATTACGCCTGCGAGCGCGGCGCGGAGTGCGGCTTTATGACGTGGGACGTTCCGGTCAAGGACGTTTGCCCGTCCTGCGGCAAAACGCTCTTCAAGCTCTCGGGCAAGGGCGCGAGAAAGCCGTTCTGTGTCAATCCCGAGTGCGACATGTTCGTGCCGGAGGAAAAGCGCGGCTACCGCCGCAAGGCCGCCGCGGATAAAACGGCTGAAAAGCCGCAGGAATCGGCGGCAGAGAGCACAGAAAAGAAAGACACACCGAAAGAGGATAAATGAACGCTGTAACGGTTGTCGGAGCCGGTCTTGCCGGTTCCGAAGCGGCTTATCAGCTCGCCATCCGGGGCATCCCGGTGCGGCTGATCGAAATGAAGCCGAAAAAAATGACTCCGGCGCACGTCTCTCCGTATTTTGCGGAGCTCGTGTGCTCCAACTCGCTGCGCAGCGACGAGCTTACCAACGCCGTGGGACTTCTCAAAGAAGAGCTGCGGCGGCTCGGCAGCATCGTGATGCGCTGTGCCGATGAGCACCGCGTAGCTGCCGGCGGCGCGCTGGCGGTGGACCGCGAAGGCTTTGCCCGCGCCGTGACCGAGGCCGTCCGCGCCCTTCCCAATGTGGAGATCGTTGAGGAAGAGGCGGTGGATATTCCCGACGGAGAAGTCATCATCGCAAGCGGTCCGCTCACCTCGAACGCGCTCGCGGAAAACATCCTTCGCCGCACCGGCAGCGAAGGGCTGCACTTCTACGATGCCGTCGCGCCGATCGTATCTCTGGATTCCGTCGATATGGAAAGCGCGTTCCGCGCCTCCCGGTATGATAAGGGAACTGCGGATTATGTAAACTGCCCGATGACCGAGGAGGAATACACCGCGTTCTGGAAGGAGCTGACGACTGCCCGCGAAGCGGCGGTCCACGGCTTTGACGACGGCGGCGTATTTGAAGGCTGCATGCCGGTCGAGGTCATGGCGCGCCGCGGCTTTGATACGCTGCGCTACGGGCCGATGAAGCCGGTAGGCCTTCCGCTCCCGTCTACCGGGAAAGAGGCCTATGCGGTGGTGCAGCTACGCCGCGAAAACAAAGAAGGAACCATGTATAACCTGGTCGGTTTCCAGACGCATCTCACGTTTCCGGAACAGAAACGGGTATTCCGGATGATCCCCGGCCTTGAAAACGCCGAGTTTTTCCGCTATGGTGTCATGCACCGCAATACCTATTTGCGTTCTCCCGACTGCCTGACGGCGACCTACGCCATGAAGAAAAATCCGCGCATCTTCTTTGCCGGGCAGGTGACGGGGGTGGAGGGATATGTGGAATCTGCCTCTTCCGGCTATGTGGCCGGTTTGAATGCGGCCCGCCGGGCGGCCGGACAGGACGAGATCGTCTTTCCGCCGGTCACGGAGATCGGGGCGTTGGCGCATTACATCAGCGGATGGACGGCCGGGGATTTTCAGCCGATGAACGCCAATTTCGGTATTATAGAACCTTTTCCTGCTAAAATTAAGGGAGGCAAGACGGCGCGCAATCAGGCGTATGCCGAGCGGTCCCTTGCCTATCTGCGGGAGCATTTCCCGCAAAACACCTGAACGCTTCGGATGAAAGGAAATTCCGATGAGAATTATTATTGATGTGATGAGCGGTGACCGGGCACCGGCAGAACTTCTGCGCGGCGCAGTCATGGCCGCCGAAGAATACCGCACGGATATTGCCGTGGTCGGTGATGAAAATGTGATCCGGGAGATCGCGCTGGAAAATGAGATCGCGCTGGGCGGTGTTGACATCGTCCATGCCGCCTCCGTGATCGGAATGGAAGACAAACCGCTGTCCGTCATCCGGGATAAGAGCGATTCCTCTATGAGCGTGGCCCTGCGCCTGCTTGAAAAAGGTGAAGGGGACGCGCTGGTCAGCGCGGGGAACACCGGCGCTTTGCTGGCCGGTGCCACGTTGCTCGTGCGCCGCATCAAGGGGATACGCCGGGCGGCTATTGCTACGGTACTGCCTTTCCCGTCGCCGGTCCTCTTGATGGATTCGGGCGCCAATCTGACGGTCACGCCGGAGGATATGGAGCAGTTTGCCTTTATGGGTTCTATTTATATGGAAAAACTGCACGGCCTCAAGGGGGCGCGCATCGGACTGCTCAATAACGGTACGGAATATAACAAAGGACTTCCTCTGCAGGTGGAGAGTTTTACGCGCCTTGAGGACAATGACCTTCTGTATTTTATCGGAAACGTGGAGGCGAAGGATATTCCGTTCTCGCCGTGCGACGTATTGCTGACGGATGGCTTTACGGGGAATATCGTGCTGAAATATACCGAGGGAATGGGGAAGTTCATGATGGAGACCCTGAAGCGGATGTTTACGGCCAATCCCGCCACGCAGGTGGCGGCCCTTGCCATGCGGCGTCAGCTTAAGGATCTGAAAAAGCAATTTGATGCTTCCGAATACGGCGGCGCGCCGTTGCTTGGCATCTCCAAGCCGGTCATCA
>ERZ1106939.539-NODE-539-length-33399-cov-3.937170_pt1 | contig 33399 bp, 38 predicted proteins | sample MGYA00403669_ERZ1106939 | MGnify/ENA primary metagenome ERZ1106939 (study PRJEB35170, sample SAMEA104062447) | human gut metagenome | biome: human gut; feature: human-associated habitat; material: faeces | place: Denmark | collected 2012-09-28 ...
AAACTCAAAAAAGTTCGAACAAAACCGCAAGTGGGATGTCTGATGACGAACTTCGGACAGCCATAAACCGGCTTCGGATGGAGAGTGAGTATAAGCAACTGGTCTCCAGTCTGAGTCCTAAAAAAGTTCAAAAGGGTGAATCTTTGGTGGCCAAAGCTGGCAAATATGCCGTAAAGAAAGTCTTTGACTCGTTTGTCGCTGAGGCTGCTAAAAATAAGAACTCTGGAGAAAAAAAGAGCAATAAGAAGCCAGAAGCTTCCGAGACCGAGAAAGCCAATAGAGAATATGAAGAAGGTAATAAGCGCCTCAAGCTTCAGATGGAAAGAGCAGAACTTAAGAGGAAAAAGAAAGCTCAAAATGAACAGTACAAGGAAGAGGATCGCGAGAAGAGGGCTTATCGGAAAGCTACTCGAACGACTGATCCATATAATCCGTATTGGCTGTATTAAAGAGGTGACTGTTTATGTCGCTGTCTAATACCGCTACTCCCAAGTATTATGGGCAGTTTCGAGATGCCGTTCTTCGAGGCGATATTCCTGTCAACAAAGAGATCAGTATGCAGATGAACCGTATTGATGAATTGATCGCGAATCCTCATTATTACTATGATGAAGATGCAACTGAGCGGTTTATCTGTTTCTGCGAAGAAGAACTGACGTTGACTGACGGTTCAGATTTGAGGCTTCTTGACAGTTTCAAGCTTTGGGCGGAGGACGTGTGGGGTTGGTATTACTTTGTAGATCGCAGCATTTATGAGCCTTTTCCAGATGGCCGTGGAGGGCGATTCGTCAACCGGAAGATTAAGAAACGGCTTACTAAAAAGCAGTATCTGATTGTTGCCCGAGGCGCTGCGAAATCTATGTATGCTGCATGTATGCAGGCGTATGGACTTATCAATGACAATACGACTACCGATCAGATTACTGTCGCTCCGACCATGAAGCAGGCCGAAGAGGTCATGAATCCGATTAAGACGGCTATTGCACGTTCGAGAGGCCCGCTCTTTCAATTTTTGACAGAAGGTTCTTTGCAAAATACTACGGGTTCCAAAGCCAATCGAGTCAAGCTGGCTTCCACTAAAGAAGGCATCAAGGCGTTTATCACCGAGTCCATTCTCAGGATTCGTCCGATGTCCATTGATGCGCTTCAAGGTTTGAGAACCAAGTACGCCAGCGTCGACGAATGGCTGTCATGCGACATTCGAGAGGATCCTATCGGAACTATCGAACAGGGTGCGTCAAAGCTTGAAGACTATCTGATCCTTGCGATCAGCTCAGAAGGTACTGTTCGAAATTCTGTCGGCGATAGCGTCAAAATGGAATTGATGAGCATACTGAAGGGCGATTACGTTGCGCCCCATGTATCGATTTGGTGGTACAAGCTGGACGATCAGATGGAGGTTGGCGATCCTGCAATGTGGGTAAAAGCCAATCCCAATATTGGAAAAACAGTGTCCTATGAAGCCTATCAGCTGGATGTCGAGCGAGCGGAGCGTGTTCCATCCGCAAAGAACGATATTTTGGCTAAACGTTTTGGCCTTCCCATGGAGGGCTATACTTATTTCTTCACTTACGAAGAAACTAAGTGCTCCGATCGGAAAAGAGAGTATTGGAGAATGCCGTGTTCCATGGGCGCAGATTTGTCGAGAGGAGACGATTTCTGCGCTTTCACATTTTTGTTTCCTTTGGGTGGTTCCGCATTTGGAGTTAAAACCCGTTGCTATATTTCGTCCATGACGTTGTTCAAGCTTCAAAGCGCCATGCGGAAAAAGTACGAAACGTTTATTTCCGAGGGCAGCCTTGTAGTGTTGGACGGTTCGGTTCTTGACATGATGCAGGTCTATGATGATTTGTACAGACATATCGACGAATCGGAATATGATGTGCGTAGTTTTGGATTCGACCCATACAACGCGAAAGAGTTTGTCACTCGGTGGGAACAGGAAAACGGCCCGTTTGGAATTGAGAAAGTGATTCAAGGCGCAAAGACTGAATCCGTTCCGCTTGGAGAGCTCAAGAAGCTTTCTGAGGAGCGAATGCTTGATTTCGATCAGGAGCTTATGAGCTTCTGTATGGGTAACTGCATCGCACTTGAAGACACGAATGGCAACCGAAAATTACTGAAGAAGCGAAACGATCAGAAGATCGACGCTGTTGCGGCAATGATGGACGCTTATGTAGCTTACAAAGTTTATAAGGAGAATTTTGAGTAATGCCTTACACATTTGTTGATAGGTTGAAGCATGGTTGGAATGCATTCAAGAACCGAGACCCGACGTATTATGGAGATTACGGAGTTGGGTGGTCATCTAGACCGGACAGAATTCGTCTGCGTCCATCCAGCGAAAAGACAATTGTTTCGTCGATCAATACCAGAATTGCATTGGACGTGGCTGACACTACAATGATTCATGCAAGATTGGATCAAAATGGAAAATTTTTGGATGGAATCGATTCTGGATTGAACTACTGCCTGACTACGGAAGCGAACATCGATCAGACCGGTCGAGCATTTATGCTTGACGTGGCCGCTTCGATGCTCGACGAAGGTGTAGTGGCTATCGTTCCGGTGGACACCACTCTCAATCCGAACAACACTATGTCTTACGACATTAAGTCGCTTCGTGTTGGTAAAGTCGTCGAGTGGTACCCACAACACGTCCGAGTAAATCTGTATAACGATACCACCGGGCGAAAACAGGAAATTGTTCTTCCGAAGTCTATCGTGGCTCTTCCCGAAAATCCGCTATCTCCAGTCATGAACGAGCCGAACTCGACCATGAGGAGACTTGCATACAAGCTCTCTTTGCTGGACGCGATTGACGAGCAGACGAGTTCCGGAAAGCTGGACATGATTATTCAGCTGCCGTATCTCGTAAAGAGCGAGCTCAGAAAGAGGCAGGCAGATGAACGTCGTGAAGAATTGGAAAGGCAGCTTTCGTCATCTAAACATGGAATCGGCTACATCGACGGAACAGAAAAGGTAATTCAGCTGAATCGACCCATTGAGAACAATCTTCTGAATCAAATCGAGTATCTGACAAAAATGCTCTACAGTCAGCTCGGTTTGTCCGATGGTATCTTTGATGGTACGGCTTCTAATGAAGTTTTGACAAGTTACTATAGTCGAACCGTAGAACCCGTTGTCGCAGCAATCGCCAATGAAATGAATAGAAAATTCCTTTCGAAGACTGCCCGTTCTCAGGGGCAGTCTATTTACTATTACAGAGACCCGTTCAAGTTTGTTCCGGTCTCTCAGATTGCAGAAATGGCAGATACGTTTACTCGAAACGAGATTATGACTTCGAATGAGATCCGACAGATTATTGGAATGAAGTCTTCGGATGACCCGAGGGCCAACGAGCTTCGAAACAAGAATCTCAATCAGAGTCAGGAAGATCAGATGCTGGATTACCCGATGGACGAAGAAGCTGTGAACGAGGAAAGTTCCAGAGAACAAAACTAAATCAAAATGGGAGGCCTGAACATGGAAAGACCTTATGACTTTTCAGGTTGGGCAACGCGAAATGACCTACAGTGTGCAGACGGCAGAGTAATTCGCCGCGATGCATTCAAAGATTGCGACGGCATTAAGGTTCCGCTTGTATGGAATCACGATCACGCCACCGCTACCAATGTCCTTGGTCATGCGCTGCTGGAAAATCGAAAAGACGGTGTGTATACCTACGGCTGGTTTAACGAAACTGAAAAAGGCCAGATTGCAAAAGAGCTCGTAAGTCATGGTGACATTACGCAGCTCTCTATTTATGCCAACAAGTTGAAGCAGGTTGGCCACGACGTGGTTCACGGAGCGATTCGCGAGGTGAGCCTTGTTCTTGCCGGAGCCAATCCCGGAGCGAAGATCGAGGAGACTATGGTTCACTCTGAAGATTCCGAGTTTGGCGATGAAGGCGTGATCTATACTGGCGAGCCCATCCAGCTTTATCACAGTGAAGAAGCGGCAGAGGAGACAGAAGAAGCCCTCGAACACGCTGATTCTAAACCGGATGAAGGAGAAGAAAAAATGAACGAAGAGACTGTACAGGATGTCGTCGACAGTATGACCGACAAGCAGCGAAGGGTTATGTACGCGCTGATCGGAATGGCCGCCGACAGCAAAGAAACAGAAAAAAAAGAGGACGACGAGGAGGAAACCGAAGTGAAGCACAACATTTTCGAAACCGATGAAGCTCAGGGCAACACCCTGTCTCATTCCGAGATGCAGACCATTATCAGCGACGCAAAGCGCTATGGCTCTATGAAGGACAGCTTTATGGCGCACGCCGCAGAGTATGGCATTGAGAGCATTGACATGCTGTTCCCGGAGCCAAAGACGATGAACAATCCTCCCGAGTTTATCTCCAGAGAGATGTCTTGGGTTGGCAAGGTTATGAACGGCGTTCACCACACCCCCTTCAGCCGCATCAAGTCGGTGTTCGCAGACATTACCGAGGACGATGCTCGTGCCCGTGGTTATATTAAGGGCAACCTGAAGAAGGATGAAGTATTTACGCTGCTTAAGCGCACCACTACTCCGACCACCGTTTACAAGAAGCAGAAGCTCGACCGCGATGATGCGATTGATATTACCGACTTCGACGTGATCGCTTGGCTGAAGTCCGAGATGCGCATGATGCTGGACGAGGAACTGGCCCGTGCGATTCTGATTGGCGATGGCCGACTGAGCTCCAGCGACGACAAGATCAATGAGGGCAACATTCGCCCGATCGTCTCCGATGCGGATCTTTACACCATCAAGAAGAAGGTTACGGTAAAGACTTCCGCTACGGATCCCGAGAAGGCCAAGGCCTTTATTCGGATGGCGGTCAAGTCCCGCAAGGAATACAAGGGCAGCGGTTCTCCGACCCTGTTTACTACTGAGGATTGGCTGACTGAGTGCCTTCTGCTGGAGGACACCACTGGCCGCCGTCTGTACGCCGACGAGAATGCGCTTCGCTCCGCTATGCGTGTGAGCAGCATCGTGACTGTTCCTGTAATGGAAGGCGTGAAGGGCCCGAGCTCCGGCGATCTGATGGGCATCATTGTCAATCTGAACGATTACAATGTCGGTGCTGATAAGGGCGGCGCGGTCAACATGTTCGACGATTTCGACATTGACTACAACCAGATGAAGTATCTGATTGAAACCCGCTGCTCTGGCGCTCTGATCAAGCCCTACTCTGCCATCGTGCTGGAGCTTGACGCTACCGCTACCGCTTAATTAAAGGAGGCATGAATAATGGATAAGGTTTATTCTCAGGCGAAGGACGTTCACGTTCGCCATTATCGCCTTTACTCCAAGGCAAACGATACTTACGTTTATGTCGATTCCGCCTGCAAGACGAAGGCTAAGACTTCTGAAATTAAGGACGCGGTTCTCAAGGGCGCTCTGGTGGACATTGCTGGTAAGCTCTACTCCGTGACCTGCTATGAAGAAGCTTCTAATGTCGGTCAGGTTACGATTCTCACGGCTGGCGCGTCCAGCGCAGCGACGCTCACCGTTCTGAAGGGCGTTGCCGACTGATCACCGGAAGTGAATCAAAATGGCAAAGTTTTCAGGAATGGTCGGATACGCAACATTGTCTGAGACGACCCCCGGAGTATGGACTGAATCCATGATTGAAAAAAGATATTACGGAGACGTTATTCGAAACACTCGACGACTGGAGAGCAAGGATCGAGTCAACGACGATGTGGAGATCAATAATTCAATCAGCATTGTCGGGGATGCATATGCTTGGGGCAACATCTTTGCCATGCGGTATGTGACATGGATGGGGGCGAAATGGAAGATCACAAATGTGGAAGTCCAGCGCCCTCGTCTGATATTGACGATTGGAGGTGTCTGGAATGGGAACGAGGCTTGACCTTCATGCGCTTCTCATAGAAGTTCTGGGCTCCAGAAATGTCTATTTCCAACCGCCTGCATCGCTGAAGATGAGTTACCCCGCAATTGTTTATTCTCGATCTGTGAATGACGTGAGGTATGCAGACGACAATCCTTATCGCATCATTCACAAATACGATCTTGTTCTGATCGAGAAAAATCCGGATTCACCAATCCCCGATAAACTCGCAAATCTTCCGAGGTGCAAGCTGGATCGATGCTACACCTCGGACAATTTGTATCACTATGCATTTTCAATTTTCTACTAAATGGAGGGACACAATATGCCTAAGCTTACTTGGGATGCCACCGGCACTCGGTGGTACGAAACCGGCGTTCAGAAGGGCGTTCTCTACACCAAGGACACTACCGGACAGAAGTGGACGGGCGTTGCTTGGAATGGTCTGACCGCCGTCACGGAATCTCCTTCCGGCGCAGAACTTACCGATCTGTATGCCGACGACATCAAGTACGCCTCTCTGCGTTCTGCCGAAACCTTCGGCGGCACCATCGAAGCGTATACCTACCCGGATGAGTTCGCAGCGTGCGACGGCTCTGTTGCTGCGAAGACTGGTGTCTACATCGGCCAGCAGACCCGAAAGGCTTTCTGCTTCTGCTATGTTACCAAGATCGGCAACGATACGATGGACGACACCGACGATGGCTACAAGATTCACATCATCTACAATGCCACCGCATCTCCTTCTGAAAAGGCCTACAGCACGGTGAACGACAGTCCGGATGCGATCACCTTCAGCTGGGAGATCAATACTACCCCGATCAATGTCACCGGTCACAAGCCGGTCTCCACCATTACCATCGACTCTCGAACCGCCGATCCCACGAAGCTGGCCGCTCTCGAAGCCAAGCTCTATGGCAGCGATTCTGCGGCAGCCGAGCTTCCCGAGCCCGACGCGCTTCTGGCAATGATGGACGCTTCGGTCTAAAATTTAATACCTAAATAACTTTCTGCCCCGCTTATCCGCACTCCGGGTTTGCGGGGCTCACTCTTTTTATTTTTAATCTTGAAAGGAGATTGTTACAATGGTTAAGGAAACAATTGCTTACACCGATTTCGACGGTAATTCTCGCAAGGAGGATTTCTGGTTCCATCTTTCTCGTGCTGAGTTGATTGCTTGGGATATCGAAGCTGAAGGCGGTATTCAGGCTACGATTAATCGAATGATTAGCGAACAGGACGCTCGTCGTCTTGCCACCATGGTCAAGGACATTATTCTGCGTGCTTATGGTGAAAAGTCCATTGACGGTCGTCGCTTCAAGAAGTCCGAAGAGCTTCGAGAGTCTTTTGAGCAGTCTGAGGCTTTCTCTACTCTTTATCTTGATCTTCTTGGCGATGCTGAAAAGTGTGCGAAGTTCATCAACAACATTCTGCCGAATGAGATCACTTCGAGCCCTGAGTACAAGGCCCAGTATGAGAACGAGATGGCTAAGCTTACTAATGGCTGATCAATGACTTAAGAGGTGAAAAGAATGCTCAAGATCGTGATTCCAGAGAATGAATACTATGACGAGCAGAGCGGAGAATTTGTCCGCGTAAAAGAGTGGACACTGGAGCTTGAGCATTCTCTTCGATCTCTGGCCAAATGGGAATCAAAATGGCACAAACCGTTTCTAAGCAAAGATGAAAAAACTGAAGAAGAGACTTTGGACTATATCCGATGCATGACGATTCGAGGAGACGTTCCAGATTGGGTATACAATTTTCTGTCCAGAGAGAATCTTCAGGCGATCAACAATTATATTAACGACCCAATGACTGCAACTTGGTTTTCCAAGCAGAGCAACAAACAATTTAATCGAGAGGTTATCACTGCTGAGATCATCTACTACTGGATGGTCAGTCTTCAAATCCCTTTTAACTGTGAAAACTGGCATCTGTCTCGATTGATCACACTGATTCGGGTGTGCAACGAAAAGAATGCAGAAAAAGAAGGGAGCAACAAAAAGATGAGCAAGCGCGCTCTGATGTCCAGAAACGCATCACTGAACGCGGCTCGTCGTCAGAAAATGAAGTCCAGCGGCTGATTCGATGGAAAGGGGCCCTTATGACCATTTTCAAGCATAGAGGAAGTTTCAGCAAAACTGAGAAATTTCTGAATGCAATTTCGGGGGCGAGGTATCTGAACGCGCTAGACCGATACGGTCAGGAGGGTGTTCGTGCTCTTTCTGCGGCAACTCCTGTGAACACCGGAAAGACCGCCTCCAGCTGGACGTATGAAATCGAAAGAAACTCAGAGACCACAACCATTTCTTGGCTGAACACCAACATAAATCAGGGTGTGAACATTGCCATAATCCTTCAGTACGGCCATGGCACCGGAACTGGAGGATTTGTTGCGGGTCAGGATTACATAAACCCCGCCATGAAACCTATATTTGACAACATTGCAAAAGCCGTTTGGAAGGAGGTGACGACCGCATGAGCAGTATCGACGAGAGAATTGTTCAAATGCAATTTAACAATTCGCAGTTTGAGAAGGGCATTAAAGAAAGCCTGAAAAGCTTGGACGCTCTTAAGGAAGGCCTTGATCTCGAAGGTTCGGCTAAGCAGCTGAAAGCACTGCAAAAGGCGGGCGACAGCTTCTCCCTTGCCAAGATGGCCGAGGGGATTGAGAGCGTAAGCAAAAGATTCTCGACTCTTGGCATCATTGGAATGCGAGTCATCGACAACCTTGCGAACAATGCTTATTACAAGGGAAAGCGACTGATATCTTCTTTGTCTATCGATCAGGTTACCGCCGGATGGACAAAGTACGGTCAGAAAACTGCATCTGTTCAGACAATCATGAACGCCACCGGCAAGTCCATCGACGAAGTGAATGGATATTTGGACAAGCTGATGTGGTTCTCTGATGAAACCAGCTATGGCTTTACGGACATGACTCAGGCGCTTGGCCAGCTCACATCAGCTGGTGGTGACATTGAAAGACTGATTCCGATGATCGAGGGTATCGCCAATGCCACGGCATTCGCTGGTAAGGGCACAGGTGAATTCAGTCGAGCAATGTACAATTTGAACCAGTCCTATTCCGCAGGATATTTGCAGTATATGGACTGGAAGAGCTTGGAGCTTGCTGGTATCGCTTCGAAGCAGCTGAAAGAGCAGCTCATTGAAGCAGGCAAAGCGACTGGTAAACTGAATAAGGATGGAAAGACTGCCAAGGGCACTCTTGTCACGGTTTCAAATCTTGGCCAGACTCTAAATGAGAAATGGGCGAATACCGAAGTCATGGAGAAGGCTTTCGGCAAATTCGCCGAGATGACCGAGAAGGCCTATGAGCTGGTGCAGGAGGGAAAGTTCGATACCGCGAGCGACGCTTATGCGTATCTGGCTACGCAGTATGATGATATTTCTATTACAGCAGCCAAGGCGGCTCAGGAAGCTAAGACTTTTACAGAAGCTCTGGATGCAACCAAGGATGCCGTCAGCTCAAGCTGGATGAAGACCTTTGAACTGATATTTGGCAACTATGATCAGGCCAAGGTTATGTGGACGGATCTTGCCAACTATCTGTGGGATATTTTCGCTTCCGGCGGTGAAGCCAGAAACGAAATGCTTCAGGAGTGGCAGGAACTTGGCGGAAGAGACAGTTTGCTCGCTGGCGTTTATGACATGTTCGAAGCACTCAAGAACGTCATCGACGCAGTAAAGGCAGCTATTGCTCAGGTCATTCCTCCGATGACGGCAGAAAAATTGGTTGAGATTTCGAATGCAGTCAAGGACTTTGGAGCTTCTCTGAAAACCCTTACTGAGATTCGAACCGAAATCATCAAGAAACCCAGCGAAGCGGATGACGAGATCGATATTCTCGGTGGATTCATCCCGGGGCAGACCAAGAAGGTCAAGGCTGATCTTGAAGAGCTGGAGCGAACGATCAATCGAGGCATGCGCGGCGACGACGTTAAAAAGCTTCAGGAGCGGCTCAAACAGCTTGGTTATGATATTGGCGAAACCGGTGTTGACGGAATCTATGGGCCGAAAACGCAAGCGGCACTGAAGAAGTTCCAAGAGGATTACGGACTGGCCATCGATGGCATTTATGGAAAGCTCTCCCATGCAAAGATGAGCGAGGCTCTCGGAATCGGCGATGAGACGGAATCTAAGAAAATTCGAGTAGCTGGAAAAGAGATTACGATTTACAGCGATACGTTGCAGACTCTTCAGAAGATTGTGAAGGGTGCTGCCGCTGTCATGAGCATTTTTGGAAAGGCGATCGGATTTGTCTTTAACGTTGGAAAATCCGTTCTCGGAATTTTCACTCCGGCAATCAAAGGTTTGTTCCAGATTGCAGGCGTGATCGGCGATTGCTTCGTAAATCTGAATAAACTCATCGATAAAAGCGGAATCTTTGACAAGTGGCTTGCCGGGATTCAGAAGATTCTTCAACCGGTTCGAAGAGCTGTCGAAGGAATCACGAAATCCGTTCTCGGTTTCTTCGGAATTGGGGAAGCCGCTGAGAAGTCTGGAGCTGGAATTTCTACTTTCGGACAGCTCTGGGAGAAGATCAAAACATCCATTCAAAATAGCAGAGCAATTGAGAAATTCAGAGGAGCGTTTGAAAAGCTCAAGGCATCTTTTAAGACGCTCATTTCTCCAATGAAGAATTTCTACCAGAAGGTAAAGGTCTATCTTGGCAATAAATTCTCCGGGATTATAGAATGGATCACAGATAAGATTCCTGTAGCGATTTCTGCTATTTCGGATTTCTTTGGGATGATTGCAGATTTTGTTTCTCCGGTTATCGAAAAGATCCCCGAATATGGAAAGAAAATTGGAAAGTTTTTCACTGATATTTTCGATAAGGTCAAGTCTTCGGAAAAGATTCAGAAGATTGGAAAAGGAATTACGGATTTCTTCTCCGGGTTCTGGAAGTCGGTCAAAGGTTTTGTGACTGGAGGACAAATTTCTGGTTTTATCTCGAAGATCGGTGATTTCTTTACCGGAATCTATCAGCAGTTGTCTCAGAACAAGAAACTCCAAACCGCTTTCGAGAAAGCGAAGGCGGTCGTATCCTCTATTACCTCTTGGGTCGCCGAAACTTGGGGCAAGCTCAAAGAGGCAGTCGGCGGGTTCTTCGACAAGGACGTTGATTCCACGGAGCCTGTGGCTGATCAGATCAAAGAACGATTTACAGCTTTTGAGGATCTTGGCAACTGGATGGCCTCGACTTGGGAGAGAATTAAAGAAAAGATTCAGCCTATGTTCGAGAACATGAAGGTGAACTTCGAGAAATTCAAGAATCTTAACTGGGGTCTGATTGCAGTCCTCGGCGGCGTGGTAGTTGTGATTGCGCTGGCGGTCAAGCTGATTTCTTGGGTTCGAGGATTTGTCGGCGATCTGGCCGTGCTGAAGGGCGGAAAGGAAGCTGCCAACAAGTCGGTCTCTCTGGCTGACAATTTTAAGAAGATTGCTCTGTCTATCGGGATTATTGCCGTGGCGATTATTGCGATGGGCTCCATGGATCCGAACAAGCTGGATCAGGGGCTGAAATACATTGCAATCATTATGGGTAGTATGACTGCAATTCTCGCATTGTCGGCGATTTTCCTGAAGGGGGAGGCTGGTAACGGTGTCGAGAACGCGGGAAAAGCCTTCCAGAGATTGGGCATCGCGATTGGTATTATTGCGGCTTCGGTCGTTGGACTCGGTATTTTCTACAGCACAAATAAGTCTGGTTTTGTGGCCGGTTTGCTGGCTGTAGGAGGAATCATGGCTGCGATGGCTATCATGATGGTTGCCGTTACTCGGTTTGGAGGAAGCGGAAAAACTCTCAAGATGGAGATCGCGATTTCTGGCATGATTAAGCTCGCAATCGCCATTGGCATTCTTGCCCATGTGGTTCGAAAGATTGGCAGTATGTCTATATTCGAGCTTGCACAGGGCCTTGCCGGTCTGCTTGGAATTTGTGTGATCCTTAAGCTGATTATGAAAGAAGTTGGCAAGACAGGTTCAATAAAAATAGCAGGAATGATCGGCTTGGCGACGGCTATTGCCATTCTGGCCTACGTAGCTCAGAGCCTCGGAAAGATGCCCCTTGATCAGCTTGCGAAGGGTGTTGGATCGCTGGTGACGATCATGTTTGCTTTGTCAGTATTCATGAAAACGATCAACCAGTTCTCCGGCAATCCAGCAAGCATTGCAGGGGCCGTAGTTACTTTGACTGCGTTGGGTCTGTTCATGTATGCGTTTGCAGAAGTGGTCAATAAGATCAAAGGCTCGGATGCGAATCTCGTAATTGCCTTTGCTGGCGGAATCGCATCTATGCTGGTCGCAATCGCTCTGGCGCTCAGACTGATCGATGGGATCGGCAGCATCAGAGACGTTGCTTCGAATGCTCTGAAGCTCGGAATCGCTACTGGAATTCTGACTGTGGTAATCGGCGGCGTGCTTGCCCTCGTTGGAGAGCTTGACCGACTGACTGGAGGATGGATTTCGGATCGAATCGAGAGAGGTGCAAAGGTTCTTGAAGCTATTGGTAATGCCATCAGCAGCATGGGAACTTCTTTTCAGGTTCTCTCCGGCGGTGTTACCGGCCTTGGAATCGGCGTTGCCATCTACGAGAAAGCGACCGGTCAGAGCGGAATTGCAAAGCAGGGCTTCTTTAATTTACTGTGGATTCAGGGCGCATTCTGGTCAGTTTCTCTGATTGCTGGAGGAATCACAACCGGCCTTGGATACCTCGACAAGTATTCCGATGGTGCGCTCATTTCCGACATCAAGAAAGGCGCTAAAGTTCTTGAAGCAATTTCCGATGCGCTTGAGGCTTTTGACGGGCCTCTTGGCATTGCGGCATTGGCTATTGTCGGGATTAGTGAGACGCTGTCCTTTGTCAAAGGGGTCGCTGGAACGAAGGTTCTGCTCACAGGCTGGCTGGATTCTCTGATTATTCAGGGGACGTTCTGGACGATTGCTGGAATTGCCGGAGCCATCACAAGCGGTCTTGGTGCATGGGATCGCAATCAAAATGGCAATCTTTCCGGTGACATCGAACGCGGTGGAGAGGTTCTTAGTACGGTTGGCAATGCACTGAAGGGCTTTGACGGGCCTCTTGGAATTGCGGCCTTGGCCATCGCTGCAATTAGTGATGCACTCGGAATGCTCGGGTTGAAGGGTACAATCGCTGTGGGGCTTGGATTCGTTAATGCAAGTATCATCACAGCAACTTTCGGAGCGATTGCCGATATTGCCGCTGCATGCACCGCTGGACTTGGCGTATGGGATCGCAAGAACGACGGCCAGCTCATTGCGGACATCGAGAGAGGCGGAGAGGTACTTAACTCTGTCGGCGGAGCGTTGGCGAATCTCGCATCCGGATTCAAGGAAGAAGGAACGAGAAGCATCACCGAGAGTCTTGGAATTCTGGCCGATGCAGATGTGGATCAGGAAAAGGTTGATGCTGCCATTCAGGCGGCTCAGTCCTTGAACAGTGTCATCGAAGCTTGGACATCCAGTACTCCGATGGGGTTCCTGTCTACCATTACAGGCGGCCTATTCCGCAAGAAAGACCGATTCTCCTATCTCACGACAACCATTGACGATTTTGCATCGACCATGCAGTCCGTAAATACTTCTCTGGCTACGATTACCGACCAGACAGTATTGAATGCTCAGACCGCCATCGATGCCGCCACAAAGGTCGCTGAATTCTTCGATCTCATTGCGAGCGACAGGTTCAACCTTGAAGCTAACGGTGGCGCTTGGTCAAAATTCTGGTTTGGCGACAACAAGACTGAGAGCTTTATCGAGAATCTCGAAGGTTTCGGCGATAATTTGAACACCTTCTCTGAAAAAGTCAACTCTTTCTCTCAGGGAACGACTAAGGACGATCTGGATGTGGCGATTGACGCGCTCAAGAAGATCGCCGAAGTCGGCATGGTCACTGCGGATATGAGGTTTGATCCGGGTGTGCTCTCTTCAATAACGACTTCTCTTCCACTCTTCAGACGTGCTTTTGAAGATTTGAAAGAAGAATTTGACGAAGAAAAAATCGATATGTCTTTCGTCACCAGTTTCAGCAATGCTGTAGGCCAGATTGGGAATGCTGTATCTGCCTTTGCTTCTACGGACACTGAATCATTCAAGACGAAGATGGACGCATTGAAGGGCATTTTCTCGACGAATGAAGATGCAACCTCTGCGACTAACAGCATTTTCTCGAATGTTTCGATTGACACTAAGCCTATAACCGATGCATGCGACAAGGCAATTATGGCCATTCGTGCTTACCGTTCAAAGTTTGTCACTGCCGGTCAGTACATGGCAAGCGGACTTGCTCAGGGAATTAAAATTTCCGCATCAAGCGCACGAATCGCAGCTGAAAATATGGCACGAAGTGCTCTTTCCGGAGCCCAGAGCATTCTTCAGATCGCTTCGCCGTCGAAGAGAACTGAAGAGTTTGGTATGTACTTCAGCCAAGGCATGGCTAAAGGAATTACAGCTTATTCTTCCGCTGTAACGAGTGCAAGCTCCGATGTGAGCCAACAGGCACTGAATTCCGTTCGAGCTTCGATTTCTAGCATGAGCGGATTGCTTGACGAGAATGTTTCATCCGATCCGGTCATCAGACCAATCGTTGACTTGACAAATGTCGGTGAGGGCGCAAGGGCAATTCGAAGTATGCTTTCTGGAGGATCAACAATTTCTGTGGGTTCGAATGTGGACAATGTGAGAGAGGCTTCCGCTAGTATTTCTAGAGCCAGCGCGAATCAAAATGGCAGTGCTAGTGGTAATATCGATAATTCGAGTGTCAATAGCAATGCTGTCAACTTGAGTGGAAACAATTTCTACATTCGCTCTGAGCAGGATATTCGATCTCTGGCTTCTGAGATTGCTTCTCTTAGCTACCAGCAAAAGAGAGGACTCGGCGGGCATGCTTGATAGTTTAACATTAGTATGATAAAATCATCAAGCATTTTAGATGTAAAGGAGATATAAATTATGAAGAAGACAATTGCGCTGGTAATCTTATTGGTGCTTCTTGGCTCAGAAGCCATGGCCGAAATTCCTGATATTTCTTCCTTAACCGATGGCGAATTGTCCGAGATGCAGTTGACGTTAAACAGAGAGATAGTCGATCGTGGAATCGAGAAAACGACTTTACTCAAGCAGGGGACGTATGTTGGCGGGAAAGACATTCCAGTTGGAACGTATTATTTAGAGTCATCCGATGATGAAAAAGCATGGGGCATGCTGATTCTAACTCCATACGATCATGTTGATGGAGCATGGGATTACGAATTGAACGAATGCGCCGAAGCCGACAAGGATAAAACCTACTACATCTCCCTCGACGAAGGTGACATCCTGACAATCCCCTACCAATTCAAACTCACCATCACGACAGGCATCAAGTTCGAATAACAACCACCCAACAGAGGCGGCTCTCAATACAGAGGGCTGCCTCTTTTTTAAGTTTTTGGGAGAAGAGAGAGGGGAAAAATTCTATGAATCTTTGTACTGCATTGAAGAGGGCGAGCAAGAAAGGTGTTGGCGTTTATCAGCCTAATACTCCTTATGGCAGAGAGCTTGCCTTTTTTCCGAATGGGAAAGTAAACACCATTTTGGGTGTAGATCTCGACCGGAAAATTCAGATGGGCAAAAGTTGGAATCCGACCTTGGCCGATTTCATTTCCGAAGATTGGCAACTAACTGGAGAAACTCTAGAAGAGATTTCCAAATGGCCTTCAGGACTCTACTAAAACGGTTCTCCATGAATGCGATTGCTTTGTCCGTCAGGTAAATGCCATTCACACCGTCATCATACTTTCGAAGAAATAGAAAACCGGCTTTTTCCAATCTAAGGCAGGAGCATTCGATGCTTTTCCAAGAATCCGGAGTGCCAAGATAAGCGGCGAGTTCTTTTGCACTGCCGAATTTCTTGGCCATTTCTTCGGTTCTGGTTTTCTTTCGAGTCTTGTACTCTTTGCAAAGTCGTTTCAAGAGTTTCTTAGAATCTTTGGTAAGGCAATCCATAAAAATCATCTCCTAAACAATCAAAATGGAAATTTTCAAAAGCCCGGAGGGTCGTAGTGAAAACATAAGTGGCCGAGCTTTTAGAGGACGAGCTCGTCGAGGAAATCAGCGGTGTGGCCGAGCCATTTTTCGGTTGCGCGGATATTGGCAACGTTACTTTTCAGCCAGATCAGTAATTTGATCAGCTTTCGCATTTGTATTTCACCTCCATTTGTGAGTCTTCCGGGCTTCTGAAAATTTCCACTATAATATTATAACGACGAGAGCACATTTCTGTGCTAATTTTCAAAAACTTAATAAAAAGAGGTGCATCCCATGGAACTGAAAGACTGGTTTATTTGGAATGGCACGAAGTGCACCGATTACGGGATGCACGTACTGTCTCAGCCATCCATTATCTCTCCGAAGGAGCGAGTCTCTTACGAAACGATTCCCGGAAAGAGCGGATCAATCACGCTGCTTGAGGGAGACGGAATTTATGACGATATTAATCTATCCGCAGGCTGCGTAATCGACGATCCGTATATGCTGGAGAACGGCGAAAGTGTCAGCCGAATTGCCAAGATCTGCGGATGGCTCAAGGGCGGAGGAACGGTGAAGTTTGCAAGCCGACCCGAAGGATATTATCGGGCAAGGGTGGCCAACCAGATTTCGTTTGACAAAATTGTGCGAGGGAATCCACACCGGTCATTCTCCGTGGAATTTCAAGCCAAGCCGTTTTTATATTTGGACGGCGGCGATGCAGTCAAGACCTTTACCGCATCGGGCACGATTAAGAATGAAGGCAACATCTACTCGGAGCCTCTGATCAAGGTTTATGGAACGGCTGAGGGAAATGTTATGATCGGAAATTCGACGATGATCATCAACAGCTTTACGAATCTGACTTATATTTGTCTGGACTGCGAGGCAAAGATCGCTTACAAGGGATTGAATGGCAGCGCAAGCGATCCAATGACATTGTTGGGAACCAGAGTTACCGGAGAATGGGCGAAGATTCCGGAAGGAACCTCGCCTGTTTCATTTTCTGGCGGGATTACAAAGATCGAGATTACACCGAGATGGAGGGTTATCTAATGACGAATGAACTTTATCACTATGGAGTAAAAGGAATGCATTGGGGCGTTCGACGGTATCAGAATCAGGACGGAACTTTGACAGCGGCTGGAAAGAAAAGATATAGAACAGACGCGGATAGCGACAGGAGCTTGATGTCTAAGCCGTGGGACAAATTGTATAGTGATATTCTGAAAAAATCTGGAGACTGGTACAATAGTGAGGGAGTATCGGAAGGATTTAAAGAAGTCATACAGGAAACCAAAGATCTGGAAAGAAGCATAGCTAAAAAATACGAGCATCCTAAAACAGAAGAAGCCAGAAATCTTGGGAAAAAAATGTCAGATCTTTATGATGAAAAGTTTAAAGCCAAATCTGATAAATACGATGCACTAAAAAAAGATTTTGACGATGCTAGCCGTGCGGTTAGCAAAAAGTATGAAAAATACGATCACAGCAAGTGGTCTGAGATACCATCGAAAACAAAACTAGAGATTATCAAAGACAGCGAAAAACTTAAAAGAAAATACTCAGACTTAGGAAAAGAACATGACAGAATAGAAAAAGAAATTTACAAAGATCCGGAATTTGTAGAATTGTCAAAGAAATATGATAGGTTAGAAAGAATTACGAACGCTTATAATCGAGCCACTGGTTCATATAGAAAAATAACGAGCGAATTCCAAAAAAAACGTGGAAAGCTTGATGATAAACTTGCCGGAATAGTTCTAAAAGATCTTGGCTACCGAGATACTGAAGCCGGTAGGAAATTTTTGCTGGATCAGGGCTTGATCTTTGTCGACTGATTTGAGGTGGATCTAATTGAGCGACATCTATGTCTTTTCCTCGAATGAGGACAATAACGATTATTCGACGATGGGGCTGGTTGGCGCTCTTGAGCCCACCGAGTGCAAGTTTGAAGAAGCGGCTAATGGCGACAGCCTCGTCACCATGACTCATCCAATAGACGAATTCGGAAAGTATACCGCACTGGTTCGGGATAATATTCTCGTGATTCCCGTGCCGGTGCGAACCACTCCGGAAATTCAAAATGGCAGCTGTGTCACCACGGTTTGGACTTACAAGGTAAAACCTATGAACCAGCTTACGAGCAAGAATCAGAGAACGCTCTACAAGTCCAGCTCCGGAAGCGGAAAGCGCAAGGTCATGAACGCCGGAGATATAGTGACCGTGGTCTATCAACCTAAGGATACTACGAACATTTCCAGATGGAAGGTCAAGTCCAAATACGGCACCGGCTGGATCGATCCGAACGGTTTTGAACTAATCACGGAGCACAAGATCGAGGACAATGCGAATGCCATTCAGGAAGTTCAGAGCCCGTGGATGATTACCGATCAGCTCTTCAGAATCTACGAGGTCGAGCGGGGGCTTGAAAAAGTAACGGTGAGTGCAAGGCATATTACTTATGATCTGCTCTATGACGCAACTCATTACTACTATGGATCGGATCAGGCGGTGAGTCTTCAGACTACGCTTGACAACATTCTCGGAAAGAGCTATGGCTTTCAAACTCGTTTTCATGCTTATACGAATGTAACTAACACCCAGACGGGGCTATCCTTTAGAGGAAAGAATGAGATTGAGTGTTTTCTCGATCCTGAAGACGGAGTTTGTGCAAAGTTCGATGTGGACATGATCCGGGACAATTACGACCTGTATTTCCTTCATGATCCGGGAATTAATCGAGGGGTTCGGATTCAGTACGGAAAGAATCTGACTGGCATTTCCTACAAGGACAACACCGAAGAGCTGGTTACAAGAATTATTCCCACTGGCGAAACCAAGAACGGAGAGGAATTTTTCTTGGCCGGGCCGGTTGAACAACAGTGCGTGGACAGCAAGCACATTAACGACTATCCGATCATCCATGTCTACTACATGAAATGCGAGAACTGCAAGATTGGCGACAAGGATGAGAACGGCGGAAAGATCACTGAGGCTGTTGCTAGGGCTCGCATGAGGGCTCAGGCTCAGAAGATGTTCGACAGCGGATGTGATCTTCCTAAAATTGAGATGAGCGTCGAATTCATCAATCTTGGGGATACTGAAGAGTACAAGCAGTTCAAAAATCTTGAGAATTGCTTCCTGTACGATTACGTGATCATCCAGCATCCAAAGATGAATATCGACGTAACCGCTCAGATCGTCAAAATGGAATGGGATTGTCTGCTTGATCGAATGAATTCTGTGGAAATCGGAACGGTCGGAAAGACGCTGGCGAATACCGGTATTACCAGTTGGCAGATCCCGAGCGGATTCAGCGGGGCGAAGATTGCGCAGGAAACCATTGGCAGCGCCGCACTCAGAAGTGATATTGTCGCGGCTAAGCATATCCAGTCGGATACAATCAGCGCGAATCATATTCAGGCGAATGCTGTGACTGCCGGTAAAATCGCAGCAGGGGCAATCACGACTGATAAATTGGACGCTGGATCTGTGACTGCGGAAAAGATCGCTGCCGGAGCGGTCGAAGCCACCAAGATTAAAGCCGGATCTATTACTACTGACAAGTTGGATGCCGGGGCTGTTACTGCTGAGAAAATCGCCGCGAATGCCGTAGAAGCCGACAAGATTAAAGGTGGGGCGGTTACGGCGAACAAAATTTCGGCGAATGCTGTGACAGCGGAGAAGATCAGTGCCGAAGCGATCACCTCCGACAAGATCAAAGCCGGAGCGGTAGATACAGACAAGCTGAAGGCCGGTTCCGTGACCGCCGAAAAGATTGCATCTAAGACGATCACCGCCGATCTCATCAAGGCCAAGACCATCACAGCAGACAGCGGGATCATCGACGATTCGGCCATTGGGACGGCGCAGATTGCGGACGGCTCGATCACATCGGCGAAAATCGTGGAGCTGAATGCTGATCTCATCAAGACGGGCACGCTATCCGCGGAGCGGCTGCTGCTGGTTGGCGAGGACGGGGTGATCTACAAGATCAACGCTGCTTCTTCTGGGTTGTCCATGACGGAGCTGGCGAAGGATCAATATAAGAATTACATCAACGGAACTGTCATCGTGGCAAAGTCCATTACGGCGGCACAGATCGCTGCCCAGACTATCACGGGCAACGAGATTCTGGCGGGGAGCATCACGGCGAAGGAGATCAATGTGAGCGATCTGTTTGCTAGCGAAGCGACCATTAATGAGCTCAACGCGATGGATATTCGCGGGAACAAGTATTTGCAGCTGTATGTGACGGACAAGGTTGACGGCATCTCTGTAGGCGGTAGGAATCTGCTGCGGAACACGAATCAGGGAACGGTCAACTGGGACTGGTCTATGCAGACAGGTGGGAAAACCATCGAAGAGTATCTGGATGGCGGCGTGCGCGCAGTCAGGATGACGAGGGACGCTACGCCTCATGCGGGATGGAGCGTTATATCCTACGCAATTGGAAAAGACGCATACGCCCTGCTGGAACCGGACGCGGAGTATATTGTCAGCATGGACTACAAGTCCACAGTCGCGGCCCCTAATGGTATCAGCGTCAATATTTGTACCGGAGAGGCTACGGATCATGCAATCCAGACCGCGACATACGATCAGGCGATACCGGCAGATGAATGGACGCATATCGCAGTGCCAATTAAAACGAAGTCTGCACTCCCTGCCTTCAATTATCAGCTTGTATACCTTACGGGTTTTTCCTCTGCCGTCAACTCCGTCCACATCTTCAAAAACCTGAAGCTCGAAAAAGGCAACAAGGCCACGGACTGGTCTCCTGCGCCGGAGGATATTGAGGAGCGAATGAGCGCGGCGGAGCTGAAGATCGAGCCGGACGCAATTGTATCCACCGTCACCAGCTCGGCGAGCTATAAGACGCTGAGCAGCAAGGCCGACGGCAACGCGACTGATATCACTGGACTGAATACCCGTATGACTACGGCGGAATCGAAGATCGACCAGAAAGCCGACAGCATTACGCTGAGCGTGCTGGAGACGAAGGTTGACGGCATCTCTGTTGGTGGGCGGAACCTGCTGCGGGGCACAAATCAGGGCACGACCAACTGGGGCTGGTCTATGCAGACCGGTGGAAGAACCATTGAAGAGTATCTGGATGGCGGTGTTCGGGCAGTCAAGATGACGAGGGATGCGGTGGAACAGACGGGCTGGAGCATTATAGGTTACGAGATGGGGGCGAACGATTATGCTCTGCTGGAGCCGAACACGGAGTATACGCTGAGCTTCGATTACAAGCCGTCGGTCGCGACGACAAATGGAGTTATGTTTTCAATCAGAAGAGGCGACGGCTCGAACGCTGCAACGAATGAAGGCGGCTACTGGAAAGAGATTCCGGCGAATGAATGGACACATGTCTCGGGTACATTCACAACGGTTGAAAACATTCCGGATTTCTTGCTTTACTCCACCGAAATCTATATTATGAGACTGCCGACGACAGTCAACTCCGTCCACATCTTCAAAAACCTGAAGCTCGAAAAGGGCAACAAGGCGACGGACTGGTCGCCCGCACCGGAAGACCCGGCGGGCAGTCTGAGCGTCAACAGCGACTACAGCAAGGTGGACATCAACACCGAGCGCGTGAGGATTGTCTCGAAGCGCATGGAGGTGGCCGTTCCGTCGGACGATGGCGAGGACGATGTGCTGCGCGTGGACGCGGACGGCGTGCATGCCGAGGTGGTCGAGGCGGACGTGATTGTGTCCGAATCTGTGGTGCGCACTCAGGGCGCGGCGAGCTATACCCCGGCCAACGCGGGCGAGCTGGCGGCGATACTGACGGAGCTGAGCGGAAAACACCTGACGGGATCGGTGAGCATTAACTGCAAAAACGTGTCGTCGGGCAGCTTTTCGATCGACAGAATATCGGGAGGCGGGTACGTCTCGCTGAACAACGGAACAATGAACGCCCTCGAGATTACGAACTGCGGGGCGAGCGTTGTTGTTTATCTCAGTCGTATAGCTTTTTCGACATCCGGGACGGCGCTCACGATTTCAAACGCGCACGAAGTTTACGTCGACAGCTGCACATTCAACGCCGGCGTCGGCGTGCATCTCGGCAGCGGATGGCCGTCTCAGGCGTACATGGCGAGCTGCGCGGGCGACTGCGCGACGATGGCGCAGGTAGCTCTCATGTCGCGGCTGTGCATCTGCGGCGCGTCCAAGCCCACCGGAACGGTAAGCCTGACCTACGGCGGCGAGGTCTACAACGCCACGTCCGATCCGAGCTTTACGGCCAAGGCCGACCCGAGCATCCCCGCGACCCAGACGGTGACGGCGAGCCTGTCGCCGACGCAGACCTACACGCTGCGAGGAACGTCGAATTCGGACGGGAATAAGCTGTATCAGGGGCGGTATTCCAGCTCCCAGCCGCTGCGCAGGGGCGTGATGCTGTTCAGCCTGCCCGGCGATCTGACGAGCGCGGACAAGATTGACTCGGCGACGCTGACGATCAGGCGCATCGGTGGCGTGGGTCAGGGCGGCGGCGTGAACGTGCATGTGCGGTGCTACGACGTGCCGGGTACGCTCTACGCCAGCAAGACGGCGTATGAAAACCAGACGGTGAGCATCGACGTGACGAGCGCGGTCAAGGCCATGAAGACCAGCGGTTACGCGGGCCTGATGCTCTACAATCCCGATACTACGACCGTGGGCAGCAAGAGCTATACAGCGAGCTACTCAAGGTTTGCGGGCAAGGGCGAATCTGGCGCGCCGGTGCTGAAGATCAGCTATCGCAAGTAAGGAGGCAATAAGCGGTGAAATATGATGTGACCAAGGGCGGATACATACTGCTCGGACGCTGCGGCGAGAATCTCGCGCGAACGGTCGAAATTGATGTATCTGAATACCTCGTGGAGTACCCCGGTGCGGTGGTGACGCTGCTGCACCGGCGGCATGGCGAGAGCGGCATCTACCCAGTGGCGGCAGAGCTTCGGGACGGATGTCTCGTCTGGCAGCCCACCAGTGCGGACACGGCCATTGTGGGCGACGGTGAGGCCGAGGTGCGCGTAACCGTGAACGGAGTGTTGGCCAAGTCCAAGATACTCTCCACCGTAGTTGACAAGAGCCTGACGGGGCAGGAGACGGACGCACCGGAGCCGGGCATGGACTGGGTGGACAAGATCACCACCGCCATCGGCAGCGTCCAGAACATGAAGGCCGATGCCGAGAGCGTGGCCTACGGAGAGCCTGCTACGGCGGAATACGACGGCAAGACGGGGACGATGCACTTTGGCATCCCGGAGGGCAGGCCGGGAAGAAAGGGCGACACTGGAGCACAGGGGCCGAAGGGTGATTCTGGCAGTGACGCGGAAGTGACGGCGGCGAATGTTGAAGCGGCGCTGGGGTACGTACCCGCAAATGAAATACTCCAAGCCAAAACCGATATGGCTATACTCGGAGACGAACTTGTATCCGCCGAAGGGTGGGTGCTTGGTGAGGGATGGAGCGGCACTGCGCAAAATGGCATCACGCATGCTTCGGGCACGGGCCACTTATCCTATTCCATGCCAGAGAGCACAAAAGGCAATTGCTACCAAGTCTCTTTCAAATCTTCTGTTGCAATGACGGATAGTAATTTGTTCGTAAGTGTCGGCAATAGCCCATTATTTAATCTGTATTATGAAGAGCATCATGACGGTACGATCAGTGTTGGAGTGTTGGCGGCGGATAACGGTGATTTGGTGTTTGTTCCGGCGAATGATTATGCTGGCACGATATCGAATGTGTCTGTCAGACGTATCCTTGGCGCGTATATGCCGATAAAACAATTGCTCGACGCATCTGGGGAAGTGAGCACAGAAATATATGCGTCGCCACGCGAACAAAATAATCTATATGTTGGCACAAATGCTGGGCGAACAAATACAACGGGGAATCGCAACGTTGCAATCGGGGCAAATGCACTCTTGGCTAATTTAAGCGGTTGGCGCAATATTGCTATTGGTTCGGGTACGCTCAAAACAAATACCTCTGGAAGCAGAAACACCGCAATAGGCGAAGATGCATTATCTGCGAACCAAAGTGGCCAGAGGAATATAGCTATTGGTACATCAACACTTACCAAAATCACGAACTCGAACCGAAATATTGCAATCGGAGCAGATTGTATGTTCGAAGCTAACAATTGCGATGATTGTATTGCGATGGGGTTTGCCGCGATGAACCGCAACAAAGGAAGCAGAAACTATGGCATAGGAACGACGGCGTTATACAATGCTACAGGGGCGCTAAATATTGCGTTTGGCTATAGTGCGGGATACGGAGTGACTACAGGTGAAAACAATGTCGCAATCGGTACAAACACGCTATATCGTACCAAAAACGGGAAAAACAACGTTGCAATTGGTGCAAATGCTTTGCAAGGAGCAACCGATTCGGATTATTCGAATTATAATGTTGCGATAGGCTATGCCGCAGGAAAAAATATTGGGAGATATGGAAGCAACAACGTCATGATTGGTGCAAATGTTGCCGCTACACTTAGTGGCGCAGATTATTGCATTATAATTGGCTCTAATCAAGATGCCGATGCCAGCGTAAATCATCAGCTTAATATCGGTGGATTGCTCAAGGGATCATTAGACAATAATGCAGCCTATCTGCAAATCGATGGCGGACTCGAACTATCCAAAATCCCAACGGCAGACCCTCAGATTGCCGGACGTGTATGGAACGATAATGGAACTCTAAAAATTAGCGCAGGAGGAACAACATGACTACGGAAGAACAACTGGAAGAACTGGAAAAGCCACTGCTTGGGTTATAAGGAAGGAGAATCAAAATGAAGAGTATTTTTGAAAACGTGATTGCTCGTGGCGGATATGATCTGACGGGCATCCTCAACCAGATCGACCGCATGGACTGAGGAGAATGACCAATGGCGAACTGGAACACGGGACACAACCATTTCCCGGCGGATGTGGGAGTGCAGTGCGGGCGCATATCGTCCGTCACAGTACCCAATGGAGGGTATAAGGACGTAGGCGTGACGTTTCCCAAGGCGTTTTACGCCGCGCCCATCGTGGTGGTCGGCCTCGAAACGGAATCGACCGCTGGGGCGTTTGGTAAATGTACAGTTGCGGTGACGGGCACGGTGACGACAACGGGGTTTACTGCGCGCATTTTTAATGGCGATACGTCGAACCGCACCCCGCGCGTGAGCTGGATCGCAGTGGGAACGCCGAAATGAAAACCCTACTCGAATCCACCCATTTATCAACAGTAAAATTTATAGGAAGTGAATCAAAATGACAATTAAACGAATGCCTGTGAAGGATTTTGTCAACGGACTTATCGCAGCGTATAATCGGCACGACGGCTATATCATGGGCGCAAAAGGGCAGAACCCTAAGAAATGGGCCAAGAACAGTTGGTGGTTTACTCAGTACACCAGCTCGAAGCAGCGCAATCAGGCGCTTGAATGGCGCGAAAACTGTGCGCGAGTATGGGACTGCAACGGTCTCGCGGAGGGCCTGTACGAGGATTTTTCCGGGGTGAACATCAACACCAAAGCGCGATACAATTATGCTCAGTGGTGCGGCACGAAGGGTACGGGTCGGATTCCCGCCAAGGATCGAGTTCCCGGAGCTGCGGTATTCATCCATTCATCCAGCGCTGGATACATCACCCATGTTGGATATTTGATTGAGCCTGTTAAGAAGAATCATCCCGAAGGTGATTGGTATGTCATTGAGGCTCGCGGCGTTATGTACGGCGTTGTCCGTACCAAGCTCTACGACCGGGGATGGAATCGCTGGGGTCTGATGACCAAGTATTTCGACTATTCCGACAATGGTTCGCAGAGCGTAGACAGCAATGCCGAAAGTCTTCTCGGTTCGAGACTTCTTCGGAACGGTTCCGAAGGTGAGGATGTGAAAGAGCTTCAAACGAATCTTATCCGTCTTGGCTATGATTGCGGAAAGTGGGGCACGGACGGTGATTACGGCGATGCTACCGAGATTGCCGTGCGTTTGTTCCAGAAGGAGCATAATCTTTCTGTGGATGGTATCTACGGCCCCAAGACGCACAAGGCAATGAGCGAGGCGCTGGCGGCTATGGACGTGGTTCCTGATGAGCCTCGAAGAGTAACGGTTGTCGGAGGTAACTGCTGGGTTCGAACGGCTCCGAACACGGAGGGAACCAAGCTTGGAGTGGCGCACGCAGGGGAAACTTATTCGTTCGGCGGCCAGACTTCCGATGACGGTTGGCTGCTGATCGCGTTTGCAAATCAAAATGGTTGGATTTCCGGTAAATACGGGAGGCTGATCTGAATGCCACAATTCGTAGAGACCCTTATCACGGTTCTTTGCGCGGTATTGGCTTCTTCTGGATTCTGGGCTCTGGTGCAAAAGCTGACCGATAAGAAAGACGCTAAAACACAAATGCTCGTTGGACTGGCTCATGATCGAATTTTATATTTGGGCATGTCCTATGTACAGCGAGGATACATTACCAAAGACGAATATGAAAACCTTTACGACTATCTCTACAAACCATATTTGAAGATGGGCGGAAACGGCTCTGCGAAGCGTGTAATGGGCGAAGTGGACAAGCTTCCGCTTCACAAGTAAAAGGAGGAGTACAAAATGGATTTTACTTTCTTTGACTGGTCTTATCTCGCCACCTTTGCCGGTTGTCTTCTGGCGGTCGGCATTTTCACTGAGCTGCTTAAAAACATCGGTTTCATCAAGAAGATTCCGACGCAGATTTTCAGCTGGGTATTGGCGCTGATTGTGCTGGTACTGGCGCAGGCCTTTACGACTGGAATTACGGCAGAGTCTGCGATTCTCGCCGTGGTGAACTCCGCTGTGGTTTCCCTTGCGGCGAACGGCGGATACGAGGCGCTTAATCGACTGACTGGCAAGAAGACCGAATAAGCAATTATTTTTGTTTGAAAGGAGCAAATGATCATGGAGCAATTTCGACCGATCTATGGAAATCCTTACTCTTTTGGTCAGGGCCAAGCTGCCCCGGGGTATCTCAATTTCGGGCAGATGGCTGGTCAGCAACCTCCAATACCTGTTCCTGTTCAACAAATGCAGCAGCCTCAGAGACCGTCGGTCGTCCCCGGAAGAACGGTGGCTTCTGAGAATGAGATTAAGCCCAATGAAATTCCAATGGACGGAACCATCAGCCTGTTTCCGCTTTCCGATTACTCGGCAATTTTCGCAAAGCAGTGGAAATCTGACGGGCTGATTCATTCCGTCAAATTTGTTCCGGCTCAGATCGAAGAACAAAAGCAGGAAAAGTCCTTCAATGAAACCGTGCTGGAGCGACTGGACAAAATTGAGAAAATGCTTACCCCGAACGTCAAGAAGACTGTGAGAAAGGATGAGACAGATGGCTAATTCTATGAAGGATTTTGCGCTGATGATGATCAGCAGGAACCCAAGGGTTGCGAACAATCCTCAGTTCAAGCAGATGATCGATGTCATTCAAAATGGCAATGATGAGCAGGGGCAACAGATTGCAGAAAACATTTGCAAAACTTACGGAGTGTCGAAAGAGGACGCATTGACTGATGCCAAGCGATTTTTCGGAATTTCGTAAGCTTATAGACCTCTTGAATTTCTCTCAATATTGATATTTTCGTTTACTAAGCAAAACCCGCTTTCAGAGGAGCGCGCACTCTGAGGACGGGCTTTTGTTTTGGTAAAAATATATTTTTAGGGAGGATTCACTTATGTTCAACTCTAATATGCCTAGCCTGTCTGATATTGCTGCGGTGACCGGAAATCGTAACGACGGTGGTTGGGGAGACGGAAACGGCTGGTGGGTACTGATTATCCTGTTTGCTATCTTTGGCGGATGGGGCGGTAACAACGGCTGGGGCAACAACGGTAACGGCGGTTACGCTGCTACTGCTGCCACTCAGGCTGATATTCAGCGAGGTTTCGACACCTCTGCGGTCACTAACAAGCTCAATGGCCTTGAGAACGGTCTGTGCGACGGATTTTACAGCATGAATACTGCGGTGATGAGCGGAACGAACACGCTTCAGAACGCTATCCAGCAGGCTTCTACGGCCAATCTCCAGAACACCTACACGCTTCAGAATGCCATTCAGCAGGACACCGTAGCCAATATGCAGAACACGAACTCTATTTCCCGCCAGCTCGCCGACTGTTGCTGTGAGAACCGCGCGGCGATCGCTCAGGTGCGTTACGACAACGCCACGAATACCTGTGCAATCACCACGGCAATTAATCAGCTCGGCCAGACGATTATTCAGAACGACAACGCGAACTATCGTGCGCTTCACGACGAACTTGTGGCCATTCAGATGGCGAACAAGGACGCTAAGATCGCCGAGCTGACCGCGATGAACAACGCTCTGAATCTGGCGGCTTCTCAGCAGGCCCAGAACGCGTACTTGGTTGAACAGATGAAGCGTTGCTCCGGCGTTACCTGCTGCTGCAACAGCTGAGACACAAAAGAGGTTGGGGCTGGGGTCTTCTCAGCCCCTTTTAAGCATTTTCGAACACCTTACGACATATGGAGGTATTAAAGATGATTCAGTTGTCTAATACGACTGCCCAGACGCTTACTCCGGGGCAGGCCATTACCTTCGATAAAACGCTTCTCCATACGGGCTGTGGAGAATGCCACAGAGCCAACACTTCTTCAGTCAAAATGAGAGCCATGAATGGTACGTATGAAGTGGCCTTCGGCGCAAACATCGGCGCTGAAGCTGCAAACACTGCCGTTCAGCTCTCCATTCAGATTGGAGGAGACACCCTTCCCGAATCCACCATGATCTCCACAACGGCGGCGGTCGGAGATCTCAATTCGGTATCCAGAGTGGTTCCGGTGCGTAATACCTGCGGGGATTACAGCCGCGTGACCATCGTAAATACCGGAACGGTCAATGTGACGGTGGGCGCAAACTCGACCCTCTTCATCAAGAGGATTTCTTAAGGAGGCGAGAGTATGTGCGACGAATACAAGATTACCGAAATCTGCGAGCTTAAGGATCGCCTCATTTCCTGTGCTCAGGCGGAGTTCGCCAAGGGCCTTGATAACGTCTCTACCGAGGAAGCGGGAGAAGTGATCGACATGATCAAAGATCTCGCTCAGACGGAGAAGTACTGCCGGGAGGCCAATTATTACCGGCTGGTTTCGGAGACCATGGAGAACTCTAGGTATGGATATTCTCCCAATCGAAAGCTCAAAGGAAAGTATCGTCCTTACATGGACGAGGACTTCGAGCATGAGGAGGAACGGTATCCGCGCTTCAGAGAGGACGATCAGCGGTACGGACGAGCCTACAACGACTGGAAGGAGTCCAGACGCTACTACACCCAGACCAATTCTCCTCAATACCGCGAAGATATGGACGCTCACGCGGCTGAACATATCGGCGATACGTTGGCGACCATTCGAGAAATCTGGAAGAACGCTGATCCCGAGCTGAGGAAGCGGATGAAGTCCGATTTCACGACTCTGGTCAACGAGATGAATGTCTGAACTTCCAAATGACATGCTTTTACATGAACGGGATCTTGTGGCATGTAGAAGTCAGTAAGAACGCCAGCCCGATGCTCGTGGATCGAACTGGAACGAGTCGATTAGGGACGACTGATTTGTCCACGCATACCGTATATTTATCGGATGCACTGGACGAGGACATGAAAGCCAGAGTTCTGATCCATGAGCTCGGGCATTGCGCCCTTCTGAGCTACAATCTTCTGTATGATATCCACAAGATGGTTCGCAAGGAGTATTGGCTGGAAGCGGAGGAATGGCTGTGCAATTATCTGACTGATTATGGGATTTATATTTTCGAAGCGCTTTTCGAGGTCTTAGGGCCAAGCGCTTTGAATGCGATTCCAAAGCAGTTTGATATTTTGCTCGGCGCGGCATGACTTGATAAGACTGTACGAATGTGCTATAATCAGTATGTACGTACAGTCTTGTCTTTCATTGAAGGAGGATGGATATTTTGAAAGACGGACTGAAACTCAGTAACGCCATCCAAGAATGGCTCATTCTGTATAAGAAGAATTCTGTGAAACCTACGACCTACGATCGACTCATTATATCTCTCGACCTGATGAAAAAACACGCCATTTCGGACATGAACTTCGAGGAGATCAAAGCTGAGCACATACAAAAATATGTGAATTACTTGGTCAACGCCGGGTACGCAAGATCCACCATCAAGAAGCAATACTGTCTGCTGCATGCATTCTTTCGGTCGAAGAAAATGGAGGATATTTTCGATCAAGTTCGTATCCCAGCACAATCCATGGTCAAGAAGGCCAAGAAAGAGGTTGTCGCATACACCATGGAAGAGCAGAGGCGGCTGATTCCGGTTCTAATGAAAGTTCGCAACCCTTCTGCATGCGCGGCGATGCTTATGCTGGAAAGCGGAATGCGAATCGGGGAGGTTCTCGCTCTATCGTGGGATGATATTCTGTGGGATCGCAAGGCTGTGAGAATTCACAAGACTCTGATCAGAATCACAAACGCAAAGAAGATCGAGATTCAGCAGGGAGCCAAATCACATTGCAGCAACCGCACCATTCCTCTCAGTACACGCGCTATGGAACTTCTAAGAGGCATGTATTGCGGCAAGAGCGGACTGATATTTTCTAAGGAGAATGGAGAGCCGCTCACTTACGAAGCGATGCGATGGCATATCAAGAAAGTTTGCGACGAGGCCGGGGTTCCATATTACGGGCAGCATGTGTTCCGGCATACCTTCGCGACGAACTGCTACTATCGAGGATGCAATGTTAAGATTATGTCAAAACTGCTCGGGCATGCGGATGTGACGGTGACCTACAACATTTACATCCATCTCTTCGGAGATGCGCTTGAAGAAATGCGTTCGGTTATCGGCTGATTGCATAAAATTAGAGCACTCTGCTATGCAAAATGCTCTAATCAATTTGGCAGGGGCAGTAAGATTCGAACTCACAACAAAGGTTTTGGAGACCCACGGATGACACTATATTTTGTGGTTACGACAAGACTGTACGTACAACCTATGGTATGGATGCGCACTTAACACGGATGCAACTATACCCGTTTTCTATAAAATCATGGGCTTTATTTTTTTTTCGAAAAACACGTCCTTATATGAAGACCGATGTCTTTGGAAAGGATGGAATTTTGCATGAGTTCTTTTGAAACTGGATCGTTTTATATTACCAGAGGCATTGATGCCGAGATGAAGAAAAACCGAAGGTTCAGAAAATTTTTAGTTGATTCTATTCGGAAATATGTCAACAAGGATTGGGGCGATACACCTTCCGAAGACGCGGAATTGAATGAACAGGCTTTGGAATCTGGAGACAGATTATTGGCCGTTTATAATAATTCCGAATCGCCCAATCTGAGGATTTGGATCATTACGGAAGCTGATAGAAGCGTTACAACGATTCTATTTCCTGATGAGTACTAATTACTGATTCGACAAAAGACATCGGTCTTCTTTTTTTTGTGTATTAAGTTTTCGTTATAAACATATGCTATTATGGAAGACTTAATACATAAGGAGGATTTCACGATGTTTAAGATGGGATATTACACCACGAAGGAAGCTGCGAATATTATTGGCGTTTCTTACGCGACGATTCTCAAATGGATCCATACCGGGGTTTTTACCGGGATCGTCTATCAAGAGGACTATGTGGGCCATCCTGCGCAAATGATACCAGTTGAGCAGGTTAATCTGGCTCGCAAGCTCCGTCTTGAAGATGGAATTCTGAGGTTTAAACCCGGTATTTTGGAGCCCATTATTGAGGAACCGAAAGTGCCGACGAAAGAAGAAATGATCAAGGATAAGAGCGGGGAGATTCAGAGGATGTTGAAGGACATTGAGGACAGAATGGTCAATTTGTATTTTGCTCTGGAACAACTACGGGGGCTGTGCGAATAAGCACGGCTCTCTTTTTTTCGCATAAAACAGGCACTATAGTGAGGGCCTAATGAGGCGAAGCTGAGTAAATCAGATACTTGGAGGTAATATTATGAGGAACAAATGGATACTGATCATCGTATTATTGTACATCATTTCCCCGATTGATCTCTTGCCGGGGCCGATCGACGATGCAATAGTGGCGTTGATCGGGTATGCATTCAGAGATCGGAATAACGGTATCGAGGATTAACTGATATTCGGCTGAAGCTTCATTCAGGCCCTCATTTTTTTCGCATAAAACATGTACTATTATGGAAGACCAATAATTTTTAGGAGGATTTTACTATGTGGTTTTGTTTGATTATCAGCTTGGTTGCTACTGCGATTGCTGGAACCGATGCGAATCCCGTATCTCAGTGGATTCAATGGAACATTTGTTTTGATGACAAACGGGTCATGATGCTGTCTGTTATGGATGCACTTTGCGGAGGCTTGTTTGCGGCTGCGGTGTACACGCTGATTGTTAATCGAATGGCGAACAGGAAGTCTGACAAGAAGCTGGTCGAAGAGACGAAGATCAGGGCTTAATACAAGCCCTCTTCTTTTTTATTTTTCCCTCGCAGCAAAAACATGTACTATTATGAACGGATGAAAAATCCAATCATAAGAGGAGGTTTTGGAAATGAATGCCAAACTGCCGGTGAAAATCAAGAAGAGATATTCGATCAATTCGGAGATTCGAGTCCTTGAGGAATCGCTGAAGACGATGAAGCCTGAGGACGAGGGGTACGAACGAACGGTCAAGGCTCTGGAAAGATTGTATGCAATCCGCTGCCAGAAAAGTGCAACGAAGTGGAAAATCCTGATCGGAGTTGGAGGACTTGGAGTTACTGCCGCCAGCGGACTCTTGGCTTACAAGAAGGACACAAGCGATGAAATCGTAAGGAACAAGAATACAATGAATATTTTCGGAAAACTCTTCGGAGGAATCACGAAGTGGCTCTAATCAGAGCCTCTTCTTTTTTTTCTCCGAAAAACACGTCCTATTATGAGAACGAACTTAAGGAGGTTTGAGGTCTATGTTGTGGTTTGTGATTCAATGCATAATCGGAATTGCATCTATTGTGTGCAGTTTTCGGGTTATAAAGATTGCGATCAAAGCGCTCAACAAGCTGCTCAACTTGCTGGAAGACAAGCTCTAAGGGATTACGAGGGATTTAATAGGACAAATCCCTCATTTTCTATCAAATTTTTGGAGGCGAAGCATGGAGCATCTGTATGTGACCGTTATCGGTGGGGACACGGCTTCACACGCGGAACGGATATTTGACGATTTGCGGTTAAAGAGCATTAACCAGATTAAGGACGGGGTATTAGGTCGATTAGGGAATTTCAAGACCTATACTTATATTTTTGAAATTCCAGAAGAGGAGGTCATTGACAAACGGAAGAAGCTCATGAAAGCTCTGATTGGCGAGGGTGCAGAATGGTGCGGTATGTACGAGCACGGTGACTGGATGCAGTTATATTTGTTCAGGAGGTTTGTTCAGAAAGTTTCCTCATAAAACATATACTATAATGAAAGGAGTGGTTTTGATGACTAAGGAAG
>ERZ1106939.561-NODE-561-length-32885-cov-11.871611_pt1 | contig 32885 bp, 29 predicted proteins | sample MGYA00403669_ERZ1106939 | MGnify/ENA primary metagenome ERZ1106939 (study PRJEB35170, sample SAMEA104062447) | human gut metagenome | biome: human gut; feature: human-associated habitat; material: faeces | place: Denmark | collected 2012-09-28 ...
TACAGGTCGAAGCATTTACTGCTGAGACCGTAAGATAATGATTCAGTAATGCAAAATTCCATCGGCGAAGCCGATTTGTAATGGATTTTGCATCGTAACTGTGAAGGTACTGAACAGTTACAATTTATATATGAATAAATGGTCTTAAAGATTATTTGCATGGCTCTGAATAGTTACATTTTACTAATTATAATTTTGCAAAATAAAAGGTTACAAATACAAATAAGTTATATATAATAGAAATAATAGATTTTCAAGTTAAATAGCTGGTAAATAAAGTATACTAATAAATAAAATATTAATATTAACCTGTTTTGAAATTATGTCTTTATCGAAAAATGTATAATTCAAATATTTGAAATTAAGGAGACGTAACTATGCGGAATATAAAAGAGATATTATTTTCTGAAAAAGGAATGAAACTTGTTAATACGTTATTTATTCTTTCTCTAATTTTTTATAAAAGTGGATTAATATTTATTGCCTACCTTGCATGGATTGTATATCTCTCATTTTGCATTATACAAACAAAATCAAAAGGAAGTAAGATTATCTATTGCATATTTATAGGTATTGCAATCATAATGATTTGTATAAATCTATATTTTCTGCTACTTAACTAATATATTATAAAAAAAACTAGAAATTAAATCATAAACCATTCATACTTTTTTTTGAAACTTGAATATTCTTAGAATATTTTGTTTTAAAAAACAAATATGAATGGTTTATAACTATTATTAAAATCTACCTGCATTCGTATTATAATCATCATCGGTATATAAAACATAGAATCATCTAAGAAATCTTCATGTCTCAATATTCCACCACAAATTTTAATCAGTACGGGACATGCCAGGGCATTAATCAGTATTGAAGACACAAATACATTACAACAAAATAGCAGAAAAGAGAACATACCATGAATAACATTACCATCAAGAACAATAACAAAACTGCCACTACCCTGCGTGGAGAAGCAGCTTTAATATTTGCGGTGATCATTAACAGTCTTGGCGTATTACTCATGCTCCAATCCGGGTCAGGAATCTCTGCCATCTCCAGTGTGCCCTATGCATTTAATCTTGTCTTTCCAAAATTAACGCTTGGAACATGGACCTATCTATTTCAGGGTACACTCGTTGCACTCCTGATGATTCTCCGTAAGAAATTTGTTCCATCTTATTTATTTAGTTTCGTAATAGGATTTTTCTTCGGACTGATGATGGATCTGCATGAGCTATGGATCACTAAACTACCACTAACCATTCCCTTAAGAATCTTATACTTTGTACTCAGTTATATTATCATCTGCTTTGGCATTGCATTATCCAACCGATGTAAATTACCAATTGTTCCAACTGATTTATTTCCACGTGAACTTGCAGAAATCTTAAACAAACCATATTCCAGAATCAAGATCTGCTTCGATGTGATATGTCTGCTCATTACAGCATGCATGACCTACTTCTGTCTTGGACACATTATGGGACTTGGTGTTGGAACAATCGTTGCTGCATTTACAATGGGAAAAGGAGTGGCCATCATAGGAAGCCAGATTGACAAATACATTACCTTTACATCCTTCATGGAATCCAGAAATGATAAGACAGCTTAAACTACATAAACATGCTTCTGTTAATAAATGAATAAAAAGTATAAAAAGACGATATATAAATTATAATATATCGTCTTTTTTATCACTTATTCAATTTAACACAATACTCAAACCATCACTTAAAATTAAAACAGCTTCACAATATTATTCCGGATTGCAAAGACAGCTGCCTGGGTACGGTCAGAAACATCAATCTTTTTAAAGATATTGGAAATATGATTTTTAACCGTGCGCTCACTGATATTCAGATTCATGGCAATCTCTTTATTAAACATACCACCGGCAATCTGTGTCAGAATTTCCATTTCACGTTTAGTTAAGGCAGCAATTTTCTCCTTATCAATATCCCGGTTCACCAACCGGGAATTCAAAGAAGGAATCAGACTCGGCTGGATATAAGAATCTCCATCCATTACAGACTGGATCGCTTTCTTTAATTCCTCTGATCCGGAATCCTTTAAAATATAACCATTCGCTCCAATATCAACAGCCTGAACAAGATACTCCGCCTCACTATGTACAGTCAGCATTAAAACCTTCACCGGAATATTTTTCTTCTTGATTTCTTCCAAAACCTCAATTCCATTTACGTTGGGCATATTAATATCAAGTAATAAAATATCAGGCTGTACATGCTGTAATTTTTCAAGACATTCAGCACCATCACTGGCCTGTTCAATCACATCAATTGAACCATCAAATTCCAATAATTGTTTAATTCCTTCTCTTATTAAAGCGTGGTCATCAACCAACATTACTTTTGTGCTCATGAAATTTTCCTCTCCCATCTTATTCATCTGCAGCAACCTGAATGGTTATTTCCGTTCCTTCATTTAAAACTGAATGAATCTGAAATACTGCGTGAATAATTTTTGCTCTTTCCTGCATCATGGATAAACCAAAATGATTTTCCTTTTTATTACCATCTTCAAAACCAATTCCATAATCCCGAATCTTAACAAGCAACTGATTTCCCTTATTCTTTACAGAAAGTTCAATGCGATCCGATTTAGAATGAATAATTGAATTTTGTACAGCCTCCTGAATCATCCGGAATAAAATCAAAAGTCTGTATTCAGAAATCTTCGTAGAAACTTCATCAATATCCGTTACAAATAAAATATCCACATTAGATTCCTTCATATTTTGAATATAATCATCCAGACACCTGTCAAATCCTAAATCATTAAATGACATGGGACGAAGATTAAAAATCACCATCCTCATTTCATCAATAATTCCTCTTAAATTTTTTGAACAGCTTTCAAGTTCAAGCTTTGCCTGAATTGGATCTTTATCAATATATAAAGAACTCAATTCAATTTCATGAATCAAATGAGCCAGGTTTTGAACTGTAGTATCATGAAGTTCTCTTGCAATTCGTTGGCGATCCATTTCCTGAACATCAAGTAACGCATTAGACAATTCAATTTGATGAGCTTCCTGATCTTTAAAAATCTTTAATTCCCCGATTTTCTTTGACAGCTCTTCCATCTGACTTATGCTCATCTGATTTTCCTGAATTAAATGTTCGATCTTATCTTTTGCAGATGAAATTTCATTTTTATAAATATCCTCCGTATTACGCGGAGAAAAATATTTCATATCCACATCTGTTTCCATCAATGACTTTAAAAGTGCTTCTGTTTCCTGAATTTCTTCCTGATTCTTTTTCACAAGACGATTTAATTCATTCCGTTTCTTTAAAAAAGCATAATATATATCATCGATAACAGAATTCTCATTTGTATCCATCATATTCTCCCATCAATTTTTGCTTAAACAAAGATGTAAACCTGGTATATCTATGACTTTATTGTAACTATTCTGAATAATGACGATGCAAGAATGATTTAAAAATGCTTCGACCTGTGAACAGTTACAAATTATAGTTATATATATCATATACTAAAAACCGTTTTTAGGAAAGTAAAAAAACTTACATGATTAAATTATTAATGATAATGCCAGTGGCAGATTTAATAGTGGAACGAAGTACAAGTAAACAATAACATAGGAACAGTAATAATAAACTAAATAATAGGCTCCTTGGATGGCATTCCCGCTTTCCTCGGATATTTTTTCGGTGTAACATCTATCTTTTCAATGATAAACAAATTTCTGTAAATATCTGATTGTGGAAGATAGAATTCTACCTGATTTTTATAATTACCACCCAGGATCTTAATTGCCTTTTTAGCCTGTTCATATTCTTCTGTTATTTTTTCGGATTTATAAGAAATAAAATAACCCTTCTTCTTTACAAAAGGAAGACAATACTCCGACAAAATAGCGAGATTTGCAACCGCACGTGATACACAAAAATCATAATGTTCCCTGTATTCCTTTTGCTGTGCCAGATCTTCAGCTCTACCATGAAGTGCTGAAATATTATTTAAAGATAAATCAAGAATCACCTGATTCAAAAACTTAATTCTTTTATTTAAAGAATCAAGTAAAGTAATTTTCAGATCAGGAAAAACAATTTTTAAAGGGATACCGGGAAAACCGGCACCGGTTCCTATATCAATTAAGGAATAATCCTTTTTTGCAAGATCCGGAACAGCCTGAATCAATGAAACACTGTCTACAAAATGTTTCATAATCACTTCATCCATTTCCGTAATTGCTGTCAGATTCATAAAAGAATTCCACTCAATCATCAATTCATAATAGTTTTGGAATTGATGAAACTGTTCATTTGTTAAAGTAATATGAAATTCTTTTAAAGAATCCGTCAATAAATCCCAGTTGTCCATAAATTATCCTATCTGCCATTTTCCGGCTATATCCATAAACAAACTTTACTTTTTCTTTTGAAATTGCTATCATTCGACGTCCATATTGTCATAATTTGCATGGCTCTGAATAGTTACAAATTATCCGGATGATGATATTTCCACTGTTCCAGATAAACAACTAAAACTGAAATATCTGCAGGGGAAACACCGGAAATCCGGGATGCCTGTCCTACCGAAACAGGTTTTAAGGCTTTCAGCTTCTGTCTTGCTTCAAGACGAAGACTTTCAATATCATCATAATTAATTTCTGATGGAATTTTCTTCTTCTCCATCTTTTTAAACTGCTCTACCTGGCGAAGCTGCCGTTCAATATATCCCTCATACTTAATTTCAATTTCCACCTGCTCAATTACATCTGCAGGAAGCTCTTTTCGTTCCGGATCAATCTCTGCAAGAATTTCATAACTTAATTCCGGACGGCACATCAATTCTGCAAGAGATACACCGGTCTTTAAGGTTGCACTGTTATGACTTTCAAAAAACTCCTGGTTCTTCCTGGAAGCACCAATCAATACATTTTTCAAACGGTTAATTTCCTGTTCAATCAGGGATTTCTTCATTAAAAGTGCCCGGTATTGTTCTTCTGTAATTAGTCCGATTTCATAACCCTTTTCCCGTAAACGGAGATCGGCATTATCCTGTCTTAACAACAGGCGGTATTCTGCACGGGAGGTCATCATACGATAAGGCTCCCTGTTTTCCTTTGTTACCAGATCATCAATTAAAACTCCGATATAAGCTTCCGAACGATCCAAAATCAAAGGATCCTTTTTTAAAATATATCGTGCTGCATTTACACCGGCTACAAATCCCTGCACTGCTGCTTCTTCATAACCACTGCTTCCGTTAAACTGTCCACCACTGTATAACCCTTCCACTGCTTTAAATCCAAGAGAAGGATAGAGCTGGTTCGGATTGATGCAGTCATATTCAATGGCATATGCATTCCTTACGATCCTGCAATGCTCCAATCCCGGAACTGTCCGATACATGGCAAGCTGCACATCCTCCGGAAGGGAAGAAGACATTCCACCAACATACATTTCATTCGTATGGAGTCCTTCCGGCTCAATAAATACCTGATGTCGTTCCTTATCTGCAAACTTAACCACTTTATCTTCAATAGAAGGACAATATCTCGGTCCCGTGCCTTCAATAATTCCGGCATAAATCGGAGAACGATCCAGGTTAGCACGTATAATTTCATGGGTTTTTTCATTTGTATAAGTAAGGAAGCAGGAAACCTGATCAATCTGTACATCCTCCGGATTCGTGGAAAAAGAAAACGGAACAACTCTTTCATCACCGAACTGCTCATCCATCTTACTGAAATCCAGAGAACGCTTATCCATTCTCGCCGGAGTTCCTGTTTTAAAACGACGCATCTCAATACCCATTTCTTTTAAAGAATCCGTAAGATAGTTGGCTGCCTGCAAGCCATTCGGTCCGGTATAAGTAATTGCTTCTCCACATAAGCATCTTGCTTTCAGATAAGTACCGGTACACAATACAACTGCTCTGCATTCGTAAACAGCACCGGTAAAGGTCTGAACACCAATGATCTTTTTGGAATAACCATTCGGATCTGCATTCGGTACTTCTTCCCATAACAGGTTACAAACCTCTGCCTGCCTGATAGTCAGATGCTCCTGATTTTCAAGTACCTTACGCATTGCACGGGAATATTCTGCCTTATCTGCCTGTGCACGGAGTGAATGAACAGCAGGGCCTTTGGATACATTCAGCATCTTGGACTGGATAAAGGTCTTATCAATATTTTTACCCATTTCTCCACCCAAAGCATCCAGTTCCCTAACCAGATGACCCTTAGAAGATCCTCCTACATTCGGGTTACAGGGCATCAATGCAATACTGTCCACACTCACTGTAAAAATCACAGTCTCAAGTCCCAGTCTTGCACAGGCAAGTGCAGCTTCACATCCAGCATGTCCCGCACCGACAACACAAACATCTACTTTTTCACGAATGGTATTCTTATTGGTAATCATGAAATTTATTTCACCTCAACATTATCGTAATGCTCACTTCTTTTATTGACAGGCTTCGCCCATTTTACTGCATTGGTAATAATTCTCTGAATCTGTGGATGATAATAAACCGGATATTCTTCATGTCCCGGCTGGAAATAGAAGATCTTACCCCATCCACGGGTAAAGGTACATCCGCTCCGGAATACCTCTTCATTTGAAAACCATCCTAAGAATACCACATCATCCGGCTTCGGAATATCAAAATATTCTCCATACATTTCTTCTTTTTCCAAAATAACCGGTTCGGTAATACCCTCTGCGATCGGATGGGAGGGAGCTACGCAGACAAGCTTTTCTCTTTCCCCATGCTTCCATCTCACACACATACTCGTTCCAAGCAGTTCTTTCATCGGATTGGAATAATGAGCAGAATGTAATGCAATCAATCCCATTCCATCTAAAACATGCTGTTTTACTCTCTGGACATTTTCTTCGGTTACTTCATCATGTGCCTGATGTCCCCACCAGATCAATACGTCCGTATCATTCAGAATTTCTTCTGACAATCCCTGATCCTCCATCCGTAAGGTTACACAACGAACCTGAATCTCAGGATCCTTTTCCAGAAACTCACGAATACATTCATGAATTCCATTCGGATAAACCTTTGCAACATGCTCATATTGAAGTTCTTCCAGATACTCGTTCCATACTGTTACCTTAATCATCAATGCAGCCTCCTGTTTTAAACTGATTCAACCATGCAGCAGATGTTTCAATATCCTGTAACTGCTGACAGGACCCGAAATGCTCGATTGCAAAATAATCGTCGTATCCGGAAGCTAAGATTTTTTCAACTATTTCTTTCATCTGAATACATCCGCTTCCTACCGGAGAGGAATACATCTCTCTTCCTTTAACAGTAGCTTTGGGTGTTTCACCCTTTTTCACTTCAAAGGTCCGGTCTTTACAATGTACATGTCCGATCTTTCCTAAAAACTCCGGCAATACTTCAAAAGAATCCTCTTCACTATATAAAAAATTTCCGGTATCAAATGCACATTTGAGTCCATCCACATGAGCAAGGAAAAATTTCAGTCCCGCAGCATCCTTATAATATGCCGGCGCATCATCAAAATCCTCTAAAACCATCTGGATTCCATTGTCCCTTGCATACTTTGACAAAATATTCATACTGGTGATCATCTTTTTTACACAGCGGTTTCTTAAAAAAGCAAGCTTCCATTCCCTATCTGTTAAGAATCCGGGAATGATCATAATTTTTTTAATGGAATGATCATCTGCAAAATCAATCAGATCAAATCCTCTCTGCAGATCATTTCCATGAGAATAATCAAAAAATCCATAAATGCAGCTGACTTCCATATCATGATCCTGAAGCAGCTTAAAGATCTTCTCTTCTTCTTCCATTAATACTTTATCTTCAATTTCAATTCCTTTGATTCCAAAAGATTCTACCTTCTGAAAAACTTCATCCATGGATTGTCCACTTTGCTCTGCAGCTTCCCGGATATGATCATAAAATACAGATATTTTCATCTGAGACCTCCCATTTCTGTCAATTCATAACTTTTAATTATCTTGTAACAGTTCAGCCATGCCTATTCATAAGCTGCCGGATTGTACAGATTGGCTAAACTGTTACATTATTTCCCCATACAGAACTTGGAAAAGATTTCTGTAACCAGATCATCATCAATCTCTTCTCCAATAATTCTTCCCAAAGAAGCATAGGCATTCATCAGATCAATTGAATAAAAATCCTCCGGCATCTGGTTGATAAGACTGTTCTTTACCTCCTGTAAGCCTAACAGACTCTCCGACAATGCCTGTTTATGACGCATATTGGTAATCATAACTTCCTGATCGTTTCCAATTTTTCCTTGAAAGAACAAATCCTCTACTGCTTTCGAAAATTCATCAAAGCCGGTATTTTCTTTTGTAGAGGTTTTAATTATCTTTGTATCAGAACTGATCCTTGAAGATAATTCTTCTAAAGACACCTTTGAATCCAGGTCGGATTTATTATATAAAATAATACTTTTCTTATCTCTGATTAATTCTAAAATATCCAGATCATTTTCATCAAGAGGAACAGAGGAATCAACCACATAAACAATCAGGTCGGCATCCATTGCATATTTCTTTGCTTTTGTTACACCGATCTTTTCAACAACATCTTCAGTAGAACGGATACCGGCTGTATCAATCACATGGAGATTAATCCCGGATAACCTGATATTTTCTTCCAGGATATCTCTTGTAGTTCCTGCAATTTCCGTAACAATTGCCTTTTCTTCACCGGCAAGAAGATTTAATAAAGAAGACTTTCCTGCATTCGGTTTTCCTATAATTACAGTACGGATTCCATCACGAATAATTTTTCCGTTTTCAGAGGTTTCAATAAGTGCTGCAATTTCTTTAATTAACTGATCCACTTTTTCTTCCAGTTCTTCCGGATAGCCGTCCAGACTGATATGCTCCGGATCATCCAGAGCTGACTCAATAAAAGCAATTTCATAAAGAATTTTAGCACGCAAATCCTTAATTTTATCAGATACACTGCCCTGCAGCTGCCTCATGGAATTTTTTAAAGCCATATCATTTTCAGATGCAATAACATCCATCACCGCTTCTGCTTCCGATAAATCAATTCTTCCATTTAAGAAAGCACGTTTGCTGAATTCTCCAGGCTCTGCAAGTCTTGCACCATGTGAAAGCAGAAGCCCCAGAATTTTATTAATCATCAGCACACCACCATGACAGTTGATTTCCACCGTATCTTCTGTGGTGAAGCTTCTTGGAGCTTTCATCAGCGAAACCATGACTTCATCTACGATTTCATCCTGATCATTCACAATAAAACCATATTGGATCGTATGGCTGTTCATCTTTTCAAGAAGAGGCTGTCTTTTTTTATTTTTAAATAAGGTATTCACAATAGGAACTGCATCATTTCCACTCACTCTGATAATTCCAATTCCGGAATTACTGAGCGCAGTTGCTACTGCTGCAATGGTATCTGTTGTCATAATTATTTCCTTAATATATAGAAAATGGAGGACATATGTCCTCCATCATTCTATCACATTTTTATTCAACTCAAAAGTTTATTATTCAACTCAAAGGTTTACTTTTCATATTTCTTTAAAGTAACTACAACACGGCGGAAAGGTTCATCTCCTTCACTGTGGGTTGTAACATACTTATCATTCTGTAATGCAGAATGAATCACTCTTCTTTCATAAGGATTCATCGGCTCCAAGGAAACAGGTCTCTTGGTTCTCTTAACCTTGTAAGCAATGTTCTTTGCAAGATTTTCAAGAGTTTCTTTTCTTCTGCGGCGGTAATCTTCGGTATCTACCTTTACCCGGATATAATCCTCTGTATCTTTATTTACTACCAAAGAAACCAGATACTGTAAAGAATCAAGAGTCTGTCCTCTCTTACCAATCAGGACTCCCATATCATCTCCACTTAAATCAATATCGAGATTATGATCTGTTTCATCAAATTTAGCATCAATTACTACAGCCATATTCATTGCAGCAAATACTTCTTTTAAGAAATCAACAGCCTTACCGTCTACGGTAGCCTTTACTCTGGCTTTGATGACTGCCGGCTTAGAACCGATTCCTAAAAAACCGTTGGAGCCTTCTTCAATGACTTCATACTCTAATTTATCTCTGGTAACTACAAGCTTCTGACATGCCTCAATCACTGCATCGTCTACGTTCTTTGCTGAAACTTCAATAAAATCCATGCTCTTTACCTCCTATGAATTATTCTTCTCGTTATACTGCTTCACCATATTAGCCTTGGATGCAAGACTTCCTGGTTTTGCATTATTCTTGTTATAATACTCAGTAGACTTCTTAACTGCTTCATCCTTTTCTTCCTGGGATAAATGACTGGTATTGGCATTTGCCCTGGAAGCCATGGATGTTTTCTGTGAAGGAGCTGCAACATTCCTGGTATTCATGGTTGCATTTTTATTTACGGTGTTCGGATCAATACCCGCTTTTATAAGCTTCTTCTTCTGCTTTTCTTCGTTCTTTTTAATAACTTCATCAATATCCATCTTGTCGATGTGCTTATTAATGAGAACCTGTTGAATGGATCTTACAACGGCACCTACGATCCAGTAAAGTCCCATACCGGAAGGAAGTGTAAAACAGAATACTGCAGACATAATCGGCATGAAGTTGTTCATCATCTTCATGGACTGCTGCATGGAAGCCTGCTGATCAGATACATTCTTATCATCCTGCTGTGCCTGCTGGGGCATCAGCTTTACATTAAGCCACTGGGTAAATGCCGAAAGCAGGGGAATTAATAAAGCTGCAATAATTAATAAAATCTGCGGACCACCTTCTGCATTCCATGCATCACTGATCATGAAAGAAGGAGAGTTTGCAATATTAATTCCAAGGAAATTATTAAAGTGACTGATCTGCTCCAAAACATCCTCATGACCGGTTGCATAAGCAGCAAGATCCTTATTATTCATCACATAAAGAACATCAATAACTGCATTTCTTTCATCTATTGCAAAATTTCTTGCATAAGCAGCTGCAACCTTAAGATTCTGGATTTCAGAAACCTTACCGGAAGCAATAATGGAATCTGCTATGACACCAAACGCATCTCTGATTCTGGTTACATAAGCAGGCATATTATAAATAACACGATACAATGCAAACAGAATCGGCATCTGAATCAATAACTGCAGGCAGCTTCCACTCGGTGATACACCATATTTTGCATAAACAGCTTTTGTTTCTGCATTCATGGCCATCATGGAATCATTATCTTTTTTATCTTTATATCTTTTCTGAATTGCCTGAAGCTCAGGATTCATTTTGGCAGAAAGCTTTGAAAACTTCTGCTGTTTAATGGTAAGCGGCATTAATAACAGATAAATGACAATTGTAAAGATAATGATACTCAATCCGATGTTAGGAATTTTTATCATATTTAAAAACTCAAAAATCGCATTCATCAGGTATCCTAAGAGCTTTGCAATAGGTCCTATAATCTTACCGTTATACTGGGTTAAAATAATACCTGTCAAATCATTTCCTCCTAATTTCATTCCATAAATGATTAAGGTACCGGATCATATCCTCCTTTGGAAAAAGGATTGCACCTTATTATTCTCCAACAGGCTAATGCTCCGCCCTTCAAAGCACCATATTTCTGTACTGCCTCAAGTCCATATTCTGAACAGGAAGGATAATAAGGACACTTTGTTGTTTTCATTGGAGAAATAAATTTTCTATAGAATTTAATTAATAAAATCAATACATTTTTCATATTGGATTCAAATTTCTTCTATATATAAGCTATGATTCCATATCATTTCGTAACTGTTCAGTACCTTCACAGTTATGATGCAAAATCCATTCCAAATCGGCTTCGCCGATGGGATTTTGCATTACTGAATCATTTTCTTACGGTCTCAGCAGTAAATGCTTCGACCTGCACTGAATAGTTACATCATTTCTTATATGATGAAGCTTTGCAAGATGTAATAATGCGCTTTCCATTTCATGATAAGAAATATTGGAAGCACTGTTTCTTACTACGACTACGATATCTAAACCACTATTAAATATACTTTCATGCAGCCGGTAACTTTCTCTGACTAATCTTGCCATTCTATGTCTGACGACACTATTTCCTACTTTTTTGCTGGCACTGATTCCCAATCTGTTCTGATCTGTATTATTTTCCAAAACATACATAACAAGATATTTGTTGGCATAAGATTTGCCGTTTTGATACACATTCTGGAAATCAATATTTCTTTTTAATGAATCTGAAAATTTCATCATAAAATTAACCCAACATCTCTCAAATCTGTCGATTCGATTGTAGAAAAAAAGGCCACATTACGCGGCCTATGCTGACAATACTTTTCTTCCTTTAGCTCTTCTGGCAGCTAAAACCTTTCTTCCACCAGGAGTACTCATTCTGGCTCTGAAACCATGAACCTTAGATCTCTGTCTGTTCTTAGGCTGGAAAGTCATTTTCATGTTGGAACACCTCCTTTACTATGAACCTTATTTATATATAAGGTAAACAAATATCCTCTTAGGAAAATAACAAGTCGATTATATAGGAATAAATGCCGGGAGTCAAGTAAAAAAGGGGGATTTTTAAAGATATTTTGATTTTAAAAAATCATTTCCTACATATAGGTATAATCAATCTAGATGTAGTAGATTGTAGATATGTTAAGCGATTCATGAATTGCTCCGCTGCTTCGCAGCTCTCACAATTCATCAACGGTAAATCCTGAATTTTATATGATTTGCTTTACAAATCACAAATTCAGGCTTTACCGTTGGTTTCCAAGGTAGGCCATGAGTTTCTGCAAGCAGACTCATGCCTTACTTTGGGAACTTTATCGCTTAACATAAATTAATCCACATAATGTGGATAAGTTGTGGATAACTTTTTATTTATCGACTTAATTTTATTTTTTACAGCGATTTATCCCATAAAACCGTTGTGTATATTGTTGATTACTTAAAAACTTTATTCACAAATAAAAAATTATAATAATAACTTTATGTAAACTATTTTTAAAATGAATGAAAAAGCTGTTAAAAATTTCTTTTCTTATTCTAAATTTATCACAGATATATTATTTGAAATTTTATCAAATTTATATTAAGATATAGTAGGATAATAATCATCTGTTCTCTTTAATTAAGTAAGTAAGGAATTGTAAAATGGATAACGTGAATCAGATCAGGGAAAATTGGGATCTCATCAAAGAAACTCTTCGTGAAGAATACGATCTTTCTGATATTTCCTATAATACATGGGTAAAACCATTAAATTTTAATAATGTAAAAGACGGAGTGGTAACCATTATGATTCCCTCCGATCAGGCGCATGCCTTGAAATATATTTCAAATAAGTACAAGAGCTACTTTCAGGTAACCATTTCCGAAATGATGGATGAAACCTATGATATATCCTTTATTTTGGAAAAGGATGCAGAAGATGAAATGCTTTCTGCACCCGGAAATGTTTATAACATCAACTATGAAAATGCAAACCTTAATTCCAAGTATCGTTTTGATACCTTTGTTGTTGGAAATAATAATAAATTTGCACATTCTGCTTCCCTGGCTGTAGCAGAATCTCCAGGAGTTGCCTATAACCCTCTTTATTTATACGGAGGAGCCGGTCTTGGTAAAACGCACCTGATGCATTCCATCGGTCATTTTATTCTGGATCAGAATCCGGATATGAAGGTACTGTATGTAACCTCAGAACAGTTTACCAACGAAGTGATTGAATCCATCCGTAGCGGTAATGCTGCCAAAATGACCAAGTTAAGAGACAAGTACCGCACAGTCGATGTTCTTTTAATTGACGATGTTCAGTTTATTATAGGAAAAGAAAGTACACAGGAAGAATTTTTTCACACCTTTAATGAGCTTCATTCAGCCGGTAAGCAGATTATTCTTTCTTCTGATAAACCTCCGAAGGAAATGGAGACCCTGGAAGAACGCTTCCGTTCCCGCTTCGAATGGGGATTGATTGCAGATATCCAACCGCCGGATTATGAAACCAGAATGGCCATCCTTAAAAAGAATGCAGAAAGCTATAATAAGGAAATTTCAGAAGAAATCTTCGATTATATTGCTTCTAATATTAAATCAAATATCCGGGAATTGGAAGGTGCCTTTAACAAAGTCATCGCTTATTCCAAATTGAATAAAGTAGATATTACACTGGATATTGTAATTGAAACCCTGAAGGATCTGATTTCCCCTAATAAGGTAAAACAGGTTACACCGGAGTTAATCATTAATACAGTAGCAGAACATTATGGAGTAAAGCCTGAGGATATTAAATCTCCTAAACGTAACTCCGAGTTTGTTCTTCCAAGACAGGTTTATATGTATGTTGCCAGCAAGCTTACGGTAGAATCCCAGCAGAATATCGGCAAATATATTAATAAGAAGGATCACACTACAATTATCCACGGTATCAACAAGATTTCCACCAAACTTGAGACAGATGAAGAGCTTCGTAACAATGTGGAAATCATTATGAAGAAACTTAATCCACATTAGTTCATAATTACTCACAGGTTTAAAATGAAATATCCACGTGTTTATCATTTCATTTTTACCTTATAAATAGTATAATAAAAGAGTTATACACATATCTACATTGCTTAATAAGAATCTTACTAAATATATTATTAATTAATTACTACGAAAGGGAGCCTGATCGGATGAAGTTAGTATGCAGTAAATCGAATCTTTTAAATGGAGTACAGATTGTTTCAAAGGCTGTACCGAATAAAACAACAATGTCGATCCTGGAATGTATTCTTCTGGATGCAACAAGGGGAGTCATTAAGCTGATGGCAAATGATATGGAGCTTGGCATTGAAACAGTCATTGAAGGAGATATTCTTGAAAAAGGACAGATTGCTTTGGATGCCAAAATTTTTCTGGATATTGTTCGTAAGCTTCCCGACAGTGATGTTACGATTGAAGTGGATAACTCCATGAAAACCAACATTACCTGTGAAAAAGCGAAATTTACCATTATCGGTAAATCCGGTGAAGATTTTACTTATTTACCTTCGATTGAACGAATTGATTCTATTACGGTTTCCCAGTTTACATTAAAGGAAGTTGTAAGACAGACTATTTTCTCTATTGCAGATAATGATAACAACAAGCTGATGACCGGTGAATTATTTGAAATCAATGGTGATGTATTAAAGGTGGTATCTCTTGACGGACACCGTATTTCCATTCGTAAGATTAATTTGAAGAACAGCTATCCTGCAAAGAAGGTGGTTGTTCCCGGTAAGACCTTAAGTGAAGTAAGCAAAATTCTTTCCGGTGATGCAGACAAGGATGTCAATATCTTCTTTACCGGAAAGCATATTGTATTTGAATTTGAAAATACTGTTGTGGTTTCCCGTCTGATTGAAGGAGAATATTTTAAAATAGATCAGATGTTATCAAGTGATTATGAAACCAAGGTAACCATCAATAAGCGTGAATTATTGGAATCCATCGACAGAGCGACTCTTCTTGTGAAGGAAGGGGACAAGAAGCCGATTATCATTCATATTATGGATGAAACCATGGAATTAAAGATGAATTCCACAGTTGGAAGCATGAACGAAGAGATTGCAATTACGAAGCAGGGAAAGGATCTTCTCATTGGCTTTAATCCTAAGTTTATGATTGATGCACTTCGTGTCATTGATGATGAAGAAATTGATATTTATCTGGTTAATCCTAAGGCACCCTGCTTTATTAAGGATTCCGAAGAAAAGTATATTTATCTGATTCTTCCTGTTAACTTTACAACCGTTTCATAAGAGGGCAGAGTATGGAATCCATTAAGATTAAAGACGAATTTATTAAACTGGGTCAGTTATTGAAGCTGGCAGGGTTTTGTGACAGTGGTGTGGATGCAAAGTTTGTGATTCAGGACGGACTTGTTAAGGTGAACGGAGAAGTAGAAACACAAAGAGGCAAGAAATTACATGATGGAGACATCGTGGAATTTGAGAATAAACAAGTAAAGGTTGTTAACTGATTCATGATTATCAAATCATTAGAACTTGCAGATTTTAGAAACTATGAGCATCTGGAAATCAGCTTTGACAAGGGTACGAATATCCTTTACGGAGATAATGCCCAGGGCAAAACGAACATTCTGGAAGCAATCTATGTTTCTGCTACGACAAAATCACATAAGGGAAGTAAGGATAAAGAGATCATCAACTTTGATAAAGAAGAGGCTCATATCCGTACCTATCTTGAAAAAGATGGTGTGGAACAGCGTGTGGATATGCATCTTCGTAAGAATAAGTCAAAGGGAATAGCCATTGATGGACAGAAGATTAAGAAAGCAGCGGATTTGTTAGGATTATTGAATGTTGTTTTCTTTTCTCCGGAGGATTTATCCATTATCAAGGACGGTCCTGCAGAGCGCAGACGTTTTGCAGATATGGAGCTTTGCCAGTTGGATCATTTTTATCTTTATAACCTGAACAATTATAATAAAATCATTAATCAGAGAAATAAACTCCTTAAGGATATGTATTTTAATCCGGGATTAAGTGAAACACTGAATATATGGGATTCACAGCTTGTTTCCTACGGAAGCAAGATTATTGAAAAACGTGAGATTTTTGCCAGACAGTTAAGTGAAATTATAGGAGAGATCCACAGTAAATTATCCGGTGGCAGGGAACAGATTGTGATTCAGTATGAACCGGATGTTTCGATTGAAGATTTTGAACAAAAGATGAAGGATTCCCAGGAAAGAGATATCCGTGCCAAAATTACTTCGGTAGGACCTCACAGAGATGACTTTTCTTTTCTGGTGAACGGAATTGATATTCGTAAATATGGTTCTCAGGGACAACAGCGTACCGCTGCACTTTCTTTAAAATTATCAGAGATTGAACTGGTAAAGAAAATTACAAAAGATACTCCTGTTTTACTGCTGGATGATGTTTTGTCAGAGTTAGACAGCAACCGGCAGAATTATTTATTGAACAGTATTGGTGATATTCAGACCATTATTACCTGTACAGGTCTGGATGAGTTTATTAATAACCGTTTTGAAATAGACCGGGTATTCAGGGTAGAAAACGGAAAAGTGGAGGCAAGTCATGGAACAGAATAATTATGGAGCTGACCAGATACAAATTCTGGAAGGTCTCGAAGCAGTTCGTAAAAGACCTGGCATGTATATTGGTACTACTTCCAGCAGAGGATTACATCATCTGGTGTATGAAATTGTAGATAATGCCGTAGATGAAGCCCTGGCCGGTTATTGTGATAAGATTATTGTAACCATTAATGAGGATAATTCCATTACTGTTGTGGATAACGGAAGAGGTATTCCGGTTGGAATTAATCATAAAGCAGGACTTCCAGCTGTGGAAGTAGTATTTACAATTCTTCATGCCGGAGGTAAATTCGGCGGTGGAGGATACAAGGTATCCGGTGGTCTGCACGGTGTAGGTGCTTCTGTTGTGAATGCATTGTCTGATTGGCTGGAAGTTAAGGTTTATAAAGACGGCAAAATTTATCAGCAGCGCTATGAAAGAGGACATGTATGCTATCCTTTGAAAGAAATCGGCACCTGTGAGAAAGAACAGACCGGTACTACCGTTACATTCAAACCTGATGAAACAATTTTTACAGAAACAACGGTATATGAATTTGATGTATTAAAGCAGCGTTTAAGAGAAATGGCATTCTTAACGAAGGGACTCCATATTATTCTTCGTGATCTTCGTGTGGAAGAAGATCAGAAGCCGGTTGAGAGGGAATTCCATTATGAAGGTGGTATTAAGGAATTCGTTACTTACTTAAACCGCAGTAAAACAGCTTTGTATGAAAATGTGCTTTATTTTGAAGGCAAGAAGAATAATGTATATGTTGAAGTTGCAATGCAGCATAACGATTCTTACAACGAAAGCTCTTTCAGCTTCGTAAATAACATTAATACACCGGAGGGTGGTACTCATCTGGTCGGTTTTCGTAATGCATTAACGAAAACATTTAATGATTATGCAAGAAGTGCCAAATTATTAAAGGACAGTGAGCCTAATTTAAGCGGTGATGACATTCGTGAAGGATTGACTGCGATTGTCAGTGTTAAGATTGAGGATCCCCAGTTTGAAGGACAGACTAAGCAGAAGCTTGGCAACTCTGAAGCAAGAACAGCGGTAGACAGTATTGTAAGTGAGCAGCTGACCTATTATCTGGAACAGAATCCGATGGTAGCCAAGACCATCTGTGAAAAATCAATCCTGGCGCAGCGTGCCCGTGATGCTGCACGGAAAGCAAGAGATTTAACCAGAAGAAAGACCGCTCTGGAAACGGCATCTCTTCCCGGTAAACTGGCAGACTGTTCCGATAAGGATCCGAAGAATTGTGAAATTTACATTGTAGAGGGAGATTCCGCAGGTGGAAGTGCAAAGACCGCAAGAAGCCGTGCTACACAGGCTATTCTTCCGCTTCGTGGTAAGATTCTTAATGTAGAAAAGGCAAGACTGGATAAGATTTATGCGAATGCGGAAATCAAAGCGATGATTACTGCATTTGGTACCGGTATTCATAACGATTTTGATATCAGCAAGCTTCGCTATCATAAGATTATTTTAATGACTGATGCCGATGTGGACGGTGCACATATTGCAACCTTACTTTTGACCTTTATTTACCGGTTTATGCCGGAGCTGATCAAGCAGGGACATGTTTATCTTGCACAGCCTCCTCTTTACAAGCTTGAGAAAAATAAAAATGTATGGTACGCATACAGTGATGAAGAACTGAATCAGATTCTTACAGAAGTTGGACGCGATCAGAATAATAAAATCCAGCGTTACAAAGGACTTGGAGAAATGGATCCGGAACAGCTTTGGGAAACTACCATGGATCCGGAGCGGAGAATTCTCCTTCGTGTATCCATGAATGAAGAAACCGAATCCGAAGTAGATCTGACTTTTACTACCTTAATGGGTGATAAGGTAGAACCGAGACGGGAATTTATTGAAGAAAATGCAAAGTTTGTAAACAACCTGGATATCTAACAAAATTTCTTCGAAATGGAGACAAGCATGGAAGACAATATTTTTGATAAAATTCATGATGTGGATTTACAGAAAACCATGGAAACCTCTTATATCAATTATGCAATGAGCGTTATCGCATCACGTGCATTGCCGGATGTAAGGGACGGTTTGAAGCCGGTACAAAGACGAGTGCTCTATTCCATGATTGAATTAAATAACGGACCGGATAAGCCGCATCGTAAGAGTGCCCGTATCGTTGGTGATACCATGGGTAAATATCATCCTCATGGTGACAGCTCTATTTATGGTGCGCTGGTTAATATGGCACAGCCATGGTCCTTCCGTTATCCTCTGGTAGATGGACATGGTAACTTTGGTTCCGTTGATGGTGACGGCGCGGCGGCCATGCGTTATACAGAAGCAAGATTAAGTAAAATTTCCATGAAGCTGCTTGCCGACATCGATAAGGATACGGTTGATTTTGTACCAAACTTTGATGAAACAGAAAAGGAGCCGGCTGTTCTTCCAAGCCGTTATCCGAATCTTCTGGTAAATGGTACAACCGGTATTGCAGTAGGTATGGCAACGAACATTCCTCCCCATAACTTACGGGAAGTGGTTAATGCGATTGTTAAAATTATTGATAACCGTATTTTAGAGGATCGTCAGACCGATATAGATGAAGTCATTTCCATTATCAAAGCACCGGATTTTCCAACAGGAGGTATCATTCTTGGCACGAGAGGCTGTGAAGAAGCCTATCGTACCGGACGTGGAAAGGTTCGTGTCCGTGCAGTTACGGATATGGAAACCATGTCAAACGGCAAAACAAGAATTATTGTAACGGAACTGCCTTATATGGTAAATAAGGCAAACCTGATTTTAAAAATTGCAGAGCTTGTGAAGCTGAAAAAAATTGATGGAATTACTGATCTTCGTGATGAATCCGACCGTGAGGGTATGCGGATTGTAATTGAATTACGTCGTGATGTAAATGCCAATATCATTTTAAACCAGCTGTTTAAACATACACAGATGCAGGATACCTTTGGTATTATTATGCTGGCTCTGGTGAATAATGAGCCGAAGGTATTAAATATTCTGGATATGCTGAAGGAATATATTAAGCATCAGGAAGATGTTGTTACCAGAAGAACGAAGTATGAGCTGAAGAAGGCCGAAGAACGTGACCATATTTTACAGGGATTACTGATTGCTCTTGATAATATTGACGAAGTGATCCAGATTATCCGTGGAAGCCAGACAACGCAGATTGCGAAAGAAAGCTTAATGGCACGGTTCGGATTAACCGAGGTTCAGGCGCAGGCCATTGTTGACATGAGACTGCGTGCTCTGACCGGTCTGGAAAGAGAAAAGTTAGAGAACGAGCATCAGGAGTTATTGGCAAGAATTGCAAGATTAAAAGAAATTCTTGCAGATGAAAAGGTATTACTTGGTGTTATCCGTACTGAAATTCAGGAGATTTCCGATAAATTCGGAGATGACAGGAAGAGTAAGATCGGTTATGATGTCTATGATATCAGTGTGGAAGATATGATTCCAAATGAAAATACCATCATTGCAATGTCTAATTTAGGATATGTGAAGAGAATGACCATTGATAATTTCAAATCACAGCACCGTGGTGGTAAAGGAATTAAGGGTATGCAGACCATCGAAGATGACTTTATTGCAGATCTTCTGATGACAACAACCCATCACTATATTATGTTCTTTACAAATTTTGGACGGGTTTACCGGTTGAAAACCTATGAAATTCCGGAAAGCGGACGTACTTCACGTGGAGTTGCCATTGTGAATCTGCTTCAGCTGAATCCGGGTGAGAAGGTAAGTGCCATTATTCCAATTAAGGATTATGAAGAAAATAAGAATCTGTTCATGGTAACCAGGAAGGGTATTGTAAAGAAAACCAGTGTAGTTGAATACAGTAATGTACGTAAGAATGGACTTACTGCAATTAATCTTCGGGAAGATGATGAACTGATTGAAGTTAAGGTAACAGATAAGGATACTGAAATTATTCTGGTAACCAGATTTGGTATGTGTATCCGGTTCAAGGAAACCGATGTACGTTCTACCGGAAGAGCATCTATGGGTGTAATTGGTATGAGCCTTAATGACCAGGATGAAATCGTAGGAATGCAGCTGGATCATCAGGGTGATTCTCTTCTGATTGTTTCTGAGAAAGGAATGGGAAAACGTACCTTCCTTGAGGAGTTTACGGTTCAGAAACGTGGTGGCAAGGGAGTGAAGTGTTACAAAATCACGGATAAGACAGGTTATGTAGTTGGTGTAAAGGCAGTCAATGATGAAAATGAAATTATGCTGATTACTACCGGAGGAATAATTATTCAGATCCCGATGTCTGATGTATCCATTCTTGGAAGAATTACATCCGGTGTCAAGCTGATTAATCTGGATAATGGAGTAACGGTAGCCCAGATTGCCAAGGTACGTGAAAAGGTTTCCAACGGTGATGAGGAAATCAGTGATGAAGAGTTGGAAAATCTTGAGGATCCTCAGGATGATGGTATGTTAGTACCGGAGGAAAATGATGAGGAAGACGAAGAAGTTATTTTTCCAACAGAAGAAAATGAGGATGATGAATAATTAAGAAATTATGTAACTATTCAGACCCCCATTCGTAAAACCGTTGCTAACGCAACGTAGTTTACCTCATGTGGTTACTTCGCCATATAAAGTATGCTAAATATCCTTACGAATGCAAGCATTCGACGTCCATATTATCATAATTTGCATGGCTCTGAATAGTTACCATATGGAAATGAAATCCCCATCAATAATGGTGGGGATTTTGTGACATGGGGGATATCATTGAAAAAACAGATTGAAGGACAGATGGATTTCTTAGATCTGCTGTCGAAAACACATTTTTTAGAAGAATTTCCACAATTTATTGAATGCAGCAGCTGTTGGTGCTATGATTGCAGACATAATGAAAATAATGAAGGTGTACCGAGAGATTTTGCCGGTGAGATAAAAGCCTGTCCTTCCTGTAAATTCTGTATGGAAAGTCAGAAAGCAGATATCTGCCGGATCGGCTCTTATAAGAATGGGTGTAAGGTAAGAGCGGAGGAAGAGGGATACGGACCGGAGACATAATCATAATTTTAACATTAATAAAAAGGAGTATGAAAAAATGGAAACGTATTTGGTACTAAAGGATCTGGCAATTATTATTATTGCTGCAAAGGTTTGTGGAATTATTGCAAGAAAGCTTCATGCACCACAGGTTGTCGGACAGATTATCGCAGGACTTTTAATCGGTCCCTGTGTACTGGGATTTGTCAGCCAGACGGATTTTCTTATGCAGATGGCTGAGGTTGGAGTAATTTTACTGATGTTTTCCGCTGGTCTGGAAACGGATTTAAAGGAATTGTTAAAAACAGGTCCGGTGGCATTCTTAATTGCCTGTGCCGGTGTATTTGTGCCCATGGTTCTGGGAGCTGTTTTTTATATGATGTATTATGGATTTGCACCATGGGGATCCGAAGAATTTTATAAGGCAGTATTTGTAGGCACTATTTTAACTGCAACCTCCGTAAGTATTACCGTTCAGGCACTTAAGGATATGGGAAAGCTTAAGGGTAAGGTTGGAACCACGATCTTAAGTGCAGCCATTATTGATGACGTAATCGGTATTATTGTACTGACCTTTGTTATTGGATTTAAGAATCCGGATTCTTCTGTCGGAAAGGTTGTAATCAGTACGATTTTATTCTTTGTACTTGCAGCTGTTGTCGGCTTTATCTCCTATAAGGTATTTAAATGGGTAGACAAGAGATATCCTCATACCAGACGTATTCCGATTGCCGGACTGGCATACTGTTTTATTCTGTCCTACGTGGCAGAAAGGTATTTCGGAATTGCGGATATTACCGGTGCGTATGTTGCGGGTATTATTCTGTGCTCCATTAATGATTCTGAATATATTGAAAGTAAAATTGATATTAACTCCTATATGCTGTTTGGTCCGATTTTCTTTGCAAGTATCGGATTAAAGACCAATATTGATAATATTACGGGAAGCATTCTTTTATTCTCTCTTGGCTTTGTAGTAGTTGGATTAATTGGAAAGATTATTGGATGCGGACTGATTGCCAAAGCATGTAAATTCAATTTTCCGGATTCTTTAAAAATTGGTGTCGGTATGATGACACGTGGTGAGGTAGCATTGATTGTTGCTCAGAAGGGATTGTCTGCAGGATTACTGGAGCCGGTATATTTTACTTCCGTTATTCTGTTGATTATTGTTTCCTCTATCGCAACACCGATTGTATTGAAATATCTGTATTCCAAGGATAAAGAGCCGGAAAAAGTTCAGGTATAAAAAATAAAAAAGCAGGGGCAGATTATGAAAGAGAAAATTTTAGATGCCATGCAGCGTTCCATCGAAAGTGGAAGCTGTTCCGGCGCAAATGTATTGGTTATAAAAGATGGAGAAGAACAGGTTTATTGTGATTATGGCTATCGTGATATTGCAAATAAGCTTCCAATGAGCCGGGATACCATCTTTCGTCTGTATTCCCAGAGTAAGCCGGTAACGGCTGCAGCTACACTTTTACTTGTTTCAGAGGGAAAGATTGATCTGGCATCTGCCGTTGAAGATTATCTGCCGGAATTTAAGGATGGTCATGTGAATGAAAACGGAAAGAGACGTAATGTGTATCGCAAAATTACAGTACGTGATCTGTTAAATATGACATCGGGACTGGCTTATCCGGATATGACAACAGAAGGCGGCAGACAGAGTGATATGGTTTTTCGTGAGCTGGATGAAAGACTGTATACGGATCATCCGATGACTACCAGGGAATTTGCACAGAGAATGGGAAAGATTGATCTGTGCTTTGAACCTGGAGAAAAATTCATGTATGGAACTTCTGCTGATATTCTGGGTGCTTTAATTGAAGTAGTAAGTGGAGAAAGCTTCGGAGACTTCTTACAGAAGAATTTCTTTGATCCTCTGGAAATGAATGAGACCGGCTTTTATGTACCGGAAAAGAACCGGAGCCGTCTTGCCAGAGTATATGAAGAAAGTCAACAGGGACTTATGGAAGTAAAAACGAATCATTTAGGACTTCGTTATGAGCGGGATATTGTTCCTTCCTTTGAATCCGGTGGAGCAGGATTGTGTTCCACAGTAGATGATTACAGCAAGTTTGGACAAATGCTCATGAATGAAGGTGTTTATCAGGGGAAGAGAATTATGCCTGCGCAGGCTGTCCGTTTCATGCGCCATGGTGGTTTAACATCTGAGCAAAAGCCACAGCTTCATCAGGGCTGGGACTGGATGAGCGGTTATACATACGGAAATCTGATGCGTGTCTGTGAGAATGAAAGCGAAACCTCCGTCTTTTCTTCCATGGGAGAATATGGCTGGGATGGTTGGCTTGGAACCTTCTTTTCCAATGAACCGCAGCATGGTATCACACTGATCTTCGGCACACAGCAGATAGGTATTGGCCGTACCGGTGTGCTGGTACGTGAGATTAAGAATATAGTGATGTCCGAACTGGTATAGAAGAGAATTGATTTTCAGGGTCAGGAATATTTCCTGACCCTGATATTTTTATAGTTACATTATATGATGTCGGGGTCAAAAGCCCCGACTTTGATACCTGCGGATTGCTTCGTGCTACGCACTCCCACAATCCTACCCAATATTCGCATATCGTGGGATTATCAAAGAGCAGTCTTACGACCGCTCTTTTCTACTCACATATACACAATCTCTTCCAACGCATCTTTTACCTGCTTCCATATTAGTATTAGTGCAATAATCAATGTCATTTAGTTAAGGCACTTTCCAGTGTTTCATCATTATGAAGCCACTGTTTTTTCATGTTGTCAAATTTAAAAAAAATTACATGTCAAATATATCGGAACTCATAATACTAAAGTTCATATCATTCCCTTTTATCTCTCTTCCCATATATTCCTCGATAAAATCAAAGTATCCATTTGAACCTGAATGTTTTTCCCATGTATCAATAGATTCCTTGATCCTTAGCAGGCACATTATCGGAAATTTATAGTATTTTTTCTTCTGTTCCTGCGACAGCATATCCACCTGGAACTGATCTTTTAACAGTTCCATTATCTCATTATTCGTATAAGGATCAAATGCCATAAGCAATGCCTTTTCAAGCCTTTCATTTTCTGCATTTCTAAAATTGCCTGCATCATATTTTTCACCACTATAGGTCTCTTTTACATCAAATAATGCCAGGCCAATAGCCTCCCTTAGTCTGCGGCTGTTTGATTCCGGGAATTCACGGTGTATTTTTAATACATTTCCCTCCATTGGTAAAAGCAGCATGGCGTATGTTTCTTCTTCACCCTTTCGGATCTTCCCAAATTCCCTCTCCATCTGTGAATAAATTTTTTCGAACTGGTATAACTGCATGATTGTTCTCCTTCCTCATATTTCCATGTTTTCTTACATAAACAACCTCAACATTATTCTCTCTGGCTGCTGCAATTAAGGTTTTAACAGCATCTTCAAACGCATTAAAATTATATAAATCCAGCGTAGTTATTAATTTCTGTGTATCGACTACTAAAAGTACCATTTGCGCTCTCATCATCATAAATATTTCTCAATCACGCTCTGCTCCACAACCATCTTCCCAAGCAACGTCATGGCCTGTTTCGGCAATTATTGATGCACCTATAACACATGGTACACTGGTTATTCTGTACCATATTGCTGTAAAAGTCGCCCAAGAACTCCTGCACCATCACCACTAAACAACCCCATCGTAGCAATAACAAAAATCTTCTTTGCTCACTAAGGGCAGCTTATGAATGGGTATGGCTGAACTGTTACATTTTAGATTATATATCGTTGTATACCCATATTTATCCCTGCTCATGTGATGCTTCATTTTCTTTTTCACGAGAATTACAAATAAAGAGGGCTGCAATCACAAGTACAATACCAAGTACTCCGGACACACTGATTCTCTCATGGAATAAGACCACTCCAAGAATTGTTGCCGTCACCGGTTCTACAGAGGCAATGATCGATGCCCTGCTGTTATCCACATATTTCAGTCCCAGTGTATAGGTAAGATAAGGAACCACCGTACCCAGAATTCCAAGGGACAGGCAGACCAGAAGATTTCCCGTATTGCCCGTTGCCACCGAAAAGATTCTTTGCTGATCGGTAAAAATCCATGTTCCCAATGCTGCAAACAAAAACGTATAGAAGGTGATGGTAAAGGTATGATACCCCTTCTCAATCGCATATCTTCCGAAAATGGAATAGAGCGCATAGCCAAATCCTGCTCCGAGTCCTGCCAGAATTCCTGCCCCTGTCACTGTACCCGGATTTGTAATCACACCAGTTACCAGAATACAGCCGATGAACGTAAGCAGAAGTGCCAGTACCTTCTGCTTCGTAAATGCCTCCTGAAACAAAAAGTAAGACAGTACCATAACAATCGCCGGTGCCGTATAGAGAAGCACTGCTGCCACGGATAGGGATGCAACGGTCATGGCTTTAAAATAACAATAATTAAAGAATACAATACTCATAATTCCGGTGCCAAGAAAACACCACAGATCCTTTAAATGGATCCGGAACAGATGCCAATCGTAAATCAGTAAAAACACACCCATCGCTATACAGGTAACCGTTGCACGCAGAGCCACGATCTCCATGGAAAAAAGTCCCTCTGCATTTAGTTTCCGTACAAAAATTCCCATGCATCCCCAAAGGATTCCGGCGATCATAATAAGCAGCGGTGCAAGTTTCTTCATCTGTAATTCTGTAATGGTTCTGTGACTATCTTTTTATTACGGAACCGTTACATTCCCTTTCCACAATATTTCGTTCATTATTATGTGACATATTATCATTTATTTTCGATGTGCTTCATTCATTATTACTCTGCATATTGTCTTTTTCCGATATATTACGTTCATCATCATTCATTCGAGCCGCAAGTGATTCTTTCAAGCTTCCCTGGATACACATCCTTATACCTGTATATACTCATAATAATTCCTACCAAAGCATAGCACAACAAAATATTGCTTCTGCCAATGGATAAAAATGGTAAAAAGGATGACACAGGCGGAATCAGACCCAAAGAACCCAACAGGTTCACCAGAACATTTAATAAAAAGATCATTCCACAGCCCAATCCCATAACCATGCCAAGTTCATTTTTTTGTTTGACCGATGCTCCGAAGATGAACATGACAAGCGCTGCCAGAACTGCAGCAACAAGGATTCCGGCAATACTTCCGTAGCTGTTCAGAATATAGGCAAAAACATAATCTCTGTTAAACTCCGGCAGACGTCCAAGAACATCGTTTCCACTGTTACCTATAAGCAGGATATTTTTACTGAGTGTCCTAAGCATCGAAGTCATATAAAACCCATCCCCGGAAGCAGACAGGAAAGCCCGGATCCTCTCTTCCTGATATTCTTCCAGTAAATGAAATGCATACATGATCGGCAGTATCATCATAGGCAGCAGCAGAAAAACTGCCCACAGACCGACAATTGTCCTCTTAACCGGTATTCGAAACCATCCTTTCCGGATTGCTGCCGTAAGCTGAATCAACATGCTGATCATCATAATTATTGCAACATTCAGATTGGGCATATAAAAAGTGATAAGAACCGGAATCATCAGCCAGATCAATGATTTTAACAATGCTGCCACTCCACCGTTTCTATAATGATACAAAATTGCACCATAGATCGGAATATAAAACATCATCAGCGAGGTGGCAGAAAACCGGAATATTCCGAATCCGATACTATATCGCACTCCGTTAATATCACCGCCAAAGAAGCCCGCCAAAAGCAGAACTCCCATCATACTAATAAGTAACCCAATGATCTTCGCATATTTTGCAATTACGGTATAGTCAACAAAATAAATGACACACATAAAAGCAAATCCGATTAAAACAGAATAAACAAAGCTGTCCGTCTCAAGCCGGTACATCTCCTGCATATATGGTTCCAGGCGAAGATATGCACTTTGATAAATAATGGATTTCTGCAATAGAATCCCCAACAGGCTCAGCATTCCCACGATGACAAGTAATCTCCATGCGATCTGGGGCTTATGAATTTTATCCAGCAAAATACCAACCTCAACCGGGTTTCCCATATCTGCAACCGCATTTTTTTCCGCTTCCTGATCGGTCATTCCACTGACTATATTATCCTCAATCTGACTTTCGATATGTCCCCTGATCTCCTCGGCGATATACGGCCTTGCTTTTTTGCAACGGATTTGCGCCAACAGTTTCTCCAGATACTCTTCCATCTCTACCCCTCCATTGCAAGGACATTGGCTACTGCAGATTGATATTCCTTCCATTCTGCCTGTTTTGCATTGAGCAGTGTCCTTCCTTCTTTGGTGATGCTATAATACTTCCTCATCTTACCGCCATATTCCTGCTCATATGACTTAAGCAGACCTTTCTCCTCCATACCATGCAATAACGGATACAGCGTTCCTGCTTTCAATTCAAATACATTACAGGATTTTTTACGCAAAATATCGATCATCTCATAACCATACATATCTTTTTCCGCAAGCAGCCGGAGCAGAAGCATGGTCATACTTCCGGACATTAACGCCTTGTCAACAGCCATTGTGAAACCCTCCTTGTCTACCTAATGTACCTTATTTATCTAATATACCTTATTTATCTTCTCTGTCTTATATATTAGGTATATTATATAGATCATCTATGTATCTGACAACTATAATATATATCGATCATCTATATATGTCAAGGGGGGACAACGCTATAAGAGAACATTATAAGAGAGCCGGATTTTCTCCGGCTCTCTTGTATCGACGCATAAATGATTTATTAAATCTAAATGGAAAGAAATGCTACTTTTGCGAAACTATTGTGATCCATGCCGGTAATGCCGCCATTACTCTCCCAATCATTAATACTATGTAAGCTTTCGCTGCTTTGCCTGGTCAATTCCTCTATTTTTTCATCTGTTCTTAGAGATTTATACCATTCTGAGTCTGACGTTTTATTCCAATCCTCTTTTACTTGCTTCAGCCAATCTTCCATCGTGAATCTCCCCTCTTATCCCATTTTTCATTGTTCTATAGTAATTTCTTTTCTGGTACTTCCTTCGTATATGCTTTTCATTTTATCCTAATTTATTTTACAGACTACTGTCTAAATCTTTGCATGCTATATTTGAAATCTTCCAATCCTTTTAATCTTTTTACTCTGCGAAGTTTAATACCACATACATTACATATCTGTTCAAGTCCGGCTTCCACAATTATATTTGACACCCTTATTTCCTTCGGTGCTCCAAATTGAAAAATAAAGCCTATGAGAATTTCTGCCAGCATTACAATTGCATCGTCCTCCGGTTCAAGCATTTCAAATTTAATGATTGTTCCTGTATTTGCATCTCCTAATAACGACAATGCCGGATTTGCAGGGCGATCATACTTTTTATCCGTAACTGATGCTCCTAACACAGATATATCCGCTTCTAAAACAACATTGCGTTTTGGAGCTTTTCCCAGGTCTGAGAGCAAATCCTCATCTGTAATCAGTAAATTTCCAAATTGAAAAGTTGTAAAAGGAAGCGGCTCTTCACCAAAATTCCATGTTTTCTTATCTTTTCCAAAAGAAAGCAAAAACATATTTCCCGATTCAAAGTCAACCTGTATGTCTGTTTCCTCATAGTAACGCAGAGCCAGTTCCAAATCCTGTAAATACCCACTCATACGCAATACTGCTTCCTCATCCATATTATATGGATAATATCCCGGCTCAAAAGACAGGAAATACAACCACTGATTTTTTCCGCGATATGTATATCCTAACTCCTTAATAATCTTTCTTTGCCTATCAGAAAGTTCGTCACGATTCCCCCAATAGCAGGTGAGATTTCTTTGGTTAAACATCGCATATTCAGGAGCCAGATTCATGCTCTCCTGCATGGTAAGCATGAGAAAACTATTTAATCCTTCGTATCCTTCATAGACGGCTATTCCATAACAATCACCGCCTCGTCCCAGTATACTGAAGAAAATCGTTTCCTCTTCAGCACCATATCTGATACCAATTAAATCCATATCCCAGAACTTTTCCCACGGTTTCAGTTCCTTAATACGTGTTCCTGCCTCATACAATGTTTTCCATTGTTCTATAGATGCCTCTTTTCTCATATGTCCCCCTATCTTCTCTTGAATCCGTATTCTTTCTTCAAACGCTCATACATTTCAAATATAACTGGGCAGATGGAAATAATATCTAACATCCCCAGCAAATTACTCAATCTTTCCGGTTAGTCTGTATAAGAATATTTCTTACAACTATCCAATTTACAATTTCCTAGTTTACAGTTTCCATCTTCCTGCAAAAAATCACAAAGCTTATGGTTTGTATGATACCCGATTCCCAATTTTACTTTTTCCAAAAAGGAATCCATAAACTGTTCTACTGCAATTCCCAAATATTCCGCATTTCTTGTTTATCTGCTAATTCTACTATAACACAATTTTAGGCTGTAAAAAAGGAACCTGAAAAAAATGGTCAAACTTTCTTTATCTGATAAAATAAGTTTTTATATAGGAATCCAATACTTTAATATTTAAAGGTGCTTTGCTCGTCTCATGAGTTACTATCAGATTATCTCCCAATAAATAGCCGTTTTTTTCATAAAGATCCAGTTTTCGCATAGTTGTATCAACGTAATCTTTATCATCCATTCTCCCAAAATGTTCATACAAGAAGACTTTTCCGGATCTTTTATTCATCACAGTAAAATCCGGTCTACATACCACAATTTTATTCCAATCTGACAATTCTAACGGTTTCTCATAACGATATGGTATCTCATAACGATTTAAACAATCTGAAATCAGTACTTCTGATTTTGATCTTACGCGCTCTCCCTTTAACGTAAAAAATTCGGTTGTGTTATCGTTGTCAAATCTACCTGGCTCATATTCTTCTTCCATAAACCTATGTATCTTCTCTTCCACTGTTTCGAAAATAGGCGTGATAATTTTCCTTCTGGCTTCGCAGGACTTTGCAAAACAGTTTTCTATTTCATCGGAAACATAACTTAACTCCATCTCATGCAGGATTCGCAATCTTTTTTTAATAACAGGCAGCAGTTTTTCGTAATAATCTCTTTGTGCAATGCCCCTAACTACATTCATTTGCTTTTTACTCATATATTTACCATTTACGTAAAATTGATCTGTTCCCTTATTGCTTGTACAGCGCAATGAACCGCATGGTAATCCCTTAAGCTCATTTTCCAAGCGTATAAGCTCATTCTCCAATACTTTAATTTCATTTTGAATTAAATATAATATAGCCGTTCTCCCTTCTTTAAGATTTCTCTGAGATTTCTTTTATAATTTCCATTTTATCTTCTTATTTTACCTTACACTTTACTTTCACGCTGTTTCTTGTAATACGTCATACGAATGGTTTAGTATAACCATATTCTCCAGCAGATCAAATACGGAAATGTGTTATTTTCACCGCTGTTTGGAATATCCTCTACCGCTGTTTGGAATATCCTCTACCGCTGCTTGCCTTAATCACTTATCTTAAGCGGTACTTACTGAGCCTGCTTTTTATGTTTAGTCTACTTTTTACCGCTTTGTTCCTCATTCGCTTATTCTAGGCGGTGCCAATCTCACTTACTCTCTATATTTCACCTACTTTTTACCGCTTTGTTCCTCATTTGCTCATTCTAGGCGGTGCCAATCTTGCTTACTTTCTATATTTTACCTACTTTTTACCGCTTTGTTCCTCATTTGCTTATTCTAGGCGGTACTTTTATAACTTAATTCCTGTCACTAATATACTACCGTCATTGTCACTAATATTTGAAAATGTAGCACAGACATGTGCCATAAGGGATCTTTAAATACCCTAAAAGAAATAATTGAAACTAATTGAAATTACTGAAATCCATTGAATCAAATTGAAATCATTGAAAAACTCTGAAACGCTCTGAAACTACTTAACACTTATTGAAAAAACTGGGGAAGTACAAGTACTTCCCCAGAATAAAAGCTATATATCAGTAATTAACAATTACTCGATAATAGTAGCAACACGACCTGAACCTACAGTACGTCCACCTTCACGAATAGCGAATGTAAGACCCTGCTCCATAGCGATCGGATGGATCAGTTCGATAGTCATTTCTACGTTATCACCAGGCATGCACATTTCTGTACCTGCAGGAAGGTTGCAGACACCTGTTACGTCAGTTGTTCTGAAGTAGAACTGAGGACGATAGTTGTTGAAGAAAGGAGTATGACGTCCACCTTCATCCTTTGTTAAAACGTAAACCTGAGCTGTAAACTTTCTATGGCAGGTTACAGTACCGGGCTTAGCAAGAACCTGTCCTCTTTCGATTTCAGTTCTCTGGATACCACGAAGAAGAGCACCGATGTTATCACCAGCCTGAGCCTCATCAAGAAGCTTACGGAACATTTCGATACCGGTAACAACAGTCTTCTTTGTTTCTTCCTTAATACCAACGATTTCAACTTCCTCATTAAGATGAAGAACACCACGCTCTACTCTACCAGTTGCAACAGTACCACGTCCGGTAATGGTAAATACGTCTTCTACAGGCATAAGGAAAGGCTTATCTGTTGCTCTTTCAGGATCCGGAATATAGGAATCAACAGTATCCATAAGTTCCATGATCTTGTCGCCCCACTCACCCATGGGATCTTCAAGAGCCTTAAGAGCGGAACCCTTAATGATCGGGCAGCCTTCGAATCCATACTCTTCAAGCTGTTCGGTAACTTCCATCTCTACTA